>JAEEGH010001089.1_pt1 | contig 81200 bp, 71 predicted proteins | sample 9134181 | NCBI WGS metagenome assembly JAEEGH01 (sample SAMN16246544, study PRJNA631951) | gut metagenome | biome: gut microbiome; feature: rumen; material: DP-attached | host: Bos | place: Iran: Karaj | collected 2018-10 | reverse complement strand
GGAAGGCAAGGCAGTCGCGAATAGAATCAAGACCTGCCATAATGCTGACGAAGCGATCGAGACCAAAAGCGAGACCGGCATGAGGAGGTGCACCATACTTGAAGGCATTGATGAGGAAGCCGAACTGTGCCATTGCACGCTCGGGAGTAAAGCCCAGAATCTGGAACATCTTTTCCTGCAACTTGCCATCGTGGATACGAAGCGATCCACCGCCTACCTCGATACCATTGCAGACAAAGTCGTAAGCGACGGCACGTACCTTCTCAGGAGCGGTATCCAGCAAGGGAATATCGTCGGGATTGGGCAGGGTGAACGGATGGTGAGTAGCCATGAGACGCTGCTCTTCGTCGCTCCACTCGAACAAGGGGAAGTCGACAATCCACAGGCACTTAAACACATTCTTGTCGCGCAGTCCGAGACGGTCGCCCATCTCCAGACGCAACGTGCAGAGCTGGGTGCGCGTCTTGTTGGCCTTGTCGCCAGAGAGAATCAGCACCAGGTCGCCATCTTTAGCTCCCGTCTTCTCTTTCAGTTTCTGCCAAACCTCAGGCTGATAGAACTTATCGATAGAGGTCTTCACCGTACCATCGCTATTGAACTTGACATATACCAAACCCTTGGCACCCACCTGCGGACGCTTCACGAAATCGGTCAACTGGTCGAGCTGCTTGCGGGTGTACTCAGCACAACCGGGAACAACGATACCACCGATATACTCTGCCTCGTTGAATACGGGGAACTCGCCCGTGCCCTTCAGCACATCCATCAGTTCGACGAACTCCATACCGAAACGCAGATCGGGCTTATCGCTACCAAAGCGACGCATAGCCTCATGCCACGTCATACGCTCTAACTTAGGCAACTCGACGCCACGTACCTCCTTGAAGAGGTGACGGGCCAAGTCCTCGAAGATATTGAGCACGTCCTCCTGATCGGCAAACGACATCTCGCAGTCAATCTGCGTAAACTCAGGCTGACGATCGGCACGCAGGTCCTCGTCACGGAAACACTTGGCAATCTGGAAGTAACGATCGAAACCACTGACCATCAGCAACTGCTTCAAGGTCTGAGGACTCTGGGGCAGCGCATAGAACTGACCAGGATTCATACGGCTAGGTACCACGAAGTCGCGAGCACCCTCAGGGGTAGAACCAATCAGAATAGGCGTCTCTACCTCGATGAAGTTCAGGTTATCGAGGAAGTTACGAATCAGGATGGTCATGCGGTGGCGCAGCTCCAGATTCTTACGAACGCAACTACGACGCAGGTCCAGATAGCGATACTTCATACGGATATCGTCGCCGCCATCGGTATTATCCTCGATAGTGAAGGGAGGTGTCTGGCTCTCACTCAGCACGTTCAGCTTCGACACCAGGATCTCGATATCGCCCGTCTCCATCTTGGGGTTCTTGGCCTGACGCTCGCTGACTACACCAGTGGCCTGAATACACCACTCACGTCCCAACTTGTTAGCCTGTTCACAAAGGGCAGCATCCTTTGATTCGTCGAACACCAGCTGCGTGATACCATAGCGGTCGCGCAAGTCGACAAACGTCATACCACCCATCTTACGGGTTTTCTGTACCCATCCGGCCAGCGTAACCTCGCTGCCGGCATCGGTGAGACGCAGCTCACCACAAGTCTTGCTTCTATACATTATTATATATTTATTCCGATTTGGAGTGCAAAATTACTAAATATTTATGAAACTCCTGCAAACAATTCAGAATAAATTTATTTTTTGCATAAAAAAGCAACGGAAATGTCTGCGTAACTATAGAAACGGGTGCTACGCGTCTTGATGACATCGGTATGGAAATGACGCTGACGTTGCATTTTGAAGATTTCATCCCAAGAGGCAGAAAAAGAACGGTTATAGGCCGTAGCCAAGAAGCGAACCTGCTCCGTTTGAGTTAGTTGTAACAGACGGGGATGGCGTTCTTGTTGTAGACGGATAAAGATGGCCAGATAGCGACACTGGCCCTGCATATCGCTAAGACGGCGCACCCGCGAACGACGCGCCTCATTATTATCCGCCAGATTAAACGAGAAAACATACTCCTTTGAAAGTGAAGAAGCATTCCATGCCTTTTCCACCTCCTCAGCAAACGATGGTTTCATCTGGAATCGACCAATGGAGAAATCAGCCCCCTCCCTACCCTTGCTGATGTACAATCCATTGACAGCAGCACGTTCAATCTCGTCCTGCCACATAGAATAACGAATGAGTTCCGGAAACACGATAGCCTCAGCTAACCGAGCATCAACGTTGAAAAGGTCAAACTCCTGCTTCAACTCCTCATGATGCTCGCTAACAAAGCGTTCAGCATCGGTCCAATCGCTACCGAAGACTTTACGATAATCGATAGAAAATGCTGTGGTGCTGCCCAGCATGAACAGCACCAACAGCAACAAAATACGTTCTATTCTCTTACCTCTCACCTCTTACCTCTTACATCTTGTACGTGCATTTCAAGATTTCTTCGCCATCGAGGATAATCCACTCCAGAGCGTTGTCCTTGGCAGAAAAAGCAACGGGGTAAAATGTGGTCATGCCGTTGACGATTAACTCACCCGTCTTACTGTATTCAACCACACGTTGACCACTGCGGCTCTTATAGGTTCCGTAAGGCGGTTTGTTCTTGCTTGCAGTCTTCAGGCGCTGGTCTGCCTGTTTGTTGATACGCTTCAACTCGCTCTCGTCGATTTTACGGAACTTGCCATTCTCTACGACGGCATACTCCACCTGATCACCAGATCGGTTGTCAGCCAACAGAGGCCAACCGCCACCAATCTTAAAGCCATCGACAGAACCCATGAAGCCTCGACATTCCCACACGCCAAAGTTCCAGCCTTTGGGCAATGTGTAAAGCGTCTCTCTGCAGACAGGCAGATTATTTAACTCAGGCAGATCCTTATAGGCTTCATCCAACAAGTTGCCCACCATGATAACAGTATTCAGGTCGGTACGTCCAATGGCACACTCAGGCAGGTCACCACTGGCGACGACCTCTTTTGACAGACGGGCATACTCAGCGGCAAACTTCTTAGCCTCAGCAATCTGGCGCTGCAACGAAGCGCGATACTCCTTGGCTGCTTCCAAGCGATACTTATAAAGCAACTCGTCAGCCTCAGCATAGAGGGCATCAACCTTTGCAGCATCGTCTGTAGCGCAGATCTGGTCGTATAACTTCTTCAGTTTACTATCATACTTTTTGGCAATACCAGCATAACTATGGCTTTCCTCACGCATGATAACTTTTGCATAGTCCTGTGCCAACTTACCCACTTTAGCTTCATAGCCACTGAGAGCTGCCGTCATCTGGTTCATCTGCTTACTGAAGTTGCCCGCATTCATGGCCATCTTCTGCATCTTCTGTACGAACTCCGGATGCTGACGGATATAGGCCTCCTGCTCCTTCTCACTCATCTTCTCGAAACGGGCCATTTCTGCCTGGTCTACATTGCCACCCATAATCTTCATCATGACCTTGTCCTGAATGGGTTTCTTCTTCGACTCAGGCGCATTTTCATCGTTCAAGATAGCCATCTCTTCCTTCGTCAGACCGAACATGTTCTGGATCTTGTTCTCCCATTTCAGGCGCAATGCCTCCATTTCAGCATCCGAACATCCTTTCTCGCCTGCCTGTAACTGTTCGGCACGAGCCAACACAGCAGCAATCTTCTGCGTATAGGCATCACGTTCGGCCATCGTGCTACGGGCCATCTTCTCAGCAGATGGCAACTGAGGCAGTTCAGCCATCAGTGCCGCAGCTGTCGAAGCCTTGCTGGGTGTAATGGTACCATCCCATGTAATGGTCACAGTCTTACGCTTGGGCACGATATCACTACCTTGTGCCACAGCAAGGTTCGAAGGGTCGGCAGGTTCGTCATTGTCAGACTGCCGTTCCTCATTACTTTCACTGGTTTCTTCACTCTCCACCTGATTGCCCATGACGGCCTGCTGAGCCTTCTGCTTCAGCTTCTTCAGGAATCCCTGGGCATTGGCATCTGCCGTGCTAAGCATCAGCAGCGCTGCCATCATCATTACAATTTTCTTCATAATCGTATCTATTATTTCTTATTCAGTCGGATTGTCCAATATGTTGAGTTTAGTAACAGCAAATCCTTCATCACCATCGGTAACTCCCAAAATCAGGTTTTGCCAATAGATGATAGTACCCTCTGGGATAGAAACGGTCTTGCAGGGTAAGCCCAACATCTCAACATCGCCAAAAGTCATATTTTCTGTGTCTTGCCCTAATTCCTTCTTCAGATAGCGACACCAGTCCCATACGTATGGCGAATGCGTCATGGCGCGGTCGACGACTCCCATCTGTTCGGCTATCGGCGTTGCTCCACTACCATACGGGAACCACCCCATTGGCGTATTCACATACGCTTGTCCATTCTCGTATTTGAAATCAGCACTACCATCTTCACCAATCACATGCTCGTATATACTCTTTCCGCTATTGCGGTACTTAATGGTACTGCCACCATATCGGCCAATAGTAACGGTGGCGTCGAAATTCTTGATTTCATAGGGCAGTTCCTCCTCTATCTCTTCTATCGTCTCACCATGACCATTCAAAATGCGGGTTTTTATAACGGTACGATAGCCGAGTGGTATTTGGGATACGAATTCGGTATGGGCAATGCCGTTCTCATCGCAGACCGTTCCCCATTTCTTACCGATGGGATGGAGTTCAACGGGCGTAGCTGGTTGAAGAGAACGGCGTAGAGGAGCTTGTGTCGTCTGCCCGTAGTTTTCACGCAATTGTTCATCAGGCAAATCAGAGAGGGCTTCCTGTTCCACACACATTTCCTGTCCGCTGGTCGGTATCTCGTACGTATCCGTGAGTTCGTCCTTAAAGTAGACCTGTACATCCGACTTTCTGGTTGCATCAAAACTATTGTACGTCACTTGGAGGGAATCAAGGTTTTTCAGATGGGCGGGTGATGAGAATAACTTCGTGACAAACAAATCATCAGAGGTCCAGTTCATCAAGTCAATACTTTTATCGTTGTGGAGGGTGTTAAAGCGCAACCCGAGGCGCACATTGCCGCCAACGTCGACAAGCCACTGGCTGTAGTCGTCGATGCCATTCAGTTTGATACCCTCGTAGGTGGCTCTGATAAACGGCATGAGGTCGACATAGCCTGTAAAGAAGAGATCGACAGTCAGGGCTATCTCAAGATAGGGCGAAAGTTTGAGCGTTGCTTTCTGCGCTTTGGCCTCAAAGTCGGGTTTCTCTTGGAAGTGCTTGGGCGTGATGTCGAAAATCGGGGTGAGGTGATCCTCTTCACCGCGATATTCGAATCCGATAGTTGCAAACAGCTGGTCGGTCTGTGTATGTGCATAGCGGAAGTTCCGCTCGATGGCAGCTTCAATCTGTGCACCAAAATCTGCTGTCACAATCAGCCAAAAAGGAACCGCCCCGATGGTTACCATACCTTGTGTGAAGAACGGATGCTTGGTCAATATCTTGTTATGTGAGAGACTGTACTTCCCGTTGATATTCACCTTGACGGTCGACTTCTTTTCATAGTTTCCACGGAACACCAATCCGAAATATTTAACCTCCGACATGTACGAGCGGATGGACTCAGTACCAGGCACGGGATCTCCAAGGTTGCAGGTAAGCTCGCAACCAAACGTATTGCTGACTTGAGAGCCGAATTTTAACTCACTGCTCTTGAAGAAATCATAGGCTTGCGTCGCCAGTTTGATGGGCTTTAGTTCAGAATCCACATTGCCCCTTCTGTTAGTGCCAGCCCGCTGTGCCCTGATGGCTTGAGCGCTATTAGGGAAATACAAGTCGTCTGCATTATCGGTCAATACAAAATTGGTATTGTAGATGAGTTCACGGAGCAGGGCGTTACGATAACGAATGTCTACAACGCCATTGTTCTCATGGCTTGTGAGCACGTAGCAGTTGTAGGGGTGCTCCTCATAATCCAACGAAAGCACTTTGCCGACATAGAGGCTCGGCTTGTCTTTCAGGAATCGCACTCGGACGCGGCATAAGGTTGTATCCATCTCTACTATTTCGTAGCTGTCGGCAGCAGGTCGCACGTAATTGGGATTCACCGTGTCGGTCGACTTCGGAATGATGTACGGATCGTTGTCTGTCTCGCACTTGTCTGCGAAGTATATCTGCTTGATGCCCTTACCCTCAAAGGTCAGCGTTCGTTCACCTGATGTTAATGAATAACTATCAGTTGCGGCATCATAGGAGAAATTGCTCATATCGGCAACGGGATAGACCTGCAGGTCGCCGTCTGCCGTCACTACCACCATCTGGTCCTGGGCATTTGCCGTCAACGCGCACGTCATGGCTATCGCCACAAGTGCTGTCAATAATGCGGAATGTTTCATGGTCTGACGATTTTGAGGGTTTGCTGATGGTCTATCTTCACGAAGTAGGTGCCCGCAGGCTGCTTGGAGAGGTTGACGGTCACACGACCATTCGGCGCGATTTTCTGCTGATTGATCTGTCGGCCAGCAGCATCGTAAACTTTTATCGTGCTACCGGCTTTCAACCCTTCGGCATTCAGCAGTCCGTTAGCACCAATCGTAACGCGGCTTCCGACGTTCTTGACGTCCTCAATAGCCAAGGCATCACTCACATTCAGTCCCTTGAAGTTCTTACGCGGTACAGACATTTCTGTTGTCGCAGTACTGATAATGATGTTGTCGCCCTCCCACAACAGTTCGGGGCGCTCACTCAACTTAAACACGCGTTGCGTTCCATCTGTCAGCGTCACTGTCAGCGAATTCTGAGCCCTTAGCTCTGTCGCGCCGACAGCCAATAGCAAAAGGAGTAATAATCGTATTGTTTTCATTGTTATTTGTTATATCAAGTTTTACGTTACGGAAGAATGCCGTACAAACAGGGAAAGAAAGCCTTAGTAACAGGGATAAAATGCCGTTCTGGCAGGGAGAGAAAGGCCGAGTTGCCAAATTTGGGCGCCCGCCCTTACATATTCGGGCGGACGGCCTTATATTTGCGAGCGGGCGCCCATAAACATGCGAGCGCCCGCTCAAACCTGATTTTTACTTCTTGATGAACTCTACTCTACGATTCTTGGCTCGACCAGCTTCCGTCTTGTTGTCAGCAACGGGTTCGTGAGAGCCTTTACCAACAGCTTTTAGGTTGAAGTCGTCGACACCAAGACTGGCGAGTGCTTTGACAACTGCCTCAGCACGTTGCTGCGACAATGGGTCGTTAATCTTGTCTGAGCCCTGATTATCAGTATGGCCCTGCACCTCAAAGCGAGCACGTGGGTTCTTCTTCATATAGGCTGCCACCTTCTCAATCTCCGTCATTGACTCAGGCAGCAAATCAGCCTTACCTGTCTTGAAGAGGATATTATTAGTCACAAACTTGCCCGTCTGTTCAATAGCTTTGTCAATGTCGGATGCGTCGCGATCGTACAACTCTACAGCACCCTTGGCCAATACAACATTGCGGATAAAGGTCAGGTTATGATAATCGAAAGGTACCTGAAAGGCAAACCAAGTGGGTTGCTTGACGTTAGGCAGGTTGACCACACGATTGCCATTGAAATAAACCTTCAGGGCACGTTTATTGAACGAGAAGGCCACATGGTTCCAGCCCTGTTTGAAGTTGTAGTTGAAGCCCGTAGGTCTGCCCATGTTATAGTAACTGTGATCGGCACATTCGCAAACGCCATGAACCAGTTCGAAAGAAACCATTCCTTCACCAGTATCTGGATTCGAACGGTCTGTTGTTGTATACAGCCTCAGCTTCATATCATTTAAGCCAATGCCGTCATTTCCCTTGACTTGACTGCCAGATTTCCAATAATAGAACTCATATTCAAGTGTAAACTCTTCAGGCAAATAGGCGCCCTGCTGTTTCAATAATGGTGTGATGACAGCATTGTTCGTAGGTTCAATAGCCTTCACACCACCTATCGTCTTCACCTCTGCAGCACCGTCTAACAAGTCCCACTTCGAGGGGAACTCCCCTACCCGCTCCTTCGTTACGTCGTCTTCAAACAGAATGACGGAGCCACGCTTGAAGTCTGTTGATGTAGCGATTTGAGGTTCAGAGGTATCTTCTGAAGTATCTACTGAGGTGTCTTCTGAAGTATCATCGTTATTCTTCTTGGACTTCTTGCTGGACTTTTCACTCTTCTTGCCATCGAGCACATCATCCATCGCATCGTCGGTCTCGCGCTCAGCCTTACTCTCCACCTTACGCTCTACCGAATTCTCAACTGCATTGATAGCTTTCTCCTTCAGGCGCTTCAGGAAACCCTGCGCATCGGCAGTAGTCGCAAAAGCTACCATTGCAACAATCACCAAAAATAGTTTTTTCATATTCACTGTCTTGTTATTAGTTATTAATTTCGTTTAATTCTCTTCTCCAAAGTTAAGCATATTATTACAAAACAACAGCAGATTTCAAGCGTAAAATTAAAGAAACAAGCAAAATATCCACCCATTTGGGTGGTAACAGACGGACAAAGACCTGCGTTTTTTGATACTAAAGAGGCGTTATTGAAATTATTTGTGTATCTTTGCAGTTGTTATGAGAATAAACGTTCTTATCATCTGCCTAGTTGTCTGTCTGACAGCGGAAGCCTACAATGACTATCGCAATGCACGTGTCGACTCCTTGGAGGCAGCATTGGAAAGCAATAACCCGCCTAAAGGGGAAGATTTGCTGAGAGCCTACGACGAGCTGATGCGTGGCTACCTGCCTTACGACTCCGCTAAGGCCACAGGCTACGGCCACAAGGCTTTAGCGCTGAGCTACGAGCTGAATGGTTTAAGAATTCGTCAAGGTGTGCTACGCCGTTTCGCACAGATGTATTATGCACGTGAAGAGTACGACGAGGCCATCCGCATCTTCCAACAGGCACTGGCGGTAGTAGATAGCATGAAGCACGACAAGCGTTATGATCAGACGACTATTGATGATGCATACTCTACGCTTTACGGTGCTATCGGCAATGTTTACAATATGCAGGATAAGGCTCATCTGGCCATCCACTACTATCAAATGGCATTGCCTATCTTCGAGAAACATAACTGGTTAGAGAGCCAAGTTATTCTCTACTACAACGTCGGTGAACTGTACGGGCAGATGGATAATCTGGACGAGGCGGAGCGCAATTACAGGCTGGCCATCAAAAAGGGTGAAGCCTCAGGCGATACGCTGATGATGACATTTCCCAAGAAAGGACTTGTAGGCGTCTACTTCAACCAAGGCGATTACGATAAGGCGTTAAAGACGGTCAATGAGGTGTTGGCCTATTTCCAAGAGCACCGCACAGAAGAACCTGTGGACTATGCCATCATGACGGCTTTCAAGGCTCGAATACTTCTAAAAGAGGGACACAAAGACGTGGCAAAGGCCAAAGCCTGCGTTGCAGAAGCACTGCCATACATCGACAATACTGAGATGATGTTCGACGACGTTAGCACCATCTATATGGCAGCCTGTGAGGTGGCTATGGCTGAGAAACGTTGGCACGAGGCGCTGGATTACGGCCTTCGCAGCATCCACCCCGACTCAACGGCGACCTATGCCGACAAGGGCGGCTATATGCTGCTGGCAGAGATTTACACGGAACTGGGGCAGAAAGAAAAGGCGCATATATACATCAATAAGGTGTACGACATCATGAGCCGCTATGCTACCGACCACTACCAGAGTGGACTGTCACAGATGGAAGTACTCTATGAGACACAGAAGAAGGAGGCACAGATTGCAACCCTCGACAAGGAACGCGGACTTTACCGCTGGTTATTTGTTGCAGCTATCATCGCTATTGCCGCCTTAGTAGCTGGCTGTATTCTGATAGTGGTGATTCAGCGTCGCAAAAAAGCCTTGTTGGTAGCAAAAGTGGCTCTAGAGACTGAAACTAAGGAGCGCCGCATACTGGCCCGCGACTTACATGACGGACTTGGCGGCATGTTATCTTTATTGCGGATGAGAAGCCTCACCCCCACCCCCTCTCCAAAGGACGAGGGGAGTGAATACATCCAATTGCTCGATAAGATTATTGTTGAACTGCGTCGTACTGCCCATCACCTGATGCCTGAGGAACTATTGAAAAACGGTCTCGTATCAGCACTTAATGACTTCGCCATATCAGTACCTCACGCACATTTCCAAGCCGTTGGCGATATACGATTAGACCGAGATAAGGAACTCGTTCTCTACCGCTGCGCCTACGAACTGGTGAACAACGCGCTGAAACACGCTGAGGCATCAAGCATCGATATCCAGTTGATGCAGGACGAGAAGGAGGTGACGCTGACCGTCAGCGATGACGGCAAAGGAATGCAGGAAGGAACAGAGGGTATGGGACTACAGAACATCAGAGAGCGCATAGCACCCTACAAAGGACAGACGAATATCGTTACAGCCAACGGAAAAGGAACAGACATTCATATTACTTTGCCATTATGAAAAAATATCTTATAGATGTATATATCGCAGACGATCACCAGATGGTGTGCGAGGGTCTTTCTGAGATGATTAACAAAAGCGGTAAGGCCCACGTCAGCCGTACCTTCAACACTTTGGAAGCCTGCAGGGTAGCCTTACAGGAACGACGCCCTGACGTGCTGTTGCTCGACCTCTCCATGCCTGATGGCGATGGTGTGGCTTTCTGCCAGCAGATAGTCAGCACCTATCAGAACGTCAGAGTGGTTGCTGTCACTATACACGATGAGTATTCTATGATTCAACGGATGGTGGAGTGTGGTGCCCACGGCTATGTGCTGAAGAGTTCGCCCATTGAGGAACTGATACAAGCCATTGTCAGCGTGTGGCAAAAGCAACAGTACGTCTCGCCACAAGTAGAGAACATCCTGCGTGAGGGTAAAAGCCATAGCGTGGTCCTGACGGATGTGGAGAAGAAGATTCTTCGCCGCATCTGCGACGGACATACCAATCCGGAAATAGCCTTAGACCTAAATCTGAGCACAGAAACCGTTAACTGGTATCGCAAACGACTACTTGCAAAATTCAACGTGAGAAACACCGTTGGACTGGTAAGAAACGTTCTTGAACAGAAGTTGCTGTGAGTTAAATTAACTAAAAATAGCGGGCAGAATGATACAGGTATAAGGAAAATGCCTTACTTTTGCATCGATTTATTCACCCAAAAACAAGAATGGAAATGAAAAAAATGATAGTTATGGCACTGATGCTGGTAGGCTGTTTGACAACAGCTATGGCTCAGAAGCCCGCAGAAATCAAGTTTGATAAGACATCGCACAACTTCGGAACTTTCTCTGAGAAGGAACCTAAGGTAACCTGTACTTTCACCTATACTAACGTAGGTGAACAGCCTCTGGTAGTCAATCAGGCTATTGCCTCTTGTGGCTGCACCGTGCCTGAATATACCAAGACTCCCGTTCAGCCAGGTGAGAAGGGCGAAATCAAGGTAACCTACAATGGTGCCGGTAAGTTTCCTGGTCACTTCAAGAAGTCAATCACCGTTCGCACTAACGGAGCTGTTGAAATGACTCGCCTCTATATAGAAGGCGATATGACGGAAGCTGAGAAATAGTGATTCTTGAAGAAGTTAAAGAAGTTAGAGAAGTTAAAGAATAAAGCACTGCCGTTTGAGCAGTGCTTTTTATTTTAGAACGAATAGGTGAGTCCTATCGAACTGTACTCCTGGAACTGGAAGTAGCCCATCTTGTCGTCACGGGCATTGGAATCGTCGTAGCGTGGATAGAGGAACAGGTTGGCAGAGATATACTTCGTCACCTTCAGCTCTATCTGGTTTTCCCACTCTATCAAGGCTCGATCGTAAGAGGTGAAAGCATAGAAACGCGTCTTCCAAGCTATCTGTTCTGCCAGCTGCCATTTCAGATCGGCTGTAAAGTTGGAACCAAAGTTTTCGCGAGTACGATGATCGCCAGAGATACCATAACGCGAAGCCAGATTTTGACGTCCCACATAGATAAAATTGAACGAGAGTGGCAGGAAGTTAAGACTACCCGTTAGCTTCTTGTTCATCGCCTCAACCTTATACTCCATACCGACACCGATATTGAGGTTGAAGGGAGAGAAGAAGTCTGAGTAGACAAATTCGTCGTTGGCCTTCAGACCTTTGGTAAACTGCGTCCAAGCCAGCAGTTGTAAGGTATAGTACCAACGCTTATGTGCCTGAAGTCCCAACTTGCTGGTCAGACGGATCAGGTCGTTGTTAGTCTTAAACTTATGAACAGAGTCGGTACGAGATGTCTGGAAGCCAAGTTTCATCTCGAGCTTGTTGTCGAAAGTAATCTTGTCCTTATCGTTATAGTTCAGGTCGAGCGTCACAGCTCCTACTGCTGAATAGTTGCTCTCGCCACCCTTATACCAGTTGTTAGACACATAGTTTTGAAGGAACTGCAGATAGCCATCGCCCTTGAACTTCCAGAAATTTGGTTTGACAACCACCAAGCCAATGGGTACAGCCTCTGGCTCATCAGGAACAGGAGCAGCCTTCTCCGTCAACTCCACCTGTTGTTTTATTTCCTGATTGACATCCGTACGAATAGAACCAACCTCACGCAGATGGCTCTCGTTATCCTTCACCAAGTCAGGACGACGCATATAAAGATCCATCAATGCCGCATCGATAGCATCGGTCACCTCGTCGCCTTTCTGAGGATTCAAGGCGAAGGTCTTGTTAGCACCAGAATGATAGAAGGTGGCAGGTGCAAACAGGCGGAAATAGCGACCATCGCTGACTTCTGAACGTAAGGATTCATTGACACGCTGCAGCGAATCTAACTGCTGACGAAGGACCGTCAGCGAATCGATATAGTTCTTCACGACAAGAGCCGTATCATGTTTCATTACTGTATCGGCCACCGCAACGGCAGCTTTTGAGGCCTTTTTGCTCTTACGCTGGGCTGATACTGGTAAGGTCATCAGCACGGCTGACATTAGTATAAAAATGTATCTGTACTTCATAATCGCTGCAAAGATACGAAAAAATTCTTAATTCATAATTCATTATTCCTTATTTTTTTGTACCTTTGCACCTTGATTGAGCAAATAGAAATAAAAACATAAAGACGAAATGAATAAAGACACGCTTATCGGCTTTGCGCTTATTGCCCTTGTGCTCATTGGTTTCAGTTGGTGGAACCAGCCTTCGGCAGAGCAGATAGAAGCCGCCAGAATGCAAGACTCCATTGCTGCTGTTGCCAAAGAAAAGGCAGAGAAAGCAGCCAAAGAGGCTGCAGAAAAGAAAATGGTCAGCGATTCCATTGCTGACGCAGCAACCCAAGCCGACACCACAGCCTTGTTCCATCAGGCTCTCAACGGTACTTCCCAGAAGGTTGTACTGAAGAACCAGAAGTTGGAACTGACCCTCGACACAAAGGGTGGCGTCATCCGTAAAGCAGTCATCAAGAACTTCAAGAGCATTGACGGACAGGAGGATGTGACGCTGTTTGACGAGAATGACCAGAACATGAACTTCATGCTGGCTGGCAAGCAGGACAACATTGTAACCAGCGACATGTTCTTTACCCCCAGTGAACAGACCGATTCGACTGTCACTATGACAGCTCAAGCACAGAATGGTGGTGAGATAGCACTGCGCTATCGTTTGGGGAAGGACTACCTATTGTCGCTATCATTGGAGACCAAGGGACTGGCCAACATCTTTGCGCCTTCATATAAGGAGATGGAGATAGAATGGACTGACCATTGCCGCCAGCAGGAGAAGGGCTATTCATTCGAGAACCGCTATACCTCTATATATTATAAGGAGACAAAGGGCGGAACTGACAAACTATCGGAAAGTAGCGACAAGCAGGAGCAGACAGAAGAGCCTACCGACTGGATTGCCTTCCGCAACCAGTTCTTTAGTGTAGCCTTCATCGCTAAGGAAAACTTTGCAGCCGGAGCGACACTGACCAGTACGATGGACGAGAAAGGTACGGGTTATCTGAAGATGTTCGATGCCAAATTGAAGACTGCCTTCGATCCCACAGGCAAGACACCTGCTGAGTTTGAGATGTATATCGGTCCCAACGACTTCCGTCTGATTCAGGATGTGGAGGAGCAGAGTGCTTTTGGCAAAGACCTCGATCTGGAGCAGTTAGTAGACCTTGGTTGGTGGCTGTTACGCTGGATTAACCGTTGGTTCACACTATATGTATTCGACTGGCTGACTGGTTTCGGATTCAATATGGGTATCGTCTTAATCCTGATTACCATCCTGCTGAAGTTCATCACCTTCCCAATGGTGAAGAAGAGTTATATGTCGAGTGCTAAGATGCGTGTGCTGAAACCCAAGTTCGAAGAGGCTACCAAGCAATATGACAAGCCTGAGGACCAGATGAAGAAACAACAGGAGATGATGTCGCTCTACTCGAAGTACGGCGTCAGCCCATTGTCTGGTTGTCTGCCCATGCTCATCCAGATGCCTATCTGGCTGGCTATGTTCTTCTTCGTACCTAACGCCATCCAACTGAGAGGTCAGTCATTCCTGTGGATGAGCGACCTGTCAACCTACGACCCCATCATAGAATGGGGCACGAACATCTGGGGTATTGGCGACCACCTGTCACTAACGTGTATCCTGTTCTGTGCCGCACAGCTTATCTACACATGGTTCTCTATGCAACAGCAGAAAGACCAGATGGTTGGTCAGCAGGCTGAGCAGATGAAGATGATGCAATGGATGATGTACATCATGCCACTGATGTTCTTCTTTATCTTTAACGACTACTCTTCAGGTCTGAACTTCTACTATTTCGTATCGCTGTTCATGTCGGCAGCCATCATGTGGACACTGCGTAAGACAACGGACGATGCGAAGTTGTTGGCTATTCTGGAAGCTAACTATCAGGCCAACAAGAATAATCCCAAAAAGGCATCTGGTTTGGCTGCCCGTCTGGAAGCCATGCAGAAACAGGCAGAAGAAATGCAAAAACAGCGTAGAAAATGAAGATAGGTTTTGATAACGAGAAATATCTCAAGATTCAATCAGAGCATATTCGTGAACGAATAGCTCAATTTGACGGAAAACTGTATCTGGAACTGGGTGGCAAACTCTTTGACGACCATCATGCCTCACGCGTTCTTCCTGGCTTCAAACCCGATTCGAAGTTGCGCATGCTGGCACAGTTGCGCGACAGCATTGAGATACTGATTGTCATCAGTGCCGAGGACATCGAGAAGAACAAGATACGGGCAGATTTAGGTATCACCTACGACGAAGACGTGCTGAGATTGCGCGATGAGTTTATGCGTCGTGACTTCATGGTGGGATCAGTAGTGATTACCCACTATAATGGTCAGCATGCAGCAGATCAGTTCCGCCACCGTCTGCGCAGAGAGGGTATCAAGTCGTATATCCACTACCCCATCGACGGTTATCCCCACAATGTGGATCTCATTGCCAGTGACGAGGGTTTTGGCAAGAACGACTATGTGGAAACCACACGCCCATTGGTTATCGTCACCGCCCCTGGTCCTGGATCAGGCAAAATGGCAACCTGTCTCTCTCAACTCTACAACGAGAACAGGCGTGGTATCCGTGCTGGTTACGCCAAGTTTGAGACATTCCCCGTCTGGAACCTGCCCCTAAAACATCCTGTAAACATCGCCTACGAGGCTGCTACTGCAGACCTTAACGATGTGAACATGATTGACCCCTTCCATCTGGAGGCCTATGGGAAAACAGCTGTCAACTATAATCGCGACGTCGAGATATTTCCTGTGTTGAACGCACTCTTTGAGGGTATCTATGGCGAAAATCCATATAAGTCGCCAACGGATATGGGTGTCAACATGGTGGGCTTCTGTATCAGCGATGACGAGGTGTGCTGTCAGGCCAGCCTCGACGAGATTATCCGTAGATTCTATGATGCTACCAACAAGATGGCCAATGGGGCTGATAACGAGAGTGAGGTCAACAAGATCCGCATGCTCTTCAATCAGGCCAAGATATCAACAGCCACACGCAAGGTTACGGTAGCAGCCTACGAGAAGAAAATAGAGAGCGGACAGACAGCAGCAGCCATCGAACTGGAAGACGGAACTATCATCACCGCTAAATCATCACCTCTGTTAGGATGTAGTGCAGCATTGCTGCTGAATGCCACCAAGCATCTTGCAGGCATCGACCATGAGATCAAGCTGATTCCACAAAGTCTGATAGAGCCTGTACAAAAGACGAAGATTGAATACTTGGGAGGCAAGAATCCACGCCTGCATACTGATGAAGTGCTGGTAGCCCTCTCTGTGCTCTCGACCAACGATGACAACTGCCGCAAAGCTCTTGAACAGTTGCCACAACTACGTGATTGTCAGGTGCATACTACGGTGATGCTCAGCGAGGTAGATCGTAAAATCTTCAAGAAACTGGGCTGTGGCCTTACCTGCGATCCTGTCAAGAAGAAATAATGACTAAGCGGGTTAGCTAATCCGCAGACACATCATTGTAAGGTCGTCATTCGGTTCGGCCCCATCACGATGCTTTTCGACTTCGGCAGCCAGTGTATCAATCACTTGGCGGGCGGAGTCGAACTTTGATGTACTCAGGATATCGAGTAGTCGTTCGTCTCCGAATTGCTCCTGTTGGTTATTCTCGGCCTCATTCAGACCATCAGAATAGACAAAGAGTGAACATCCCTTGATGGTGTCCATTTCCTCACCTTTATACTGCATGCCAGAAAGAATGCCAATGGGTGCATTAGGCTGCATCTCCATATATTGAGCATTGAGGATAGGCGGATTATGACCTGCATTACAAAACGAGAGACGACCTGTTTCAAGGTCTACCAATCCGAGGAAGAAGGTGACAAACATGCTATTCTTGTTGTCTTCACCAGACAGAGCATCATTCATCCGTGTACAGATCTCAGCAGGCGACATACCTTGAGCTGCCAGTGTACGGAACAGTCGTGTGGCCTGAGCCATGAAAAGCGAGGCGGGAACACCTTTTCCTGAGACATCACCCAACGCAAAGTAGAGTTTGCGGTCCTGGAGTACATACCCATACAGGTCGCCACCAACCTCCTTGGCAGGTTTCATCGAGGCATACATGTCAAGCCCTTCTTCGTCAGGGAACTTGTTGGGTACCATCGACATCTGGATGTCGCGAGCAATACGAAGTTCACTCTCTATGCGTTCCTGGCGTGCCTTCATTAAAGCCATGCGGCGAGCAGCCCTACGACGATGCAACGTATAGATGATAAAGAAAATGGTGATAAGCGTCAATGCTACGACAACACCGATAAAACGCTGCTGTGACAGTTCGGCCTGCTGATGTGCTATCTGTGCTTCCTTACCTTTCGTGTCGTAAATAGTAGCCAGCTCCGCAGTCTGATCGGTCAACTGCCGATGATATGCTGAGTCGAACGATTCAGCGATTTGTGAAGCCACATGCAAAGCGGCATCCCTGCGTCCACTGAGCAGATTGGCCTTCAGTTTGGGAATATAGAGCGTATTGATAAGGTCAAGGGAGAGTTCGTAGCCACTACTGCGAACAACACGATCTACCACCTCGTAGTTGTCAGCAGCTGCTGCATAGCGTTTATCCAACATCAGATAGTCGGAGGCATTGATACGCCCGTAGTCGGTAATAGAAAAGCTGTTCTCCTTGAATTCTGCATAGGCCTCTGCAGCCTCCTTGGTACGTCCCAAACCGAGCAAGGCCATTGCACGATTCAGGATGGCTGAACCTCGCTGCATTTCCGAGAAGAAAGGATTCTCAGGAAAATCATAATGCTGGTAACGTGGCATCAGAGAGTCTAATCGGATAACCCAGTGCTCAGCATCCTCCCAGCGTTTGAGATTGATATAATCGTTGGTAATAGAATTAATGTTGACAAATGCCGTATGCACGGCATTCAGCGTGGTATCTTCAGTCATCAGCTGTTGCATAGCACCATAGGCCTTTTCGAAGTTCTCTGCGGCCTGCGTAGGCTGATTAGTCGACAACGTACAGTGACCTAACAGTGTGTAAAGGTCAATGTAGCTGCGCATTCCACTCATATTGAGTGTATCCATCATATGGATAAGTGGCAACACAGTACGGATAGTACCATCGAAATCACGCTTTTGAAAGCGGATGTTAGCGAGCATACGCCCTGCCAACAGATACCCCCATGGGTCGCGCTCTACAGCATCGGGTGCATCCAGCACACGACGGCAATAGTCCTCGGCCTCAACCTTCCGGCTGTTTTCATTGTAGTTGTTGGCACGGTAGAAGTCTGCACGTAATGGTTGTAGTTCGCCTTTCTCCTCCAGACTGTCTATCAGCGTCTGCATTTGCTCTAAGGAACCTGAACGCTGGGCCTTGGCCAATAGTGTGTCTACACGGGTCCACTCTACCTTCTGTTGCTGACGGGCTGTCTGGTTATCACAGCTTCCTGCAAGCCATACCATCATGGCCAGCAGAGTTATTGTGAAGAGGAAATAATATCGTCTCATGTAATCTCTAGATTGTTTCGAGTGCAAATATACTAATTTTTCGTGAAACTGCAATCATTTTCCTCACTTATTCGTAGCTTTGAGCTCTGCTCAAGGCACTCACGTTCTAAAAAGATAATAAAATTTCGTTTTCCTTTTGCAATTTCCCCACTTATTTGTACCTTTGCAGGCAAATTAAGATAAAACAATGAAAAGAATTGCAACTATCGTGCTTGCAGCAGTGCTCGGAATGTGCTGCAGCAATGCACAAGCAGAAGAAAACGTGAAGATTGGAAAACAGAATATCAAACTGGCGAGTCGCATGATGACTCCTGAGGCTCTTTGGGCTATGGGGCGCATTGGTGGCGTAGAGGCTTCACCTGATGGTAGCCAGGTGGTTTTCCAAGTAGGTTATTACAGTGTCAAGCAGAACAAAGGTCATCAGGTCATCTGCGTGATGAATGCAGACGGCAGCAATCGTCAGCAATTGACGACCAGTGCCAAGAGCGAGAGTGATCCTACATGGCTTGACGCACAAACCATCGCCTTCGTCAGCGATGGCGAAATATGGAGTATGAAGGCTGACGGCAGTGAGCGCAAGCAACTGTCAAAGACTGATGGTAAGGTGGAAGGCTTTAAGTTCTCACCAGACCGCAAGCACGTCATCATCCTCAAGAGTATCGACTTCAACGAGATTATCCAAAAGAATCCTGATGATCTGCCCAAGGCCACTGGTCGTCGTGTGACAGATTTGATGTATCGCCACTGGGACCACTATGTAGAGAGTATTCAGCATCCCTTTGTCTGTTCAGTAAGCGATGATGGTATCGCTACAAACATGACGGATATTCTGGAAGGTGAGCCCTACGAATGTCCTATGGAACCCTTTGGTGGCATCGAACAATTGGCATGGAGCCCTGATTCGAAGACCATTGCCTATACCTGTCGAAAGAAAACGGGACTGGAATACTCTATCTCCACTGATTCCGACATCTATTTATATAATATAGGTACGCGCGAAACCAAAAATCTCTGTAAGCCTGCCGATTATGTTGCTCCTAAGAATGACCCTACACGCACCTTGAAGATTCAGGCTGTCAATGCCCCTGAGAATCTGAAGAATAATGTTGGCTACGATCAGAATCCACAGTTCTCGCCTGATGGTGAGTATGTGGCTTGGCTATCAATGGAGCGCGATGGTTATGAGGCAGACCTCAACCGCTTGTGTATCTATCACTTAGCTACAGGTACCAAACGATATATCAATTGGAAGAGCGATGTGGATGCTTTCTGTTGGGCACCACAAGAAGTGAAAAGTAAACAGAGAAAAGTGAAAAGTACAGACCCACAACTGTATTTCATCAGCGTATGGAATGGTTGCTGTAATATGTACTGCGCCAGCCAGAAAGGTGAGGTAACACAGCTGACAGAGACTTGGGATGACTGGACCAGCATTCAGATGGCAAACAACGGACAGCGTATCCTGGCTACCCGTCAGAGCCTCTCAACACCTACTGACATCTATATGGTAACACCTCCTGTTAAGAAACAGGCTACTAAGATAGAACAGATTTCGTTTGAAAACAAGCATATCCTTGATCAGTTGACGCTTGGTAAGATGCAGCAATACTGGGTTCCAACGACTGATGGCAAGAAGGAACTGGTTTGGGTGATGCTGCCTGCCAATTATGAGGAAGGGAAGAAATATCCCACCCTACTCTTCTGTGAGGGTGGTCCACAGAGTCCTGTCAGCCAGTTCTGGAGCTATCGTTGGAATTTCCAGATTATGGCAGCTAACGGCTATGTGGTAGTAGCTCCCAACCGTCACGGTCTGCCTGGCTTCGGACAAGAATGGAAAGAAGAGATTAGTGGCGACTGGACTGGTCAGTGTATGAACGACTACCTGTCGGCTATCGACTTTGCCGCTGATTCACTGCCCTTCGTCGATAAGAACCGTCTGGGAGCTGTCGGAGCCTCATTCGGAGGTTTCTCAGTCTACTATCTGGCAGGCATCCACAACAAGCGCTTCAAGGCTTTCATTGCTCATGACGGAGCCTTCAATTTGGCTTCCATGTATCTGGAGACAGAAGAGAACTGGTTCTCTAACTGGGAATATGACGAGGCTTATTGGCACCGTCCACAGATGCCTAATGCCAAGAAGACCTATCATGACTCACCGCATAAAATGGTGGAGAAGTGGGATACGCCTATCCTCTGTATACATGGTGAAAAGGACTACCGCATCTGCTATACTCAGGGCATGCAGGCATTCAATGCTGCCCGCATGAAGGGAATCCCTGCAGAACTGCTCATCTTCCCTGACGAAAACCATTGGGTATTGAAACCCCAGAACGGTGTACTTTGGCAGCGCACCTTCTTCAACTGGTTAGACCGCTGGCTGAAGTAAAAATATTCCCAGCGTGGGAACAAATAATTCCCAGCGTGGGAACAAAACATTCCCACCGTGGGAATAAACAGTAATATAAAAGTAAAAAAAGACCAAATAATGACACAAGCAATTCAGAAAACACTTCGCGATTCTGCCGGCATGCGGTGGACCGCTCTGCTGCTCCTGGCTATGGCCATGTTCTGCAGCTACATCTTCATGGATATTCTATCACCAATCAAGGACCTGATGCAGGAAACCCGTGGTTGGGACTCCACTGCATTCGGAACCATGCAGGGTTCAGAAGTATTCCTTAACGTATTCGTATTCTTCCTCATCTTCGCAGGTATCATCCTCGACAAGATGGGTGTACGCTTTACCGCAGTGCTCTCTGCTTCAGTGATGCTGGTAGGTGCCTGCGTCAAATGGTATGCCGTCAGTGAGAGTTTCATGGGAAGTGGACTTGAAACATGGTTTAACAACAACCTTAATTATATCCCTGTCTTCGATGAATTGGGCGTATCTCCCTTCTATGCTGGCATGCCCGCCTCAGCCAAATTTGCAGCATGCGGCTTTATGATTTTCGGCTGCGGTTGTGAGATGGCAGGTATCACCGTTAGTCGTGGTATCGTAAAATGGTTCAAAGGTCGTGAGATGGCGTTGGCAATGGGTTCTGAGATGGCACTAGCCCGTCTGGGTGTTGCCACCTGTATGATTTTCTCGCCTTTCTTTGCTAAGTTAGGCGGACAGATCAGTGTCAGCCGCAGCGTTGCCTTTGGTGTGGTACTGATGTGTATTGCACTCATCATGACTATCGTCTATTTCTTCATGGATAAGAAGCTTGATGCACAGACTGGTGAGGCAGAAGAGAAAGACGATCCCTTCAAGATCAGCGACCTGGGGCAGATTCTCACCTCCAGTGGTTTCTGGTTGGTGGCATTGCTGTGTGTACTCTACTACAGTGCCATCTTCCCCTTCCAGAAGTATGCTGTCAACATGCTGCAGTGTAACCTGACATTGGTTGAACCTGCACAAGACACGTTCTGGGCCAGCAGTTCTGTCACCATCGTACAGTATATCATCATGCTTCTGGTTGCGGCTGCAGGTTTTGCTTCTAACTTCCAGAAGAAAGCTAATATGAAATATGGACTGTTAGGCGTCTCTATCCTCGCATTGATTACATATTGTTATATGGGTTACATGCGTCAGTCGGCAGAGAGCATCTTTGCAGTATTCCCATTGTTGGCTGTGCTGATTACCCCAATTTTGGGTTCTTACGTCGACCATAAGGGTAAGGCTGCCTCAATGCTGATTCTTGGTTCGCTGCTGCTTATTGCCTGCCACCTGACATTTGCCTTCATCCTGCCTCTGTTCAAGGACAGCACGGTGGGAGGCATCATTATTGCCTACGCTACTATTCTGGTATTGGGTTCCAGCTTCTCACTGGTACCAGCCTCTTTGTGGCCCTCAGTACCTAAGTTGGTAGATGCCAAGGTGATTGGTTCGGCCTATGCGCTTATCTTCTGGATTCAGAACATTGGTTTGTGGCTCTTCCCATTGCTAATTGGTAAGGTACTCGATGATACCAATCCTGGTGTGACCGACCCCACGAAATACGACTACACAGCTCCACTGATCATGTTGGCATCGCTGGGTGTTGCAGCCCTGTTGCTGGGCTTCATCCTGAAGGCTGTTGACAAGAAGAAGGGACTGGGACTTGAAGAACCTAATATTAAGTAATCATTCGGCCAAAGGACATGAATAAAAGTATCCAGCTGACCAATGCTTCTGCAGAGATCTGCAGCTTTGAGAGCACTGGCGAGGTCAAGGAATTACATGTTATGATACATGCTCAGGCAGGACACACCTTTCAACAGCAGTTGGAAGCTGTGCTTGACGGCTATGAGCAATTAAAAGCCAATGAACTGAAAGGCGCAACGGCTGTTCTTAAGCGCTATTTTCTAAGTGACGTAGCCAATCAGGCTGATGAAGTGCTGTTAGCTGACACGAGCGATTGTGCCAAAAGTATTATCGGACAGCCACCATTGGATGGCTCTAAGATTGGCTTGTGGGTCTACATGATGACCCATGTCAGTCCCAACCTGCGAAAAAGCGGACTCTATGAGGTACAGCATGGTGAATTCCGTCATCTCTGGAATGCTTCAGCCCATAATACCGCACAGAATTCTGAATACCAGACCCGACTGCTCTTCAATGAGTATATCATGCAATTGGCTCAGGAAGACTGCACATTAGCCAACAACTGCGTTCGTACCTGGCTCTTCGTCAACGATGTCGATGTCAACTATGCTGGTGTGGTGACTGCCCGCAACAAAGTATTCTTTACGCAAGGACTGACGGACAACACCCATTATATTGCCTCGACAGGTATTGGCGGACGTCCACAGGATGTTCAGGCTATGGTACAAATGGATAACTATGCCATTGCTGGCATTCACCAGGAACAGATTCATTATCTGTATGCACCTACCCACCTGAATAGAACCAGCGACTATGGTGTCAGTTTCGAGCGTGGCACCTATATCGACTATGCAGATCGTCGACATGTCATCATCTCAGGAACTGCCAGCATCAACAATAAAGGACTGATTGAGCATCCCAAGAATATTACACTGCAAGCCCATCGCATGTGGGACAATGTAGAAGCACTCTTAAAGGAAGCTGACAGTTCTTACGATGACGTAACTGTTATGATTGTCTATCTGCGAGACATTGCTGACTATCAGGAGGTGAACCAACTCTATAAAGAGCGCTTCCCAGACAAGCCACGCATCATCGTTCAAGCACCCGTTTGCCGCTCAGGGTGGCTGATAGAAATGGAATGTATGGCTATCAAGCAACAGCAGCGCAACGACATGCCTGCTTTCTAAAAACTGAAACGGGTAACCAACGGAAGATGATCGCTAAAGCCATGCTGATAGCGATAACCGATATAAGTACGGAGGGGTTTGACTCCTCCGTATTGTTTATCCTCTTCTAAGAGGAAAGGAGCATCGTTGACACTAGTCTGCCGCACTTTGGGGACTAACGATTCACTGACCAACACATGATCGATACTCCGCCATTCACCATCATACCGATAGGTACCTTCTGCGCCATGCGTTCCTTTGGCCTCAGCAGTAATATTTCGCAATCCATGTTGAGTAAGGTTACTCAATGCCGGACTATCAGCATAGTCGTTAAAATCACCAACAATGATGATATTGGCATCAGAAGGTAAGTAATGTACTGCCTCTATCAGCCGATCGACGATGAGCTGTCTGTTGGGAATAGTAGCCTTCTCGCCACCATAACGGCTGGGGGAATGTACCACAAAGATATGCAGAGTGTCGCCTGATATAATCTCACCTTTTACATATAGTATGTCACGTGTGGGACGCATGTCTTCCAAGGGTTCAATAGAAAGGTTATCATAACAAAGAGGACGGAAAGAAAAAGGCTGATAGAGCAGAGCCACATCGATGCCACGCAAGTCGGGCGACTCAGTCATCAAGTATTCATAGCCTGCATTTCTCAGCAACGAACGCTTTGTCAGACTATGCAACACGGAATCATTCTCTACCTCAACCAATGCTACCAAGTCGGGCACGCCATCCTCCTGACATGAAAGAATCTCCTGTCCTATATTGTTAATCTTACGCCAGTAACGGGTAGGAGTCCACTTACGAACTGAAGCAGGCAACCATTCGGTGTCCTGCTTCAGTGAATCATGATGGCAATCAAAGAGATTCTCGCAATTCAGTTCAACGAGCATCAGAGATTGAGAAAATGAAAAAATGAGAAAATGAGAAATGAAGACTAACGTCAAGAATAAACGTAGACCACAATTCCTCATTTTCTCAATCTCTCATTATCTCAATTTCAACAAACTTTCTCCAGTCGTTTCATCATAGCAAACATGAAGACTGCTGCGACGAGACAGACGCCCAGGAATACGCTCCAGCATACCCAAAGGGGAACAGCACCCCAGAGCAGTCCACCAACGACAACAAGTTGGTTACCGATAGCTGTAGCCACAAACCAGCCACCCATCATCATACCCTTATATTTGGGAGGAGCGACCTTCGACACGAATGATATACCCATAGGCGACAGCAACAACTCACCAAATGTCAACACAAGATAAACTGTAATCAACAGGTTTGGTGTCACGTCAGCCACATGCACAGCTACAGGATTACCATCAGCACCCATTTCTGTCTGAGGCATAGGCAAACCGAACGAAGCAAAAGCCATCAGTGCATAGGCAACAGCAGCTACTATCATACCATAGGCAATCTTACGGGGAGCCGAGGGTTCCTTACCCTTGGCAGCCAACGAACCGAAGATAGCCATCGATACTGGTGTCAGAGCCACCACATAGAAGGGATTGAACTGTTGGAAGATAGGGGCAGAAACAGTAATGCTGCCATCAGCATCATACGACAGGCAGAGGAAAGCAACAGCCATACCAATGACCACAACCGAGATGGCTTTGCCCTTGCCCGTCTTCGACTGGAACAGCGAGAACAAGGCATAGACGATGAAGATGACGGCTACCAGATTCCATACGTTGAAACACATAGCCTGCAAGCCCTCAGCCGACTGAGCAGTGAACTCATCGGCAAAGTATGTCAGCGACAAACCATTCTGATGGAATGCCATCCAGAAGAAGATGACGACAGCAAATACCAGACAGAGAGCAACAATGCGCTGCTTGGTTTCCTCCTTTGAGAGTTCCTCAACAGGTACGGCATCAGCCGTCTTAGCATCCTTCTTCGTACCACCCTCCGTATGACGGAAAGTACTACGGAAGATATAATAGATAGCAATAGACAGGATGAGTGATGCGCAAGCCACAGCAAACGAGAAGTGGTAGGCATCGTTCGAACTATAGCCTAACGATGTCTCGGCATATTCCTTAATCTTAATGGCAGCAGTCGGAGCAAACAAAGCACCGATATTGATAGCCATATAGAAGATAGAGAAACCAGAGTCGCGTTTATCCTTGTACTGTGGATCATTATACAGGTCACCCACCATGACCTGCAGGTTGCCTTTAAAAAGTCCAGTACCGAAACCGATAAGCAGCAAAGCTCCCAACATCACGATCAATGCCAAACTGTCGCCACCCAATGGTACAGACAACAGCAGGTAGCCAGCAAACATAATGATGATACCCGTTGTCACCATCTTGCCGAAGCCAAACTTATCGGCCATCATACCACCGATGAGCGGGAAGAAATACACTAACATGAGGAACGCACTGTAGATGGTACCTGCCATAGCGGGCGACAATCCATAGTTAGCTCTCAAAAACAATGCAAAAACGGCCAGCATGGTGTAGTATCCAAAACGCTCGCCAGTGTTGGCCAATGCCAACGCAAATAGTCCTTTCGGTTGTCCTTCAAACATGTTTATTAAGTTTTTAAGTTATATATTCTTCTTATTTTATCTTGTCGTTCTTCGTACGAATAATATCGAAGAGCCACGTAGCCTTGATGACTATCTGACCCATGTTAGACTTTCCAAAGTAATCGCTTTTAGAATTTCCGTAAATATTACCTAATCCATAATAGTAGCGACCTTCCAGAATAAAGTGTCCCAACTTAGGATGCGAGAACTCCAGACCTGCACCACCCACAACACCATAATCGAACTTGTTTTCGACAGCCATCGTGTCTTGGGCTACTATGTTCGATACACGCTGGTTAGCAGTACCATAACCTGGAACTATGTTCGTGTTGATTTTATCACTCAAGAAACAGCCAAACTGTGGACCTAACTGAAAGAACGCCTGAAAACCCTTGCGCTCTCTACCCCATCCGAGTCGGGCCATAATAGGTACCTGCAGATAGGTCATCTTGCGTTCATACATCAGCGGATTGGTCTTTTCCTTGTCGTCAAAATAGTATACGGGCTGATTATCGACATCCAGAATATCTTCTTTCCAACCTGTTTGAGCAATGTTCACTTCAGCTACGATGGCACAGATGCTCTTGAAGTATTTCTCGCAAGTATATCTCAGCGACAAACCACCTGTAACACCACCTAACATACCCTGTGGCACTTCTGGCACGAAACCAACATTGCTCAGCATATAGCCAGCATTTGCGCCAATAGCAAAATCAGTACGGTATTCTCCCACCTGTGCCTTCACTAACAGGGGACATAGCATCAATAATATGATTAGTCTGGGTCTCATGTTTAGAAGTTGATAGTTTCTATTCTATGATCCTTCGTGTAATGTACAAAAAGCATCGCCTTGTTCAACATGCCACCATTACCGATACGTTCAAAGTGTAATGGCGTCTGAATGGGTGTATAGCCCACCATACCGGAAGCTCCTGTAAAGTTCTTGCCATACATATGAAGACCCTTGATAAAGAAATAGGCATGGTCGAAACCTGTTACACCATATCGACGATGATAATTCTGCATGTCCTGATGGAAATTCCAGCGATACTTCTGTGCAAATCGCGAAGCTTTCTGCGAAAGAGGATTCATATAATAGGTCGAGGGAATGCAGACATCGTACTTATAGAAATTATCCAAATGCGTACGGGTATACATCAGCCATTCAGGATAGCCAAAGACCGTCACTTGTAAGTCCGGCTTCGTCATCGTGAGACCATTAATCTTAGCAAATGCTACATTTAATTCCTGCGAACGGCTTGTATTCAACACCACCACATTAGGTTGGGTTGTAGAGAAGCATTTCTTGAACATCTCCTCACCTGATTTCAAATTGGTAATGCTGTAGACAATGCCCGACTGTTCCAGTCTTCTGCGCAATGCTGACGTAAAGCCACCCTTCGTACTTGTCGTGTCATTACAGTCAATGATAATAGTATGGTGGTCCTTATAGCGCTGGTAGAAGCGCGTCACATAAGCCTCGTTCAGCGTATTACCATTCTGATATACTTGGAAGATATTACCGTTCTCATAGACATCAGTCGCATTGATGGAGAAAGGTATCAGCAGACGGATGTCATGGGACTCGACAAAATCGCTCAGGGGCTTCACCTGCTTGGTATAAAGCGGACCAAAGATGACATCACGGTCGGCAGCATGAGGATCTTTCAGTATCTCACGAATATCCGTACCCTCTGCGACGTTCCACGCCCTGATATCCGTAGAGATGCCATTCTTTCGCAGACTATCGCAAGCCATCAGCACACCACGGTAGTATTCTACCATGCGCTTTCCGTCACCATTAATTGAATGCAACGGCAACATGATACCTACACGGATTTCCCTTTGACGCATATCCGGTTCAACCACCTTTGGTTTCGTGGGCATATCAATTTCCACTGTAGCGTTAGGCTCAGCCTTCGGTTGCTGACCATTGGGATACGGAATCTTAATATAGTCGCCCTTCTTCAATTCATAACCAGGCATATTCATCTCCGGATTGGCATTGATGAGTTCCTGCACTGTCAGACCATTGTCTCGGGCAATGCCGAAGATGGTCTCCTTACGCTTCACCTTATGCAGTTCCTTGAATGTCGAGAACTGTGCTGATGCACTTTCTGCGACAAAACAAAAGAGCGTCAAAAATAGGAAATATTTCAATATCTGTTTCATAAAAACTGTTTATTTTCACTTTTGCGCTACAAAATTACAAAAAAAGATGCGGAAGTCCGACTTTTTTCGCTAATTTTGCACAAATAATTACGTATGAAGATGAAAATTAGCAAATTTATCCTCTATTTTGCCTTTATATGGCTCCCTATTTCGGGTTTTGCCACCATCGCACCCACTGCCACTTATGTGAATGAAGAGGGCAATGAAGTGACTGTTTCCGACAAAGTATCAGGCGATGCCCCTCTTTTGGTCCGTTTCACAGCCAATGCTAGTGACCTTGATGCTGGTTCTTCGTTGGAATGGCATATCGTGCATCAAGGCGAACGTCTGACTCGCTACGAAGAGAACCCTGAATACACGTTCACCGAAGCGGGTATTACTGATGTGACGCTTTATGTGCGCCTGGATAACGAACTGGTCGATTCAGCCACCATAGAAGTCACGGTAACGGAGAGCCATCTGGAGATGCCTAATGCTTTCTCGCCCAATGGCGACTATACCAATGAGATCTATGGTGCCAAGGGTGTTAACGACCCCAGCTCCAAGGGACGCTATCGCAGTATTGTCGAGTTTCACGCCTATATCTTTAACCGCTGGGGCCAGAAGCTCTTCGAATGGACAGATATCAGCAAGGGATGGGATGGCACCTACAAGGGTTCTCCTGTCAAGGAAGGTGTCTATTTCGTGTTCGTCAAAGCCCGTGGCTCCGATGGCAAGGTCTATGAAATCCGTAAGGATGTGAATCTGATACGCAGATTTAATCAGGAAACAACAGGAGGTAGTGATGAGTAACGACCAGAAGATTAACGTCTGGGGCGCTCGTGTGCACAACCTGAAGAATATCGACGTCGAGATACCCCGCAACTCCCTGACTGTCATTACCGGACTCAGTGGCTCTGGTAAGTCGTCATTAGCCTTCGACACCATCTTTGCCGAAGGTCAGCGTCGTTATATTGAGACTTTCTCTGCCTATGCCCGCAATTTCCTAGGAGGTATGGAACGTCCTGATGTCGACAAGATAACGGGACTGTCACCAGTCATCAGCATCGAGCAGAAGACGACTAATAAGAACCCGCGTTCTACCGTAGGCACCACTACCGAGATCTACGATTACATGCGTCTGCTCTTTGCCCGTGCAGGTCGTGCCTACAGCTATATGACTGGCGAGCCGATGGTGAAATATACTGAAGAGAAGGTTATCGACATGATTCTACACGACTATGCCGGTCGTAAGATTCTTATTCTGGCTCCATTGGTACGTAGTCGTAAGGGCCACTACCGCGAACTCTTTGAGAGCATGCGTCGTAAGGGTTATCTGCATGTCCGTATCGACGGAGAGGTGCAGGAAATCAAACAGGGCATGAAAGTGGATCGCTACAAGAATCATGATATCGAGGTGGTTATCGACAGGATGGCTGTTAAACCGGATACGCAGGTTTCTGACGATCGTCTGAAGAAGACCGTTCAGATAGCCATGAAACAAGGCGAAGGCCTCGTGATGGTTATGGACTATGAAACAGGTGCCGTCAAGCATTTTTCCAAACGTCTCATGTGTCCTACCTCAGGTATTTCCTACAGCGAACCTGCCCCCAATACCTTCTCGTTCAATTCTCCGCATGGAGCCTGCCCACGGTGTAAAGGACTGGGTTATATCAACGAGATTGATATGGACAAGGTCATTCCTAATCGTCAGCATTCCATCTACGAAGGTGGCATCGTCCCATTAGGGAAATACAAGAATCAGATGATCTTCTGGCAGATTGATGCTATTCTCCATAAATACGACTGCGACATCAAGACCGGCATTGCGGATATACCCGAAGAGGCACTCAACGAGATTCTTTACGGTTCCCTTGAGAGTGTGCGTATTGACAAGGAATTGGTACATACCTCCAGCGATTATTTCGTCGACTTCGATGGCGTCATCAAATACCTGCGTTCCGTTATGGATAGCGACGATTCGAGTAGCGGACAGAAATGGGCCGATCAGTTTCTGGCTGAATGCCCATGTCCTGAATGTCACGGACAGCGTCTGAACCGCGAAGCCCTTTCATACAGGATATGGGATAAGAATATCTCCGAACTCGCCAACATGGACCTGAACGATTTGCGCGAGTGGCTCGATATCTGTGAGGAGCATCTTGACCATCAGCAACAACAGATTGCGGCAGAGATATTAAAAGAGATACGCACCCGTCTTAATTTCCTGTTAGAGGTTGGTCTTGATTACCTGGCCCTCAACCGTCAGTCGGCATCGCTTTCGGGTGGTGAGAGCCAACGCATCCGTCTGGCCACACAAATTGGTTCTCAGCTGGTCAATGTGCTCTATATTCTCGACGAGCCCTCCATCGGACTGCACCAGCGCGATAATGAGCGACTCATCCACTCGCTCAAGGAACTGCGCGATTTGGGTAACACAGTTATTGTGGTGGAACACGACGAAGACATGATGCGCCACTCAGACTATATCGTGGACATAGGACCAAAGGCTGGTCGTAAGGGTGGCGATGTGGTCTTTCAGGGTACCATCGACGAGATGCTGAAGACGGACACCATTACTGCCCAATATCTGAACGGGCGAATGAAGATAGAACTTCCCCAGAAGCACCGTGAGGGTAATGGCAACACACTGGTATTGAAAGGATGCACCGGTAACAACCTGAAAAATGTCACGGTGACGTTTCCACTGGGTAAACTCATCCTTGTCACTGGTGTCTCAGGATCAGGCAAGTCGACACTCATCAACGAGACACTCTACCCCATCCTCTCCAAACATTTCTACCGTTCGCTGCAACAACCCATGCCCTACGAAAGTATAGAGGGACTGCAATATATAGATAAGGTAGTGAATGTCGACCAGTCACCTATCGGCCGTACACCCCGTTCTAATCCTGCCACCTATACTGGTGTCTTCAGCGACATCCGCTCGCTCTTTGTCAATTTGCCCGAAGCACAGATTCGCGGTTACAAGCCTGGACGTTTCTCGTTCAATGTAAAAGGCGGCCGTTGCGAGACGTGTGGCGGAAACGGCTATAAGACAATTGAGATGAACTTCCTGCCCGATATCCAGGTGCCTTGCGAAGAGTGTCACGGTAAGCGTTATAACCGCGAGACACTGGAGGTACGCTTCAAGGGTAAGTCGATAGCCGACGTGCTGGATATGACCATCAATCAGGCGGTGGAATTTTTTGAGAATGTGCCTGACATCCTGCGTAAGATTAAGACCATTCAGGACGTAGGTCTGGGCTACATCAAACTCGGACAGCCCTCTACGACGCTCTCTGGTGGAGAGAGTCAGCGCATCAAGCTGGCTACGGAATTGTCGAAGAAAGATACGGGTAAGACACTCTATATCCTTGACGAGCCTACTACCGGACTGCATTTCGAGGATATCCGCATTCTGATGGATGTGCTGCAACGCCTGGTAGACAGAGGCAACACCGTCATCGTCATCGAGCACAACCTTGATGTCATCAAGTTGGCCGACCATATCATCGACATGGGACCGGAAGGTGGCCGAAATGGTGGTACCATTCTGACGGAGGGCACCCCCGAAGAGGTCATCAAATCAAAGAAAGGTTATACACCCAAGTTCCTGAAAGAAGCACTCAAGGCAGCCAAGAAATGACTGCCTCGAATCTTTAATGTTTAATTTTTGATGAGTCGCACCTCATAAATCTCGCCAATCTGCTTATGCTGTTTGGCCACGAACTTGATGCGTACCTGTTTCTTACCTTTCAGCAGTTCTGCGGGCACTGGATAGGTCTCATACTTAAATTCCGAGATGCGGTATTTACCCGTATTGTTCACCGATGTCACCAGCACATCATCGACAAGGATGTCAAACTCATGAGTCTTCCATTCACCCACACCCCAATACTTCAAACGAAGACTCAGGTCGGTCTGGCCACCCGTCTGCAACAGATAACTGAAGTAATGGCCGTCGCGGGCATCGCGGAAGAACACGTTGTTGGTATTGCCCACCCACGAGTCGTCAGTTTCCATAAAGTGGTCTGACTCGGGCTGTTGTTCACCAGTCTGCACCTTGTCAGTGGTACGTGCCTCCAATGTCTGACGCTCTTGTTCCTGCTTGGCCAGATTGTCCAGATAGCCCTTATAGTTATTCTCCGAGAGTGCCAGCCAGTACATCATGTAACGGGCATCATGAAGCTCGAAGAAAGGCATCAGCTCGTTGCGGATTTCATTCACCATCCTCGTGCTCAATGTGAAATGTAACGGCTTGCCGGCAATGGGTTGCAACTGATTGGCAATAGCCTCTATATCATTATTAATCAGGATAGGTGCCTGGTCAACAGGCAGTTTCTTACCCACCGCCAACTGTCCGAAGCGGCTGTCATCGGCAATGAGTCCGTGCAAGTCCTCCGTACCTGTCTTCATCGCCAACATGATAGGACCATGCATCAAGGCAATATACTGTGGCAGATTGGGCAGATAGCGCACGCTATTATACATCGGGAAGGTCAGTTCCACGACATCTCCCTTCTTCCACTGACGGCTGATGGCAACATACGACGACGGACCTGTTACGATATTGACGGGCTTACCATTCACCTTCACTTCGAAGGCACCAGGCTTCACCCAACCCGGAAAGCGCACCTGCAGTGTGAACTGTCCCTTACCCTGGACAATGGTAATCTTGCTGTTCTCAGAATAAGGAAATCTCGTCTCCTGACGTAGCACAATGCCGCGCTCATTCCAGTTCAGCTCAGAGGCTACGAAGAGGTTCACAAACAGGTTGTCGGCCTTCTTGGTATACACAAACTGACCATACTTGCCGTGATTCTCCATTCCTGTTCCCACGCAGCACCACATAGCCTCGTTAGCTGCCGAATAGACGCGGTAGTGACGGGGGCGGGCTGACGTGAAGTAGACATAACCACCATGTTCCGGATGCTGGCTCGACAAGATATGATTAAACGTTGCCAACTCATAGAAGTCAGCATAGCGGGCCTCTGGATTTCTGCGATGCAGTTCCTCGGACAGCTTCAGCATATTATTGGTATTACAGGTTTCAGGACCATCGATATCGGCCACGAAATCCTGGCAAGCCTCCTTGCTGGGGAAGTGTTCACGACGGCTATTGCCACCGAATGCCAGCGAGCGTTCACCAGTCACGATATCCCAGAAATAAGCACTAGCGGTGTGATAAGCCTCATCACCCGAGAGTTCTGAGATACGCTCAAAGCCCACCACCTTAGGCACCTGAGTGTTGGCATGCATATTATCCAGACAGTCCTGACGCTGAGACAGTGGCAACAGCAGCCGGCGGTGCGAGAAACGCTTGGCCACGTCGAGATACTTCTTGTCGCCAGTGATGGCGTAGGCATCGGCCAACACCTCGTTCATGCCACCATGTTCTGTATGGAGCGTCTGTTCCATCTGCTCATCTGTCAGTCCTGATGTCAGGTCGATAGCCCAGTCGCAAAAACCGAGGAAGAGCTGTTTGGCCTGTTCGTTACCACAATATACCCAAGCATCACGCAGACCGGCATACATCTTATGAAGATTATAATAAGGTACCCACGAACCATAATAAGGACCGAAGTTACCCTTCTTATAGGCCGACCAGATACGGTCACTACCTGGCACACCGCCTACATAGCCCTTACCCCATTCCGGGTGGTTCTTGGCATTGGCATCGGCACAACGCTGCAACTCGCTGATCCAGTACTCCATACGTTCGCGACACTCCTTGCTACCTGTAGCTGCATTGATAGCCATCGCTGTCAGATAATGGCCACCCACGTGGCCGTCGAGTCCATCCCAGTTAGGATACGACTTACCTTTCGGTGTCAGGCCGGCCTCCTTGAGATATGGTGCCAGCAGACGGTCGTTGTCGTACTTCAATAGATTTGTTATGTTCAAGTCACGGGCCTTCTTCAGCGGACCATCGAGCAGCGTCACATCACCTAACGGAAACTCATCGGCATAGAGTCGATCCTGTGCTTGTATGCCGCCTGCCGTGAGGAGCATCGCCATGATGAAAGATATTCTTCCAAAACGTATCAAATGTTTAGTCATACTTATGAATAGAAAATAATTAGTGTACAAAAGTACACATTCTTTCCTAGAATCTTGACGGCTAGGTCCTTAAAGATTGTTAAGAATCAAAGAATTTCAAAAATGTTTCGTATCTTTGCCCCAGTTATTAAACCATTAACTTATTAAAGAAATGATTACATTAGGAATTATTGTTGTACTGGCGATTATCGTCATTGGTTATTTCGTATCGACGCAGCGCTCGCTGGTCAGCCTCGATGAAATGTGTAAGAACGCCCTGAGTCAGATTGAGGTTCAGCTCAATTCCCGTTTCGATGCCCTCGTGGCTTTGGCCAAGACTGCTGCTAAGTATGCCGAACACGAGTCAGAGACCATTATCCAGACCATTCAGGCACGTGGCGGCAATGCCAATGGCACACAGCCTGGAGCAGCAGGTGCTTCATCTATCAATGAGCAGGCCGACCTGTTAGGACAGCTGACCAGCCGACTGAACGTTGTCTTCGAGCGCTATCCTGAGCTGAAGGCCAGCGAACTCTATGAGAATGCCCAGCGCGGTCAGCGTGAGTATGAGGAGAACGTCCGCATCTCCCGTATGGTCTACAATGATACAGCTACCAAGATGAACCGCATGGTACGCCAATGGCCATCAAGCATTGTTGCCTCCATGCTGCACTTCGACCTGAAGGACTACCTCAAGGTTGACGACGAGAAGAAGAAAGCTTATCCTGACCTCGACGAGGCTTTCAAGAAGAATTGATTTATCTTACAACCTGAGTAAATTCGGGCTTGGCACCTTTTTCTACAGTCACGTAGATAATGGAGGTTGCCTCCTCGCCATTCATACCACGACTCTTGACGGTATACTTATAATCAGTGCCGTCAGGAGTCTTTCTTTTACCCACAGTCTGAGGTGTACCTAAGGGGAACTGATAGCTTGAACAAGCAGCATCAAACAGCGCTCTTTCTGCTTCAGTTACCGGTTTCTGAGCTGAATAATCAGCCAGTTTCTTGACGCTGCCTTTCTTATAGCCGTTCTCTATGAGGAAACGGTTTAACTCCTTGCCAACCTTAGCAATACGTGCTGCGCGAACACCATACCCCTTCATAATCTTTGCCTTTGGTAAGGCTTTCTTCAGATTGTCTGTCGATGTATTCAGTCCACCGCTTCCGAAAGAGCAGAAGGGGACAATGGTCTTACCGGCAAAATCCTGCTGCTTTAGAAGTGTGACTATCGGCATAGCATATGTACCGGCCCAGATAGGATAGCCTAAGAAGATGATATCATAGTCTGAAATCTTCTTCTGAAGGGGTTTGATGGCAGGAGACTGGCCACTCTGTCTCTCCTTACCGCTACGCTGGATAGTAGCCTGAAAATCACCGGTATAGGGTTCCACAGCCTCGACAGCCTCAATGTCAGCCCCCAGCTGTTTCTGCAATTCCTCGGCGACGGTCTTGGTTGTTCCACTCTCTGAGTAGTAAAGCACTAATTTCTTTTGAGCATAGCTTGATGCAACGCATGCAATCATAGCCATTGATAATAATAGTCTTTTCATAAGTTGTTATTCATTACATATATCATTCTTTTACAAGTCACGGATAAAGAGAGCACGATATTCAGCGGGCGTCATACCGACAACATCCATGATACGGCGCTGCATAGTGCGCACATGGTTGAAACCTGAGTCCTCGGCAATGGAGGCAATACTATAGTTAGGTTTGGTGCGCAGCAGTCGCAGGGCGTTCAGCGTGCGCAGATTGTCGATATATCCTTCTGGTGTCCGATAGATGCTCTTGTTGCGGAACAATTTGTTCAGTCGTTCCTGACTGACACCCAGCAGTTCGGCCAATTGGTGACTGTCGAAGTCGGGATTCAGATGTGCCCTATTCTCTTCCAGTCGCAGGTCGATGAGTGCCATCAACTGCCCGTCGTCCTGCTTGTCGGCATTACGTTGTCGCTCAATATTGTGTTCGAAGATTTCACGGGCCACGTCTACACGACGACGCAACTCCACATCAGCCTCCAACCGTTCAGTAAGATCGAGATTACGGCTGACAAGGCGTATCATTTCAGCCTGCAGTCGCTCATTATCGGCTCTAAGCCGCTCGTTCTCAGCCTTTATCTGCTTGATTTCCTTCTCTGTCATATAGTGTTACTGTATGTCAAAAAGGTTTATAAATCCCACCTCCTCAAACACGTTGTAGATGTCATTATTGAGTCCTGTGATGGTAACCTTGCTACCCTTGCTCTTGGCAACCTTCAACAGTTCCAGAAAGAGGCGCATGCCACTACTGGTGATATATTCCAAAGCATTGCAATCAAGAATAATATCATGACCTTCACAGTCGTATAACTGGCGAATCTCGCGGCCAACCTGCACTGCCGATGGTGTATCAAGACGCCCTTCGAAGATCATCACATATTTGTTGTCTTCTTCTTTGAATGTAGTTTTCATAATACTTATTTCCTATTTTTAATGATTTTCGTTATTACGACTGCAAATATACAACATTTTCCGTTCTCCTCCAAATAATACGCCATGAAAGTTGCTTTCTAGTCGTCAGTTCTCTTCTGTATCTTCCAACCAATAGCAGCTATGAAGATGCTCATCAGCGGACTGAGCAGATTAAAGAAACAATAAGGAAGATAGGTCAAAGTGGGAACACCTAGGACAGTCGACTGCGTCATTCCACATGTGTTCCAGGGAATCAGTACAGAGGTGACGGTAGCAGCATCCTCGGTGGTACGGCTCAAGAGTCGTGCCTCATATCCCTGTTTGCGGAACACCTCTTTATACATATCGGCATTCAGCACGATGGAGATATACTGGTCACCCGTCGTTATATTGAGGAAGATACCTGTAGCCACAGAAGAGCTCACCAGACTGACCCTGTTTCTCACAAAGCGGATGATGACAGCCGTTATGCTGTCTATCATGCGACTGGCCACCAGAGCGGCTCCAAAGCACATGGCACAGAGAATAAGCCAGATGGTGTTAAGCATACCAGCCATACCACTGGTAGATATCAGCTCGTTGAGCGAGGCATTGCCCGTATCTACAGCTGTCGAGCCATAATAGGTGACAGCCAGACCACGTGTCAGCGACTCCGCCGAAATGGCCGTTTCGCCTGCTATCTGACTGAGAATATGCGGTTGTAGTATCAACGCTATGATGCCAGCCATCACCGACGACACAAACAGCACGATGAGTGACGGCACCTTGCGCGCTATCATAACAGCCGTCAGAACGGGTACCAACAATGTCCATAGCGAGATGTTAAACGTGTGCGCCAGTCCCTCGGTATACTCCTCCACATGGGCCACCGCATCCATGTCGCCATCCAGACCAGCCACCAGAAAGATGCAGATGGTAATCAGAAACGTAGGACCTGTGGTAAACATCATGTAGCGAATGTGGGAGAACAGCTCCACACCAGCGGCCGATGAGGCCAGAATGGTCGTATCGCTCAGTGGCGACATCTTATCACCGAAATAGGCTCCCGATATGATGGCGCCTGCCGTCCATGCCTCAGAAACACCCAACGCATGACCTATGCCCAGCAAAGCCACACCGATGGTAGCGATAGTGGTCCACGATGAGCCCGACAACAGCGAGATAAAAGCACAGATGATGCACGACGACACCAGGAAAAACTGGGGCGACATGATCTGTACACCGTAATAGATGAGCGTAGGCACGATGCCGCTAATCATCCACGAGCCCGACAGCATACCCACACAAAGCAGAATCAACAGCGTGACGGTGACACCGCCCAGTGTCTTGGTAATCTGTCGTTCGAATACTTCCCACGGCACCCTGTATATAGCCATCGACAGGCATACACACACTGCCATACCCATAAGCAATGCTATCTGGCTGCCGCCGTTCAGCGAGTCACTGCCAAAGAGGGCTATCACAACACCCAAAAAAGCTATCAGCACCACAACGGGGATGATAGCAATCAGGGGATGAGGCATCACGGGCTTATCGACTGACATAGCTGCTGATCGTCAATCCTAAGCTTCGCCCTTGTTCAAGTCGAAAGGAGCAATGGTACGTGGTTCCTGACTAGGTATGCGGATTGGTCCGAATTCTTTTTCGTAACGCATGATGTTTTCCTGGAGCGCAGCCAACAGGCGTTTGGCATGCTCTGGTGCCAAGATAACACGACTCTTCACCTGTGCCTTAGGCAGTCCAGGCATCACACGTGCGAAATCAATAATAAAATCGCTACTCGAATGGGTAATAATCGCAAAATTAGCATATTCACCCTGTGCTACGTCCTGTGGCAATTCCAGTTGTAACCCCTTCTGTTCGTTGTTCTTATCGCTCATAACTTAAAGTTTAAATACATTATCCGAACCATTCTTCGTCTCTCGTCTGAATAGGCGAATTCAGCCGTCCTTTCAGGTCGGCATATTTATCAGCCATCATCTGGTTGCGCTTTATCAATCGGGCGTTCACCTCACGCAGTTTAGCCATCTGTTCTATCAGGTGTTCTTTCTCAGGGTCTACATTCTGCTCCTTGTAACGACGTGACGCTGAGACGGCACGCCAGATGATAAAGGCCATAAGAACGAAACTGATCAACTGGATAATCAGTGTTATGATACCACTCTTTTGGATGCCAGAGTTCATCTCGTTCAGCAGGATAGTGGCATCCGACATCGTGACATCTGCAAACAGCACACCTGCAATGCGTCCGCTGTTATCCTTGATAGGAATAGAGTATGTACACATCAGAACATTGATGCCACCCTCGCCAAGATAGGGTTCTGTCCACTGTTTCTTACCTGCCAACGCATTCTGATACCATTCACGCTGCGTATAGTCCATATCAGGTATACGAGTCATGATATGGGGCGGACCTACACGTTTGCCTCTTTTTTCAATACTGGGCTGGTCATCATAAGTATAGGGCATAAAGAGCCCGTTTCTACCTTTATCAGCATAATAGTTGGGCACAAACGCTATACCCACACCTATAATATGCGGATTCACCTTGATGATGCGCGAAGCGACAGAATAGCAGGTCTCAGGGCTGCCAAGCGTCAGGTGAATACTATGCTCAGCATTATTGATGGCTGTTTCCACCTCTGTTCTCACCAATGCTACGCGCTGGCTTTCCTGCATGTCGCGTCCTGCTTTGGCCAACACCTCTTGTTTGGCACCATACTGCGCCATAAAATATTGCGCAGCACCTATCACCTCAATGATGATAGCGGCTGTAACAATAAGTGCAATAGAATGTTTTCTAATCTGTGTCATATAGTTTGTATTATTAATACGCGGCAAAATTACAAAACTTTTTGGAAAAACATACATTCTTATCGATAAAAAAAGAGGATATGCCACTTTTTTGACACATCTTCCCTTTCCTTTTCCAATAGCTATTGGCAAATAAAGTATTTCTGGCTAACCAATATAATCACACTTTTATTTGGTTTTTCGCTCACTTAATCGTACCTTTGTCCCCAGTATGAAGCTGGGAATCGTTTAAAGTTATGGCTTGGAAACTGAAATATCGTTGTAAGTCCTGTGGCTACGAAGCTGAGGTGTATGAGGGACGCGGTCTGTTCCGTCAGCAGATAACAGCCATGTCGTGCCCCGACTGCAAGACCATCCAGAATATCGTGGTGGGTGGTATCATAGCCGATGTGGCTCCGTCATACAGAAGCGAGGTAGGCAGGCTGTGCTTGCAATGCGGTAGCGATAATATTCGCATTTGGGACATGAAAACCTGTCCGAAGTGTCAGGGAGAGATGGAAGAGACAGGCGAGAAAGAGTTTTGGACATAATCAAGACCTGATAGTCGGGGCGAGTGCGTCTTGACGTTCTGTTGATATTCATACCCTCCATATTCATAAACAATCCTAAATTTATGGTGCAAATATCATAAATTTGTCGCAAAATCATTATTTTTGCAACATCGTTTAAGACAAAAGTAAAATGATTAGATAAATGAACCGCTCTGCCCAAATTATCCGCACCAGCATTATTGGTATTGCTGCCAATGTGCTGTTAGCCGCATTCAAGGCTGCTGTGGGCATCCTGGCCAGCTCAGTAGCTATCGTGATGGATGCCGTCAACAACCTGAGTGACGCTCTGTCGAGTGTTATCACCATTATCGGCACTAAGCTGTCGCAACGTCCTGCCGACCGTGAGCATCCCTTTGGCTTCGGACGCGTGGAATATTTCAGCGCCATTATCATTGCCGTCATCGTGCTCTCAGCTGGTGTCACCTCGCTGATTGAGTCGGTCAAGAAGATATTCGACCCCACAGAGCCGGAATATACCACTGTGACACTCGTGGTCATCGTGGTGGCTATCGTGGTGAAACTCATTCTGGGGCGCTACGTGAAGCACAAGGGTGAACAGCTGAGCAGTGACGCACTGATAGCCTCAGGATCGGATGCGCTCTTCGATGCCGTCATCACGCTGTCGACGCTCATCTCAGCAGGTATCATGCTGATGTGGCACGTGTCGCTCGACGGCATACTAGGTGCACTCATCTCGCTGGTCATCATCAAGGCGGGTATCGAGATGCTGGCCTCGCCCGTGAACGAACTGCTGGGTAGCCGTATCTCACCAGAATTGCTGAAGGATATCAAGAAGGAGGTTCTCGACTTTGAGGGTGTACATGGTGTGTTCGACATCATCCTGCACAACTATGGTCCGGACGTGCTCATCGGATCGCTCCACGTTAACGTCTACGACACGATGGATGCCCACCAGATTCACGGACTGACGCGCCGCATATCAGAACGTATGTTCGAACTGCACGGCATCATCATGACCGTTGGTGTGTATGCTATTGCCACTGGTGCAAACAAACGCACGGAACTGCAAAATACTGTGATGCAGACGCTAGGTAAGCACAAGGATATTACCCAGGTGCATGGTTTCTACTTCTTTGAGCGCGAGAATCGGGTGTCAATCGATGTTGTGCCGGATATCTCCGTCCACGACGAGTCGGTCTTCAGCCATCAACTCGAAGAAGAGATAAAAGCCGTGCTGCCCGATATGAGTATCAGCATTGTGATTGACCACAACTATAGCGAATAGCCGAGACGACGAGAATGCCACAAACGACTCCCTTATGTCTCATCAGTTCTTGACAGCCTTAGGCGTCCAGTTCTTGAAGAATCCGAGCACTTTCTTCTGGTTATAGGTATCACCGCTTTCCAACAAACCTGAATCCTGAATATGAATAACCTTTCCTGACTCATCGAGCACGACGAACACAGGATAGCCGAAACGTCCGCATTTGTTCAGACGCTTCATCAGGGCCTCGTTCCGTTTCTGCTTTTCGGCATTGCTTGAACGGCGGGGATTATAGTTCACGTGGATATACTCGAAATTCTCGTTGATAAGCTGTTGGATAGCAGCATCCTTCGTGATGAAGTCGGCAAACTTCAGACACCAAGGGCACCAGTTGCCGCCTACCTGACAGATGACGAACTTACCGTTAGCCTTGGCTTTGGCAACGGCCTGATCTATCTGCTCCAAGGGGTTGATACTCTCGTTATACACCTTCTTCAAACCTTGCTGAGCGTCTACTGTGACAGCCATCAACACTGCAAATAATGCTAAAACTATTCTCTTCATATTTTCTATTTTCAATTACAGATCCTTTGGCGCCGCAAAGGTAGCAAAAAGTTGTCATGTAACCGCACGACACTATGTTAATCTGCGTTAAGGCTACTTTTTTCGTTAATAAATGTCAAGTATCAGCGTTTCCGGACGATTATATCAATAAAATGATTATATTTGCTACCGAAATATGCTACGGCTACCTAAAATCATCCGTAAAACCCTGTCAGTACGCATCAGTCTGATGGTGGTTTCAGCCATGACCATTTTGCTTATGGCTTCGCTTGTAGTCATGTTTTATTATTCCCGCAAGGCTGTTAAGGAAGAGGCCGTACAGATGGCTCAACAGACATTGGACGGTATGGTGATTACCATCGATAACATCCTGCTGAGCGTCGAGCAGACAACGGGTAATATCTACTTCAATTTCTTACCCTTCATCAACAATCCCGACCAATACTACACCTACGCGCGCAGACTGGTGGAAAGCAATCCTTACGTGACGGGATGCGCTATAGCGATGAAGGAGAACTACTTCCCCGACCGCCAGTATTTCATGGCCTATGCCCATCGCGACGAGACAGACAGCACAGCCTATTCCGACGAGCCCATTGTTCAGTTGGATACCTTTGCCCATACTCACTACAGTAAACAGAAATGGTTTACAGAGACTATGACGTCTGGCAAGCTAGGATGGATGAAACCACTTGATGACAAGGATTCCATTGCCGATCCCATCATCACCTTCTGCCTGCCTCTTTTTGGAAGTGACAGAAAACCTATTGGTGTCTTGGGTGTCGACGTCTCGCTGAGTTTGCTTTCACGCATCTTGAGCAACTCGAAACCCTCCGCCAATTCCTACTGCACACTGTTGGATCGAGATGGTTCGTATATCGTTCATCCTGACGACGACAAGCTCTCACGTCAAACAGCCCTTGCCATATCTGAAGAATCAGTCAAGAAGGCAGCACAGGCGATGGTATCGGGTGAGACAGGATACATGCCCTTCCATATGGATGGCAAAGATTACTACGTTTTCTACAAACCGTTCAAGCGTGTTGCTCTAGCAGAGCGTATCCAGAACGATTTGGGTTGGAGTGCAGGTATCATCTATCCTGAGGACGACATCTTTGGCGATTACAACAGCTTATCATACTACGTTATCGCCATTGCCATCTGTGGGCTGCTACTCATTTATCTGCTCTGTCGTTCCCTTATTCATCACCAGCTGAAGCCTCTTCTGATGTTGGGCGATAAGGTACAGCGCATAGCTCAAGGCAACTACGACGAACCTATTCCACAGAGCTGGCGTAAGGACGAGGTAGGACGTCTGCAAGCTAATTTCCAGCAGATGCAGCAGTCGTTATCTACTACTATCAATGAGTTAGAACAGCTCAAGACCGATCTGCAGGAGCGTGGAGAGCATCTTCGCAAAGCCTATACCGATGCCGAGAAGGCCGATCGTATCAAGACAGCCTTCCTGCACAACATGACCAATCAGATGAATCCGCTTGCAGAAGCCATCGAACAGGATGTCAGTGTGCTCTGCAACAGCAGCAGCGAGACGGATACCGCCCAATTAGCCAACGACATCCAGCAGAAAGGTAACACCATTGCCGAGCTTCTGAAGAATCTTCTCAATATCTCGAACGATGAAGTGATGAGCAGCCATCAGACAACTGACGAGGCTGGACAAAGAAAGGAGGGTGCCGATGTTTAATCTGATGAACATACGCAAGTCGCTGTCCACTAAGCTCAGTCTCGCCATACTGGTCTTTGCCGTCCCCATCTTCTTTATCTCGCTGGGTATACTCTTTATGCAGTCGCGCCACATGATTCGACGAGAGGCTACCATCAGGGCCAATAGCGTGCTGACTACCAAGATACAGCGCATCTCACGCCACATGATGACTATCGAGACTGCCACCAATGCCTATAGCCAGATTGTGGAAGAGTCGTTCCAACCCGATTCTCTGTTGGCTTTCACCCAACGTATCGTGTTTCTGAATTCTCATATCGATGGTTGCTCCATCAGTGCCGAACCCGACATGTTCCCCAAGTACGGGCTTCATTTCTCTGCCTATACTGTACGCAGGCCCGACAGTATCGAAACGGTCATTGAAGAGCCGTATGACTATTTCAATAAAGTATGGTATAAGACACCCGCACAAAAGCATCATGCGTGCTGGGTGGTGTACTACGACGAGTCTGATTCGCTCGAACTCACACTCGATGGCATGATAGCCTCCTATGGTCGTCCGCTCCATCGACCTGACGGCCGTTTGGCAGGCATTATTTCCACCGACCTCTCGCTACTCCGCTTCTCGAAATACATGTCAGAGGAAAAGCCCTATCCCAACTCCTATTTCATGATGATCGACGAGGCTGGGCGCTTCTTGATCCATCCTGACTCTACGCGACTCTTCACACAGACCATCTACAGCGGAGCCGACCCCACGCACAATCCTGAGCTCTTTGCCTTAGGCCATGAGATGACGGAAGGCAATCAAGGCAACATGATGGTCGACATCGACGGGGTACGCTGTCTCGTCTGCTATCAACCCATACGGGGTACTGATTGGAGTATGGCCATCGTCTGTCCTGATAGCGACGTGCTGGACGACTACTATCAGCTCACCTATGTCCTCATACCGCTATTGTTCTTTGGCTTGCTGCTGATTATTCTCCTGTGTTATCATACTGTCGGACAAGCTATCCGTCCTCTGAACGAATTGCTGGACAAGTCGCAGATGATTGCCTCAGGCAATATGGAGGTACACATCCCCCGCAGTCCTCGCGAGGATGTGGTGGGACGTCTGCAGAACTCATTTGCCACGATGCTGCAGTCGCTCAATTTCCACATGGGTAGCGTGCGTTATACCAGTGGTCAGATGCGCGAACGCAACGAAGAACTGGCAAAGGCCACGCTGAAGGTGCAGGAGGCAGAGCGTCAGAAGACAGACTTTATCCAGAACGTCTCTCACCAGATTCGTACACCGCTCAACATCATCATGGGCTTCTCACAGGTGCTCAGCGATAGCCAGACGCTCGGAGCAGGCATATCGGAAGAAGAGATGAAGAGCATCACTTCTACGATGGACCATAGCGCTAAGACGCTTTCCCGTATGGTGCTCATGCTCTACGACAGTTCCGATAGCGCACGTTCCTTAGAACGTTACAACAACAATAAGGAAGTGGTATCCGTCAACCAGATTGCCGAAGAAGCCATCGATTTCACCCAGAAGCATTATCCCAGTCTCAGTATAGCTTTCATGAGTGAGCTGCCCGACAGCTTCACGCTGCAGACGAACAGTCTCTACCTGATGCGAGCACTTCGCGAGCTGCTTTATAATTCCGGCAAGTATTCTGATGGTCAGCACGTGACGTTCCGCATCACCAAGACTGACACCACCGTCCGCTTCATCGTGCAGGATACGGGTCCAGGCATCCCTGAGGCTCATCGCGACGACATCTTCAAGTTCTTCGCTAAGGTCGACGACCTCTCCGAAGGTCTTGGTCTCGGACTCCCCTTGGCCAAGAGTCATGCCCAGCATCTGGGTGGCGACCTCACGTTGGACAGCAGTTATCACGATGGCTGCCGCTTCATTTTTGAGCTGCCTTTTTAAACAAACTTACAAATAACGTATAATGATGAAAATTGTGATTCTTGATGCCTATACGGCTAATCCTGGCGATCTTTCGTGGGACGGACTGCAGGCCATAGGCGATGTGACGGTATACGATCGTACCCGTCCGGAAGAGACCGTACAGCGTTGTGCTGGTGCGGAGATCGTGCTGACGAATAAGGTGATTATCGGCAAGGCCGAGATGGAGCAGTTGCCGCAACTGAAGTATGTGGGCGTGCTGGCTACAGGCTATAACGTCGTCGATATCGAGACGGCCCACCAGCGAGGCATCACGGTGACCAATGTGCCTGCCTACAGCACTGAGAGTGTGGCGCAGATGGTGTTCTCACACCTGCTGACAGTCACCAACCGTACGGAGCATTATGCCGTACAGAATCGCGAGGGCCGATGGACGGAGAATCCCGACTTCAGCTATCAGGATACCCCGCTGCACGAGCTCAGTGGCAAGACGTTCGGTATCGTCGGACTGGGTAATATCGGCAAGCGTGTGGCACAGATAGCCCTCGCTTTCGGCATGCAGGTCAAGGCGCTCACCAGCAAGTCTCAGAGTGAGCTGCCTGCTGGCATTCAGAAGGTCGACAAGGACGAGTTGCTGCGCACGTCGGACGTGCTCTCGATGCATTGTCCGCTGACGCCTGACACCAAGTATTTCATCAATGCCCAGACGCTGCAACTGATGAAGCGCAGCGCCATTCTCATCAATACCGGACGTGGCCCGCTGGTCGACGATCAGGCTGTAGCCGATGCCCTTGAGCAAGGCACCATCAGCGCCTATTGTGCCGATGTGCTGACGCAGGAGCCTCCGCAGGCCTCACAGCCCCTATTGCGTCAGACTCATGCCTACATCACCCCGCATATCGCGTGGGCCAGCTACGAGGCACGTGTGCGACTCATAGAAATAGCCACCCAGAACGTTCAGCAGTTCGTGGATGGCTATCCTCAGAATGTCGTATGATGCGGTTTAGTCTCCTACCGGATCACCGTTAAAGTCGTACCAGGTCCACACCTTGATTTCCTCACTGTCAGGCAGCTTGTCCAAATAGTCGGCTGCCTGATTCTTGTTGATGGTCTTATGGTTCAGGTTGGCATCGGTGATTTCGCCATATTCCTCCATCATGTTGAATTGCTCCATCACCTGACTGTTCTTCACACCAACAATCTCTGTGTAGATAGCAGGACCGCCAGCTGAGCCTGCAATATAGAGCCAGCCCTTATTGTTCTGAGCCTTCAGACGTGTGGGACGCAGCTTGGGCGTCTCGGCAGCCATAAACTCTATCTTGTCGCCCTTGCGGGTGAAGAAAGCGCCATAGGTGTCTGTCTTGTCGCGCAACCAGAACTCGTAGTTGTAGTCATCGTCGAAGTCTACGCGTGCAAACTTCACCAGCTCGCCACGATCGTCGGTATTCTTCTTATAGAGCTTCAGCATCTGGGCGATATCCTTCTTCCAGAGGGGCACTACCTCGTCTATCATACTGTGATAGATGGCATAGGGCGTAATCGTCATCTTGCCGTCATAAACGGTCATCATACCAATCTGGGCACTCTCAGGGGCACCGCGATAGACAACCACCTCAAGACCCTTCGGACCTTCGAAGGCATTGAACACAACGCTGGAGATATATTCGCCCTCGTCGTCCACATTCCACGTCGACTGGTGTCCACTATCGTATTCAGCCTCGTTGGGCACTGAGTATACCTTGTCGCCATCGGTAATGACATCGAGAGCCACCACCTTCTTACCCTTGGGCTTGAACTGCAGCACACCATAGGTATAACGGTCACCCATGCTCCACGAAGCCTGCGAACGCTCGGCCTTCATGCCATATTCCTTCTCCAGCTGCTGCACCACCTGTGCGGGCAGTTTCTTGGGGTATCCGTAAGGCGACAGCTCCTTGAGTTTCAGCAACTGGCGCGACTTCAGATAGTCGTCGGTAGCTATGGTGTAGTATCCCGACAACTTCTTCTGGTGCTTCTTGGCATCACTCTCGTTGGCAAACACGTATTTCAGTCCTGCAGCAGGAATGCCTTCAATGCCGTGAGCCTCACCGTAGGTGGCAGCACCGCCGTCAGGGTTCTTCAACTCTTCACGCACAAACTTGATGTCCTTCGTGGTGTTGTCGTTGATGAACAGCTTGGTGTAGAGGGCTGCACAGCGACGCAGCTTATCCTGCATCTCCCATTCACGCAGATGCGACTCGTAGTATTGGGCCATATCGCCCTGATAGTCCTTCTTGTTGGGCTTCTCGCCGTCCGTCCAGTAGAGTATCGTGATGTCGTTGGGATTAAAGCAGTAAGCGATAATGGGCAATGGTGTCGTGTCCACCTTCTCCTCAGTCACCGCAACGACGGTATCGAGCGTAGCGCTGTCCGAATCCTCTGCCGCCTTATTAGTTTTATTGCCGCAGGCCGCCATCATGATGGCAGCTGCGGCAATAATAAACAGTGATGATTTTTTCATAATCACCATAATATAATAATATTTAATGGTTTATTCTGCTGGTTGCTCTGCTGCAGGAGCGGCAGGTGCAGCCTGAGGCTGAGGTGCGGCAGGAGCAGCGTTCTTATTACGAGCGTTCTGAGCCAGTTCCTTCAGCTTGTCCTTGCCCTTGAAAGCAAACACCCAGATGAGGAATGCAGCCAACACGAGCAGCGTGATACCCAGGATAGGACGATAGAACAGCCAAGCCAGAGCGATGACGATGAGCGACCATACCACACCCACAACGGTGCATACGATACCAACACCCCATCCGAAGATGCCAGCCACGAAGGGCACCACCTTGAGAATCGTCTCGATAAATCCGAAGATACCCTTCAGACCGCCGATGACCATCATGATACCGATGATGCGCAGAGCCCATGTCCACATGTTGTTAGCCTCTTGCTCAGCCTCGATAATCTCGTCGCCAGTCTTCTTACCCATCACGAGGGTCTGGAAACGCTTGCCGTTCTTAGCCTTGAAGGGCTTGAAAGAGTCACCCTCAACAACAGCCATCACAGTCACCTTGGCAGGTACCACCTTCTCGAAGGTTACGCGCACGTCACCAACCTCAGGAGAACCGGGCACGCGACCGAAGTAGAGCACGTTGCCAGCCTGGTGTACATACTCCAGGTCCTTCTTGTTCTGTGCGTTGGCAATAGCGTTATTGATAGAATCGTTCACAGCCTTGGCAGAATCAGAAACGGCGGCAGTCTCGGCGGGCTGCTCAGCAGGTGTCTGCTGCTTGGCACCGTAGAAACGCTCGTAAGCCACCTGTGTGTTCTTGTCGAACTGCTTCAGCAGATCCTCAGCGATGCTCAGGTCGAGAGCCTCACGCGACGAGATGCTGTGAATCAGGCTCTCGCTCAGCTTATAGGCACCGAAAGTCACGTTCTCAGCATACTGCTCGGCATTCTCGATGGTGGTCAGCACCATGTTCTTGTTCTGATAGGCAGGATCCTTGAACTGGGCCGACTCCACAGGATGGCTCACCCAGGCCTTTGAGTATGTATAGGTTGTGGTGGTAACTTCCTTACCGCCCAACTTGTCTTCCTTCTTCTCTGACGACTGCTCAGTCCACTGGTAGTACTCAACAGTACGCTTGATGGCGATAGCCTTGGCACCTATGCCAAACTCAGCGTCAGCCAGCGAATCCTCGGTAGTAGCGAATGCAGTACCGCATACCAGCTCGCCTTCCAGCGATGCATCCTTCTTGTCGGGATTGGGCATCTCTACATAAGCGCTGCCTGCCTCGTCCAGCATCTTCTCAGTCTTCACTGCGCGACCTTCGTTCCACCACAACAGGGCTGTACCTGCGCAGAACAGCAGGATACCACTACCGATCGCCTTAAACGAATTACCTACTCGGGTACCATAACCCGTAGTTGTTACTTCTTGATAAGCCATAACTTTGATTTTTTAATAAATTAATTATTGTTGATATAATGTGATGTCACCAATGTGGTTTCGGGCTTACTTTATAGTTTTTTTACTAACGCGGGGGCAAAGTTACGAAGAATATTTTGATAAACAAAACATTTTCCCCGATAAATTTACTTTTTTACACTTATTTATCACTTCCCCACCCCTCTCACCGTCAGCTGATGCTTTCTATGCGCAGCTTCAGCAGACCTGCGGGCACCTTCACCTCCACCACGTCGCCAGCCTTCTTGTTCAGCAGCGCGTCGGCTATGGGCGACTTGATCGAAATCTTGCCCTCCCTCAGGTTCGCCTCGTGCGGGTTCACGATGGTGTACGTCATCCGTGCGTTGGTGTTCATATTGGTCATCTCCACCTTGCTCAGCAGCGCCACACAGTCGCTGGTCACACGCGTGTCAGGCATCACCCTCGCGTTCTCCAGTATGCGCTGCACATAGCTGATTCTGCCCAGCAGTCTCGACTGCTCGCGCTTGGCGGCATGATACTCGAAGTTCTCGCTCAGGTCACCCTTGTCGCGCGCCTCCGATATGGCATCCTTCACCTGCGGCAACTCCACGCTCACCATGTGTTGCAGCTCGGCTACGAGCTTGTCGTAGCCCTCTTTCGACATATATTCTATGCTCATTTTCTGTAATTTTTCTAAATTTCGGCTGCAAAGTTAACCATTATTCGGGAATTATCCGTATATTTGCACCGAATTTTTAATCCATTAAACCTATGATGAAGAAGAAATTACTGCTCCTTTTCGTGCTGCTCACCACGATGACAGCCGCTGTATGCGCCCAGTCTATCGGTGTTTTCACTGCCGACAATTCCGGTCCCTACACCAACGTCCGCGAAGCTCCTAAGGGCAAGGTCGTCGACCGCATCCCTACCGCCGATGCTGCGATGATTTCCGTTGCCAACCCCACCAATGGCTGGTGGCAGATTATCAGCGACGAATACGACGTGGGCGATTACCAGACCAAGTTCAAAGGCTCTACCACAGGCAGCTATTGGATCCACTATTCCGTGCTGGCTTGCCACACCCGCAACTACGGTGGTCAGACGCTCTATCTCCGCAAGAGTCCGTCAGACAAGGCTCCCGCTGTCTTTAAGTTTAACGACTATACCCTGCTGCGCCCCATGGAAATCAAGGGCGACTGGGTGAAGGTCAAGACCACCGACGGCAAGCATACCGGCTGGATAGAGTTCGACTGGCTCTGTGGCAACTCCCTCACCAACTGTTGTTAACATCACACCGCAAATAACAATGAAGAAGCTATTTTTCTCTCTGGCCGTCGTGGCAGCAGCGCTGCTGATGGTCTCGTTCGCCAATGGCGTTCCCCAGCGTTCCGACTACACGTTCCGCACCGAGGTGCGTGCGCTGAACGATGATGGCGATGTCTACTGGGACACCATCGTCATCTATGTCACCGATGCCCAGGGACACACCCAGCAGCTCTATAGCAAGGCACAGCCCCTCGACACAACCGTGTGGAGCAAGGACAACATCGGTCAGATCAGCGAGGACGACTGGAATTTCGACGGCATCCCCGACCTCCAGGTATGTCTGGGTGCCATGAACGGCATGGGCAATTTCACCTACGACGTATGGCTTTGGGACGACAACGCCCACAAGTTCGTCTATGCGAAGACCCCTGCCGAGATTTTCGACCCCTACCTCGATGCCGACAACAAGACGATAGTCAGCACATGGCGCCTCGACGACGAAGTGGAAATCATCCGCTACAAATGGAAGGACGGACAGCTCGTCGAGAGCGAGCGTGAACAGCTGTCGAGAAGCGACCTCACTGACGATTAACCGCTATTGCGTTGCATCTACATACAAAGAAATCGGGCTCACCATTTGGTGGGTTCGATTTTTTGTTGTACCTTTGCAGCGTCTTATTCATCGGAATAAGGCGTTTTTGTTTGACACATGGGGGTGGTCTTTCGTGAGAAAGGCCATCTTTTTTGTTTGACAGCAGCGCTCAAAATGACGGGAAAATGAAAAATAAAGGGCGATATGTTTTGTAATTTATCCACTTATTCGTAATTTTGCAAGCGAAATGACACAGAATGGTAAGACAAACGTGATACTGACACTGCTGGCACTGGTGCTGGCGGTGCTCTGTGTGATGAGCATATTAGGATAGAGAAAGGTATGGAGAGAAAGATGACTGACAGCAGACGACTGGTGATTCGCGTGAGCCCGACAACGCTCTCGTTTTCGACGAAGGGCGAGACGGGACAGGTGGAATACGTGCCCTACGACCTGAACAGCGGCATATCGCTGGCTGCTAACATGCGCGAGGCGCTGCAGACGCAGATGATATGCCAAGGGCAGTACGGACGGGTGATGGTGATGGTGAGCTCGCCAGTGCTGATGATTCCCATCGACCTGTTTGATGCCGACACGTTTGCCGACCTGTATCGCTACACCTTCACACCGCAGGAGGGACAGGTGGCGATGCACAGCGTGGTGCCCGACCTGAACGGGGTGGCGGTATTCAGCGTGAACAAGGACCTGAGGACGGTGCTGAGCGACAGATGGCAGCAGGTGGATTACATGCCTGTGGCGGCTCCCGTATGGCGACACTTGCACCAGCGCAGCTTTACGGGTCCGAGGAATAAGCTGTACGTTTACTTCCACGACGGACAGATGGAGGTGATGAACTTCACGCAGAACCGTTTTAAGTTCTGCAACTCGTTCAGCGTGAACCACCCAAACGATGCGCTATACTTCATGCTGAACGTATGGAAACAGCTGAACATGCAAGCGGAGCACGACGAGCTGCACATGGTGGGCGACACACCATTCATGAAAGAGCTGAACGAGAAGGCGCAGGAGTTTGTGAAGCGTGTGTTCGTGATAAACCCCTCGGGCGAATTCAACCGGGCACCGGTGACGCAGCTGAAAGGGGTGGCGTATGATCTGATGGTATTATACATCAAGGGAAGATGAGGATTATTACAGGTAAATACAAGGGGAGGCACTTTGATATTCCCCGCTCGTTCAAGGCCCGCCCAACGACGGACTTTGCCAAGGAGAACATCTTCAACGTGCTGGTGCAGTATGTCGACTTCGAAGGAGCGACAGCCCTCGACCTCTTCTCGGGGACGGGTAGCATATCGCTGGAGCTGCTGTCGCGCGGATGCAGTCAGGTGATTAGTGTGGAGATGGACAGAGACCATTTCAGATTTATCAGGGAGTGTATCAACAGCCTCACCCCCGACCCCTCTCCAAAGGGCGAGGGGAGTAATTGGAGAGGGGTTAGGGGTGAGGCTTTCCGATTCGTGAAGTCGTGTAAGCAGCAGTTCGACCTCATCTTTGCCGACCCGCCCTACGCGCTGAAGGAGCTGGCTACGATTCCCGACCTGATAGCGGAGAAAGGGCTGCTGAAGGAGGATGGTATCTTTGTGTTGGAACACGGCAAGGACTATGACTTCAGTCAGCATCCGAAGTTTGTGGAGCACAGACAGTATGGGAGTGTGAACTTCTCGCTTTTTAGAAGTTAGAGAAGGGGTGAGAACAGGCGGGTGAGACTTTCCCACAGGCGTGCCCAGAAACGGGGATGAAGGCGCGAGGGAAGGTCGGCAAGCAACACACTCTGCGACTCGTCATCAGCAAACACTTTTTTAAATCGCAGGGCGGTGCCTTCGTCGAAGAGGAAGACATTGGCCTCGAAATTATTCTCGAACGAACGGAAGTCGACATTCGTAGAGCCGCACGTGGACAGCGAATCGTCGATGACCATGAGTTTGGAATGCAGGAATCCGGTCTGATAGAACAACACCCGGGCACCAGCCTCGTAGAGCTCGCGCAGATAGGAGCGCGACGCCCACTCGGTGAAGCGGGCATCGGAGCGCAACGGACACATAACGCGCACATCGATGCCAGCCATTGCTGCCGTCTTCAGGGCAAAGAGCACGGAGTCGGTAGGCAGGAAGTAGGGTGTCTGGATATAGATGTAGCGACGGGCAGCCAGAATGGCTCGCACGTAGCCCTGCATGATTTCAGGATAGGGCGACGTAGGTCCGCTGGTGACGATTTGAGCTATGAGCTGTTGGCTTTTGGCTGTCAGCGCTTCGCTTAAGGGGGGATAGTAGACACGATCGGTGATGAGCGTGCGGTCGACGAAGTACCAGTCGACGAGGAAGGTGCGTTGCAGCGCATAGACTACCCCACCCTGCAGTCGCAGCATGGTGTCGCGCCAAGGGAGCGTGCGACGCTCGATGCCCTTGACATAGCGACGGGCGATATTCATGCCACCAATGTATCCCACACGTCCGTCGATGACGATAACCTTACGGTGGTTGCGGTAGTTGGCCTTGCTGGTGAACGAGGGGAAATGGACGGGCAGGAAGGGCTCGACCTCGACACCCTCCTCACGCAGCTGTTCGAAGAAGCAGTGATGGACGCGCCAACAGCCCACATCGTCGTAGATAATGCGCACCTTGACACCCTCGCGGGCCTTGGCTATGAGGGCATCGGAGAGCAGCGAGCCCAGCTCGTCGTCCTCGAAGATATACATGACCATGTGGATATGATGGCGGGCATGGGCGATATCCTTGAGCAGTTCGGGGATGAAGGCATAGCCATCGGTGATGATGTCGACCTGATTGTCTCTGAAGGGCAGCGAGAGGTTCTGATTGATGAAGAGGTCGACCAGCTGCTTGTGGCGCTCAGGCACCCGTAGGTCGTGCTGTTCGACGAAGTTGAGCATCGAGCGCTTGGTCAGCTCGTCCATCTGCCGGCTGTTGACCAAACGGCGCTTGCGGTGGTTGACACCAAAAAACAGGTAGAGCACAACACCGATAAGGGGCACAAAGAGGATGACCAAGGCCCACGCCATCGTCTTGGCGGGCTGGCGGTTGTCCATCAGCACATGACCGACGGCAATGACTGCCAAGAGCACTGCCACAGCATAGCCTATGTATATCAAGCCGTTCATACGCGCTATACGACGATATCGGTTCCACGCTGTTTGGCCAGCGCATTACGCAGTTCCTGAGCCTGCTTGTATTCCTCCATCAGAGGACGCAGCTTCTGCATGTCGCTGCCTGCCTCCTTCATCTGACGGTTGAGATGCTTGAGCTGCTGATTGATGATATCCATGCGGAAATCGAGAATCAGATGCTCGACGTGTTGACGCATGGCTCCTGCACGCTGTTTCACCTCGAAGCTGCGACTGAGCTGATGGCGGTCGATAGCCAGCGTGGCTGCCAACTGGCTGATGGCAGGATCGGGATGCTGCATGAAGTATGGCTCGGCCTTGAAGTCGGGGTCTTGGGAATGGTCGACGGCCTCCTGCAGGATGCGCTGATAGCGGGCATCGCTGAACTGCAGATTGTCCAACCCCAGGTCGTAGTCGATATACTGCGCCACATTGAGGGTGATCAGCTGACCGTCGTCGGCCTCAACGTTATCAAAGATAATCTCATCGCCATGACGGATGATAGCACGCACCAAGAGGCGTTCCACCTCAGTGGTCTGCTCCAGCGAGGTATGCAGACCGATGGCATCGGCGACAGGTGCTTTCTCTTCTGTAGCACCAGTGGCGGCTGTACCCTCCTGCGGACGTTCACGCTCCTGGGCAATATACTTGTTGAGCTGATTGATGAGCGTCGACTCGTTGACCTCCAGGCGACGGGCACAATCGGAGAGATAGGTGTCGCGCACCACATTATCAGGAATGACGCTGATGCTGCGTACAATATTATTAATAGCCTCAGCACGCTTGATGGGATCGGTGACACCCTTCAGCAACAGATCGGTCTTAAACTGGATGAAGTCGGTCTGGTGCTGTTCGATATAGTCCTTGAACTGCTGGGCGGTATGCTTGCGGGCAAACGAGTCGGGGTCGTCGCCATCGGGCAACAGGAGCACCTTGATATTCATGCCCTCCTGCAACAGCATATCGGTACCACGCATCGCTGCATGGATGCCCGCCTCGTCGCCATCGTAGAGCAACACGATATTATTGGTGAAGCGATGGAGCAGGCGAATCTGATAATTGGAGAGCGCCGTACCCGAATTGGCCACTACATTCTCAAGGCCACACTGGTGCATGGCGATGACGTCGGTATAGCCCTCGACCATATAGACGCACTCCTCCTTGACGATAGCCTTCTTGGCCTGATAGATGCCGTAGAGCTCGCGTTCCTTATGATAGATCTCGGAGTCGGGCGAGTTGACGTATTTCTGCTGCACACCCTTCGTGGCGGCATCGAGCTTACGACCACCAAAGGCTACCACCTTGCCGCTGACGTTGAGCCAAGGGAAGATGGCACGACCGGCAAAGCGGTCGTAAATACCTTTTTCGTTTTCATAACACAATCCCGTTTTCACCAAGAATTCGTCCTTGAAACCTTTACGATGGGCCTCGTTGGCCAAAGCATCGCGCTTGGTGAGGGCAAAGCCGAGCTGGAACTTCTCGATGATGTCGTCGCGAATGCCACGACTGCGGAAATACTGCTTGCCGATAGCGATGCCGTCGACATCGTTCTTCAGAATCTCGTGAAAGTACTGACAGGCCCACTCGTTGACCACAAACATCGACTCGCGGTCGCTCTGCTCGCGCTTCTCATCGTCAGTGAGCTCGCGCTCCTGTATCTCGATATTGTATTTCTTAGCCAACCAGCGCAGGGCCTCAGGATAGGTAATCTGCTCGTGCTTCATGAGGAAATTGACGGCATTGCCGCCCTCGCCACACGAGAAACACTTGCATATCTGACGAGCAGGCGACACCATGAACGACGGCGTCTTATCGTCGTGGAAAGGGCACAATCCCTTGTAGTTAACCCCCGATTTACGGAGGTTCACGAACTCGCTCACCACCTCGACAATATTGGTGGCTTCCATGATCTTATCTACCGTCGCTCTGTCAATCATGATGCAAAGATAAGCATTTTAGACAAATTTATCACTTTTCACTTTTCACTTTTCACTTTTTTTTGTATCTTTGCACCGAAATATGAATTATTGACAACAAGATATGAACGTTTTAGAATTAAGTGAACAAGAAATCGGCAGACGAGAAAGTCTGCAGCAGCTGCGCGAAATGGGCATCAACCCCTACCCTGCAGCTGAATTTCCAACCAACGCATTTTCTACGGAGATTGTAGAAAACTTCCAGGATGACGCTGAGCCTCGCCAGGTAAGCATCGCCGGCCGTATGATGAGCCGCCGTGTGATGGGTAAGGCTTCGTTTGTAGAATTACAGGACTCGAAGGGTCGTATTCAGGTGTACATCACGCGCGATGACCTGTGCCCGGGTGAGGACAAGGAGTTATATAATACGGTGTTCAAGAAGTTGCTGGACATTGGCGACTTCATTGGCATCAAGGGTTTCGTGTTCCGCACACAGACGGGCGAAATCAGTGTACACTGTCAGGAGCTGACGCTGTTGTCGAAGGCTCTGAAGCCTCTGCCTATCGTCAAGTATAAGGACGGTGTGGCTTACGATAAGTTTGATGATCCAGAGCTCCGTTATCGCCAGCGTTATGTCGACCTGGTGGTCAACGAGGGTGTGAAAGATACTTTCCTGAAGCGTGCTACCATCATCCGGACTCTCCGGAAAATTCTGGATGAAGCCGGCTATACGGAGGTCGATACTCCTATCCTGCAGAATATCGCAGGTGGTGCTTCAGCACGCCCATTCATCACCCACTTCAATGCGCTCAATCAGGATATGTACATGCGTATCGCTACCGAGCTCTACCTGAAGCGCCTCATCGTAGGTGGCTTCGAGGGTGTTTACGAGATGGGCAAGAACTTCCGCAATGAGGGTATGGACAAGACCCACAACCCTGAGTTTACCTGCATGGAGCTCTACGTGAGCTACAAGGACCTGCTTTGGGGTATGACCTTCACCGAGAATATGCTCGAGCAGATTTGTACCGCAGTCAACGGTAAGCCCGAGGTGGAGATCGATGGCAACATCATCTCGTTCAAGGCTCCTTTCCGTCGTCTGCCTATCCTCGATGCCATCAAGGAGAAGACCGGTTTCGACTGCGATGGCAAGAGCGAAGACGAGATCCGTCAGTTCTGCCTCTCTAAGGGTATGGATGTCGACGAGACTATGGGAAAAGGAAAACTCATCGACGAGCTCTTTGGTGAGTTCTGCGAGGGTTCATTCATCCAGCCTACATTCATTACCGACTATCCTGTCGAGATGTCACCACTCACCAAGATGCATCGCTCTAAGCCAGGACTCACCGAGCGTTTCGAGCTGATGGTTAATGGTAAGGAGTTGGCTAACGCTTACTCTGAGTTGAACGATCCTATCGATCAGGAGGAGCGTTTCATCGAGCAGATGAAACTTGCTGACAAGGGCGACGACGAGGCGATGATTATCGATCAGGACTTCCTGCGCGCTTTGCAGTACGGTATGCCTCCAACCTTCGGTATTGGTATTGGTATTGACCGTCTGGTGATGGTACTGACAGGCAAATTCGTCATTGGTGAGGTCATGCTGTTCCCACAGATGAAGCCTGAGAAGAAGATTCCTCAGTCTACTCCTGCTGAGTGGGCAGAGATTGGCGTCAGCGAAGAATGGGTTCCCGTTCTCCGCAAGGCCGGCTTCAACCTCATCCAGAACATCGCGACCGAGAAGCCCCAGGGTCTCCAGCAGAAGATTGGCGATATCGTCAAGAAGTACAAGCTCGACATGCAGAAGCCATCAGTCGACGAAGTCGCAAAGTGGATCAGCCTCACCCCCGCCCCCTCTCCAAAGGGCGAGGGGAGTAAATAGTTCCAAGAACAAATTCAGATTCAATTGTGGAATGGGCTACGACTACGAGACTGCTGCACCTGACAGGTATGATATACTTAAGGATTTTGCTCGACACAACAGACGGGAGATGACTGAGAGCGAGACGGTCTTGTGGAATGCTTTAAGAAAAATAAGAAGTGGTATTCGGTTTAGAAGACAACATCCTATCGGCGACTATATAGCAGATTTTATTTGCCTACCAGTCAAGTTGGTAATAGAGGTTGATGGAGGTTACCATCAAGAGCCACTGCAACAGGAATCAGACGAACAAAGAACAAAGTTCTTAGAAAGTAAAGGCTATCATGTCATTCGTATAAAAAACGAAGAGATATCAAACGACTTAAATAAGGTTGTCATGAGAATAAAGAACGAAGTGTTTAATCAGAGTAATAACTCCCCTCGCCCTTTGGAGAGGGGTCGGGGGTGAGGCTTTATGTACGATTGTGGTAAGATAGCGATTATTGGCGGAGGATCGTGGGCTACGGCCATAGCCAAGATTGTGGTGGGAAAGACGCACCACATAGGCTGGTATATGCGTCGCGACGACCGTATCGACGACTTCCGCCGACTAGGCCACAATCCTGCCTATCTGCAGAGCGTGCGCTTTAATACCGATGAGATATTCTTCTCCAGCGACCTCAACAAGATAGCTGAGTTGTACAACACGCTGGTGTTCGTGACACCCTCACCCTACTTGAAGAGTCACCTGAAGAAATTAAAGGTACGCCTGCGCGATAAATATATCATAACGGCCATCAAGGGTATCGTACCTGATGAGAACCTCGTGTGTAGCGAGTATTTCCATCAGGTCTACGATGTGCCTTACGAGAATCTGGCGTGCATCGGAGGTCCCTCGCACGCTGAGGAGGTGGCACTCGAGCGCTTGAGCTATCTCACCATCGGATGTACCGATCGTGAGAAGGCACAGTCGTTTGCCGATATCCTGAGCAGCGACTATATCAAGACCAAGACCTCTACCGACGTCATCGGCATCGAGTATTCCAGCGTGCTGAAAAATGTCTACGCCATTGCCGCTGGTATCTGCAACGGCTTGAAGTTTGGCGACAACTTCCAGGCAGTGCTGATGGCCAATGCCGTACAGGAGATGGCGCGATTCCTGAAGGTCATCAACCCCATCGAGCGCAATATTGCCGACTCGGTATATATGGGCGACCTGCTGGTGACGGGCTACTCGAACTTCTCGCGTAACCGCACGTTTGGTACGATGATTGGCAAGGGATACAGCGTGAAGTCGGCACAGATAGAGATGGAGATGATAGCCGAGGGCTATTTCGGCACGAAGTGTATGAAGGAAATCAATCGTCACTGTCACGTCAACATGCCCATTCTCGATGCCGTCTACAATATCCTGTACGAACGTATCTCGCCACAGATTGAAATCAAACTGCTGACAGACAGTTTCAGATAAACAAAAAAAGAGAGTACTAACCAAAACCAATTATGAATATGAAAAAGATTTACTTGTTACTCATCACCGTCATCGTCAGTGTGTGCGCGATGGCTAATCCTGTGACACCCGACGAGGCACGTCAGCGTATTGCGCAGTTTATGAATCCGCGTCGTGCACCATCACTGGCACAGCATATCGAATCATTACGACTGGTAGAAACCAGCTACTATCGTCAGAGCGACATGACGGTGGCTGCCAGCTACTATGTGTTTAATGCCGAAGGACAAGGCTTCGTGATAGCCAGTGCCGACGACCGAGTACCTGCTGTATTGGGCTATTCGGATAAGGGTACGTTCGTGCCTAACGAGATGCCTGCCAACATGATAGCTTGGCTGAAGAGCTACGACAAGCAGATGGAATATCTGCATAGTCACCCCGAGGCTGCTGCACGCAGAGCTGTGACTGGTGCTGCTATTGAGCCCTTAATCAAGACGCATTGGGACCAAAGGTCACCTTACAACAACCTCTGCCCGATGGATGGCGAGAATCGCTCGCTGACGGGCTGCGTAGCTACCGCAATGGCTCAGGTGATGTATTACTACAAGTATCCTGCCCAGACTTCAACAGAGATTCCGAGCTATACGCTAACGAAAACGGTGAAAGGCGAAGAGGGAGATGAGGAAGTTAAGACTGAAATCCCAGCCATTCCTGCTGCGACACCTTTTGATTGGGACAACATGAAACTGGAGTATAATGGCACAGAGACGGAAGAAGAACAGAATGCCATTGCTAATCTGATGTTGACATGCGGTACTGCGTTGAAAATGGACTATTCGTCGGCAGTTAGTAACGCTTACACCCAAGACCTGCCAAGATGTTTGATCAACTATATGGACTATGATCTTGGAACGAGATTTTTAAGTCGTGGAGACTACCGTTATGCTGAATGGTGTCAGATCATATACGATGAGTTGGCAGCCAAGCGTCCCGTTCTTTATGGCGGACAGTCGGCAGGTGGCGGTCACGCCTTTATCGTCGACGGCTACCGCAGCGACGACTATTTCCACATCAACTGGGGATGGGGAGGCAGTAGCGACAACTACTTCCTGCTCTCTATTCTCGATTCGAACAACACGACAGGTTCTGGTGCCAGCTCAAGCACAGACGGCTACAGCTTCGATCAGGATGCCACCATTGGCGTACAGCCCAATACGGGTGTGGCACCAAAATATGACGTTAGGATGACCAGTACTGAGGTTGCTCTGCCTGGAGGAACTTCTTATTCACGTAGTTCTGCAAATCAGAACTTCAGTTTCAAAATTCAATTCGACCTTCATAATAGAATGGACAAGGCGTACGCTTTCAATTGTGGCATAGGATTATTGAATGACAAGCTCGAGTTAATAAAACAGATTAATGTAGACCAAAATGAATTCACAACTGCAGAAATGCCTGTTGGCAATTATTTCAGTACAGATATTCTTCAGTCATATGGTTTCTTTAATGTAAGATTGGGCAAGGATCTGGCTGAAGGCACCTATTACATTGCACCTATCAGTCGTGAAAAAGGAAAAACACAATGGTTTATCAATGCTGGTGCAGAGCGTTGTATGGTCAAGGCTACCGTAGGCAGTGTCACTCTGAAGCTGACACCACCTACTTTCGCACTGACCACAAGCCTCGATGTTCCTGGCAAGAAAGAAGCCTTATCAGGTGTTAAGGTGAATGCGGCCATCAAGAACGAGGGCACACTATTTATGGGCGAGGTGTTCTTGCTCGTCAACAACGAGATGGTAGGCGGACGCCATATAGACATGGATGCTGGAGAGAGTGCAACTTTGGACTTCACGTTCTATCCCAAGACTGCAGGCGAATGCAAGTTAGAGCTGTGCACGAGGGCATACAACTATGAAGCCCAGAAGTATGTCTATACGCCATTTGCCAGCAAGACTATCACCATTGCAGAGGCTCAAGCAGCTAATATCTCAATGGTACCGACCATCGTCAATATGAATCAGTCGTATACGGTAGAAGAGAACAAGGTGGTTATCAAGCTCAAGATTACCAACAATGGCGACACAGAATATGACAACGTGGTACATGTCTACCTCTATAAGCTGATTCCAAACACAGAGAAAGGCACTTATGCTGGTAGAGCAACGAAGGAAATCACGCTGCCTGCAGGCCAGACCATCGAGGAGGAAGTGCAGATAGAAGACTTGGAGTCGGGCGCCACCTATTTCTTCTGGTGTCTGTACACGTCGAAAGGTCAACTGGAAAAGGGATATCCAGAAACACCTTTATTCAAAGTCAACTATGACACAGGCATCAGTGAGACGCTGATGAGCGAGGTAAGCAACGAGATGGTGAAGGTTTACAACACCAAGGGTGTTCAGATGGCTGAAGTACCAGGTGCATCGCTCGCTGCTACGCTTAAGACGATGCCTAAGGGCATCTACGTCGTACGCTCAGGCAAGAAGAGCTTTAAGATGGTACAACCCAATTAAACGATAAACAAATTTACTCAACAGTATAATATGAACAACATTAAACTTGACATCACAAAAGCCGCATGCTTCCTGGAAGCTGGCGCAGTAAAGGCTTTCGAGCCTAAGGTAAAGGCCGCACAAGAGGCCTTGGAGAATGGCACATGTCCCGGTAACGATTTCTTAGGATGGCTCCACTTGCCCAGCAGCATCACACCTGCGTTCCTCGACGAGGTACAGGCTGTAGCCAACACCCTGCGCGAGAAGTGCGAGGTGGTCGTAGTCGCTGGTATCGGTGGCTCTTATCTGGGTGCCCGTGCTGTGATTGAGGCCTTAGGCAATTCGTTTGCTTGGCTCATTCAGGACCAGAAGAACCCCATCATCCTCTTTGCTGGTAACAACATCGGCGAGGACTATCTCTCAGAGATGACGGAGTATTTGAAGGATAAGAAGTTTGGCGTCATCAACATCTCGAAGAGTGGTACCACCACCGAGACAGCCCTCACCTTCCGTCTGCTCAAGAAGCAGTGTGAGGCTCAGATGGGCAAAGAGGCTGCCAAGGACGTGATTGTAGCTGTTACTGACGCTAAGCGTGGTGCTGCCCGCACATGTGCTGACAAGGAAGGCTACAAGAGCTTTATCATCCCTGATAACGTTGGTGGTCGCTTCTCAGTGCTCACACCAGTAGGCTTGCTGCCTATCGCTTGTGCCGGCTTCGATATCAAGGCGCTCGTACAGGGTGCTACCGATATGGAGAAGGCTTGTGGCAAGGACGTGCCCTTCGAGGAGAATCTGGCTGCACAGTATGCTGCTGTCCGCAACGGACTCTATGGTGCTGGCAAGAAGATCGAGATCATGGTGAACTACCAGCCTAAGCTGCACTTCATCTCTGAATGGTGGAAACAGCTGTACGGAGAGAGCGAGGGTAAGGACAAGAAGGGTATCTTCCCTGCTTCTTGCGACTTCACCACCGACCTGCACTCTATGGGTCAGTGGATTCAGGACGGCGAGCGCACCATCTTCGAGACGGTTATCAGCATCGAGAAGCCTAATCGCAGCCTGCTGTTCCCCAGCGACGAGGAGAACCTGGACGGTCTGAACTTCCTGGCTGGCAAGCGTGTCGACGAGGTGAACAAGATGGCTGAGCTCGGCACTCGTCTGGCTCACGTCGACGGTGGTGTTCCCAACATCCGCGTCAGTGTTCCTGAACTGAACGAATACTACATCGGACAACTCATCTACTTCTTCGAGATTGCTTGTGGCATCAGCGGCAATATACTGGGTGTCAACCCATTCAACCAGCCTGGTGTAGAGGCTTACAAGAAGAACATGTTTGCACTGCTCGACAAGCCCGGCTACGAGGAAGACAGCAAGGCTATCAAGGCTAGACTTGCTAATGAATAAAGCAATCAAGCAATACTTAGAAAGACACGGCTTTGGGCAATTCAGCCCAAAAGCCGTGCTTTTCGATATGGACGGCGTCATCTACGACTCGATGCCCAACCACTCTGTCAGCTGGCATGAATCAATGGCCCACTTCGGTTTAGACATGCCCTACGAAGGCGCTTACACCTACGAGGGTATGCGTGGCGTTGAGACCATCAAGACGCTGGCTCGCAACCAATGGCAGCGGGAACTGACTGACGAGGAGGCATCGGAGATGTATGCCCACAAGGCTACACTCTTTGCTGAACGCACCAAGACGCACCCTGCTCAAATCATGCCTGGCATCAAGACGCTGATGGCGCAAATCAAGGCACAGGGCAAGAAGATCTGCGTCGTCACAGGTAGTGCTCAGCATGCCTTGTTGGATAAGCTGCTCATCGACTTTGACGGATTATTGCAGGAGGACCTTATCGTGACAGCCTTCGATGTGACTCACGGGAAGCCTCATCCCGAACCTTATCTGAAAGGTATGATGAAGTGTGGCGTAGAACCTTGGGAGACCGTTGTCGTGGAGAATGCCCCATTGGGTGTCCGAGCAGCAGTAGCCGCACGTTGCATGACGATTGCCGTCAACACCGGTCCCCTACCCGATAGTGCACTGACCGACGAGGGGGCCAACATGGTGTTCCCCCGTATGACTGCCTTGAGCGATGCGTGGCAGTCGCTATTCTAAGCATTTGGAATTAAATATCTTCGTCTTCCGCTTCAGGCTTCGAATCGGAAGTGGTATCAAGACTGGTGTCGCGGGCAATGGCCACCTCTCCCATCCGTGAGATACGAACCACCAGAGGGATATACTCATCAGTCTGCGGATGGCTGACGCTGGCCGCAAATTCTAGCCAGTCACCATTGGCCTTGTCGAACACCAGACCTTCCAGAATACCCGTCTTGGTATAGTCGGCATCCAAGTAGTTCAGGAAATCTTTCTTGGTAAACCGACGGGTGAAGAAGATGCTGCCGTCCTGACGCGTGATAGCCACCGATATGGCGTTGTCAACGAAAGCCTGTCCCGTCTCGTCCTTCACCTTAGGCAGCGAGTCGCACGACTGGCGGTGAACGGCTACACGATACTGCTTACCTATCCAGGGTACTTCACGGCTATCTGTATACTCCTGCATACTGATAGGTCCCTGGGGCGTCACCTTTTCCTGGCGTGGCGCTATGATATCCTCACTCTTTTTCTTACCACCACAAGCTGTCCACGAAAAGCCGACGACAGCTATCAGCAAAGCACATATCAGTTTCTTCATCATTCGATTAGTTACGTTTTGCGGTTACAAAGATACGAAAAGTTGATGACTAGAGCAAAAAAAATGGCAGTTTCTTATCATTTTGCTGTTTTTTTAGCTATCTTTGCAACATGATATCGCAAAAAACGACCTATTTCACATTATGCTGGGCTCTGCTGTTGCTCTTGCTGCTGGCCGTCGGATGTGGTCAGAAAGCAGAGACGACGGCTGTCGACGATGACATCGTACAGGATTCTGTGCCCTCACTCGTCATGCAGATTCAGAAATGCTCGAAGCTCTACACCACAGAAATCAAGGTCCACAAGATTGTGACGCACGACGATGTGGTGCGTCTGAAGGGTAATCTCATGCGTAAAAACTTTAATATTGCACTGCCCTTGGGCGAGCGTAAGATAGCCATCCCGATGGACGCTACCCTGAAGGCATATATCGACTTTGCCGACTTCAGCGAAGAGAATATCGAGCGCGATGGCGACAAGATCACCATCCTGCTGCCCGATCCCAAGGTGGTGCTGACCAGTTCGAAGATCGACCAGAAAGAGGTGAAGTCGTTTGTGGGCCTCACCCGTTCGCACTTTACCGATAAGGAGATGTCGGACTACGAGCAGCAGGGACGTCAGGCTATTCTCGACCGCATCAAGGATCTGGGCGTGGTAGAGACAGCCCAAGAAAATGCTGCCCGCGTCCTCGTACCCATGGTGGCACAGATGGGCTACAAGGAAGAGAATATCACCATTGCCTTCCGCAAGAATCTGGACTACAGGAAACTGATTGACGCTAACATCGAAAAGAAATGAAACGAACGACACAACTGAAAATAGGAGCTGCTATCGTGGCGTGCATCGTGGTAGTCATCTGTTCACTATGGACCTGCAAAGCCGTAGAGGAGACAGAGGTAGGCATCGACGTAGACAACCGCATCAATATCACCCCCGAACAGATAGAGAGCATCAAGGCCATCGGTGAGTGGGAATTCCTCTCCATTGCCAACGAGGAACTCGTCGACACCATCCGCAAGGGCATCTTTTCCGACGACCACCTGGTACGCATCTATTACGGTACCGTCCGTCTGGGCATCAATATGCATCAGGTAGAGCCAGGGTGGATCAAGACCTCGGGCGACAGCATCAGTGTCACCCTACCCCCCATCGTCCTGCTGAGTCGCGACTTCATCGACGAAGCCCGCACCAAGAGCTTCCACGAGAGTGGTCGTTGGAAGCCCGCCGATCGCGAAGCCCTCTACCAGAAAGCCTACCGTCAGATGCTCAAGCACTGCATGACGAAGGAAAACATCACCCTGGCCCGACAGAATGGCGAAGCCCAATTCCAACGTATGATGAAGGTCATGGGATTCGAGCACGTCACCATCCGCTGGAAATAAAAGATAATGGAGACATATTCAGCCGATTATTGTAAATTCTTTCTGAAAAATTTGTTTTTGTCGGAAAAATCCCCTAAATTTGCGACAAGAAATTGAAATGACTTATGAGCAAGACCGATTACATAGACATTCTGCAAGGCTGTAGCAGTACACTTCGAAACGACTATGGCATTAAGTCGCTTCGTCTTTTTGGTTCTGTTGCCCGTGGTGAAGATCACGAGGACAGTGATGTCGATGTGTTTGTTGACACAGAGACCCCAAACCCCTTCTTGCTGATGGATGCCAAAGACTTTCTAGAACGGCTTGTTGGACGGCCTGTCGACATCATTCGCAATCACAAGAATCTTAATCCCCGCCTGCGCAGCAGGATAGAACGAGATGGAGTTGCTGTCTTCTGAGGATAAAGCACTGGCCTTGGATATTCTCTATGATAATGAGTTAATCCCCTTGCAGACAGCCCTTCAACATTTCGTAGAGGAACTCTCGGACTAACAGCCACAAAAGCCGTCATTTTTGACGGAAAATGTTTTTCCCTTCAATTATACTTCAATGCTATGCACCCCTTGATCAAGGTGTATAGCATTTTTTTCTTTTATCAGATGTTAAAAACGCGGTTAAAGAGTTAAAAGATTTTTACATTCTGACTAACATAATGAATCATTGCGGTTTTTCCGGAAAGTTGTAACTTTGTAGGCATAAACGCAGGAATTCTGCGAAAAAAAATTAAAAACAAAATTATGAACTACAATCAAAAAAAGACCCCGCTGATGGCGGGGCTAGAACGAGAGTTGATGAAGTGTTTCCTGAAACAGGTAAAACGAGTCAGAGGGCTAACATCAACTCTCGACAAAAAAGCCGGTATTAACGGTAAGTGGACAAAACCCTATGAGCCCTATGACATTTCTGTAACAAAAGCATTAAAAATTCTTGCTTACAAAGCATTCGTACAAGATGAGGACGAATTCCTGGAGGATGCCCGACTTTTCAGAGCTTACGTCATCGAGGTATACATGAAGAACGACAAAACGACTGGAGATAATCGCAAACATCGGCCTCCCTGTCGTAGGCGTCTATTGAGGCGCCGTTATCCGGTCGTCGTCTTAACAGGACTATATTTCTAACAATACAAAAATAACAACAATTATGAACGAATTTGATCCTATTGAGGAGGAGCTTGGCCCAGTTGGCGAGGCTTCTTCAGTATCACCTTTGGTTGTAAAATTAGACAAGCACCGCATCACGTCGGACACGAATGTTCCCGACGAGGAGTTCCTGCTGCGCATGTTCGGCAAACCTTGTTTCCCACGTCGCGACCTCTCGGCCATCACTGGTACGGAGAAGTGCGGTAAGACGTTCTTTACGACGATGCTCATGGCCTGTGCTGCCGCTCAGGAGAAGGTATTGGAAATGGAGCGTATCCCCGAGGAGCCGCTCAAGATTCTGTGGTATGACACCGAGCAGAGCCTGGCATCCACCAAAAACATCATCACCGAGCGTATCTACAAGCTCGCCAAGGGCGATGCCAAGGAGCTCGACAGCCACTTCTTCGTGTTCAACGTCCGTGCCTGCACCTACCAGGAGCGTATGGACTATCTGGTGGCTGCCATCGAGACCTATAAGCCCGACCTGGTCATCATCGACAACGTCTGCGACCTGATTCCCAACATCAACGTGTCGGAAGACTGTATCCAACTGATTGACCAACTGATGCAACTGTCGGCCCTACACAACTGCAACATCTCCGTTGTCATCCACCTGAACCGCTCTGGCGAGAAGCGTGGTCTGCGTGGCTGGCTGGGAACGGAGATCCTGCATAAGGCTTTCGAGGTGTATATCTGCGATCAGATTGAGAAGACCGACGTACTCTCTGTAGAACAGAATCTGACGCGCAAATACAAGATTCCGGAGACGCTCTATTACGAGATTGACGACAATGGATTGCCTGTGGTCACCGCAAAGCCCAACTTCCAGCCGCGCGACCAGAATGGCCATTATAAGACCAACAAGCCCGAACCCTATCTGATTAAGAGCGAGCAGGTTGACTCGTTTAATCAGGAGTATATCATTCGCAATGCGAGCAGCGCCAAACTGCCTTGGGAGTGGGACATGAAGAAGCTGTTCAACAATGCCATGGGCAACTGCGCCGAGATGGGTCTGGAAATGCTGCAGAAACATGTGATGGAGCTCAGCGGCATCAAGCAGCCGAAATACTACGACAAAGTGTTCAAGCTGGCCCTCGACCAACGGGTGGTACAGACGACGATGGACAAGTGTGGTCGCGTAGTTGTCATCCCTGTCATACCTTAACCCCCTCTTACTATATCCCCACCTCTCTGTAAAGAGAGGAGGTGGGGTATATATAGAGAGGGGTGTAAGTATACAGGGAATAGAGACACAAAAGAAACGATGAAGCTAAACGAGATATTCAAACATACGTTCAAGGCGCTCAGTCCGAAGCCCTCCGACATCAGCCGCATGGTCGACTTCATCCTGCCATCCATGCCGATGGTCCAGGCCTGCCGTGCCGACGACTTCGACTTCTTCCAGCCCTGGATCGACATGGGGAAGCTGACAGTCGAGCAGATGCACCATGCAGCAGCGCGCTACTATCTGGGCAAGTCGAAGAGCGACCACCCTATCTTCTGGCTCATCGACGACATGCTCACCCCACAGGATGCACTCATCAGTCCCAACACTTGGATCTCTATGCTTCTGAAACAACGCGAACCCATCCTCCAGTCCTGCCACGTCCGCCACTGCCTCTTCGGTCTCCATCTCCTGAATGAATCTTATTTGGCAGATTCTGGTAGGATTTCTCGCGTTGCGACTCCCAAATCAATCGGACTCGTCGAATCGCCAGAATCCGCCGTCATTCTCAGCGAGCTGTACCCCAACCAGCTGTGGCTCTCGCTCATGCCCCACAACTGTTTCACCATCGACCAGCTGAAGCCCCTGCTGGGTTGCAATGTCACCGTGTATCCCCATACCGACGAGACGGGATCCAACTTCATCGCCTGGCTGGAACTACGGGACATGGTCCGTCGCACCTTCGGCCTCGACATCGCGGTCTCCAATGCATTGGAAGACGCGGCATCTGCCGACCAGAAGCATCGCGAGATAGACATGCTGCAATATCTACTGGAGCGATGGTCCCAGAATAGTGCCACTAAACCCATCGAATAGTGCCACTAAACCCATCGAATAGTGCCACTTTTCTCCTTCAAACGAATCACCCAAATGTTATGATCAACTTATACGACAGACACCGATTCATCAGCAAGAGCACGCTGGCCAAGCTCGCCGACGTCTCACCCAGTACCTTCCGCCGTTATCTGAATACCCGCCGTCCCGTCCTTGAGGCGATGGGTGTGACACCCAAGATGCAAAAGCTGCCGCCACAGGCCGTCCGCTACATCTGCGAGGACTACTGCATCGACCTGCCCGAGGAGCTGCAGGACCAGGAGCTGCTCACCCGATCGCCCCTCTACCAGCAGTTCATCCGCCACCTGCAGGATGCAGAAATGTGCTCTATTTATATGCACGATCCCACCAAAAAGTAGCCGATATCCTAAAATATGTTTATTTCAGCCCCACTGTCCGCCAAAGACCATCAATTGCCTCCGCCCAAGTCGTACCTTTGCACTGTCAGAGAAAATCTCTGTAGTGGCCACAATATTTAATTTTTAATCTTTAATTTTTAATTTTCACCATGCCTGTATTCATCAAAGTATCCCAAAACAAGATCAAGGACTCAAAGTCCTACGGCAAGTGGTACGGCCGAGTAGCAACCACCAAGACCATGAGCTACCAGCAGCTCTGCAAGCACATGTCCGAACACAACTCCGTCTATGGCGAGGACGTCTGTCTGGGTGTAGCCAACAAGCTGCAGTACTGTATGCTCGAACAGCTGCTCGAAGGCAAGAAGGTCCAGTTCGGCGAACTCGGCGTCTTCTACCTCTCAGTGAAGAGCACCGGTGCCGACAAGGAGGAGGACTTCAACCTCGGAATCAACATCAACGGCCTCTTCCTCTGCTTCGCTCCCAGCCGCACCGACGTCAACAACCTCTCGTCGAAAATGCTGAAGAAGAAGGCCTCGTTCGTCAATGTCAAGGACATGTATGAGACCAAGCCGAAGGCCTCCCCTAGCCCCTCCGAAGGAGGGGGTGTAAACCCAAGTTCTGGGTCTACCAACAACGGTGACGAGCCCGGTGAAGGCGATTAATTAATTATTAACATCTTACATCTTACTTCTAACATCTTACATCTATCATGATCAAAGTAAACTGGACCACCATTGCGAAAATCCTGCAATTCATTGCAACCGTCATCACCTCAGTAGCTGGCGCCGTAGCCGTACAGAGCTGCTGCTAAACACACCAAATGCCATGAAAGAAACGAACAACATGAGACCAATGAAAGAGGTACTGTACCTCGTCGTGCACTGCAGTTGCACGAGGCCCAACCAGGCATGGACCGTCAACGACATCGACCGGTGCCACCGCGCCAAGAACTGGGCCATGATCGGCTACCACTGGGTCATCTACCAGGACGGCAGCATCCACAAGGGACGTGACGAGAAATATGCCGGAGCCCACGTCAGACACTACAACGACCATGCCATCGGCATCTGCTACATCGGCGGAATGGACGCCAAAGGCCGCTACGCCGACACCCGCACTCCCGAGCAAAAAGCCGCCCTGTGGTATCTACTCAAAGACCTCAAGCAGTCGTACCCCAACGCCAAAATCGTCGGTCACCGCGACTTCCCGAACGTCGCCAAAAAGTGCCCCTGCTACTCCCCGCAAGCCGAGTATGCCTCCCTCAATCGTTAACCTTAATCTAATTTAATCTCTAACAACAAAACCCCTCATCCGAGGGGTTTTGTTATATCCTTTTTCTTCTTGATTTTGGTGCACATTAATTATAATGTCTTGGATTGTAGTTCTGCAAGCTCCAAGAGTTCCCAACGAACATCTTGGAAAATTAGATCTCACGCATAATAGAAAGGAAACGGTCTGCATCAAAGGCAACGTGACTTTCTCCCATTCGTTTTTCATCAACCTTGGTATAATACGAAAATTCATCCGATCCAACACTAATGCTTGAACGACGCATTTTCGACTGCAGCCCAATAGCACCATTACCTTCTGGACTAATCATCCAATATTCCCAATCCTCATCACTGGAAATAAGCAATACTTTCTTTATATTATTGATAGCAATACGTGATACCGGAAGTGTACCTTCACCTGCCCAACCAGCAACCAATGTTGACATTTGTTCCAAACGGTCGAAGGCTTTCGAGAGGTTTTTCTCTGTCGTTTCCTGTACAAGCCTCCGGCCCACACGTTCCTTATCCTCACGGGTAAGATGCATGGTGTGAATCATCGCCATGGCATCAGCGTAAGATGTCACAGGATAAGCCACAACAGGCTCCGCAGCCCTCATTATATCTTGTTCTTCCATTGTATCCTTGTCTTTTCGCTTGCAAATATACGCTATTTATTTGAATCCACCAAGCATTCCTCCAAAAATTCTCAAATTGAGCCTTCCTAATCGTCGGGGCTCTCAGGACACAACGGATGCCATTAAGGCATCGTCAAGTACAAATTATTTGGGGATTTCATGGTCGCGGCGCTCAAAATTATAGAAAAATGAAAATAATCGCAAAAAAAACATAACGGGAACCCCTGTTACTTCCTGCAAGCCGAGTATGCCTCCCTCAATGGTTAACCTTAACCTAATTTAATCTCTAACAACAAAACCCCTCGGATGAGGGGTTTTTCATTTATAAGACGCAGCCCTTCAAATAATAACAGCCCAAACAACCCTCATTTCATTTAACTGCAAAGTTTTTTGTACAAAACCTTTGCCGTTTCATTTTTTTTCCCTATCTTTGCATTCAAGTACCGTCCAATCGTCGTAAACGACGCAGGCTCGACCATAGGTCAAGGCCCGTTCCCTGAGTGCAGGGTGGAGGTATGATTTTGGTTGGTAAACAATAACAGCATTAGCTGATTATTCGGTACATCTTGAAACGTAGGAAATTTCAAAGATAATCTGAACTGGATAAGTCACTAATGTCTGCGCGTTAAGCGTGGACATGACTTATCTTTAGATTAGGGCAATTCCTACGGCCTCATGATGTAGATAGGGCGGTTCACGCCTTTTCTATGTTCTGAGGTCGCAATGGTTTAGCCCGTCACAAATCCCGATAAGCCAGCAGTGCCTAAAACAGCAATGCGAGTATTACTATGCTATTTCAAAAGACGATCACCAAGAAATACTTGGGCCTGATGGATGAAGAAAAGGTCAGTATGGCGTGGAAACAGTTTCAGGCTTATTTCCTTGATGCCCAGATACAAGCCAATATCCAACAATCTAAAGAAGAACAATTTCAGGAAGGCTTTCTTCGAGAGTTGTTTGTCAAGGTCTTAGACTATACATTGAATCCATCGCCTAACTACAACCTCATTACGGAGAAAAAGAATGAGACGAATTCGAAGAAGGCTGATGGTGCTATTTTGCTTGATGGCAAGGTGATAGGTGTGATTGAGTTGAAAGACCACAAGACTACAGACCTCTCTAAAATTGAAACGCAGGCATTTGGCTATAAAAACCAGCACAAAGACACAAGACTTGTTATTATATCCAACTTTGAGAAATTAAGGCTTTACATTGATAATTCTGTAGAGTATCAGGAGTGGAACTTGTTTCAGTTGACAGAACAAGAGTTCCTTGAATTGTACTTATGTCTGGCATGGCCTCAGGTTAAGCGAGGTGTGGCGTTGCAGATGAAGCAGGAATCCGTTTCGAGTGAAGACCAGATAACCAAGGCGCTCTATAGAGATTACTCCCAGTTCAAGCGAGTGCTCTTTGCTGACATACTGAAACAGAACCCAACTCAAGGAGGTAAAGATGAAAAGGAGTGGCAATTGCTACTATTCAAGAAAACCCAGAAGTTGTTAGATCGCCTGCTATTCATCTTCTTTGCAGAGGATTGTGAATTGTTGCTTCCCAATTCAATGGTACAGATTATTGACAAGTGGCAACAACTAAAAGAACTTGATGCCTATATTCCTCTGTACGAACGTATAAAGCAGTATTTCGGCTATCTCGATAAAGGTCATGTAGGCAAGCCTTTCGATGTATTTGCGTATAATGGTGGGCTATTTCGTAAAGACGAAATACTCGATGGTTTTATCATTAGCGATGATGTACTGGCAGAACACTGTCGTAAACTATCTGAATATGATTTCAAGAGCGAAGTTGATGTGAACATCTTGGGGCATATCTTTGAAAACTCACTCTCAGAGATAGAAGAAGTTACACTGCATATCAATAGTGGTGATGCTCCTCGATCTTCCAAACGTAAACAGGATGGCGTTTTTTATACGCCTCAATACATTACGAAATACATCGTAGAGAATACTGTTGGCCGACTTTGTGCAGAGAAGAAACACGATTTGGGAATCGTGGAAGAGGAGTACTTTAGTGATCAGCGCCGCCAATTGAAGACCAAACAGCGACTTTTGGAGCAACTGCATCAATATCGTGAGTGGCTATTACAAATCACGATTCTCGATCCAGCTTGTGGAAGTGGCGCATTTCTGAATGCAGCTTTGCTGTTCCTGATGAATGAGCACAAGATAATTGACGAAATGGAGAAGAAGATTAGCGATTTTACTCTTGAATTCCATGACGTTGAGAATTACATCTTAGAGAACAATCTTTATGGCGTTGACATCAACGAGGAGAGCGTGGAGATTGCTCAACTGGCTCTTTGGCTGCGCACAGCTAAGCCCCATCGCAAACTTAACTCACTCAACGAGAACATCAAATGCGGTAACTCGCTGATTAGCGATCCAGCCATTGCAGGCGATAAGGCTTTCAATTGGCATGAGCAGTTTCCAAAGGTCTTTGAAAAGGGTGGCTTCGATGTGGTGATTGGTAATCCGCCGTATGTGCACCTTGAAAGCATTATCGAGACTTCAAAACAGTTGGAGCAGGTGGGATTCGAGACCTACAACAAGCGTGGAGATATGTATGTCCTCTTTGTTGAACAGGCCTTCCGTCTGGTTAGACAGGACGGAATTGTCTCCTATATCATGCCTAACAAGTGGCTTCAAGCAGGTTACGGTAAGGAGTTGCGAAGCTACTTGCTGACCAAGCGTCTGGAACGGCTCATAGATTTTGGCGACATACAGGTATTTGATGGAGCCACCACTTATCCTTGTATCTTTATCGGACAGCAGAAAGAACCGACAAGCGAACTCAAGGTCTCTGCTCTTAATGTAGCCAATGCCAGCGATTTCAACCAAAACGTGCTGGCCACAGAAGAAGTCTTTGACTATCTGCAGTTCACTAGTGATACTTGGGTCATCTCATCGCATAAGGAGAAAGTCTTCATTGAAAGGCTTTCCTCATCTTTTCCCACACTTAAAGAAATAGTAGGAGGAGAGGCTTATCGAGGTGTGCTGACTGGACTTTCAGAAGCATTCCTTATCGATTGTGCCACCCGCCAGCAGATTATTGATTCCTACCCTCGTGCTGTAGAGCATATAGTTCCCTTCCTTCAAGGCCGCCACATCAGACCTTACGGAAAAGCCGAAGCCGCCAGCTATTTAATACTTTTTGAGAAAGGATGGACAAACAGTCAACAGCCATGTATAGATGAGAATCAGGCATGGGCCTACTTGCAGTTGTCCTACCCCTCTATTGCTCAGTGGTTAGAACCTTTTTGTGATAAAGGTCGCAAACGAACTGATAAGGGCGACTACTGGTGGGAACTTCGAACATGTGAATACTATCACCTTTTCGCAAAACCTAAAATTATGTATCAAGCTTTCCAAGTGAAACCCTGCTTTATCTTTGATGAAGATGGATTCTACTCAAATAACTCCATGTGGTTCATCCCTACGCAGAGCAAATCGTTGTTAGCCATCCTCAACTCCAAGATGGGATGGTGGCTGATTACGAAATTCTGCACGCAGATACAGAACGGCTACCAACTGATATGGAAATATTTCGGACAGATACCTATTGCTGATTGCAATGAAGATACAGAACTGAGCACCCTTGCTGACACAATGCTTATACTGAATCAGCAACTGCAGCAGAAGCGGGCTCGTTTTCTCCGTCGCCTAAGTGACAACCTAGAAGGCGTGAAGATTACAACAGTCCTACAGACTTTCGACCAACTGGACTTTACTACCTTCGTGGCAGAGCTGAAGAAACAGAAGATTAGACTCTCTCTAGTTCAGCAAGATGAGTGGGAAGAATACTTTAACCAATACCGCGAGGCATGCCAAGAACTGACAGCGCAGATAAATGCTACAGACAATGAGATAGACCAACGTGTGTTCGACCTCTATGGACTGACACAAGAAGAACGGGAAATAGTAATGAAACAATAAGGTTCACTGTGTTATTCAACTGATTAAAATATAACTAAAATACCATATTATGATAGAAAAATGGAACTACTTTGTTTATGACCTATGCGAGGCCAAGAAGAAGGATGTTGATGAAGACAACTTTCATACTCTCATTGAGACCCAACTACAACATTTGGGATGGGCAAAATATAAGGGTGAGATATGTCATAAGCCCAACATCCACATTGGCAACAACAATCGTATTGAGCCAGACATCTTAATAAAGAGGGATGGTGAGGACGAATTTGTGATTGAGGTGAAGCGTCCGTCACATAAATTGAGTAAAAAAGACGTAGACCAACTGTTGTCATATATGCGCCTACTGAAGCTAAGTGTTGGCATCTATATGGGGGAGCATATAGAAATCTTTTACGATATGCCTTCGAGTAAGGAAGCCATATCTATCATGAAAGTACCATTGGAGATTGACAATAAACTGGGGGCAAGATTCATCGACAAGTTCTTGAAAGATAATTTCAGTAGAGAGTCCATCGTGGGCTTCTGCGAAGAACGTATCCAGGAAATACAACGCCAGAATAGTTTGAATGAAATCAAGGAAAGTCTGATAGCAGACGCCCAGACACAAATCTCTGACAGTTTGAAGCCATACTTGATGGATAAATATGGTAGTAGCTTCTCTGAAGAAGAGATAAAAGGAATGTTGGCAACGATGCGGTTTACTGCTACTATTGATGGCAACCAACCAGAACCAAAGGTGATTGTGCCCAAGTCTCAACCTAAACCCAAGAGCAATCTAATTAGGTGTATCCTTACTAGGAATGCTGACGCTCAGGGACTCTTTAATCCTACTGATCAGTCTCTGACAGTATTAAAAGGCAGTACAGTTAATCCTGTACATGTTCCCAAGATTAGTGATTCGAGTAAAGTGAGACGTGACAGACAATTAGCCGAACACACAGAGTTGCAAAATGGAAAGAGAATCGTTAAGGAAGACGTGCGTTTTGACACGCCAAGCGGTGCAGCCCAATTCTGTATCGGAGGCTCAGCAAACGGTTGGAAAGAGTGGAAAGACGAAGAAGGACGTGAGTTGAACGAATATCGTATCAATGATGGCACACACAAGTTAGGAGCCCGTTTCGATGCAAATAGGGTAACTGATCCACGCAAGTTCCAGTTGGGATTCTGGACGAAATTTAAAGCCAAACTAGAGGCAACTGGAAAGATTCCTACCTTGCAGACACCATTGCCCCACAATTGGTACGATGTGAGGATAGGCCGCTCAAACATCCTGCTGAACAATGTTTGTAACACCCAGAAAAACTTTGTGGGAGTGAAGTTGTATATCAGAAACCAGGCAGTTGATAAATATTATCCTGCATTGGAAGCCAAACGTAATGAGATAAACCTCTCTTTGGGTTGCGAGCCTGAATGGGATGCAAATCCAGCGGCAAAGGATAAGACAATCGCCCTGTTCCACAAGACGAATCTTTCAGACCCAAACAAGATGGAGGAAGCTCTCGACTGGCTGGTACAGCAGACCATTATATTCTATAATGTATTCTCGAAAGAGGTAAAGGGGATATAATAAGAAGATGCAGGGCTAATGAAAGTCCTGCATCTTTCATACTGTCATCAGTTCAAAGCGACGATGTACGAGTGATTGATGACTTCCTCAAAGTCTTTACCATCAATCTTCAAACCATCCCATACTTCTGTAATGTCATCGAAGCTGGCGATGCGTTGATCCTCTTCATGAGGGTCACAGTCACACTGCCAACCTACAAAATCAGACCGTCGTCTGTCACGAGGCATTGTATAAACTTCTACAGGCCGTACTTCGTTATAGATAGCGTAAAATGTATCGGTAGGTGGATAGTAGAATCCAAGATTGAGTCCCACTTTCTCCACATGATAGCGAAACACTTCGCGAGCTACTAATGAACGAGCTTGTGATTTGTGCTGTTCGTCAAATCCCATTTGGTCCTCGTAAATGTGTTTGCCTTTGCCATAGAAATCTCTGATGGCAATCTTTCTCTTAACTTTGTTTGTCATTTATCTTAAATTTATGTTTTTGTTTATTGAATTTCACTATAGCATTAGTAAGAGTAGAATACTCAGTGGGAATAGGCATGTGTGTATTTCCACCATTTGAGACAGGTTTTCTTCCCATATTCCCATCGGGATGTTCAATCCACTTATGTGAATGAGAACCAGTCTTTTTTCCGTTATAAGGAACAAGATTACCATGTGAATCAAAAACCAGATTTATTTCTGTATCTAGTTGATGCCCTTTATTAACGTTGACATGTAAAATGGTAATTGTTTGGTCTTCGTTCATTTTTGCTATTAGATACGTAGCGTCTTTTGAATTCGAGTTAAGTACATTACTGGTCTGCTTTTCTTTCCCAGTTTGCAATAAAACTTTGAATCCAAGAACTCTGTACTCTGTATCGGTATGAGTACGCTTATTATCTGGCACTCCACCTAAATTTTTATCGTATGATCCGTTAGCTCCCATATCTGTGACCTGTTTTATTGTTGTTAGGGTAATAAGTACTAATTTCTTTGCGTTCTCCTTCAATATAAGATCCATACCTTATTATATGTACGGGCTTCAAGATGTCGAGCATAGCGTGATAGCCTTCAAGCCAAATGTATCGGCACCGCTTATCAAGTCCAATACCCGTACTATTTACGGCTATTACACTTTTCTTTGGCCAGCCTTCCATATACAACTCAATATTAACCAAGTCACCCCATGAGGGAGCAGGGATGAGATTGATGCCGTTTCGCTGATAAAAGGCGGACAATAGTTTGTTTCGAAAAGAGTTCCATAGTTTCTGCAACAGCACCATATTGGTGTAAATCGAAAAATCTGTGGAAATAACATAGCTGAGCCGCTGAAGGAATCGAAGATACCTAAATGGATTATTCCAATATGACTCAAAGTTTGAGTCAGACGTAAAAAAATGTCCACAGGTATTACGTAAGTGAGAGTCAGACTTCTTGGGAAGTCGGTGAACTGAACACAATACTTCTGGTAAATCACCAGAATATGGTTCCACTATAGGGAACTGGTTCTTGGAAGTAAACTTAATTCCCTTACAAAGGACTGAGTGTAACGGACCTAACGTCCGATGGTTCTCAATTAGTAATGGGTTGCTGTCTGGGTCCTCATAATCCAGTGGTAGCATTTTTTGATAAGGGTATATCATACGCTATATAATTTAGAGGTTGTTACTGTAGCTCATGAATTAACTTGCGCACAATTGCCACATCGATGATGATGACATGCATACTTTTGTTTCTTCATTTGCTAATTAATACTAAATAATACCTGGCATGAGCCCCCTTTTGCACTACTTTTGAGAATAATTTCTTAATTTTGCACGTGAACAATGAAGGTCCTTTCGTTTGGGGTAACACAGAACGCCCTACCAGGGAAGCGAACCTACAGTCCCACACTACTCGCAATAGTGTGGGATTTTCGTTACCATCTGTTTATATATTTTTAATCATATATCGCTCATCTTTTTTTAAAATACATAACTAGCCACCTCTTGATGATAGATTGGTGACCTAAACTCTCTGCAAAATTAGCAATTATTATCTGTCAATCCAAATATATTTCACGAAAAATACTCCTTTTTAGATTATTTTCCGTAATTTCGCAATCTGAAACAGAAGAATACTTATTTAGAAGGTTTATTTTAACAGGAAAAATTATTCAAGAATACAAGGGACACAGCGTTCCTAAAATAATATGTCTATGAAACAGAATAAGAAGAACAACGAAGTCGACATCAACGATGTAGCCATCACCATTGAGGTGGAAAGTGGTACGATAGACAGGGTGCGTACAGGAGAAACGACGCACATCGCCGTACAATTCCCTCATGACGTTAAGGATCCTCTGCAGTTCTTAGTGCTGTCAGACGGTACCGACGACTGCCTTGTAAAGATACTGAGTGTGAAGACTGAGGCTATTGGGGAGGTAGAGTTTGAAATCGTACCTTTATTAGAAGAACCAAAGAAGTATCTGATGAGATGGAATCCGTCAATTAGTTCCTTTACTGAGAGTGACTACGAAGAATGTTTGGATAACATGGTGCATGGTATGTTCCGCATGAATTGGAGTATCCACGAGTGGGAAGAGGCAAGAAGGGGTGACATGTTCTACATGTTACGCGTAGGTGATAAAAAGGCTGGAATCGCGTTTAGTGGACTTATAGTATCTGATCCATATGTTATGGACGACTGGGCTGGCTCTTCCAAACGAAGGCTCTATGTTGATCTGGTTTGTATGAATGCTGTTGCTCCTAACAAGAAACCGATAGTCTCGTTAGAGATGTTGCAAACTGCCATACCTGAATTCAATTGGGCGAGAGGCCATTCTGGTGTTCTGCTTCCTAACAATGTAGCAGAGAAAATAGTTGGTCTAATGGATAAAGATGCTCCTCTGTTGAATTGAAGTGCACACAAACCCTCTGTGTTCATTAACGCCATTGCTCCCCCACCAGAGTGATGGTGTTTCTTCTTGATTTTTAATTTTCTTCCTCTAAAATTTGGAATCTTCAGATAAACTTTCTATCTTTGCAAACGCGGATCACGGGGACGGTTCTCCTGATCACAGTCGCCTTGCGACGACGGATCAGGAAAACCGTCCCCATGATCTTAAGACCTGTCCCAGTGATCTTCTGATTCCTTATGGTTTCATTTCGTTAAACATCGCTACTTCGGCATCGAAGCGGCTCACGATTTCGTCTAATTGGGGATGATTACGTGGAACAATAAGTGCTATATATTCCTTAATAGGCTTGTCGTCGGGGCCAACACCTCTTACCTCTGTGGCCTTAATGAGATAACGCTTCTGTTGCTCGTAGCCGTTGAACCATCTAAGGAACAATCGTGCGCGCTGTGCCTGCTGACCATTGTCGGTGCTACACATATAGAGTAATACGTCTGGATTCAACCGGAAGAACTCCTCGATAACGCAGATAACGGTTTGTGCTATCTTTATGTCACCAGGTGACTTTGTGTGTTCAGGATTCGTAAGGTTGAACCAGAAAGCTGTGTAGTATGGGTTGCTGTCCAATTCGAAATCTACAAGATATTTGATCCCATTGTCGGTTTCGAAACGGTATATCTCACCATCGCTCCATACCTTGTATGGAGCATAGATGTTGATACGGGTAACGTCAAGGCTCTTCATTACTTCACTGCGATATCGTAGTAATGCGAATCGGCAGCCTGTTGTCTTAGACGATCCTCCTCAGCGAATATCTCGTTAGCCCTTTTCTGGAAAGCGTCTTTGCGCTCTCTGGCTTTTTGTAGCCAGGCCATTACTTCCTCGCGGGTGCGCTGTTTGTAATTTGTTGTTGCCATAATCGTCGTTGTTTATACTTTCTGGGTGCAAAGTTAGAACAATTTTTTGAAACTAGCAAGTGTTTTGCAAGAAAAAGTGCCTCGCACCATATTCCGATGCGAGGCGTTTG
>JAEEGH010001088.1_pt1 | contig 81245 bp, 63 predicted proteins | sample 9134181 | NCBI WGS metagenome assembly JAEEGH01 (sample SAMN16246544, study PRJNA631951) | gut metagenome | biome: gut microbiome; feature: rumen; material: DP-attached | host: Bos | place: Iran: Karaj | collected 2018-10 | reverse complement strand
GTAGGAGTTTGGACCGTGTCTCAGTTCCAATGTGGGGGACCTTCCTCTCAGAACCCCTACTGATCGTCGGCTAGGTGGGCCGTTACCCCGCCTACTACCTAATCAGACGCATCCCCATCCCTTAGCGACAAGTCTTTGCTTCACTTCAGATGTCCTCGACGAAGAACATAGGGTATTAATCCGACTTTCGCCGGGCTATGCCCTACTAAGGGGAAGGTTGGATACGCGTTACTCACCCGTGCGCCGGTCGCCGGCAAAGTTAGCAAGCTAACTTCCCGATGCCCCTCGACTTGCATGTGTTAAGCCTGTAGCTAGCGTTCATCCTGAGCCAGGATCAAACTCTTCATTGTAAAAAGTATCTTTGTCTAGACTCTCTAGATAATCCTAGAAACTCCAGAACGTAATCTCTGTCACAGAACGACTATCCAATAATTTTTTCAGAAGGTTGCCAAAGGCGACCTTCACAAGAATTAAACGGTTCGTTTCTTATACCCAAGCGCCTATACATTATTTATAATATAAAGACACTCGCTTCTTGTACTACTTCTGTCTATGTAAATCTTTCAAAGAACTCTTTCTTTTTGTGCTCCCGGCCCAGCATTTGCGCGAAAGCGGGTGCAAAGGTACTGCTTTTTTTTGAACCACCAAAACTTTTCAAGGAAAAATTTCAGATTTCATGCACTTTTTTGCACACTCTTGATAAAAATCAATTCAAAAATCGCTTACACCTTATTATTATAATATATAGAGACAATGAAAATGCACATTTGTTCTATTACGAGCGTCATTAAAAAACAGGGAGCGAATTAGAGGAAAACGAATAATTCTCCGGCTTTTATTTGCGTGTTTAGAAAAAAAGTCGTAACTTCGCAGCGGTTTCAAAAGCAATAAATCATCAAAGAACATAGAGAAAATGAAAAAAGCAAAAATCGGAGTATTGGCTATCGTCTGTCTGATAGCAACAAGTTGTGGTAACATGAGCCAGGTGCTCAACGCCATGCAAAACGGTAGTGTGATTAACGCTATCACAAGTGTTATCGGCCTTGACAAGGTATCCGCCCAAAACCTGATCGGTTCTTGGACCTACAGCGGTCCGGGTTGTGCATTCACCAGTGAGAACCTTCTGGCCAAGGCCGGTGGTGAGGTGGCCGCCGCACAGATTGAGCAAAAGCTGCAGCCCTATTATCAGCAGGTGGGCATTTCAGCCAGCAACACGCAAATCACTTTCAATCAGGACGGTACCTTCTCATCGAGGATCGCCGGCACCAACTTCAGCGGTACCTACACGTTCAACGAGTCAACGCAGCAGATCAAGCTGAAGGGCTTGTTGCTATCCATCAACTGCTACACCAAGCGTGAGATCAACGGTATCTCCATTCTGTTTGAGGCAAAGAAACTGCTGACCGTCCTTCAGACAATGTCCGCCCTCAGCGGCAATGCCAACCTCCAGACCATCGGTGATCTAAGTAAACAATACGACGGTGTACGCGTAGGTTTCGACATGAAGCGATAGTCAAAATCAGAAACGTTCAAAATATTCTGCAAAAATATGCAGAATTATTTGGTCGGATGCAAAAATAGTTGTACTTTTGCATCCGATTTTTGAATAAATATACCAAGATGAAGGAAAAGAACAACCGATTGGAGGCGCTTCGGCTCATTATTTCAAGCCAACAACTTGGCAGTCAGGACGAGCTGCTCAACGCGCTTCAGAAAGAAGGTTTCAAGCTCACGCAAGCCACGCTTAGCCGTGATCTCAAGCAATTGAAGGTGGCCAAGGCTGCCACAATGGGCGGCAACTACATCTATGTCTTGCCCAATGACACGATGTACAAACGCATATCCACGCCGAGCAACATCCGGGAGATGATGCAGGTGCCAGGTTTTGTCAGCATCAATTTCTCAGGCAACATGGGTATCATCAAGACCCGTCCGGGCTATGCCAGTGCCATCGCGTGGAACATTGACAGCAGCGACATTCCGGAAATCATAGGTACCATTGCCGGTGATGACACCATCTTCATCGTCATCAAGGAAGGCATCAAGCATCAGGAAGTGGTTCAAGCCCTGAACGATGTCATCCCCAACATGAGATAATTCACACATACGTAATAATCGACATTTTACGATAGCATCCATGGAACAAGAAATTGAAGTATTAATCGCTGGGCCGGAGCACGAGAAGTACGTCGACACCATTTTAGAGACGATTGCCGACGCCGCAAAAGTGCGAGGCACCGGTATAGCGAAACGCACACACGAGTATCTGACCAAGAAGATGTTGGAGGCAAAGGCCGTCATCGCCCTGACGAAGGATGACAAACGTTTTGCCGGATTCAGTTACATCGAGACTTGGGAGAACCAGCAATATGTAACCACCTCAGGTCTGATCGTACACCCCGACTTCCGAGGCCACCATGTCGCCAAGCGCATCAAGGATATGACCTTCACACTGGCCCGTACCCGTTGGCCACATGCCAAGATATTCTCGCTGACGAGTGGTGCCGCCGTCATGGCCATGAACACAGCCTTGGGCTATCAGCCTGTGACCTTCGCCGACCTGACGGAAGACGAGGCCTTTTGGAAAGGCTGCGAGGGTTGTGTCAACGTCGACGTGCTGCACCGCACAGGCCGTAAATACTGCATCTGCACGGCTATGCTCTACGATCCTACAGAGCACCTGCCCGCCAAGATACCCGAAGAAGCATTGGCACGCATCCGCCACCTACAAGAATTAGAAGAACAATAAAATACAACAACGAATTTAACGAATTACACGAATTATATGGCAAACAAAAAAGTAGTAGTCGCATTTTCCGGAGGCCTCGACACCTCCTATACAGTCATGAAGTTAGCCCAGGACGGCTGGGACGTCTATGCCGCCTGCGCCAATACTGGCGGATTCAGCGCCGAACAGTTGAAGACCAACGAAGAGAACGCCTACAAACTGGGCGCCGTCCAGTATGTAACCCTCGACGTGACACAGGAGTATTACGCAAAGTCGCTGAAATATATGATCTTCGGCAATGTGCTACGCAACAACTGTTACCCCATTTCCGTCAGCAGTGAGCGTATCTTCCAGGCCATCGCCATTGCCCGCTATGCCAAGGAGATCGGTGCCGATGCCATCGCCCACGGGAGCACAGGTGCCGGCAACGACCAGATCCGTTTCGACATGACTTTCCTTGTGATGGCACCTGGCGTGGAGATCATCACCCTGACACGCGACAAGAAGCTGACTCGTAAGGAGGAAGTGGATTTCCTGAACGAGCACGGATTTTCTGCCGATTTCACGAAACTGAAATACAGCTATAATGTCGGTATCTGGGGCACCAGCATCTGCGGCGGCGAACTGCTTGATGCCACACAGGGTCTTCCCGAAGACGCCTATCTCAAGCATGTCACTGCCAAGGAACAGGAGTCCACGCTGAAGATTACTTTCGAGAAAGGCGAGATCGTGGCTGTCAATGGCGAGCCGTTCGACGACAAGATCAAGGCCATCCAGAAGATTGAGGAGATCGGCGCTTCCTACGCCATTGGCCGCGATGCCAACGTGGGCGACACCATCATCGGTATCAAGGGCCGCGTAGGCTTCGAAGCCGCCGCACCCAAGCTCATCATCGAGGCCCACCGCCTGTTAGAGAAGTCGACTCTCTCGAAATGGCAGCAGTACTGGAAAGACCAGGTTGCCAACTGGTACGGCATGTTCCTGCACGAGAGTCAGTACTTGGAGCCTGTCATGCCAGATATCGAGGCCATGCTCACCTCCAGCCAGCGCAACGTCACGGGTACAGCCATCCTAAAACTGCGCCCCTACGGTTTCGAGACCGTGGGCATCGATTCTGTCAACGACCTGACCAAGAGCAAGTTGGGCGAATATGGCGAGACGCAGACTGGTTGGACTGCCGACGAGGCCAAGGGCTTCATCAAGGTCAGCTCTACCCCACTCCGCGTTTACTACGGTATCCACAAAGACGAAAAAAGATAAAAACAACAACGAATTACACGAATTATACGAATTAATTCATAGCGCAGCCAATTCGTGAAATCCGTGTAATTCGTTGTAAAAGAAAAAATTATGATTAAAGTAGGTATTTTAGGGGCAGCAGGGTATACAGGCGGTGAGTTAATCCGTCTGTTGCTGAATCATCCGGAGGCAAAGATCGTATTTGCCAACTCTGAGAGCAACGCCGGCAATCTGGTCAGCGACGTACATGAAGGACTTATCGGCGAGACCAATCTGAGGTTCACCGACGCAATGCCCTTCGACCAGGTCGACGTCATCTTCTTCTGCTTTGGTCACGGCAAGAGCGAGGCCTTCTTGAAGGAGCACACCATCCCAGAGAACGTCAAGATCATCGACCTCGCACAGGATTTTAGGATTAAGGGGAGTCAGGAGTCAGGAGTTAGGAATCAGGAGATGACCCCTGAACATCACGACTTCGTATATGGACTTCCGGAGATCAACAAGGCCGAGATTCAGCAAGCACAGCACGTGGCAAACCCAGGCTGTTTCGCTACCTGCATCCAGTTGGGACTGCTGCCTGCTGCGAAATTAGGACTGCTGAAATACGACGTCGCCGTGAATGCCATCACTGGTTCCACGGGCGCTGGTCAGAAGCCAGGGGCCACAACCCATTTCTCCTGGCGCAACAACAACCTGAGCATCTATAAGCCCTTCACCCACCAGCATCTGGCTGAGATCCGCCAGTCGCTGATTCAGACACAAGGCTCGCTCGACGTCGACATCGACTTCATCCCCTATCGCGGTGACTTCGCCCGCGGCATCTTCTGCACGGAGGTCATCCGCACCAAGGCCGATGCCAACGAGGTCATCCAGGCCTATAAGGAATTCTATCGCGATGCCGCCTTCACCCATTACTGCGAGCAGTCGCTCGACCTGAAGCAGGTGGTGAACACAAACAAATGCCTCGTCCACATCGATGCTTTCGACAACAAGCTGCTCGTCACCTCCTGCATCGACAACCTCCTGAAAGGCGCCGTCGGCCAAGCCGTACAGAACATGAACCTCATGTTCAGCATCGACGAGACCGCCGGCCTCCGTCTGAAAGCCTCAGCATTTTAGAAACACTTCACACAAATAACAGGAGCGGTAGCGATGCCGCTCCTATTTTCTTCCTCAGATGTTGAATAGCCCGGCTACGGCTAACGTCTAAGACATAGGCCAGATTCCGGCGTTAGGTGAGGCCGCCGTAGCTTTTGGTAGCGGTCTGAAGAGCTTTATCGGTGGTATACTGTTCATAGAAGGTACAGCGAGTGACGATGACCTGCGGCGAGCAACGACCGTTGAGGACCCGCACCAAAGCCCAACCTTTCATTTCGTCGGCAAACGCTTCATCCACCAGGGCCAAATGTCCGCCCACCACAGTCATTTCTTGTCGAGATACCACACGCATACAAAACCGTACCCTTGGCATACCGTGCTCAATGTCCTGTTCTGCCGTGTAAAGACAAAGCTTTTCTTGGCTTGTCCACTCGTCAGCCTTGAGGTCAGTCATCAAGGCCGCAACTCCATCCACCTCGTCCAACTGTTGATTCACCATCGGCAACTTACCATCGCTTACAGGAATACCAGGCATCAGGAACGACGCATGATCCATCAGTCCCTTGGATACATAAACAGTCGGCAAGCGATTGGCTAACGACATAAAGTTATTATATGCCGTAGGCCTCTCGGTAAACATTGTTTCGCAGAACTTCAACATCTTCCATAACGCCACAGCATGACGCATTTTCTGTCGCTGGACAAACTGACCATACGTGTTGCTACGTTTTTCATTAGAGTGCGAGGCGCGCGTAATCATCTTGCCCTGCTTCATATAGGTCGTCATTCCAGACGTGCGCAGGCTGCCAATCAACATCAGTCCCTTACCTGTCTTTTCCTTTTTCATCCCTTATATCTCCTATTATTACATTGAACGTTTCTTCTGATTTACCTTTGGTTGTTGTCCGATTGTTGTCCGATTGTTGTCCGTTTGTTGTTCGATTGTTGTTCGATATATGAACGGACATCAAACATACAATGGACATACATCTATTGTACAATATAGTGGTGCAAAGATAATAATTTCCTTCGGATTACACAAGTTTATGCTTTACTTTGTTATGTCAAATATACAATGGACTCATTTTTTTTCAGGACTTGGCCTTTTATTAGTGTTTTTGCGATAGAGTTATAGATTGACATCATTTACCTTTTTTGAAAATAAGTTGGTATTTTCTTGTTTATTCCAAAATTTATTGCTATATTTGCAGCGAGATTTAACGAATCTATTATTCTGCAAATACTAACAAATAAAACAATAAGTGCTATGGACAGAATAGACTATACTCTTTTCCGCCGGGTAATGTTGTCTGTGTTGACGGTCATCATGCCTTGTCTGTCGGCCTTGGCTGACCGTGTGGATGTTGCCGATGCTAACGGCAACTTGCTGCGGTACAGTTACGACACGGCCGACGGTCCGGCCACCTTTACAAGTGTCAGGACCTACGCCGAAGATGCGTCGAAGGCGGGGCGCATCATTATTGCCGATGCCGTGACCGACGCTAACGGCGTGAGCCACGAAGTGAAATACGTGGACAGCAGTGTCGGCAGCCGTGGCAACCTGGTAAGCATCGTCTTCGGACGTAACATCGTGGCTGTCGGTGGTGCCGACGGTTCCGGCAGCGAAGCATTCTGCAATTGCAAGAAACTGGAGAGCGTGACGCTGAACGCGAAGTTGGAGATACTGGGACGCTACGCCTTCCGCAACTGTATTGCGCTGACGAGCATCAACCTCAGCGCAGCCACCAGCCTGACCACCATCAAGTACGACTGCTTTGAGAACTGCGACGCTCTCGAGAGTGTCACGCTGCCCGCGAGCGTCACCATGCTGGAAGACTACGCTTTCTACGGCTGCGACGCCCTGAAGGAAGTGAAGTTTGCCACAAGCAGCAAGGAGCTGACCTTCGGCAAGGAGGTATTCCGTAACTGCAAGGCACTTTCAGCCTTCACCTTCCCGCAGAACCTCGTCGCCATTGGCGATGCTACTTTTGACGGCTGCGAAGCGTTGGCCTCGGTCACGTTCAACGGCAGTTCGAAGGCATTCAAGACCATTCCCTACAATACCTTCGCCAGCTGCACCAGTCTGACGAGCATCACGCTGCCCGATGAGGTGGAGGAACTGGGCGTGGGCGTGTTCTATAACTGTACGTCGCTCAGGGAGATTACCTTCGGCAAGGGACTCATTTCGTTGGGCGATGACTGGACCGTGTTTGGCTACTACATGCCAAACCTGAAGAAGCTGACCTTCCCCGGTGCCAACTACCCCTTCAAGCGTAGCCACGCCATGAATACGCTTGACGTGACGCTTTACGTACACCCTGACCTGGTGGATACTTACCGCACATCGGAATATACCAAGTGGTATCACATCGTGGCCATCGGCCACACCACCACTGCGAGCGTCAGCACCTCGGCCGGTGGACAGTTGGAGTCGAAGGTGAGGGCGAAGGGCGACCCCGCCGACCTGTTGGAGCTGACCGTCAGCGGCCCGCTGAACGGTACGGACATCAACTTCCTGCACCAGCAGCTGTGGGGATTGGAGAAGCTTGATCTTGGCAACGCCCGCATCGTGGCCGGCGGCGACCAGTACGCCATCTGGTTCTGGGACGAAAATCAGGTGAGCCAGTATGGCTACTACCTCTATAGCACCGAGGACAACGTCGTGGGCGACTATATGTTCTACGACATGCCCTGCCTACAGTGGCTGCAGCTGCCGTCGGGCACCACTGCTATCGGCGAATATGCCATCTGTCAGGAACGGCAGCACGGCGCACGCTTCAAGCTGACCTACTGTCCTATTCCCTCGGGCGTGAATCGCATAGGCCAGTGTGCCTTCCTCTATGCGGGCATTACTGAGGTCAGCGTGCCTAAGGGCGTCACCGAGCTGCCTTACGCCGTATTCTGGCACTGCGAGAAGCTGCAGAAGGCCACGCTGCCTGAAGGGCTGAAGACGATAGGCCACGGCCCGTTCAGTGAGTGCTACGAACTGGTAGAGGTTAACATGCCATCGACGGTGGAGTCGATTGACCACTACGCCTTCTACAACAACCAGAAGCGCACGACGCCGCTCGTCATCCCCAACGGCTGCAAGACCATAGGCAACTTCGCGTTCCAGTACAACTATGTCATGCCCAGCGTGAAGTTTGGAAACAGCGTCGAGACCATCGGCAGCTCTGCCTTCGCCGCCTGCCACACCATCGAGAAGGCAGAGCTGCCCGAGACCGTGACGCAGATGGGCGACCGGGCATTCCAAGACTGTGACTCGCTGCGCACCTTCAAATTCCCGCAGAACATCAAGGATGTGCCCGACTATTGCTTCGAGTGGTGCGACAACCTGACCAGCGTCACCCTGGCCGACGGCACGACGCGCATCGCGGATGGTGCGTTCAGCACCTGCGTGAAGCTGACCAGCATCAACCTGACGGAGCAGAAGTCGCTGACCTTCATTGGCTGCTACGCTTTCTATATGACAGCACTCCAGGGTGACATCAACCTGCCCAACCAGATAACGGAGATAAGTTACGACGCCTTCCGCGCCTGTCCTGAGTTAGTGAGTATCAACGTGCCCACGGGCATCGACTACGTGCCCTGTGCCTTCGTCCGCGAGTGCCCGCAGTTTACCACCATCAAGATGCACCCGGGCATACGCACCGTGAAGAGCTGGGCCTTCGAGAACTGCCCGTTGCTGACAACCGTCGACCTGAACGACCAGATTACCACCATTGAGGAGTACGCTTTCTACCGCGCCAAGGCATTCACGCTGACCAAGTTGCCTGAGGCCGTCACCTTCCTGGGCCACAGTGCTTTCCGCGAGACGGCCATCACCGGCACCCTCACGCTGCCTACCGGTCTGAAGACCATGCAGAACTGCGTGTTCGGTGGAAGCACCATCGAGGGCATCGTCATTCCCGAGGGTATGACCGGTTTCGGCACCGACAATTTCTACGGATGCAAGTCGCTGACCAGCGTCAAGCTGCCGAGCGACATGGTGACAGTGCCTACAAATACTTTCCATGATTGTACGGCGTTGGAGAGCATCGACCTGCCCGAGGGGCTCACCAACATCGACTACGCAGCATTCTGTAATGCAGGCCTGACCAGCATCACCCTGCCCGAGGGCATTAAGAAGATTGAAAGCTATGCTTTCGAGAATACCAAACTGACCACCTTCCGCGTGCCCGATGGCTTTACCGACGACATGGGAAGCTACTCGCTGCAGAACTGCAAGCAACTGCGCACCGTTTACTTCGGCCGTAACCAGGACTACAGCCAGTGGAGTTCGTTCACCTGCGTCTACGGTTGCGACTCGCTGCAGCTGATGCGTGTCTACGCCGGCGTACCGCCCAAGTCGGACAAATGGCACAAGGATTTTCGCTTCAACTGTGTACTGGAGGTGCCCGAAGATCAGGTTCAGTTGTACAAGGAAGCCGACTTCTGGAAGGAATTCAAGGAAATCAGAGGCATCTTCATGGGCGACGTCATGGACGACCGCGACTTCGCCCTGATGCAGGAGCTGTATGACAAGCTCGGCGGTGCCAACTGGCCGAAGCCATGGGATCTGTCCAACAATCACCACGCAGTGGGCAAGTGGGCCGGCATCACCACCGTGCGCACGGGCGACACCAGCTCGCAGACCTACTGCATCAGCACCATCGACCTCAGCGGACAGGGACTGAAGGGCACACTGCCCGCCTCGCTCTTCCGGCTACCTGAACTGACGAAGCTCAACCTGAGCAACAACCAGATAGAGGGTGACCTGACCACCATCATCAGCGGTCAGAACGTAGCGCCACTGACCGAAGTGAACCTGCAGGGCAACCGGCTGACCGGCGACATCTATGCCTTCGCCTCGAAACTGCCCGAACTGACAGTGCTCAACCTGAGCTACAACCAACTGACTGACATCTCGCAGCCCGTCAGCAAGGAGAAGCTGGCCAGCAACAACTTCGTGTACAACTACCAGTTCATTGACTACACCACCCATCAGACCGTGGCTCCCGAAGGCGCACCCGTGACCGACATTACGGTCGGTGTGCCCGCGACCATCGAAATGAACCGTCTGATAACCTACCGCCACAGCAACCAGGACTACGGCTTCACCAGCCGTGACCTGGGGCGCATCTACTACAACAACGGCTGGAACGTGGATTGGGAACTGTATCAGACCGACGGGTTGTGGAACCTCTACCAAAACGACGGCGACTACTACCGTACGCTGAAGGCCAAGAAGGGCGAGCCAACGCCCTATAGTTTCTACACCAGCGACTGGAAGACCATACTGCTGCGCTTTACATGGGTGAACGGCGACGTCAACACCGACCAGACTGCCGACGTGCAGGACCTGCAGAGCGTCATCCATTACGCCCTAAACGACCGTAAGCCCAAGGACCAACCGTTCAACTTCGGTGCCGCCGACGACAATAGCGACGACAAGGTGAACGTCATCGACATTACCCGCAGCGTTGCATACGTACTGTCCAACCGGCGTTCCGCACCCGCAACTACGCGTAGGAACAATATTGTAAGCGAGAGCAGCCAGAACCTACTCTACTGCATGGGCAGCGACCTGTTGCTGACCAATGCCGACGAGGTGGCCGCCATGCAGTTTGACGTCATGGGAGCTTCACAGCACGACATCAGCGTCAGCCCCGACGTGAGCAGCCGCTTCAGCGTGGCCATGGACAACATACCCGGCGGTGTGCGCGTGGTGCTCTACTCGCCCACGGGCAACGCCCTGCCTGCCGGCACCCACAAGCTGATGATGCAGCTGCCTGCCGGAGCCACTGTCGGCGAGGCTGTGCTGACCAACCAGGAGGCTTGCCGACTAAGTGTCAGCATCGATGGTGAGGTGTCTACTACCATCAATGGGTTAGGCATCGACCCATCGGCCGACCTGCCTATCTACGACCTTGGCGGACGCCAGCTCGGTCCGTGGAACACGCTGCCTGCCGGCATCTACGTGGTGCGGAAGCAGGGACAGTCATACTTGTTGAGGAAGTAGGCTGAGAATGGAAAGATTGAAGAACAGAAGTAAAAGAATACAGATATGAGATACCTCAGATTTTCACTGTTGGCAGCGATGACCCTGTTGTGGGCCACGCTGCTGCCGGCACAGACCAACGTGCTAAGCATCGACACGGTATTCACGCCGTCGGGCAAGACCGCAATCCTGCCCATCATACTGCAAAACACAAGCGCCGTCACCGGCGTGCAGTTCGACATCAGCGTGCCGTACGAGCTGGACGTGGACGACCAGGGCCGTGTGGTGGCCGAGCTGTCGCACACACGCCTGGCAGGTTACACGATAGAGAGCCAGAAGATAGGCACAGAGAACAAACGCTACTATCCCAATGGTCTCGATGCCGGTACCGAGAACCTGAAATACCAGAAGTACCGCATCATCCTCTATAGTGCCAGCAACGAGCTGGTGGCCAACAACCGCGGTACGCTGGTCAATCTACAGATTACCATGCCCGTCGACCTGAACAACGGTGCCGTGCTACCCGTCTTCCTGTCGAACGTGGTGCTGAGCGACAGCCGACACGATGGTGTGGAGGTCAACCCGAAGGACGGTGCCATTGTCATAGGCGAGATTCCGCGTCCCGACTTGATGCCTGTGGACGTCAGCTTCACGCCCAATACCGCCACGCCTGGTGAGAAGTTCACCGTGCGCTGGAAGGTGAAGAATATAGGGCAGGCAGCGACCGACGACGGATGGACGGAGCAGATCATACTGAGGACTGCCAGTGGAAACCTGTCAAAGCTCATCAGCACCGTCTATTACGACAAGCCTTTAGGCATTGGCAGCGAGGTGAGCCGCGAGACAGACATTGAGCTGCCTGCACTGTTGGGCGTCGACGGCGTCTGCAAGGTGGAAGTACAGGTGGTGCCCACCGACAAGACGGGAGAGCATCCCACCCTACAGGGCAACAACACCGCCCAGAGCACATCGAACGTCGACGTGAAGCGGTTGCTCTTCTTGGAACTGACGAAGACACGACTGACCGAGGGCAGCAACGACCGCATTGCCGCCAAACTGAGCCGCTCTGGTCGGTGGACCAACATACGCACATACACCATCAGCCTCCAGCCCGACGACAAGCGAATAGACTGTCCGGAGACCGTGACCATTCCCACTAACCAGTCGGGAACGGTATTCTACATCTCGGTGGACAACAACGACGTAGTTGACCCCGACTCGGTGGTGACACTCACCATTCAGGGCGACGACTACACACCCGTCACGGCACAGATCGTCATTGAAGACAACGAGTTCCCGGCTCTGTCGGTAAAGGCATCGAAGAGCATCATTAGCGAGGGCGAGAGCTTCGACCTAATCATCACCACGCCGCGCGTCAGCAATGAGCCGACCATCGTCACTATCAACAGTGAGGACAACAAACGCTTCAAATTCCCCTCGCAGGTCACCATTCCAGCCGGACAGAGCAGTGTTACCGTCAACGTGACCACCACCGACGACGAGCTGCCCAACTTAGAGGAGTCGTGCCTGTTTACCGTTTCAGCTCCAAAACTCAGCAAGGGCGAGGCCATCGTCATTCTGCAGGACAACGATATGCCAGTGCTGACGCTGACGCTGACGCCCAACGTAGTGAGCGAGTCGGCAGGTCCCACGGCGGTCTCTGCCGTGCTGACCCGCACGGGTAACACCAACACCAAGATTACGGTGAAGCTGAGTGACGACTCGAACGGCGCACTCTACTATAGCAATAAGTCCATCGTCATGGACAAGGGTGTGGAGAGCGTCTTCTTCAACTTCGGCCCCGTGGACAATACTTTACAGGAGGGCGACCGGGTGTACACCGTGAATGCAGGCATCTGGGTGTCGTCGTGTAGCTGTGCTGCCTCGGGCGAGTCAGCAGGCAGTGTCAGTGCCAAGCTCACCGTGCTCGACAACGACGGTGCCGCACTCTCCGTTACGTCGGATGCTGGCACCGTGAAGGAGGGTGGCGAGACCACCATCACCGTCAGCCGCAACACCGTGGCCGACATCTCCAAGCCGCTCACCGTAACGTTGAGCAGCAACTACGATGCCGAGCTGTCGTACGAGAAGACGGTCACCATCCCCAGTGGCCAGACGTCGGCACAGGTAACGGTGAAATCGAAGAAGAACACGACACCCGACGACACGCACACGGTCATCTTCACCGTGACAGCCGAGGGCTATGCCTCGGGAACCTGCTTCCTGTTGGTCACTGACCAGACGCAGCCCGACGCCCATGCCGTTGACCTGAAGACCAACGTCACGGAGTCCATGATAGGCACAAAGATTACGGCCAGCGTCACCGTGACCAACGATGGTGCTTTCCCGTTGGCCATCAATACGCCCGTCATGTTCTACCAGAAGGGCCAGTCCAATGCCATCGGCACGTCGCACACCGAACAGGAGATTCCTGTGGGCGGCTCTGCTGTGGTGACCCGCAATATCACCCTGCCTGATGCGGTGGGCGAATATACCTACTATGTAGTGGTCAACGCCCAGCGCGAGGTGTCAGAGCTGGTCTACACCAACAACACCTCGAACGAGGTCACGGTGAAGGCCACCTCGCCGTTTACGGCCAAAGTGCAGACCGACAAGCAGGTCTACCGCCAAAACGACGTGATACACATCAGCGGACAGCTGACCGGACAGCAGACCTCGAACGAGCAGATCGACGTCTACTTGATAAACGAAGGTGCGCGTGAAGTGAAGCAGGTTCAGACTGATGCCGCCGGCCGCTTTACGCTAGATTGGCAGCTCTATGAGCGCCAGACGGGCCACTTCTCTGTAGGTGCCTGCTTCAAGGACGACCCGACGACCGAGGAGATGGCGGCGTTCGACGTCTACGGCCTGCGTCGCTCTGACAATCAGTACATCACCTGCGACGTCACCTGTGGCGAGCCGTTTACGGGTACTGTCAGCTTAGTGAATGCTGGAAAACTGCCGCTGACGGGCGTGAAGGCTACGGTAATATCGGCGCCTGAGGGGTGCGACGCCCAACTACAGGTGCCGCAGAACATCAGCGGCAACGAGACCATCAACATGGCATACGTGCTCAACGGAACCAAAGCCAGCCCCGGCAAGGACTGGGAGCAGCTGAAGGTGCAAATCACCAGTGCCGAGGGTGCGTTCCTTGAGATGACGCTGCATTACTACGCCCGCACAGCCCAGGGTAACTTAGTGGTGGAGAAGCAGAACCTCATTACCACCATGAACAAGGACAGCGGGCGCGACTATAGCTTCTATTTGACGAACAACGGTAAGGGCAACACGGGCAAGATCACGCTCTCGCTTCCATCGTGGATGACACCGCTCACCGGCACCGAGATGGCCGGTCTGAACACCAACGACACGACCACCGTGGTGCTGCGCATGATGCCTACCGACGACATGCAGCTCAACGTGCCCGTCACGGGTATGTTTGGCATCAACTGCGAGAACGGCAACGGTACTTTCGTCAACTTCAATATCACGCCGGTGTCTGACAAGACTGGTACGCTGGTCATCGACGTCACCGACGAATACACCTACTACACCGAGGAGAAGCCCCACGTGAAGGATGCCGAGATTGTGCTGCGCAATCCTGTCACCGGTGCATTGGTAGCACAGGGCAAGAGCGACGAGAACGGACTTTACTCCATCGTGCTGCCCGAGGGCTACTATCAGGTGAACGTCACCGCCGACAAGCACGACTCGTACAAGAACAACCTCCTGGTTGACCCGGGAACGACTACCAATCAGGTGGTCTGCCTGAGCTTCCAGGCTATCAGCGTCAGCTGGGAAGTGGAGGAAACCGAGGTAGAAGACGAATACAACATCAAGACCACGGTGAAGTACGAGACCAATGTGCCGACGCCTGTCATCGAGGTGGCAGAACCCGACCGGCTCGACCTGGAGCAGTTGGGCGTGGGCGAGAGTCTCATCTATTATGCCATCCTGACCAACAAGGGTCTTATCAACGCGCTGCATGTGAACTACACCACGGACGAGTGGTATGCCGGATGCAAGTGGGAACCGCTCGTGGAGTGCAAAGACCTGACCCTGGCGCCCCAGCAGAGCTACACCATCCCCGTGAAGGTGACCCGCATGGGCTACGGCTCGGGCAGCCACCGCATTGGTAAAGGCGACGGCGGCAACGAGTCAAAGGTCGAATGGTTCTGGGACAATGATGGCGGCGAGGCCCCGGTGGTTGAAATCACCGAGCCAGACGACATAGACACCGACGGTCTTGACCTTGGCGGAAAGACTACCTTTGTCACGACCTTGACCAACAAGGGCAAGAATACGGTGTACGACGTGACCTACTCCCTCCATCCGACGGGGAACCACACCAAATGGGAGACAAAGATAACAACGACCAGCATTACCCTGGGACCGGGAGAGAGCATAGAAATACCCGTGGAGGTTACCCGCATCACCGAGGAGGAGGAAAGAGAAATCAATGCACGAGGGTCGGGTTTAGGCTGGAAGTCACCTTGCGTGAAGCCCACCGTCACCGACTATCAGTGGGAGTGTGGCCCCGAGAACAAGCCCGGCTGGTACCCCCACACCATACAGCTGAAGGACTGTGAAGGTAACGTGAGCAGTAGAGGTTGGTTCACCGTCTACGGTAACGGATTAGGTTCACCCGGCGGCAGCGATGGCAGTTCCTACCAGAAGGTGGAGGAATTCAAGGATGTCCGCGTCAGTAACTACTGTGACCCATGCACGTGGAAGATTCTCAGGGCACAATTTGAGTGCGCGGCAGGATTTATCCCCGGTCTCGGATGCGCGGTAGGTGCTCTCAGCACAGCCTATAACCTCTATTCAGACGGGTGGAACAAGTGGTCGGCCGATTGGAAGAACTGGGCAGGACTGGGCCTCACCGTGTTGGGATGCTTGCCTTTGACCGCAGTAGCGGGCTGGATAGCCAGTACGGCCGCCTGTTTCTTAGGGAAGGCATCGCTCGACTGCGGTGACAACGCAAGAGCTGTGACAAGGAACGCTGGTGGGCGCAGAGCGTCAAGTACGCCCAAGTGGATTACCGAATACACTGAACGCATCAGCCCGATAGAAGATTATATCTACGACTTCATTAACTATTACCAGGAGCTCTTCGGCTCTACCAACTGGTTAGAAAAGAGTTCAACCACAGAGATTGATGCCGTGTTACGGGCTGTACTCAAGGCTGGCGAAAGTGGGAAGCTGAATGCCCAGTCATTGATAGAATACAAACCGCAGGACATCACCACAACTGAGTTCAATGCTTTTATTGAGCGTGTCAACAACACCATCGACTTTATGAATACCGGCAAGGAGTCGGAGAATAGGATTCATTTCGACGTGCTCGAGCAGAAGGTAAAACACATGAACGCTATTGACCAGAAGGTAATGGAGGACAGCAAAGGCCAGTTCACGAGCATTGGCGAGCTGTATGACTATGAGACCGAGAAGTTCCAGAAGCGTTTAGAGCAGGAGAGTACCAGTACCTGCGCCACCATCTCGCTGCAGATAGACCAGACGATGACCATGACACGCCAGGCATTCCGCGGTACGCTCACCATTGCCAACGGTAATAAGGAAAGCTCGATTGACGACGCCAAGCTGAAGCTGAACGTTACGAATCTACGGACAGGAATCGTTGCTACGGCCAAGGAGTTTGAGATGCACACCGAGAGCCTGAAGAACTTCACGGGCGAACTCGACATGGAAAGCGGCTGGCACTTAGGTCCCGACAGCACGGGTACGGCCACCATCCTGTTCATCCCGTCGAAGTATGCCGCTCCCGACGAGCCGACGGAGTACTCGTTCGGCGGTACGCTGAGCTACATCGACCCGAGCAGCGGACTTGAAGTGACCCGCGACCTCTATCCCGTGACGCTGACTGTGAAGCCGTCGCCCGAGCTCGACCTAACCTACTTCATGCAGCGCGACCTCTACGGCGACGATGCACTGACCGAGGAAGTAGAACCGATGGTGCCCGGCGAGTTTGCTGTCATCATCAACAACAAGGGTAACGGTGATGCCACCAACGTGCGCATGGCCACCAAGCAGCCCAAGATCATTGAGAACGAGAAAGGACTCTACATCGACTTCGAGTTCGTATCGTCGCAACTGAACGGACAGGCGAAGACGCTGGCCATGGGCGAGACCATTCCCACCGACTTCGGCAACATTCCGGCCCACTCGCAGGCATACGCCCAGTGGTGGCTGCAAAGCACGTTGCTCGGCCACTTCGTCGACTACGACATCCAGGCCACCCACGTGACGAGCTACGGCAACGAGAACCTGTCGCTGCTCGACCAGGTCACCATCCATGAGCTGATTCACGGCTTCACACCTGCCGAAGGTGTGGTCGCCGGCGGGCCTACCATAGCAAGAGGCTTCTTGGTGAACGACATCAGCGATATTGACGACCTGCCCGATCATGTCTACTTCACCGATGCTACCCAGCAGGAGGTGGAGGTTGCCGCCGACGCCAAGCTGCAGAAGCAGAGCAATACGGAGTACACGCTGGCCATCACGCCCAAGAAGGCTGGTTGGAACTATGGTTCGGTAACCGATCCAACTGGTCGTCGTGCGATTATCAAGATCGTGCGCCAGCGCGATGGCGTTGAGCTGCCTGCCGACAACGTCTGGAAGACCGACCGCACGCTGATTGACGGCAAGGACTGGCTCTACGAGCGCCGCTTGCACTATATGGTCTACGTGCCCGAAAGCGAATTCATGAATGGCGAGACACTCCTCCTGACGTTCGAGAACCGCAGCGACGTGGAACTCGAGGTCAGCAGCATCACGGGCTGGGAGCATCCCGACTATCCCGTCCGCACGGAGGATGTCGATGTTGTGAACGTGAAGTTCAACAAGGCCGTGAAACCTGAGACCTTCAGCGCCGCCGACGTGACGCTCACCGTGCAGGGTGAAAAGCAGGATCTGAGCACAGTGAAGTTTGAAACGGAGGACAACAAGTCGTGGACGCTCAACTTCTCGTCGCTGAACAAGATGTTGCCCAACGGCTATTATGTGCTGACCGTTCAGACTGCGGCCATCACCGACTTCGAGGGCTTCACCGGCTACGTCGGTAAGAAAGTCGACTGGGTGCTGTTCCGTGGCGGACTGGTGCAGTACATCACCTCGGCTTGGCCCGAACAGGCTGGTACCGTGAAGCGCGAAGTGCTCGACGTGCCGATGTCGGCACGCGGGACTGGTAGGAGGAGTTCCGACAGCAACAGCGAACAGTATGGTAGCACCATCCGTCTGACGGCTATTCCCGAGGATGGCTATGAATTTGAGAGCTGGACCATCGGCGATGCCGTTGTCTCCACCGAGCCGGTCTACGTGACCAAAGCTACAGCCGACACGCACATCGTGGCCAACTTCAAGAGTAAGAAGTGTCTACTGACGATAGAAACCGAGGGTAACGGCACTGTCAGCGGCCACGCTACAGGATACTACCCGTCGGGCACCAATATTGTCATTGTTGCCAACCCGAACGAAGGCTGCAAGCTGAAGCACTGGTTAGTCGATGGCGAGGTTGTCACTACTTCTACCGACACCCTGACGCTGACGATCGAGAAGTCAATGACGGTGACCGCAGTCTTCGAAGGCGGTGACGATCCAGGGCCTGGTCCAGGTCCGGAACCCACCAAGTATTACCTCGTCGTGTGGACAGGTGAGAACGCCAAGCACTGCTATGCCCTGAGCGAGAAACCCGAGTTGACGATGGAAAACGGTGTATTTACACTGACTACCACCACAACGACCGTGACCTATAATGCTGCGGAAGTCTTGAAGTTTACCTTGGGCGACATTGACGGCAATCCTGTGACGGATGACATAGGCGGCATCGAAGCCAAGGCTGAGCCGAACGTAGACCGTCATGGCGACAGGCTTTACTTCACCGACTGCAAGCCCAACAGCCCCATCCGCATCTACAACATGGGTGGCCGACTGGTTGACACGCAGAGGACTGACGACAATGGCCAGGCCGAAATATCTCTCTCTGGCCTGAAGGCTGGTGTCTATATATTGAAATCTGACGATATAACCTTCAAAATAACAAAGCGATGAAACGTAATACCATTCTGAAAGCCCTGGCAGTAGCCACGATTGCTGCCGTTGCCATGCAAGTGCAGGCACAGGGTCTTTATATAAAGAAGAAAAGTGGTGGAACCGATACCTATCCGGCTAACGTGTTCGAAAAGGTGACGCCAGTGAAGACCACGACACTGGTAGAAGGCACGGGAGATGCTGTGCAGGGAGCTGTGGCAACGCTTCAGTATGAGAAGTTGCCCGACATGAAGACGGCTCGCATCAGTCACCAGATTTTCCCCTCGGGCAATGGTTTCGTTGTGGTAGGTGGTCGTACAGAGGACTTCAAGCTGACGCAGACGGCAGAGATCTATCGGAACGGCAGCTGGAGCGACATCAGTATCAGTAATGCCCACGACGGTGCTTTCTCCGTGCAACTGTCTGACGGCCGCTACATGGTTGGCGGCGGTTTCTCGAAAAATTTAGGCGTAGGACAGACCAAGGCAACGGACATCTATGACCCGAAGACCCAGACGTTCAGCCCTGGGCCCGAGATGACCACAGCTCGTGCCCAGGCGATGGCCATCAATGCCGGTAGCAAAGTGTATGTCAGCGGAAACTGGTATGCCAGCGACCTTACGATGGACTACTACAACGGCACATCGTTCGCTGCGGTTGGCAACATGGACGGACGTTCAAAGCCCTACATGCTGGCCGACAACAAGGGTAACATCATGGCATTTTCTACCATGAACACCATGGGTGAAAGCTATGGCTACTATGACTATGACGAAGAGCTGAAGTTGCTCTTGGCCGACAGCTATTCAGCGGCTACGGGGGAGACGGACTATTTCCCCCTGCCGTTCACGCCGCAGGTAGTCCCCTTGACCTTGCCTGACGATGCGCGCCCTGAGGACTACTGCTACGTCTATGAAAACTGGCATTACTATATGATTCTGGCAAAGACCACCGATGGCTATATGCTGTATATGATTAATATGGACGCTGAGGATTACTCTGATATGTTTTTTTATTTTGACTTCTTTAAGATTCCCACTGTCGACGATGCCGGTAATGCCATCACATGGCGTGGCGGAGTAAAGATAAACAATGCACGCGACGAACTTTACCTCATCGGTGCCAGTGGCCAGGTAACCAACCAGACGTTGCACATCATTACGCTTAGCTTCGATAATATGGGATGGACCATCGCCTCGGCCAAAGGCTTCAAACACAACCTGCTTTCGGCTTCGTGGACGCTGCTTGCCGATGGACGCTTAGCCTGCACAGGCGGCGGTATCAACAGCAATTTCGATGCCCAGAAGTATGCCTATATCTTCACGCCTCCGGCAGTCATTTCTGAAGGCACAGAAGAAATCGAAGAGTGGGGCGTGGATGTACACATGAAGGACGGCACCACCAAACACTACAAGGAAAAGGAATTAGAGAGCATCACCACCTACGAATAGCGTATAATTGACTGACGGACCTCTTTATAAATAGGTGGGAGTGGCAAGGGCTGCTCCCACCTTTTTGTATGGTATAATTATGTCGCACTTATGCACTTTATGCACCAATTATGACGAATTTATGCAAAAAGACGGGCGAAAGTAGTGGTTTGTCGGAATTTTGCAGTAACTTTGCACGCGATTATATAAAGACTTGACGATATGAAACTATTCGATGTATATCCGCTCTTCGACGTGAACATCGTAAAGGGCAAGGGCTGTAAGGTGTGGGACGACAAGGGCCAGGAGTATCTCGACCTCTATGGCGGCCATGCTGTAATCAGCATCGGACACTCGCATCCCCACTATCAGGAGAAAGTGACGGAGCAGCTCAGTAAGATCGGGTTCTATTCCAACTCGGTGATCAACAAGTTGCAGGTGCAGTTGGCCGAGCGATTGGGTAAGATCTGCGGCTACGACGACTACCAGCTGTTCCTGATTAACAGCGGCGCCGAGGCGAATGAGAATGCGCTGAAGTTAGCTTCGTTTAAGACGGGTAACACCCGCGTGCTGAGTTGTGAGAAGGCCTTCCACGGCCGTACGAGTTTGGCTGTTGAGGTAACGAACAATCCTAAGATCGTTGCTCCCATCAACGACAACCACCACGTGCGTTTCCTGCCTCTGAACGACTTAGAGCCCTGGGTTCGCGAGTTGTCGAAGGGTGGTGTCGCAGCTGTCATCTTGGAGTGCATCCAGGGTGTGGGCGGCATCCAGATGGCCACGCCAGAGTTCGCACAGGGTCTGGCCTATGCCTGTAAACGCTATGGAGCCGTGCTGATTTGCGACGAGATACAATGTGGTTACGGACGAAGCGGCAAGTTCTTTGCCCACCAGTGGTTAGGCATCAAGCCTGACATCATCACGGTGGCCAAGGGTATCGCCAACGGCTTCCCCATGGGCGCCGTGCTGATTTCGCCTGATTTCGAACCCGTCTACGGACAGTTAGGAACCACCTTTGGTGGTAATCACTTAGCTTGTGCCGCTGCCCTTGCTGTGCTCGACGTGTTCGAGGACGAGGGACTGGTGGAGAATGCTCGCGTGATTGGCGACTACCTGATGGAAGGTATCCGGAATATCGGCAGTTCACACATCAAGGAGGTGCGTGGTCGTGGTCTGATGATCGGCATTGAGCTGGATATGCCGCATGCGATGGTGCGCAAGCCGCTCATCAAGCATGAACATTGCTTTACAGGCTGTGCCGGACAAAACATCCTGCGTCTGCTGCCGCCGCTCTGCCTGACGAAAGCAGAGGCCGACGACTTTATTGAAAGGTTGATAAGAGTAAAACCTGAAGAAATTTGAAGTTATGAAGATAGCTGTGATAGGTGCTGGTGCCATGGGTGGCGCCACCGTAGAGGGTCTCATCAAGGGCCAGCAGTTCAAGAATGAAGACATCACCGTGAGCGACCCCTCGCAGGCCGTGGTGAAGAAGTTTGAACAGACAGGCGTCAGTGTGACGACCGATAACAAGTTGGCAGCTGAAACAGCCGACATTGTGTGTGTGGTTGTCAAGCCCTGGCTCGTAGAACAAGTACTGAAAGATATCAAGCCAGAGTTAGATCCAAAAAAGCAGATCCTGATTGTGATTGCTGCAGGTGTATCGTCGGAGAGTATCAAAGGATGGTTAGGCGAGCAGTGTCCTCCGCTGTTCTTGGTAATTCCGAATATTGCGATTGCAGAGATGGCATCGATGACGTTTATCGTGCCGTGTGGTGCTGTGGCACAGCAGCATACAGAGACGGTGAAGGCGATCTTCGACGAGATGGGCAACTCGCTGATTACGGATGAGCAGCATCTGGCAGCAGGCACAACACTGGCCTCCTGTGGCATTGCATACGCCATGCGTTATATCCGTGCTGCCTCTGAGGGCGGCGTGGAATTAGGCTTCAAGGCCGACGATGCCAAGGCCATCGTGATGCAGACGATGAAGGGTGCCGTGGAACTGCTCGAAGCCAGCGGTCTGCATCCAGAGGCAGCCATCGATTTAGTGACGACCCCTGGTGGCGTGACGATCAAGGGCCTCAATGAGATGGAGCATGCCGGGTTTACATCGGCGGTGATCCGTGGGCTCAAGGCAGGAGCAAAATAATCAAGAATTAGAGAATTTGAGAATTAAGGAATAGAAGATATGGATGAACAACTGAAGCAAATAGGTGAGCGTTTGCGCGGATTGCGCGATGTGCTCGATATTCCGGTGAGCGAAATGGCAGAGACCATCGGCATCGACCAGGAGAAGTATGAAAAGATTGAGGCTGGCGAACTCGACATCACGATATCCAATCTGATGAAGATCGCCCACAAATACGGTGTATCGACGGAGGAACTGATCTTCGCCGAGTCGCCACACATGAAGTCGTACTACGTGACGCGCAAGGGACAGGGCATGTCGATTGAGCGCACAAAGGCTTACAAGTATCAGAGTCTTGTGGGCGGCTTTGTGGGGCATAAGGCCGACGTTTTCATCGTGACTGTGGAGCCGAAGGCTGGTGTCCGCACCATCTACAAGAATTCGCACCCCGGACAGGAGTTCAACCTCATCTTAGAAGGTAAGATGGAACTGTATATCGGTGGCAAGACCATGATCCTTGAAGAGGGCGACAGTATCTATTTCGATTCCACGAAGCCTCATGGTATGCTGGCTGTTGGTGACAGGCCCGTGAAATTCCTTGCATTCACAGTCGAGTAAGTGAATAGTGAATAGTGATTAGTGAATAGTTATGATAGAGAGATTTTTAAAACAGACGAAATTTACGTCTGTTGAGGATTACAACAAGAATCTGGAGTTCATCATCCCTGAGAACTTCAATTTTGCCTACGACGTGATGGATGCGTGGGCTGAGGAGGCACCTGAGAAGCTCGCCATCCTCTGGACAAACGATCAGGGCGAAGAGATTCGCACCACCTACGGACAGCTGAAAGAGCAGACCGATCAGGCTGCCAGCTATCTGCTGACATTGGGCATCGGCAAGAACGATCCCGTGATGCTGATTCTGAAGCGTCGCTATGAGTGGTGGGTAGTGATGCTTGCCCTCTGCAAGATTGGCGCCATCGTGATTCCTGCCACCCACATGCTGACAAAGCATGACATCGTGTATCGCAATACCCGCGCCTCTGTGAAGGCTATCATCTGTGTGGACGATGCCTATGTGGTGAGCCAGATTCAGGCCGCCATGTCTGAGAGTCCCACCGTGAAGCAATATATCACGATTACCGATCATGGAAAGCCCATTCCTGAAGGATTCCACGACTGGCAGAGTGAGTGGAAGCAGGCACCGAAGTTCGTGAAGCCCGCTTTCGTGAATACCAACGACGATACGATGCTAATGTACTTTACCTCTGGTACCAGCGGCGAGCCGAAGATGGTGGCTCACGACTATCTCTACGCCATGGGCCATCTCTCCACGGGTGTGTTCTGGCACAATCTCCATGAGGGTTCGCTCCACCTCACAGTAGCTGATACTGGTTGGGGTAAGGCCGTCTGGGGAAAGTTCTATGGCCAGTGGTTTGCCGGAGCAACGGTGTTCGTGTTCGACCATGAGAAGTTCAATGCCGACACTCTCCTGCGCCAGATGGAGAAATACAAGGTGACGAGTTTCTGCGCACCCCCCACCATCTATCGTTTCATGATACGCGAAGATCTGTCGAAATACGATCTGTCGAGTCTCGAATACTGCACCACTGCCGGCGAGGCTTTGAACCCGGCTGTCTTTGATAAGTTCTACGAGAAGACGGGTATCAAGATGATGGAAGGCTTCGGTCAGACGGAAACCACGATGACCCTCGGCACCTTCCCCTGGATGACGCCCAAGCCCGGCTCTATGGGCATTCCCAATGCTCAGTACGACATCGACCTGATCCGTGCCGACGGTACGCCCTGTGAGGATGGTGAGAAAGGCGAGATTGTGGTGCGTGTGGGCGACCGCAAGCCCATCGGCCTCTTCAAGGAATACTACCGTGATCCGGAACTGACCCGTGAGGCCTGGCATGACGGACTCTACCACACTGGCGACATGGCCTGGCGCGATGAAGACGGCTACTATTGGTTTGAGGGCCGTATCGACGATGTGATCAAGTCTTCCGGCTATCGCATTGGTCCGTTCGAGGTGGAGAGTGCCCTGATGACCCACCCTGCCGTGGTAGAATGCGCTATCACGGGTGTGCCTGATGATATCCGTGGTATGGTGGTCAAGGCCACTGTCGTCCTCGGAAAAGAGTGGAAGGACAAGGCTGGCGAGGACCTCATCAAGGAACTGCAGCAGCACGTGAAGAAAGAAACGGCGCCATATAAATATCCACGTATTGTGGAGTTCGTCGACGAACTGCCAAAGACCATCAGCGGCAAGATCCGTCGTGTGGAAATCCGCAAGAAAGACGCGGAGAAATAGTTGAGAGTGGAGAGTTGAGAGTTTAGAGTGGCGGCGCATAATGAGTTAGGGAAATGGGGCGAGGACCTGGCCGTAGCCTATCTGCAAGGAAAAGGCTATCAGATCATCGAGCGTGACTGGAAGTCTGGGCGTCGCGACATTGACATCATCGTCCAAGATGAAACCGGGACCATTGTGTTCGTAGAGGTTAAGACTCGTCGTAGTCGGGTATTCGGTGAACCGGAGGAAGCCATCGACTACAGGAAGATGCAAAGTCTCCAGCAAGCCATCAACCACTATATCAAGTTCCGCCGTATCAACAGCGAAGTGCGCTTCGATATCATCAGTATTGTTGGCACGATAGGCTCAGAACCAGAAATCAACCACATCAAAGATGTGGCGCTGATTTAAAAGGAGAGAAGGAGTAAGGAGAGAAGGAGTTAAGTAGAAATGAAAAGAAGGATCGTTATAAAGATAGGATCGAACGTGCTGACACGTCAAGACGGCAAACTCGATGTCACAAGGATGTCGGCGCTGGTCGACCAAATCGCCTGGTTGAGAAAGAATGACATTGAGGTGATCCTCGTATCGTCAGGAGCTGTCGCCTGCGGACGAAGAGAACTGACCGTCGACCATTCCCTCGACTCCGTAGAACAGCGCCAGCTGTTCTCTGCCGTGGGTCAGGTGAAGCTTGTGGGACTCTACTATGACCTATTCCGCGAGTTCGGAATCCATGTGGGTCAGGTGCTGACCATGAAGGAGAACTTCGAGCCAGGTGAACAATACCGTAACCAGCGGGCCTGTATGACGGTGATGCTGGAAAATAACGTGCTGCCCATCGTGAATGAAAACGATACCGTAAGCGTCACGGAGTTGATGTTTACGGATAACGACGAACTCTCCGGTCTCATCGCACAAATGATGCAGGCCGATACACTCATCCTGCTTTCCAATATCGACGGCATCTACGACGGACATCCCGACAACCCTTCATCACGTATCATTCCGAAGGTGGAGCCTGGTCGCGACCTGTCGCAGTATATCAAGGAAGAAAAGAGCGCCTTTGGCCGTGGTGGCATGCACTCCAAGTACACCACAGCCAGCAAGGTGTCGCAGGCAGGCATCCGTGTCATCATCGCCAATGGTGAGCGTGAGAACATCCTGACAGACCTAATAGAAAGGCCTGACACCACCCCGCACACGGAGTTTTTACCAAAGACAGAGTAACAACATAAAGACGGAATAACAGACTAACATATAATAACATAAGGAATAATATTTGTTAGTATGTTAATATGTCTCTAAATGATAATATGTATGCAACTGAAAGAGACTTTTGAGAGCGTGAAGCGGGCGAGCAAGACACTGGCCCTGTTAAGCGACGAACAGCGGAATGAGATTCTGCTGGCTGTGGCCGATGCCATCATCAACAACCAGGAAAGGATTCTTAAGGCCAATGGCGAAGATCTGGCAAAGATGGACCCGTCGAGTCCTCTTTACGACCGTCTGCAGCTGTCAGAGAGTCGTTTAGAAGGCATCGCTGCCGATATGCGTAACGTAGCCACCCTGCCCTCGCCTTTAGGACATATCACCAAGCAGAAGACCCTGCCCAATGGTCTGCGACTCTGTCGTGTCAGCGTGCCCTTCGGGGTTATCGGCATGATCTACGAGGCCCGTCCTAACGTCACCTTCGACGTCTTCTCCCTCTGCTTTAAGAGTGGCAACGCCTGTGTGCTGAAAGGCGGTAAGGATGCCGATTGTTCCAATCGGGAGGAAGTAGCCCTGATTCATGAGGTCTTGGAGAAATACGGGGTCTCGAAGGATGTCGTCGCTCTGTTGCCTGCCACTCATGAGGCGACGGGTGAGATGCTCAATGCCGTGGGCTATGTAGACCTCTGCATCCCACGCGGCGGCCGTAAACTCATCGATTTTGTCCGTGATACCGCACGTATCCCCGTCATCGAGACAGGTGCTGGCGTGGTGAATACCTATTTCGATAAAGACGGCGATTTGGAAATGGGCAAGGCTATTATCAATAATGCCAAAACCCGCCGCGTGTCAGTTTGCAATGCACTGGATTGCCTCTTAGTCCATCTAGATCGTCTAGATGATCTAGATAGTCTAGTAGAGCCTATGGCCGAGAAGAAGGTGATCATCTATGCTGATGAGAAGGCTTATGCCGCCATCGACGGGAAATATCCCTATTTGGAGCATGCCACAGCCGACAGTTTCGGCACGGAGTTTATGGACTATAAGCTCGCCATCAAGACCGTTGCCTCATTAGAGGAAGCCCTCATTCATATTGACGAGAACGGCTCTGGTCACAGCGAGTCTATCATCACGATGAACGAAAGTGTAGCCCGTCAGTTCCAGATGCATATCGATGCGGCCTGCGTCTATTGGAACGCGCCCACATCGTTTACCGATGGTGCCCAGTTCGGCCTTGGTGCCGAGATTGGCATCTCCACCCAGAAGCTCGGCCCCCGCGGTCCCATGGCATTGGAGGAGATCTGCACTTACAAGTGGCTTATCGAGGGAGAAGGACAGACAAGACCGTAAATTAAAGTTTATAGTTGATAGTTGATAGTTTATAGATGATAACCTGGCAAGCCCTTGATAAATCACTGGAGACTATAGAAGTAATCAACTATAAACTATAAACATTAAACAATAAACAAAAAAGGAGTATATGAAAAGTTTCATAAACGTACAGGATATCGGCCCGTTAGATAAGGCGATGGCTGAAGCATTTGAGATCAAGAACGACCGTTACAAGTATCAGCATCTGGGCAAGAACAAGACCCTGATGATGATCTTCTTCAACAATAGTCTGCGCACCCGTCTCTCTACCCAGAAGGCCGCCATGAACCTCGGCATGAATGTGATCGTGCTCGATGTGAATGCCGGTGCCTGGAAATTAGAGACCGAGCGTGGTGTCATCATGGATGGCGACAAGAGCGAGCATCTGCTTGAGGCGATTCCTGTGATGGGCTGCTACTGCGACCTCATCGGCGTACGTTCATTCGCCGGTCTTACTGACCGTGAATACGACTATGCCGAGACCGTGCTTAATCAGTTTATCAAGTACAGTGGCCGCCCCGTCTTCGCCATGGAGACTGCCACCGTGCATCCTCTCCAGGCCTTTGCAGACCTCATCACTATTGAGGAGCACAAGGTGATAGAGCGTCCGAAAGTCGTTCTGACCTGGGCGCCGCACTGCCGCGCCTTGCCACAGGCTGTGCCTAACAGTTTCGCCCAGTGGATGAATGCCGCTCCCGATGTGGATCTCGTCATTACCCATCCAGAGGGATATGAGCTCGATCCGAAGTTTGTGGGCAATGCAGTCGTTGAGTACGACCAGAAGAAAGCCTTCGAAGGGGCCGATTTCATTTATGCCAAGAACTGGAGCAACCCGGGTGTGACCAATCCTGCCGACTACGGCAAGATTACCTCAAAAGATATGTCGTGGACGGTTGATACTGAGCACATGTCGTGGACGAACAATGGTAAATTCATGCACTGTCTGCCCGTGCGTCGTAACCTCATCGTGACCGACGATGTCATCGAATCACCCAACAGCCTTGTCATTCCCGAGGCCGCGAACCGCGAAATCAGCTGCTCCGTCGTCATCAAACGCATGCTCGAAGCTTTATGATTTCGTTTGAGTGCGACTATAACAACGGCGCCTGTCAGCAGGTCATCGACAACCTCGTAAAATATAACGATGCCAAGCCGACGCCATACGGCTTCGACGCGTTCAGCGAGCGTGCCAAGGCCCGCATCCGTGAAGCCTGCGGACTACCCGATGCGCAGATCTTCTTCCTGACAGGCGGCACCCAGACCAATGCCACTACCATTGACTCGATGCTCTATCAGTACGAGGGTGTCATCTGCGTGGGCAGCGGTCATATCAACGTACATGAAGCAGGCGCTGTGGAGTTCACTGAGCACAAGATCATCACCATCTCAGACACAGACGGCAAGATGGAGGCAAAGGTACTTGATAAATACCTTGACGACTACATGCACGATGGCAACAAGGATCATGCCGTGCATCCAGGACTGGTCTATATCACCTTCCCTACGGAATTAGGCACGCTCTACAGTGCCAAGGAACTTGATGACATCTATCAGGTTTGTAAGCGGTATGACATACCACTCTACATCGACGGGGCGCGTCTCGGCTATGGTCTGTTAGCAGAGGGGAACGACATCACCCTACCCTATCTCGCTCGTCACTGCGATGTGTTTTATATCGGCGGCACGAAGATCGGGGCCTTATGTGGCGAAGCCGTTGTCTTTACCAACCGCAAGGCTCACAAGCATTTCTTTTCCATTCAGAAGCAGCATGGCGCCGTGATTGCCAAGGGTGCCCTTATCGGTCTGCAGTTCGATGCGCTGTTCACGCCCCAAAAGGATGGTGAACTGCTCTACTACAGCCTTTCCCGCAACGCCATCAAGACCGCCATGCGGATGAAGGACATCTTCACACGCAAGGGATTTGAATTCTTGGTCGACTCGCCCACCAACCAACAATTTGTCATCATCAAAAACGAATTGGCAGAACTTCTCAGCAAGAAAGTCGCCTTCACCCACTTTGGCCAGACCGACCACCACCACACCATCTGTCGTTTCGTGACCAGTTGGGCCACGACGGAGGAGGAAATCGACGAGTTGGAGAAAATAATTGATTAAGAAAAGATGCCGACCCTCAGCGGATCGGCATCTTTCTTTTTATTTCACCATGTATTTCTTACCGTTTTGAATGTAGATACCCTTCTGCGGTGTCTGTATGCGTCGTCCCTGCAGGTCGTAGACGGCGCCGTCGGTTTTCACCGCTTCAACAGAGCGGATGCCTGATGGCACGGCTTCGCTCCTCACATCACAACCCCAGGCCACCGTAATCGAGCCATCCACTTCACTACCGTCAGCCTTAATCAACTTGGCACTCCTCACTCTGGCCTCCTGTGCTCCGACCATTGTCTGGAGAGTGATACGATAGACGTTCGTTCCAAGCTTCGAGGCATCGAAATCCACTGTGGTCGTAGCCGAAGTCGCTGACAATTTCACCTCTTGGGTCTTATAATCACTGCCGCTCTTGTCGCCATAGATTTTCACCTGCAACTTATCACCATAAGCCTTATCCATCTCTACCTTGATACCTTTATAGGCACTCACCTTGATGCCATTGTCGTTCCAGTTGCCATAAAGAAACAACTCCGACCATTCGCTTGCATACGTCACGACGTACTCGACGCTCGCAGTAGAAGATGTAGGGAACTTACCCTTGAAGCTGCTACCATGATAGGCCTTTACAATAGTCTCTGCCAAGTCGGCCTGATTGAAAACCGGGATACTGCGATAGGCACCATCCGAGAGTCCCAGCCAGTAGAAAGTGGCGATATTCAGCGTTTTTGCCTGCTTTACCCAGTAGTCGGCAAATTTAAGAAACTCTTCCCTTTGGACATCATAGTCGGTCTTACCCGCGCCTTTATCCACATTGCTGGAACCCCATTCACCTATAATAACCGGTACGTTCAGTTTCTTGATAATCTTGGTGTTTATATTACTGAAAATCCAGTCAATGTTGCTTTGTGCAAGGCTAAAGCCACTTGATATATTCGGATAGTTGTGTACTTCGACAATGATATGATCCGACTCTCCGGTAGGCAACTTGAACTGATCCACGACATCATTTGCATGTCCCCAGTTACCACCGGGAGAAGCTGCGTAGGTATTAACAATCAGGTTACGTTTCATATTATTGCCACCAGTATAACGAACGGCATTCACAAAGCTCTTTGCATAGTTGTTGATCGTCTCTAATGATTTCTTGGCATAATTAGCATCATAGTTCTTCTGACCTTCGTAGAATGTGGGATAGCACCAGCAACTGTTGGCGTCGAGCATCTCATTATAGGCTTCGAAGAGCAGATGCTGGTCGTAGCTCGCAAAGGTCTGGGCAATCTGTTTCCAGATATACTCAAACTTTGCCTTGTTCTGTGTGTAGTTGGCTTCGTCGGCCTTGATCCACGACTTGAACGTGCCGCCATCGGCACCCGTATCATGGTGAACGTTGATGATACAGTACAGGCCCTCACCTATCACATAGTCTACCACCTCCTTCACACGGTTCATCCAAGCCTCATTGATCTTGCCGTCAGCATCAATCTCCTGATACCATGTCACTGGTACACGGATCGCACCGAAGCCAGCCTCCTTCATCATCTTGATGAGTTCGGGCTTTGTTACGGGCTGTCCCCAGCAGGTCTCGTGTTCTACAGCGGATTTCCACGACTTGGTAGCATCGTTGGCATCGAGGGTATTACCCAGATTCCAACCCACTCCCATATTCCTCACGGCCTCTTTAGCCGTCTCAAAATCTGCTGCCTCAGCATGGAAAGTTCCCATCAGAAGCGCACCAACAATAACTGTTAATAGTCTTTTCATACTCTACATCTTTTGATAATGGCGCAAAGATACACATTAATAATGAGAAAACCAAATTTTTCGGGAAATTACTCTGTAAAAGATTTTAAAAACATTTGTGGAATCGGCAGAAAATGCGTAATTTTGCGGCGGAATTAGATAAAAACAGATAGAATTGAAATGAAGAAAACAGCACTGATTCTTGCAGGCCTGCTCACGGCAGGCGTTGTTTTGGCCCAGAACCACTGGGTGGGTACATGGGGTACGGCCCCGCAATTGGTAGAGAACAACAATAATCCCCCATCGCCAGGCTTGGGCAACAACTCCCTACGCCAGATTGTGCAGGTTTCGATAGGCGGCGAAAAGGTGCGCCTGAAACTGACCAACGAGTTTAGCACGGGCTCCACAGAGATCAAGGCTGTGGAACTGGCATACGCCAAGACAGCAGGCAGTAGCAGTGAGATCGACGAGACCTCGACGGTAAGTCTGACCTTCGACGGCAAGGCCGGCGTTACGATGCCTGCCAAGGGCAAGGCCGTGTCGGATCCCATCGCCTTTAAGATCAGCGACCGTCAGAATGTGGCCATCACCATCCATTACGGCGCAGCCTCGTCAACGAGTGTGAGCGGCCATCCCGGCTCGAGAACCACCTCGTATCTGAAGGCCGGCGACACCACCGATTTCAGCGATGCCAAACGGACCGACCACTGGTATAATATCTTAGCCTTGGAAGTGGAAGCTCCCGAAGCAGCAGGGGCGGTGGCTATCCTTGGCAACTCGATTACCGACGGGCGCGGCTCCACCACCAATCAGCAGAACCGCTGGCCCGACGTGCTCTCACGCCGGCTGTTAGACAATGAACCGACGAAGCAGGTGGCCGTGCTCAATATGGGTATCGGCGGCAACTGCGTGCTCGGCGGAGGCTTAGGTCCCACGGGTTCGAGCCGCTATCAGCGCGACCTGTTAGGTCAGGAGGGTGTGAAATGGATCATCCTCTTCGAGGCCGTCAACGACCTGGGCGGTGCGCAAAACGGCACACAGACGGCCAAGCGCATCATCGATGTGTATAAGCAGATTATCCGCGAGGCCCACCAGAAGGGCATCTATGTGTTTGGCGCCACCATCACCCCGTTTAAGGGCAATAACTATTATTCAGCCGACCATGAGAAGGGTCGCAGCACACTGAACGACTGGATCCGGACCACAAAGATGCTCGACGGTGTAATTGACTTCGACAAAGCCGTGCGCAACCCGCAGGACACCATCGCCATGCAGCGCGAGTTCTTGTTTGAGAACGACTGGCTGCACTTGAACGCAACGGGCTATGAGACCATGGGCGGCTGCATCGATCTGGATCTCTTTACCAAGACCGGTCCGCTGGCTGATGACGATGAAGAAGAGCCTGGCTACGATGGCGCGGTATGGATTGAGGCCGAGGAGATGCGTTCGGCAACGATGGGCACGGCCTTCAGACTGGCGGAGAATGCTGCCACCTCAGGAGGAAAGTATTTAGAAACGGTGACGCAAACCACCCAGACGCCGACCAGCGACGCCTATCAACTCAGTGCCAGCTTCACGATTAAGACAGCGAACACCTATTATATATACGCGCGCGTGCTATGTCCGACATGGGACGACGACAGCTACTGGGTGAGTGTCGACGAACCGTTGAACAGTTATTTTGCCAACGGCCTGCAGACCAACTCCTGGGACTGGAAGGAACTCACCAACGTAAGGTTCCAGCCCGGGGAGCACAGGCTGACCATCGGCGGGCGTGAGGACGGTGCCTGTATCGACAAAATTTGCATCACCGCCAATCCCGTGCCACCTACGGGCATGGGAGGCACACCGACAGCCATCAGCCGACTGAAGAGTCATCAGCCGACGGTGGCCTCTGTTGAAACCTATTCCATGAACGGCATACGGGTGTCGAATCCCCATGCAGGTCCTTTCATCGAAGTGCAGCGCACTAACGATGGAACGGTTGTTTCTCGTAAGATTATCTTGAACTAAGATTCAGACTGCAGCGCGCTGGTTGCGCACAGGATTGGCATACATCGTGAGGATGCGCTCGCGGAGGAAGGCCTCGTCTTTGTTGTCGACGACGATCTTGGCGAGCTGACTAACGAGGTAGGCTTCGAAGCGCTGTTTGTCGGCTGCAGTGTAATGGGCACTGTTCGCCTGATCGCCGTTGAGTGCGTCGAGGGCAATATAGTTACAGGGGAAGAGCTCATAGCCCTTGTGTATCTCCTTGTCCATACGTTCAGCGACAACTTTGAAGAAATCGGCCTTGGGAAGGTCTTTCAGTTCGTCGATCCAGGTATTGATGGGCGCTGCGGTACGATACACCACACGACCCTTATAGCCGAAGATGCCCGTCTTCATATTATCGAGGTCGTCCTGACGCGATTTCTTGAACGTGGGGTTATCACGCTTCTGCTGGAACTCCTGGGCCTTGAGATAGTCGCAGGGGTCGTATTCGTAGCTGATGGTCAGGGGAACGATATTCAATTCTTTCAGGTCACCACCCATGGCCAGCATCTTCAGCACAGCATCCTGGGTACGGTCGTTGGAATCCTTCGCACGGCCCTCGCGCTGGGCAATCCAAATGTTCTCCTTCTTCTGCGTCACTGCAAAATGGATGTAACGGCTCATGAGCTGCGAGGCGGCGAGGGTCTCACGGAGCGAGAGACCACGGCGCACGGTAAAGGCCTTGTTCATGCGGACAAGACGCTTGATCCAAGGATAAATCAGCAGGTTGTCGCCAATGCCGATCTCAACGGTGGTAGGATAACCTGCCTCAACAAGTTTCACATCGAGAAAAGCAGAATCCAGCACAATGTCGCGATGGTTGGAGACGAACGTGAAGCGTTCGTCGAGTGAAGAATTAAGAGTGAAGAGTGAAGAGTTCTTAATTCTCGAATCATCGAACTGGCATCCGTCAGTATACTTTCGAATGATATACTTTACGACGGGCTTCATGAAGCGCTTCTGGAAATCGAGCGGTGTCTTAACACCTGTGAAAGCTAAGCGCAGTAGGCCGTTGCGCACAGACTTCGGCAGCCACGGGGCAAAGCCCTTCATGATGACATTAAACTGACGGTCGCTGAGCAAGTCTTCGAAGGCCTGCTTCATCTCCTCCGGCTCATACGGTCTTATCTCATCAAACTCAGTCATAAGCAATTAATAATTAATGATTAATAATTAACAATTATGATTACCTGGCAAACCATAATAATTCCACAATTGAATTCTGGATATTCTTTCCGCATTTGCTGAGTAATCATAATTATTAATTCTTAATTCTTAATCAAATTGGTTCTCTACGATATCAGCGAGCACATCTGCCATCTTCAGACCTGCAGCAGTCACCTGCTGAGGAATGAAACTGGTGGCGGTCATACCAGGCGTGGTATTCACCTCAAGCATCGAGATCTTTCCCTCTTTCGAGACGATGTAGTCGATGCGAATGATACCGTTGCAATGCAGGATATCATAGATATGCGAGGTAATCTGCGATACACGGTCGGCAATCTCCGGGGCGATACGGGCAGGGGTGATCTCCTGCACCTGACCGTTGTATTTGGCATCGTAGTCGAAGAACTCGTTCGATGTCACCACCTCGGTAATGGGGAAGACCACAGTCTTCTCGCGGGTCTTATAGATGCCCTGGGTAATCTCCGTACCTTCGAGCAGCGACTCCACCATCACCTCAGGACTCTCCATGATAGCCTTACGGATGGCTGGGGCCAACTGGTCCTTACATTTCACCTTCGACACGCCGAAGCTGCTACCGTCGGCGGCTGGCTTCACGAAACAGGGCATACCGATGCGCTCCTCGATCTCGTCATCGCTAACCACTTCCTCGTAGCCCTTGCGGATAAGCAGCGAATCGGCTACGCTCACACCATAGCCACGCAGATAATTGTTCAGTACGAACTTGTCGAAGGTCATGGCCTCTACCAACAGACTGCTGGTGGAATAAGGCAATCCTATAAGGTCGAAATACCCCTGCAGCTTACCGTTCTCACCAGGTGTGCCATGAATGGTGATATAGGCATAGTCGAACAGACGCTTCTGACCGTTCTCCTGGAAAGAGAAGTCGTTGAGATCGATCCTCGCAGTCGTTCCATCCGGCAGTTCCACATGCCAGTCCGTGCCCTTGATGTCGACAATATACACATTATAACGTTCCTTGTCAAAAAAGGAATAAAGTCCCTGTGCCGAGCGCAAGGATACATCATGTTCCGATGAGTCGCCACCACAGACGATGGCAATTGTTCGGAACCCACCCCCAACCCCTCCCAAGGTGAGGGGGGCTTGATTACCTTTATTATTTCTATCTTCCATATTAATTTGTTATTTTTATGATTCTTGAGTCTATTCAAACTCCCCTCCCCTTGGAAGGGGCTGGGGGTAGGTTCGTTTTCGCCACTTCTCAATGAGGGCCGCCATGTCCTCAGGCCACTCGGAGGTGAAGTCCATCTGCTGACCCGTAGTGGGATGCACGAAGCCTAAGGTGCGGGCGTGCAACACCTGTCGCGGACAGAGCTTGAAGCAGTTCTGGATATAGGCCTTGTAACTGGCCGTGCGCTCACCACGCCGGATCTCGCAGCCACCATAGCGTTCATCACAGAACAGTGGATGACCGATGTGCTTCATGTGGGCTCGGATCTGATGGGTGCGGCCCGTCTCGAGGACACATTCCACTAACGTCACATAGCCATAACGCTCCATCACCCGATAGTGAGTCACGGCTGGCTTGCCGATCTCTGAGTCAGGCGGGAACACCTCCATCCGCAGACGATCCTTCGGGTCGCGTCCGATGTTACCCTCTATCCGTCCCTCGTCTTCCACGAAGTTACCCCACACCAAGGCGTTGTAGCTGCGATGGGTGGTCTTGTTGAAGAATTGCTTGCCTAATGAGGTCTTGGCATCGGGGGTCTTGGCAACGACCAACAGACCACTGGTATCCTTGTCGATGCGATGCACGAGTCCCACCTCCGGATCGTTCGGATCATAACTCTCCAGATCCTTCAGATGCCAGGCAACGGCATTGACGAGCGTACCGCTGAAATTGCCGCACCCCGGATGCACCACCATGCCTGCAGGCTTATTGATCACCATGAGCTGGTCGTCCTCATAGACCACCTCCAAGGGAATGTCCTCGGGTTCGATGGTGGTATCATAATGAGGGCGGTCGAGCATCAACGTGATGACATCGCCCGCGCGTACCTTATAATTACTCTTTACGGGATTGCCGTTTACGTGGATAAATCCGGCATCAGCGGCTTTCTGGATCCGGTTACGACTGGAGTGAGGCTGGTGTTCTGCCAGGAACTTGTCGATACGGACAGACACCTGCCCTTTATCCACTTCTATACGGAAGTGCTCATACAACGTCTCCCCATCGCCTGACTGTTCACCGGCGTCGAGCAGTTCGTCGTCATCAAGTTCGATGTCGTCCATTACTTCACTCACTATTCTGTTACCTCCTCAAAGTCGTCTCTTCCTTCATAGGTGCCGCCTATCTCAACCTCATCTGGCTCCAGACGATATTCCGGTTCAATATAGTCCAAATCGATCTCGTCAGTATCATATTCGCCATTGCCAATCATCAAGGTCAGCGGTGTCTCTATCGAGATATTCTCGCCAGAGGCAACCCTACGCCCCCGACAGAGGATGCCATAGACCCAGTCTTTCTCGCCCGGTACTAACTTCGGCGGTAGCAGCTTGAATCCCATGGCAGTCAACTTGGCCTCGGCCTCACGGTAACTGCTGTTATCCACTATGTCGGGAATGGCAAACGTGGGCGACGACGGCGAATTCACCGTCACATAAATGGTATGTCCCGACTTCACCAAGGTTCCGGGACCTGGATTCTGCGCCAGCACACAGTTGGCAGGCAGTTTCTTGTTATAGCCAGAGTCAGCCACCAAGATATTCAGACCATCCTCTAAAATCAACGACCTGGCATCGGTAAACGTCATGCCCTCAATCTTAGGCACCTTGATACCTTCGCCATGATGGGTGTACCACTCCAGACCGTACTTGACGCCCAAGCACAAAGCCACAATTACCAACACCATCGCTATGAGATTGCCCAAGAGATAGCCGTTGAAAAACTTTCCAAAGAAATCCTTTGTCTTCATGGCTGCAAAGTTACGAATAAGCGAGCAAAAAAACAAATAAAGACACAAAAAAATAAAAAGAAGCAAAGAAAATCTCTACTTCTTTCTATTTTAGCTTCATTTTCTGAGAAAAAGGGAAATTACTTTCCGTGGTTCTCGTCAGAAACCGTTAACTTCTTACGACCTTTGGCGCGACGTGCAGCCAATACGCGGCGACCGTTCTTGGTGGCCATTCTCTCGCGGAAGCCGTGCTTGTTTACGCGACGGCGATTGTGCGGCTGAAATGTTCTCTTCATTGCTTTTTTACTATTTATTTGTTACTTTTTCAACAATTTGGGGTGCAAAAGTACTCATTTCTTTTGAATTACGCAAGAAATATGTGAGATTTTTCACTTTTCACTTTTCACTTTTCACTTTTTTTCGTACCTTTGCACCCGAAATCGATATAAAAGTAACATTTTTAGGTATATGATTAATTCACAAGACATTAAAAAAGGCACCGCCATTCGCATGGACGGTGGCATTTGGGTTTGCATCGATTTCCAGCATCGCAAACCAGGTAAGGGTAACACAATTATGATCATCAAGGTCAAGAACGTTTCTGACGGTCGCGTGCTGGAGCGCCGTTTCAATATCGGTGAGAAGCTCGAGGATGTGGTCATTGAGCGTCGCCCCTATCAGTATCTCTATGAGGACCAGAGCGGTCGTATCTTCATGAACCAGGAGACTTTCGAGCAGATTCCCATCGACAACGAACTCGTAATCGGTCATGAATATATGAAGGAGAGTGATATCGTGGAAGTTGTTTCAGACACTACCGATGGTACCATCCTCTATGCAGAAATGCCCGTCAAGACCAACCTCCGTGTGGTTCATTCTGAGCCCGGCATCAAGGGCGATACCGCTACCAACACGCTGAAGCCCGCTACTCTGGAAACTGGCGTTGAGGTGCGCGTGCCCCTCTTCATCAACGAAGGCGACCTGATTCAGGTTGACACCCGCGACGGCAGCTATCTGAACCGCGTGAAGGAGTAAATGAAATACTCGATCATCGTCCCCGTATACAATCGTCCTGATGAAGTGGACGAACTTCTCGAAAGCCTATCTAATCAAACACTGAAGGACTTCGAGGTTATTATTGTGGAGGATGGTTCGGTAAAACCTTGCAAGGATGTTTGCGACAAGTACGCAGGCATCCTTGCTTTGCATTATTATGCCAAGGAGAACAGCGGCCCGGGTCAGAGCCGCAATTACGGTGCAGAACGAGCCAATGGCGAATGGCTGATCGTACTCGACTCGGATGTGGTCTTGCCTCAGGGTTATCTCGCTGCCGTCGATTCAGCCATCAGTCATCAAACATCAGACTTCGCTGCTTTTGGCGGTCCCGATGCAGCCCATCCCTCATTCACACCTGTGCAAAAGGCCATCTCCTATTCGATGACGTCCTTCTTTACCACAGGCGGTATCCGAGGCGGAAAGGCCAAACTCGACAAGTTCTATCCCCGTTCCTTCAACATGGGTATCCGGCGTGATGTCTATCTGGAACTGGGTGGCTTTACAAAGATGCGCTTCGGCGAGGATATCGATTTCTCCTACCGTATCGTGGAGGCTGGCTATCGGCCAAAGCTTTTCCCCGACGCCTGGGTCTGGCACAAGCGTCGCACGGACTTCCGCAAGTTCTTCCGTCAGGTGTATAACAGCGGTATCGCCCGTATCAATCTGATGAAACGGCATCCGGGCACCCTTAAACTCGTCCATCTATTACCCACCGTCTTTACACTCGGCGTGATAGGCCTCCTGCTGATCTTCGCTTGGGGAGCATCCTTATATATTGAAGGTGAGATACTAGATGCCTACGGACTCCGTCCTACCGACAACATGCACCAAGGTGTAGGTTTTGCGTTGTGCGTGTTATCCCTGCTGCCAATCCTTTTCTATTCACTCATCATCTTCATCGACTCCAGCATCCGCAACCGCAGTCTCTGGGTAGGTCTGCTCTCTATCCCGGCGGCCTTCGTCCAATTGATGGGATACGGGTTAGGGTTCATCGAATCGTGGTGGAAACGATGTATACTGAAGAAAGACGAGTTTCAAGCCTTTGAACGAACATTTTACAAATAACACATTCACTCAATTAAAACTTAAATCAATATGGAAAAACTCAACATCAATCAATGGGCAAAAGAAGACCGCCCGCGAGAGAAAATGGCATATCTCGGTACCGAGGCACTCAGCAATGCTGAGTTGTTGGCAATTCTTATCGGCTCCGGCTCCACTGACGAAAGTGCCGTAACACTCATGAAGCGGGTACTCGCCGATTGCAACAACAACCTTAATTCTTTAGGTAAGAAGACACTGCATGAGCTGATGGTCTATAAAGGCATCGGCGAAGCGAAGGCCATTACCATTCTGGCTGCTTGCGAACTCGGCAAGCGCCGTCAGGCAGAGACGCCAGAAGAACGTCCGGACCTTAGCTCAGCCACCAAGATTTACAGGCACATGCATCAACTGATGCAGGACCTCGATGTTGAAGAATTCTGGGTATTGCTGTTGAATCAACACTATCGTCTGATCAAAAAGGTGCGCATCTCACATGGTGGCATCACGGAAACGGCTGTCGATATCCGTATTATCATTCGTGAAGCCGTCCTTGCCAATGCTACGATCCTAGCCGTCTGTCATAATCATCCATCTGGAAGTCTAAGCCCAAGTCGGGCAGACGACGAACTGACAAAAACCATCCAAAAGGCTTGTGAACTCATGCGTATCTATTTCATGGATCATGTCATTGTTACCGACGGCCAGTATTACTCCTATCACGAATTAGGTAAATGCTAACGTGCCGCTCATTATACTATCGGCAATGAGATACCACAGATTTTCTGATACACATCGAGGGCATAAACATCAGTCATCCCACTAATATAGTCGATGACGGCCATCAGACGCGTTTCCAGATCAGGAGCATCGATATCATATTGGCTACTGACCCGGCTGATGAGTTGTTTGGAATAGAAACGGTCTGGATGATGGGCTGCCTCAACGAAATGCGTCATCAGCGTCTCCATGATCTTATAACCCGACAACTCCACATCGAGGACAGGACGGCTCTTATAGATACGCTTGACAGAAAGCGCTGCACAGTTCTTGTAAGCCTCACAAGGCAATGGAGCGATATGGTCGATAAGTGCCCCTTCGAAGATGCCGTTGAGAAGATCATCTTCATGTTCCACAAATATCTTCACGCATTCATTCTCCAACAGACCGATGACACAGGCACGCATATAAACCACCTTTTCATTATCATCAGTCAGGCCCTCGTCGATGATACGCTGCAGGATCTTTTCACGTATTGTTTCATCAAAGAAACTCAGCAACAATTCTGCCGTTTCTTCATATGAAAGAATTTTAAGTTTGTGTGCATCTTCAAGATCCATGATCTCGTAACAGATGTCATCGGCTGCTTCCACGAGATATACCAATGGATGACGGGCATATTTCAACGGTTCGCCAGGTTCAGACAGGCAAATAATACCCAATTCATCGGCAATTCTCTTAAAATGCTCACGTTCTGTATTAAAGAATCCGAACTTCCCTTTCTTGCTGGGAGCAGAAGATGAATATGGATATTTAACAATACTTGCCAACATGGAATAAGTCATGACAAATCCGCCAACTCTCCTACCCTTGAACTGATGGGTCAGCAGACGGAAGGCATTGGCATTACCTTCAAAATGGGTGATATCGTCCCAGAACTGATGACTGACCTCTCGTTGTAAGTTGCTTCCCGGTCCTTCCGTAAAGTAGGTCTGAATCGCCTTTTCGCCACTATGCCCAAAAGGCGGATTACCCATGTCATGCGCCAGACAAGCTGCAGCCACAATCTGTCCGATCTCCGAGAAAAGCGTATTCTCCAATTCTGGATGACGGGCAGTCAGTTTTTTAACGACATCATTGCCTAGCGACATACCGACGCTTGCCACCTCCAGAGAATGGGTCAGGCGGTTGTGTACAAACACACTCCCAGGCAATGGAAACACTTGTGTTTTGTTCTGGAGACGACGGAAAGGTGCAGAGAAAATCAGACGGTCATAGTCGCGTTTGAACTCTGTTCTGTCGTCATGACGCTCGGGGTGTTTATGCTCTTGCCCGAGACGCTTGTTGGATATTAATTGCTGCCAATTCATCATAACTTGGCCGCAAAGATACTATTTTTTTTCATAAATCAGCGTTAATAGGTGTTAATCTGCACAATCTATGGCATAAAATGCTTACCTTTGCACATTATTAATTGAGTTTTCGAAAACATGTTGACGATAAAAGTAGTAAACAAAGGACATCAACCACTGCCGCAGTATGCCACCAGTCAGAGTGCAGGCATGGACCTGAGAGCTAATCTTGACGAGGCCATTACGCTGAAACCCTTGGAGCGTCGTCTGATTCCCACAGGACTTCATATTTCTCTGCCTGCAGGCTACGAGGCACAGGTTCGTCCACGCAGTGGACTGGCTCTAAAAAAAGGAATTACAGTCCTGAATTCGCCAGGTACCATCGATGCCGACTATCGCGGTGAGATTGGCGTGGTTTTAATCAACCTCTCGCAGGAAGACTTTGTTGTAGAGGACGGTGAACGCATAGCCCAGATGGTAATCGCACGACACGAACAAGCTGATTTCGAGGCTGTTGCGGTTTTAGACGAGACATCTCGTGGCGAAGGTGGATATGGCCACACTGGTGTGAAATGAAGCAAGCATGAATAGTATGAGGAGCATATTTGGGCGGGTAGGACTGGCCGTTGCAATTGCAACGTCCTTCTGTGCTTGTGGTAAAGTTCAGAATGCGATTACCCAATCCACTCAGGCTCCCATTGTCAAGCCGCTGTCAGCGGAACAGCAGCGGAAATATGACCAATTCTTCTTGGATGCCATCCTTGCACGTGAGAAAGGTCATTCTGATGCAGCCTTCGACCTGCTGCGCCATTGTCTGGACATCAATCCGAATGCTTCAGAGGCCCATTATTTCCTGGCGCAATATTACAATGCCCTTAATGCAGACTCCCTTTCGCTAGCTCATTTTCAGCGAGCTGCGGAGCTGAATCCCGACAATGAGACCTACATGGAGACCTTGGCCCAGGTTCATATCCAACAAAAGGACTATAAGACAGCCATCAGTGTAGTAGAACGTCTCTACGACCGCAACAAAGACAGGGAGGACCTGTTGGAAATGCTTTTCTCGCTCTATCAGCAGGTGAAGGACTATTCTAGTGCTATCTCTGTCTTAGAGCGTATTGAGAATATCGACGGGAAAAGCGAGCGGTTGTCGATGGCCAAAAGCGAGTGCTATACACAGATGGGAAACCAGAAGGCTGCCATCACAGAAATAGCAGAACTGGCCAAGCAATATCCCAACGACCTAAACTATCAGGGCCTGTATGGAGATATGCTCATGATGAATGGTGAAGAGAAGGAAGCCCTGAAAGTGTTTGAGAAAGTGCTGACAGAAGAGCCCGACAACAGCCGCGTTCTAATGGCTCTGCGCAACTACTATCAGGCTAAAGAAGACAGCCATGCGGCAGATTCTTTGTTGGAACGGCTGTTGTTAAGTCGCAACACCCAGCAAGAAAATAAAGTCTACCTGCTCCGCCAGGAAATTATGACAAGCGAGGCTAACGGAGGTGACAGCACCAAAGTGCTATCCCTTTTCAGGAAAATGAACACGCTGCAGCCCGATGCCGACATGCTAATTCTCCAAGCTTCCTATATGGATTTGAAGAAGATGCCAAAGGATAGTATCAATCCTGTCTTGGAACATGTACTCGATATCGCGCCAGACAACGCCGCCGCTCGTCTTCAACTAGTGGCCAATGCCTGGGAGGCAGAAGACATGGACTGTATTGTAGACCTTTGTCAGGCTGCCCGTCAGTATAACCCCGACGAGATGGCCTTCTATTATTACCAAGGCATCGCCTATTACAAACAGGATAAACTCGACGAGGCTCTATCGGCTTTTCAGAATGGTATCGGGGTCATCAATGAAAACAGCAACCCACGTATCGTGTCTGATTTCTATGCCGTCATGGGTGACATCCTTCATCAAAAGGGATTAGCTGAAGAAGCCTATGCCGCTTACGACTCCTGTCTGCAATGGAAAGACGACAACATTGGTTGCCTGAATAATTATGCCTACTATCTAAGCGAAGAGGGTGTGCAACTTGACAAGGCTGAACAGATGAGTTACAAAACCATCAAAGCAGAGCCGAAAAACGCCACTTATCTCGATACCTATGCCTGGATATTATTCATGCAGCAGCGCTATAGCGAGGCTCGCATCTATATAGACCAAGCCCTGCAGAACAAAGATGACTCTGTAGACAACTCGGTTATTTTGGAACATGCAGGTGACATCTACTCTTTTTGTCAGCAGCCCGACCAAGCCTTGGCCTACTGGCAGGATGCTCTGAAGACAGCACCTGAGAATCAGGTCTTAATACGAAAAATCAAACTTAAAAAATACATAAAGTAATGAAAGCAACTGGTATTTTAAAAATTGCAGCGCTGGTAATGCCGCTAATTTTGAGTTCGTGTGCCTCTAAGAAAAAGGCCGTAGTTGAAAACAAACCGTTGACCACTGAGCAGTTGGCCACTAAGGGTTTCATTAGCAAAGTGCAGGAGAATGCCCTTACTCAGAAGTTTGTCACCTCTAAGGTGAAGTTCTCTGTGGAAGTTGGCGCACAGAAACTGACACTCACAGGTAACCTGAAAATGAAACGTGACGACTGTATTCGCTTGCAGTTGATGGCCTTTGGTTTCGTGGAGGCAGGACGTATTGAACTGACGCCTGACTATATCCTGATTATGGACCGTATCAACAAACAATACCTGAAGGCTCCCTATGTCCAGGTAGATTTCATGCGCAACAACGGTCTGAACTTCAACACCATGCAGGCCCTCTTCTGGAATGAGCTCTCGAAACCAGCCAAATACAGCCTTAACAAGGATGCCATGCCCACCGATACAGCTCAGTACACAATGATTGAGAACGGTGATGACATGGTTATCAACTTCGAGGCTGGCAAGATGCTGTATAGTTGGTTGGCTGGCAGAGCAGACGGTCAGATTCGCATGGCCAATATGCTTTACAAGGACAAGCTCAACAACATCACTTCGCAATTGAACTGGGATTATGAGGAATTTGAATTAGTCAACAACAAGAAGTTCCCCAAGAAATCACTGATCACAGTAACCGCACCGAATAAGGAAGTGAAACTCGGCATGACGCTCAATTATATCAAGCACGATACTGATTGGGAGACACGCACCGAGGTGTCGAACAAATACCGTGAAGTGACAATCGACGAGATTCTGAACCGCTTCATGTCTCTGTAATCTCTGATGAACCGTCTGTTCACCCTGCTACTCTGTTTGTGCATGGTGATGGTTGTTCCTGCCCAGCAGAAGAGAAACACTTCTGCCAAGCGAAAAACGACCACCACCAAGACAGTTGTCACCAAAAAAAAGAAGCCCGCCAAGAAGCCCGCGACTAAGACTCAGAAGGCGAAAACAACCAAGGCTAAACAACCAACTGTTACCGTGCAGAGTCTGAAGAACGAGCAACAGAAGATTCAAAAGCAGATTCAGGAACAGAAACGGAAACTTGCGGAAAACGAGCGTAACGTCAAGCAGCGACTGCAGAACCTGATGGTCATCAATAACGAGATTAACGATAAGCGTAAAACGATTGACACAATCCGCCATGACATTGGCAGACTCGATACCAATATCGACGAGTTGAACAAGCACATCCAGGTATTGGAACAGGAACTTGACACCCGCAAGCAGCGCTTTATGAAATCGTTGCGCTACATGCACAGAAACCGGAATATCGAGAATCGACTCATGTTCATATTCAGTGCAAACAATTTCTCACAAATGTACCGCCGTCTGCGTTTTGTGCGTGAATACGCTGTTTATCAACGGGCACAAGGCGAGGCTGTGGAAGCCATGAAGAAGGAGGTGAAAAAGGCTGCCGATGAACTGTCGGACACAAAGCGCCAGAAAAACGATCTGCTCTATCGTGGTGAACAAGAGAAGAAAGCCTTAGAGGGCAAGCAACAGGAGCAGCAGAATGTTGTTACATCACTACAAAAGGAACAGAAGGCGATACAGAACATCATCAGTCAGCAACAGAAGAAGGATGCTGAGCTTAATGCACGGATTGACAAGATGATTGCTGAAGAAATCGCCCGTGCCAAGGCTCGTGCAGAAGCGGAACGTAAAAAGAAAGCTGCAGAAGAAGCTGCTAAGAAACGTGCCGAGGAATTAGCCCGGAAGAAAGCTGCCGCCGAAGCTGCTGCCCGTGAGAATGCCCGCCGTATTGCAGAAGCAAAGGCCCGCGAGGAGAAAGCCAAGGCTGAAGCCCGTGCAGCAGCCCGCAAGAGTGCAGAGGAAAAACGGAAAGCAGAAGAAGCTGCCCGTAAAGCCGAACGTGCACGAAAGGAAGAAGAACGGAGGGCAGCTGCAGAGGCGAAGGCTCGTGAGAAAGCACTTGCTGAGGAGAAACGTAAAGTCAAGGAAGAGAACGACTGGACGGTTAGTACTGAAGACCGTAAATTGGGGGGCAGCTTTGAGAGTAACCGCGGCCGTTTGCCTATGCCACTGACAGGCGGTTACAAGATTGTGAATCGTTTTGGCCAGTACGCTGTTGACGGGGTCAAGGGTAATATCACCCTCGACAACAAAGGTATTAAGATCAAAGGACAGCCCGGTGCTTATGCTCGTAGTGTTTTCGACGGCAAGGTAAGTGCGGTATTCGGTTATGACGGTGCTATGGTCGTCATCATTTCACACGGTACTTATCTTACAGTCTATACCAATCTCGCGGCCACTAGTGTCATCAATGGCCAAAGAGTAACAGCCTGTCAGACATTAGGCAGAATCGGAGGCGATGGTATTATGCAATTCCAGATCCGCCGTGGCAATACAGCCCTGAACCCACTATCATGGCTGGGAAGATAAGAGACGATAAGAATAATTGATGTGAATATGGAACTCAGAGATTATACACACGATGCCATTGAACTGCTCAAAGCACTGATCGCAACACCATCAGTAAGCAGAGATGAGACAAATGCCGCCAATCTGATAGGGCGGTACCTTGACCGCTGGGGGCTCCCCTATGGTCGGGAAGGAAACAATCTATGGGTTGGTTGTCCTGATTGGGATAACAATCGTCCCACTGTTATGCTCAATGCGCATTTAGACACAGTCAAACCCGTTGCTACATGGACACGCGATCCATTTACACCCATATTCGACGGAGACTTGCTTTATGGTTTGGGTTCTAATGATTGTGGTGGTGGATTGGTTTCACTGCTTCAAGCCTACCGCATCCTACTCCACAAGCCCCGTAGTTACAATTTACTCTGGGTAGCCTCAGCAGAGGAAGAGGTTTCCGGACAGGATGGTTTCAGTCGTGTGTTACCCCACTTACCCAATATCGACGTGGCGATTGTCGGAGAGCCGACTGGCATGCAGCCTGCCATCGCCGAGAAAGGACTGATGGTTATCGATGGCTATGCAGACGGTGTCAGCGGACATGCTGCCCGAGAGGAAGGTGTGAACGCTATCTATGAGGCACTTGATGATCTCGTTTTCCTCCGCGACTATCAGTTCCGGAAGGCCAGTCCATTGTTAGGTCCCACAAGGATGACAGTGACTGTCGTAGAAGCCGGCACTCAGCACAATGTTATTCCCGATCATCTGCATTTCGTCATTGATGTGCGCACAAACGAATACTACCAGAATGAGTTCCTTTATGAGTTCCTACGTAAGAAGATGAAGAAATGTCGCCTTGAAGCGCGTTCTTTCCGCCTTCATTCGTCAAGCATCCCAGAGACGCATCCTCTGGTACAGCGTTGTATCGCCATGGGGATGAGGCCTTTTGGTTCGCCGACACTCAGTGATCAGGCTCTCATGTCCTTCCCCTCTTTCAAGCTAGGCCCCGGCGATTCCTCACGCAGCCATTCTGCCGACGAATTCATCCGCATCTCAGAAATCGAGCATGCCATCCAAACATATGTCCAGTTATTGGAAAATTATTAAAAAACCACAATCCGAGTATATATGCAGACAAACAGTCATTTATCACGGTTAATTCAAGATCAGGCCCAGAAATATGGTGATCGCGAGGCACTGATATACAAAGAGTTCGGCAGCAAGGAATGGAAGTCGTTCTCATGGAATCAGTTCTCCGACATGGTCAAGAAGGTGTCGAACGCGATGCTGAACCTTGGCGTGAAAGTACAGGAAAACATTGGTGTCTTCTCGCAAAATTCCGTGCAATACCTGTTTTGTGATTTTGGTGCATGGGGTATTCGGGCAGTTACCATCCCCTTCTATGCTACCAGCAGTGAGCAGCAAATCCAATTCATGGTGAGCGATGCCAAAGTGCGTTTCCTTTTTGTTGGCGAACAGGAGCAATACGATAAGGCACGTCGTGTGGTTTCAATGTGTCAGACCTTGGAGCGTATTATCGTCTTCGACCGTAATGTGCATATCTCTACTCACGATCCCAATGCGATGTATTTCGACGATTTCCTGAAACTGGGTGAGGGCTATCCACGACAGACGGAGGTGGAAGCCTTACAGGCACAGGCCAAGATGGACGACATCGCCAATATCTTATACACCTCTGGCACGACAGGCGACTCCAAAGGTGTTATCCTGACCTGTGGACAGTATCATGCAGCCATGGAAGCCAATAACAAGTGTGTGCCTGTCGGTGAGAACGACCGTGTGCTGAATTTCCTGCCCTTTACACATATCTTTGAAAAAGGATGGAAGATTCTATGCCTGACAGAGGGCGCACGTCTGATTGTCAACACCTACCCCTTGGAAGTCCAGCAATCGATGCGCGAAACCCACCCTACCTGTATGTCAAGTGTGCCCCGTTTCTGGGAAAAGGTTTACATGGGCGTACAAGAGCAGATTGACAAGGCAAGTGCACCCAAGCGTAAACTCTTCCAGCATGCACTGAAAGTAGGCAAAAAGCACAATATCGACTACCTTGCGAAAGGCAAGCGGCCCCCTTTGGCTTTGCACTTTGAATACGAGATGCTCAATAAGACCGTCTTCTCTTTGGTCCGCAAGGAATTAGGTTTGGAAAATGCCCACTTCTTCCCCACGGCAGGTGCAACGGTCAACCCGAAGGTGGAGGAATTTGTCCATTCCATCGGTATCAACATGGTGGTAGGCTATGGCTTGACTGAAAGTCTGGCGACAGTGAGCTGTAACCATCTTGGTGAGCCTTTCACCGTGGGTGGTGTCGGCATCCCCATCGAGGGTATCGATATCAAAATCAGTGATGAGGGCGAGGTGCTGTTGAAAGGTCCGACGATTACCATTGGCTATTACAACCGCGATGACCTAACGAAGGCTGCATTCACCGAAGACGGCTACTTCAAGACAGGCGACTCCGGCTATCTGAAGGATGGCGAACTCTTTCTGAAAGAGCGTATCAAGGATCTTTACAAGACCTCCAACGGCAAATATATTGCACCACAGATGATTGAATCAAAGTTGTTGGTGGATAAGTTCATCGACCAGATTGCCATCATCGCCGACCAGCGAAAGTTTGTGTCTGCACTCATTATTCCCGTATTTCCATTATTGGAGGAGTATGCCCGTGAACATCACATCCCATTTGAAAATCGCGAGCAGTTATGTGCCGACAAGCAGATCTATGATATGATGAAAGAGCGCATCGACACCTTGCAGCAACAACTGGCACATTATGAGCAAATCAAACGCTTTACCCTGCTACCACACCATTTCTCGATAGAGAAAGGTGAGCTCACTAACACATTGAAGATCAAACGACGGGTGCTGAACGAGAATTACAAGAAAGAGATCGACGCGATGTACGCTGAATAATCAGAAAGCGTTTGGCGGTTCCAATTAATTGTTGTACCTTTGCAGACATGATTACCCAAGACCAACTGAAAGATATATTAGAACGGGCAGATGCATTGCATCGCTACCTTGACATTGACAAAAAGAAGATGGAGTTCGAAGAGGAAGACCTGCGGACCCAGGCACCTGATTTTTGGGACGACCGCAAGCGGGCCGAGGAACAGATGAAGAAAGTCAAGGGCATCAAGCGATGGCTTGATGGCTATAAAGAGGTGCGCACCCTGGCCGACGAATTACAACTGGCTTTCGACTTCTTCAAAGACGAGATGGTCACAGAAGAGGAAGTTGAGGACAACTATGCGAAGGCACTGAAAGCCATTGAGGATCTGGAGTTGAAAAACATGCTCCGTCAAAAAGAAGACCCTATGGAAGCGGTTTTGAAGATCAATTCCGGTGCTGGTGGTACAGAGGCTCAGGACTGGGCTTCGATGCTCATGCGTATGTATATGCGTTGGGCTGAGGCACATGGTTACAAAGTCACCATCTCCAACCTACTCGACGGTGATGAAGCCGGCATTAAGAGTGTAACGATGCAGATAGAGGGTGGAGACTACGCCTATGGCTACCTGAAAAGTGAAAATGGTGTACATCGGCTCGTGCGTGTGTCCCCCTTCAATGCCCAAGGCAAGCGTATGACATCCTTCGCCTCCGTATTCGTATCACCGCTGGTTGACGACACTATCGAGGTATATGTCGACCCCGCCAAACTGTCGTGGGACACATTCCGCAGTTCAGGTGCCGGTGGACAGAATGTGAATAAAGTAGAATCGGGTGTACGCCTGCGTTACTGGTATACCGACCCTGATACGGGTGAGGAAGAAGAAATCCTCATTGAAAATACTGAGACACGCGACCAGCCCAAGAACAAGGAGCGTGCGATGACCCTGTTAAAATCGCAACTCTACGACCGTGCGATGAAGAAGCGTTTAGAAGCTCAGGCCAAAATCGAGGCAGGAAAGAAGAAAATCGAATGGGGTTCTCAGATACGTAGCTATGTCTTCGACGACCGTCGCGTAAAAGATCACCGTACCAACTACCAGACCACAGATGTCGATGCTGTAATGAACGGCAAGATCGACGACTTCATCAAAGCCTATCTGATGGAGTTCCCTGTAAACGACGAAGAGAATTAAAATTAGAACTAAATATTAAACATTAATTATTATGGCACAGATTGCAAAAGCATCAAAATCAACCGAGAAAAAGGTTGCTTATCAGAAGAAAGTTGAAGACAAAGGTAAGAAAGTCGTTAATTGGATCTTTGGCGTACTGATTCTGCTCGCCATCGCATTCGTAGTTTACTCCGTCTTTATTGTTTCCTAATGAGCGGATTCGAAATCGAGCGAAAATTCCTAGTCAAAGACGCGCGCTACAAGGAGCAGGCATTTGCCAGTAGCCGCATTTGCCAGGGGTATATCTGCAGCGGTCACGGTCGCACCGTTCGAGTGCGTATCCGTGACACGCGCGGGTACCTTACTATTAAAGGGCCCTCCACCAATGGCGGACTGAGCCGTTATGAGTTTGAAAAGGAAATCACACTCGACGAAGCGGAACACCTGATGCAACTCTGTGAGCCAGGCCTCATCGACAAGACGCGCTATCTTGTAAAAAGTGGCGCACACACCTTCGAAATAGATGAGTTCTACGGCGAAAACGAAGGACTTGTAATAGCCGAAGTGGAACTTAATTCAGAAGATGAGCCCTATGAAAAACCCGATTTCATCGGTGAGGAAGTAACAGGCGACAAGCGATATTACAACGCTCACTTACGCGTCAATCCCTTCTCTCTCTGGAAGTGATAATAGACGATTGTGCCTATTAGTCCTACAATGCCCGCGAGGGTGACGCCCGTACTATTTGCAGCAAAGTCGAGCCAGTCACCATTACGCGTCGTTGTGCAATAAGCTTGCATCAATTCCAACACGCCACCCATGATGACAGGCACCAACCAGGCCCAAAAGAAAAGTTTCTCATAATCTGGCGACTTGTGTTTCTGTACGTATTCCACCCAAATTACCAGACAAGTGCCACCATACATGATTAAATGCACCCATTTGTCGATAAACGCCACATCATCAAGCGGAGTCTCCGGGAAAAACGGTAATAATGAGAGTATCCATATCAAAGAGATACAAATCGCTGAAAAGGGATATTTTTTGATATATTGATAGAGAAAATGCATATTTACCTATATTTTTGCCGCAAAATTAAGAAATAAATGTAATAATTGCAAATAATTTACTATTTTTGCAGCAGAAATATGAATAAAACGCATATGGCAAAACTGGAGAGAGCAAGTTTTGGAAGCAAACTTGGCATCATTCTGGCAACTGCTGGTTCCGCTGTGGGACTAGGCAACGTTTGGCGTTTCCCCTATATGGCAGGTCAGAATGGAGGTGCCGTTTTCATTATCATTTATATCGTTTGCGTGTTGTTGCTGGGCATTCCCTGCATGATCAGTGAGTTTATTATCGGTCGTCATGCCCAGTCGAATACAGCCCACGCCTATATGAAAGTAGGTGGCAAGAATCCCTTGTCGTATATCGGTTATATGAGCGTATTCACCGGATTTCTTATCACGGGCTACTATGCCGTCGTGTCAGGCTGGTGCTTGCAATATATCTGGGCCTCGGCAATAGGTCAGCTCGACGGAGGCAATCCGGAATTCTTCAAAAGCTATTTCGTTAATTTTTCACAAGATCCCGTAAAGCCCATTTTCTGGACATTCCTCATGCTATTGGCCACCTACCTCATCATCGAGCATGGCGTACGCGATGGCATCGAACGGGCCTCGAAATTATTCATGCCCGTTCTGTTTATCCTTCTGTTGGTTATCGTAGTGGCCTCGTGCATGTTACCCAATGCCTCGCTGGGTATAGAGTTCCTGTTTAAGCCCGACAAATCGATGATCAATAGCGATGTGTTCCTGAGTGCCCTCGGACAGTCGTTCTATTCGCTGAGCATTGCCATGGGATGTATCTGTACTTATGCTAGTTATTTCTCGAAGCATACGAACCTTACGACATCTGCAGTACAGATAGGTGTCATCGACTCCTTCGTTGCCATTCTGGCCGGACTGATGATATTCCCTGCAGCTTTCTCCGTAGGTGTCAATCCCGATAGTGGTCCTTCGTTGATCTTCATCACCCTGCCAAGCGTGTTCCAAGAGGCATTTGGCGGCATGCCGCTGATAGGCTATTTCATTTCCGTTTTGTTCTATCTACTCCTGTCGTTGGCAGCACTCACCTCTTTGATCTCCCTTCACGAGGTAAGCACTTCATTCTTCCAGGAGGAATTCCGTCTCACGCGTAAGGCTGCAGCCATCATCGTCACTGTCTCGTGCTGCATCATGGGCATCATTTGTTCCCTCTCGCTGGGACCCTCAGGAACGACGCTCCACTTATTTGAGAAACCGCTGTTCGATATCTTCGATTTCGTGACAGGACAGATATTCCTGCCCATCGTGGGATTCCTGACTTGTATTCTGATTGGTTGGTTTGTCCCCCATAAACTGGTACACGACGAGTTTACCAATTGTAGCACCTTGCGTGTCGGACGGTATTTCCACCTCTATCTGTTCCTGGTAAAATATGTTTGTCCTATTTGCATCCTGTTTATTTTCCTGCATCAGTTTGGCTTAATCTAAAAAAAGGGTGAAATCATGGCAGAGCGTGGCAACTTCGGCAGCAGGTTAGGCATTGTGCTGGCAACAGCAGGCTCTGCCGTAGGTCTGGGCAATGTGTGGCGTTTTCCCTACATGACAGGTCAGAACGGTGGAGCTGCCTTCATCATTATCTATCTGGCCTGTATTATCATACTCGGTATTCCCGGCATGGTGAGCGAGTTCATCGTTGGCCGTCACTCACAGACAAATGCCGCTCGTGCCTATGCCAGTTTCTCACATGGAAAAGTCTGGGGATTCGTGGGTATCTTGGGTATTATCACCTCAACCATCATCCTAGGCTTCTACGCTGTGGTGGCAGGTTGGTGCCTGCACTATCTGGGTGCCTCAACGATAGGGAGTTTAAGGGGCGATGCCAGTTTTGTGCATAATTATTTCCAATCATTCTCCAGTGATCCCATCAAGCCCGCTGTCTTGGGCGTGGCCTTTATTCTGATCACCCATTTCATTATCATCCGAGGAGTGCGCAATGGCATCGAACGGGCCTCTAAGCTACTGATGCCCCTCCTGTTCATCCTCTTACTGATCATCGTCATCGCCTCCTGCTCACTGCCTGGCGCTTTCAAGGGCATTGAATTCCTGCTGAAGCCCGATTTCTCAAAGGTCAGTGGCAAGGTTTGTCTCGAAGCCTTAGGGCAGGCATTCTTCTCTTTGAGTCTTGGTACAGCTTGTCTCTGCACCTATGCCAGTTATTTCTCACGCCAGACCAAACTGTTATATTCAGCGACACAGATAGCGCTCATCGATTTCCTGATAGCCTTGATGGCAGGCCTGATGATCTTCCCTGCGGCATTCTCTGTAGGCGTACAGCCTGACAGCGGGCCATCGCTCATCTTCATCACCCTGCCCAATGTGTTCCAACAAGCCTTCAGCTTCATGCCAATGCTGGGCTATATCATCTCCATCCTGTTTTATGCCCTGCTAGTGTTCGCTGCTCTCACGTCTACCATCTCCATGCATGAGATCGGTACAGCTTTCTTCCACGAGGAGATGCACATCAAACGCTCAAATGCTGCCTGGATACTGACCATTGTGTGCAGCATTATCGCTATCTTCTGCTCTCTGTCCATTGGGAAACCCGACATCCAGTTATGGGGCAAGTCGCTGATGGACTTCTGCGACTTTGTTACGGCTCAGTTGATGCTGCCTTCCGGTGCCTTGCTGACGAGCATCCTCGTGGGATGGTGCGCCTCGAAGAAGATTGTCCGCGAAGAGTTTACCAACTGGGAAACCTCCAATAGCAAATCGTATTTCAACTTTTATCTGATTTGTGTCCGATATATTGTGCCTGTCTGCATCCTGCTGATTCTTATGCATCAGTTTGGAATCATCTGACGACACACCCTGCTGAATAACTTTACATCTTAATCTATGAACTACATTCGGGAATTTTTCTATTTGAGGAAGTCAGACCGCAAGGTCATCCTTACACTACTCAGTGTCATTGTGATTGCATTGGTAGTAATCTTCATGACAGGGGGCAGCAACGAGTCGAACGAGTTGACGCCCGCAGACACAGTCCTTGTCAAACACGACTATCGCGATTCCACCCGTCGTCAGCCTTATCGTGAGCAGACCAAGACGGTTTATGTCCGCACGAAAGTAGTCTACCGCGACACATCCTATCGCCGTGGCAAAGCACTGAGCGAAGCTGCATACGATTCTGTAAGAGCCCCTTATCAGAAAAAGATCAAGGCCGGCGAGCATGTTGTACTGAACACTGCCGACACGACAGCATTGAAAACAGTACCTGGCATCGGCTCCTATTATGCCCGCAAGATCATTGCGTATGGCCAGCGTCTGGGCGGTTATGTCAGCGTGGATCAGCTCGATGAAATCGAGGGGTTTCCGCTCGATGCCAAGGATTATCTCACGATCGAAGACGCTGCGCCCCGTAAACTCAATGTCAACACCCTCTCGCTCAATGAGCTCCGGAAACATCCTTACCTCAATTTCTATCAGGCAAAGGCCATTACCGAATACCGTCGCCTACATGGCCCCCTCCACGCTTTGAGTGATCTGCGACTCTCCAAAGACTTCCCGCCAGAAGCCATCAAACGACTGGAACCCTACGTAGACTATTGATTAATATGTTAATAAATCATAGAGAATGATGAAGATACGAAGTTTTTTCGTATTTTTGCACAAAGAAACTAGTAACTAAGGTATTATGTGTGAGTCATTATTGTTATTTGGACTTGGAATGCAAGAGATATTGGTCATTGCACTGATTGTGCTGCTGCTTTTCGGCGGCAAGAAAATTCCTGAATTGATGAAGGGCCTCGGCAAGGGCGTGAAGAGTTTCAAGGAGGGGATGAATGAAGTGACGGATATCACAAAGGACGAAAAGGACGAGAAGAAGGATGAGTGAGACGCCGACCATGACCTTCTGGGATCACCTCGACGAACTTCGTTCGGTGATCATCAGGACGATGGTCGTGACGGTGGTGGCTGCCGCTGTGGCCTTCTGTCTGAAGGAGCAGTTGTTCGACATCGTACTGGCACCCCGTTCCAGCGATTTCATCACCTACAGACTCATGGGGGTAGAACCCTTCAGCATCCATCTGATGAACACCGGACTGACGGAACAGTTCATGATTCATTTGAAAACAGCGATGTACGCGGGCGTACTTGTAGCCCTACCCTATATCGTCTATCTTCTCTTCGGATTCATTTCGCCAGCGCTCTATGACAATGAACGGAAATACGCCACCCTGCTCTGCACCAGTGGTTACCTGATGTTCATGCTAGGCACACTACTGAATTACTTCCTCATCTTCCCGTTGACGGTGAAGTTTCTTGGAACCTATCAGGTGAGCCCCGATGTGGCGAATATGCTGACCCTGCAGTCGTATATGGATACCATGCTGATGATGAACCTTGTAATGGGCATCATCTTCGAACTGCCAGTAGTCAGCTGGATATTAGGCCGGATGGGCTTGATCAATGCCCAGATGATGCGTGCCATGCGTCGGCATGCCGTTGTCGCCATTCTGGTGGTTGCAGCCATCATCACCCCCACGACCGATGCCTTTACACTCTTCATTGTGGCGCTGCCGATATGGCTGCTCTACGAACTGAGTATATTCATAGTGAAATCATCAGACTAAACAAAACTTATAGATTATGCTTCGTAAAATCAGAACGATCCTTGCAGCGGTGTTCTTCGTACTTATCACCCTGCTGTTCCTCGACTTCACAGGGACATTGCACCACTGGCTTTCGTGGCTGGCAAAGATCCAGTTCCTGCCTGCCGTGATGGCGCTCAACGTAGTGGTTGTGGTCGCACTTCTGTTGCTGACCCTCGTCTTCGGGCGTATCTACTGCTCTGTCATCTGTCCGCTAGGTGTCTTTCAGGATATCCTTGCCCGTTTCCATCGGAAGAAGAATAAGTACAGCTATTCCAAGGAAGTGCGCTGGCTGCGCTATCCCGTGCTGGTGGTCTTCATCGTCGCCGCAGTGGCCGGCATCGGCTCCTTATTCCAGTTGCTGGCGCCTTACAGTGCCTACGGCCGTATCGCCACCATGATTTTCCAACCAGTCTGGCAATTCGGTAATAATATGTTGGCTGTACTTGCAGAGCGCGCCGACAGCTATGCCTTCTACACCGTCGATGTGTGGATGAAGTCGCTGCCGGTATTCATCATTGCCGCCGTCACCCTTGTGGTGCTCTTTGTGCTGGCATGGCGAGGGGGACGCACTTACTGCAACACCATCTGTCCGGTGGGTACTGTCCTGTCGTTCTTCGCCCGTTTCTCCTTTCTGAAAGTCCGTTTCGATGCTGATAAGTGCAAGAACTGCTCGATGTGTTCGAAAAACTGCAAAGCAGCCTGCATCGATTATAAAAACCATACGGTCGATTATAGCCGTTGCGTGGTCTGTGGCAATTGCATCGGGAGTTGCAAATTCGGTGCACTAAAGTATGCTGGCCCGGTTGGAAAAGCAGGTAAATCCAGTGAGACCAGCCCTATCGATACCAGCAAGCGATCATTCCTCTTAGCCTCGGCACTGGTCTCTACAGCCGCCTTGGCCCAGAAGAAGGAAAAGCTGATGGATGGCGGTTTGGCAGAACTCGAGGATAAGGTTGCCCCTGCCCGTCAGACACCCCTCACCCCGCCTGGCTCATTGTCATTCGAGCATTTTGCCCAGCGCTGCACAGGCTGTCAACTCTGCGTCTCAGAATGTCCTAACGAGGTGCTCCGTCCCAGTAGCGACCTGATGCACCTCATGCTGCCTGTCATGTCCTACGAGCAGGGCCACTGCCGTCCGGAGTGTACCCGCTGTTCTGAGGTCTGCCCTGCAGGTGCCATCCTCAAGGTCGACAAAGACGAGAAATCATCCATCCAGATTGGTCATGCTGTCTGGATTAAGAAGAACTGTGTCCCCATCACCGACGAGGTGGAGTGCGGCAACTGCGCCCGCCACTGTCCCACCGGTGCCATCGAGATGGTACCCCTTGATGAAAACGATGAGGCATCACCCATGATTCCAGCTATCAACGAGGCTGCCTGCATCGGTTGCGGCGCCTGTGAGTATGTATGTCCGTCGCGACCCTTCTCAGCCATTTACGTCGAGGGCCACGAGGTGCATAAGAAAATATAATTTATAAATGATGACCAAGATGGATAAGAATATATCGAGGCGCAACTTCCTGAAGATTTTTGGTGCGGGAAGCGTAGCCACAGCCGCCACACTGGCAGGCTGCAAGGGCAGCGACAAGGCCGGCGAGCAGGCTGCTGAGGCATATAAGAACCAAGTGGAACCTCCCGTAGGCAAGATGACCTACCGCGAGAACCCAAAAACCAAGGAGAAAGTGTCGATTCTGGGGTATGGCATGATGCGTCTGCCGACAAAGCCCGACAATGACAATGAGTTTGACCAGGACATGATCAACAAACAGGTAGACTATGCCATTGAGCATGGCCTGAACTATTTCGACACCTCTCCCGTCTATTGTCAGGGTCAGTCGGAGCGCTGCACAGGTATCGCCCTGAAACATCACAAGCGCGAGGAGTTCTTCGTGGCCACGAAACTCTCCAATTTCAACCGCGACTACTGGAAGCGGGAGAAGGCTATCGAGATGTACCAGAACTCGATGAAGGAACTGCAGGTCGACTACATCGACTATTATCTGTTGCATGCCGTTGGTGGCGGTATGGACGAGTTCAACGGCCGCTATGTCGACAACGGTATCATGGACTTCTTGATGAAGGAACGCGAGGCAGGACGCATCCGCAACCTCGGTTTCTCGTTCCACGGCCACAAGAGTGTGTTCGACGAGGTACTTGCCATGCAGGATAAATACCATTGGGACTTCGTGCAGATCGAGCTCAACTACCTTGACTGGGACTATGCCAATGAGATCAGCAAGAACAATGTCGATGCCAGCTATCTCTATGCAGAACTTCAGAAGCGAGGCATCCCCGCCGTCATCATGGAACCCCTGCTGGGAGGTCGTCTGACCAATCTGCCTCAGTATCTGATGGCCGAGCTGAAGAGCCATGCCCCAGAGAAGTCGGTGGCCTCGTGGGCTTTTCGCTATGCAGGCACCCCCGAGGGCGTACTCACCGTGTTGAGCGGTATGACCTATATGGAACACCTTAAAGACAATTTGCTTTCGTATTGTCCGCTGGAGCCCCTCTCCGAGAAAGAGATGCGCTACCTCGACGATGAAGTTGCTAGGAAGATCGTCAGTTTGGAGAATATCCCCTGCAACGACTGTAAATATTGCATGCCCTGTCCTTACGGTATCGACATTCCCGCCATCTTCGTACATTATAATAAATGCAAGAACGAGGGTTCACTGCCGATGGGCGTTGGCGACAAGGACTATCGCAAGCATCGTCGGCAGTATCTGATTTCACTCGACCGTGTGGTGCCGCGCGACCGTCAGCCCGACCACTGCATCCAGTGTGGGCAGTGCGAGCCCCATTGTCCGCAAAATATCCGTATCCCCCGCGAACTGCGCAAGATCGACGAAATGATTGAAAATCTCAAACGAGACAACGAATAATAACTCAAATTCTTACCATGATGAAAAAATTTTATTGGTTTCAATCCGCCTTTCTGGCTTTAATCACAGTACTGACCTCGTGTAGCACCAACGATATTCCCGTAGTGCCACCTGCCGACGAAGTAGAAGAACAGTTGCAGAAGATGACCTTACGCGAAAAGGTTGGTCAATTGTTCTTTGTTCGCCCCGAGGCACTCGACACCACCATCCATTGGAAGGCGTATGCCGACCTCCCTGCTTTTGAACTGCAGGCTGTGAACAACTGCATGAAGGGCGTAAACGAAAAGTATCCTGTAGGCGGCATCATCCTCTATGCTTGGAACATCAAGGACGAGGCACAACTGAAGCAGTTCATGTCGCAACTGAAAGCACTGAATGGCCAGCCGCTGATGTGTATCGACGAGGAGGGAGGCCGTGTGGCACGTATCGCCAACAATGAGAACTTCCACGTGAAGAAGTACGAGTCGATGTCTGCCATCGGCGCTACAGGCGATCCGAAGAATGCCTACGAGTGCGGAAACACCATCGGCACCTATCTTACTCACTATGGCTTCGACATCGATTTTGCCCCTGTGGCCGATGTAAACACCAACCCCGACAACATCGTTATCGGTGCCCGTTCTTTCAGCGACAATCCTGCTGTGGCAGCGCCCATGGTGACCAACTATCTGCAGGGACTGAAGGATGCCGGCATCACAGGCTGCATCAAGCATTTCCCTGGTCATGGCGACACCAAGGCCGATACGCATTACGGCTACGCGCAGACACTGAAGACCTGGGATGAGATGCTCAATTGTGAGATTATCACATTCCGTGCAGGCATCCAGTGGGGCTGCCAGCTGATCATGACCGCCCATATCGGTGCGCCTAACGTCATCGGCGAGGATATCCCTTCCACTATGTCGTCCGTCATCCTGCAAGACAAGTTGCGCGGCGAACTGGGCTATCAGAACATCATCGTAACCGATGCCATGGATATGGGAGCCATCATGCAGCAGTACACCAACGAGAAGGCTGCTGTGGGCTGTATCCAGGCTGGTGTCGACATCGTGCTCTCACCACAAAACTTCGTCAAGGCGTTTGACGCCATCGTAGCCGCTGTCGAAAACGGTACCATCACCGAAGCACGCCTCGACCAGAGCGTGCGCCGCATCTTAAAGCTGAAAAAGCAAAGATAGACAGCGCTACTCGCTATAATTATGATCTATCACGATGGTCACTTCTTCCTCAGGAACAAGTGCCTTGATTTCATTTGCCAATTGCGATGACAGGGCAGCCTCATCGTGAACGGAGATGTCGGGCACCACATCGACTGAGATACGATGCTCTTTCTCGAAATAGTAGAAGCCATGCACCTGCACAATCTCCTTGTGCTTGGCCAGTGCCTGCATCACCTGACTTTGCAGCGCTGCCCGCCGGTTATCGCCTGTAGCAACGGCATACACTCCTACAGTCATAATGATACCATGGCGGGCGAACATCTGCTCGGAGATACTACGCGTCAGCCCGTGAATCTCATGAGCGCTCATTGTGTCGTTGACATTCACATGTAGCGAACCAATCAGTACGTTCGGACCATAGTTGTGCAGGATGATGTCGAACACGCCATGAACCCCCTCAAAGGCAGACACCTCCTGACGGATGTCGTGTAGCAGATCCTGAGAAATACGGGCGCCCAGCAGCTCATTGACGGGCGAGGCCAGCATCTCGATACCGGCTTTGATGATCACAACAGAGATCAATGCGCCGAGGATACCGTCGAGCGACACCTGCCAGAGGAGCATGATGCCCGCCGAGACCAATGTCGCCAAGGTGATGACAGCATCGAAGAGCGCATCAGAACCGGAAGCAATCAGGGCGTCGCTCTTTAATTGCTGACCCTGCCGCTTCACATACTGGCCAAGCATCAGTTTTACGATGATAGCCACCACGATCACCATCAGTGTCACCGTGGTATATGACGGCTCCGTAGGGTCGAATATCTTCTTCACCGACTCTATCAGTGAGGTGATGCCTGCCGACAGGACAATGACGGCGATGATGATGGCGCTAAAATACTCGATGCGCCCGAATCCGAAGGGATGTTCGCGATCGGCAGGACGCTCAGAAAGTTTCGTGCCAATGATGGTAATCACACTCGAGAGAGCATCGCTCAGATTGTTCACTGCGTCCATCACGATAGCCACACTGCTGGCCAATATGCCCACTACGGCCTTGAATGTCGCCAACAGCACATTGGCTATAATGCCGATGATACTGGTCCGGATAATCTTCTGTGATCGGTTCATATCTTATTCATTTATATTCTACAACCATTTTGCTTACGGCCGCAAAGATACGAATAAAATCTCAAATCCGCACATTTTTCCGAAAGATTATGTCGACCAAAGAATGCCTAGTCATGCGACAACTATGACAACGTTCCACCGATTTGTCGCAAATATCCTCCCCTGTCGCAACAAGTCGGAGCGAAAAACACGAAAAAAGTTGGAATTAGTTCATAATCGCCCTATTTTTGCAGTGTCAAAAGTCAGAAACGACAGATGACACAAGAGAATAATAAAACAAGTATAACAAATAAAAGATTACGATTATGAAGCAGAATACAGTTTTGGTAAAGTCGGTGCTCATGAGCATCATTACCGCAGTCACAGTGTCGTTCACAGCATGTACAGACGACGCAGACCTGATAAACGAGTTATCAGAACCCCAGGTTCTCAACAACGAGCCCAAGGAGCCTGTAGGTTTCATCTTCAACGACTTCCTGACACCTGAGGACATTCAGATCCTGAATGCCGACACCACACAGATCTCTATCAGCAAGGAACTGGCCGACAAGAAGGGCATCGACAACTTCGTCAACCGCCCAATGGGTATCTGGCTGAACCTTCGTGAGGCATCGTTCCTGCGCAGGGGTACCAAGCAGACACTGGCAGGCGACCGCTACATCATTGACGTCGTCAAGGCTGAGCTCGCAGAAGTTCTCCCTATCGGAAAAGACATTACGCTGAAGACCGACGTCTACGTGAACCCCGAGGCTCTGGTAAACACTGCTACACGTGGCGATGAAGGCAAGGACCTGAGCCAGATAATGGAAGAAATGTCTATAGACAAAGATGGTTGCTTCCACCCCGTTGCCATCAGATTTGACGAGGAGATGACACGTAGCAGCAACATGCCCGACGTATACTACAGTCCATTGGAACTTCTGGCCTCGGCCTCGGGACAGGGACAGACAAGAGGTTGGTTTGACTGGGTTGAAGACACCTGGAATGACTTTGTAGATTTCGTGTCAGATAATACCGATAAGATCTTAGATATAGTGCTTGAGAGTGGCAAACACATACTCGATCCCTTCGGCATCGGCCAGTTCTTCTGGGATCTCTGTATCGACGGCAACGAGGCAGGCAACTTTACCGGCGAACTGCTCCACTTCAAGAACAACCTGACACTCAAGAAGGATTTCAAGCTCGGATCGGCAGAAAGCGACACCATCTCCATCAGACTGAAAGCCCCCATGGAGTGCAAGGTCAACTACATCATCAACATGAAGCCTGGCGGCAGCCTCGCAAACCCGAGACTCGACTACTTCCGCGCTTGCATGGACGGTGAGTTCAAGACTTCTCCCGAGCTGACCATCGGACTCTCAAAGAAGATCGAACTGCCTAAGGACAAGCAGAAGATCAAGATTAAGGATTTCCCCGGCAAGACCCTGCAATTCAATATCTATGGCATCCCCGTCATCATCACCATCACGCCCAATGCCTACCTGAAGCTGAAACTCAAGGGCGAAGGTTACCTCTATGCCGGTATCAAGTACGATTTCGCCAGCAAGTTCAAGGTAGGTGCCGAGTACAAGGATTCAAAATGGCACAACCTGACCGGTGGCGAGATTACCAAGAGCGAGTTCAAGCTCACGCCGATAGCAGCCACCTTCAGTGTCAATGCAGGAGTAGGACTCATGCTCGGATGCGATGTCGAATTCTACGACGTAGCCGGACCCTATGTCGCAGTAGGCCCACAGCTGGCAGCAGACATGAAGCTGAATGTCCGTCCGACCGAAAAGACCCCCATCTCAATCACATCGAACGGAAAGATTGGCATCTGGGGCGAAGCTGGCGCCAAAGTTGAAGTCTGGAAATGGAACATCGCCGACTACTACGACGAGTTCGACTTCGGAAAGACCTGGGACCTTTGGAACTATCCTGACAAGGACAAGAAGCAATCAGGCATCATCGACGCACTCGTCAAGAGTCTTAATGATAGTTACAATAAATTAAGGAAATGACAAGTTGAAAGACATCAAGCAAAAGCGAGCCGCAAGGCCCGCTTTACTTTTGAGTAGTCAAAGTGACAGGCACCTGAATATGTATGCCGCCGAAGGTCACCGCGTGCCTGTCCCCCCGTGAGCCGTACCCAATCGTGATACCAATGATACCGTGATACCCGTGATACCGAAAAGAGAGGTCAATCCCGACCTCTCTTTCCTTTTGTGATGTATTGTGCGAATTCTTCGAATGCCTCGTTGAAAGCCTTGCTGTCAAAGGGGCAGCTGTTGATTTGAGAGACAATAGCCACCATCACCCTCATAAAGCGGTGTACCGATGCGTAGTCGCTCCAGTCGATGATGATATGCGCTATCCTTCGGTGCTGAGGCAACTTGTTCAGCAACCGCTTGATCAGACTGTTGGGCAGTGAGACAAAGTGATACAGGCAGATCTCAGTCTCACAATAGCCCCGCTCACAGTATTTCCGCAGGTCACGCATGATGGTCAGATACAGATACCTCACATCATGGCTCTCCGTCGTGTTCCAGTTCAGTTGGTTCATCATCGTCAAAGTCCTCCTCAATGAAATCAAAATTACCCATCACGGTCGTCGTCTCGACCGTCGTCTTCTTGAACTTCTTAGAGCGGTATACCGACAGCACCACAATCTCGTTCGACGTAAACACCTCGCGGCAGATCTCCGGAAACTTCTCCTGCAGTTCCGTACTGGTGCTCAGCGCGAAGTCGGATGCCCTCGACGTGCCCAGACCGATATCCCCCGTAGGCAGGTTCGTGTAGTCGGTCACCTCCAGATTAAAGCTGGGCTTCTTGGCGAAGCCATGCGGCTTTTTCTTGAAGATCGGATACATGGCATACTTCTGATAAAACCCGCTTTTCAAGGGATAGGAACCCGTATTGATACAGCAGTTCTGCTTAAACCGCAGCGCTGAGCCGTCGGTCAGCTCAATGGTCAGACATGAGAAATTAAACCTTGGAATCAGCAGCTTGCCGAAGGTCACATACCCATTATCCTCAAACCGTTTTAAAGCAAATTCTATCATGACTTCACCTTCTTGTAAGTTTCACCGTTCACCTTCGTAATCACCTTGTCCTTCTTCCAGCGATAGATGATCACCTTCACCTTCGAGTGTACGCCCAGCTTCATGCAGGCTGATATCACGTCGTTCTTCGTAAACTCATCGGGCAGCGACTCAAAAAGCCCCTGATGATGATTGGCCTCGACCACTGCCTCGTTCTGAAGCTTGTTGTATTTCTCACCAAACATCTTCAGACTCTCATAGAGGTCTCTGTCCATAAACCAGAGCACAAAGTCCCTGATGATCTTCTTCTCCCTCTCCCTGACCTGCGACCAGCAGCACATGCAGACCATAGCCAGTCGGAATCCCTTCACGGCGCAACGCCTGCGGAAGGTGTCGGCAGCCAGGTCATTGGCCAGCGAGGCAGAGCGGCGCGTCTTTTCAAGCCATACCTTGATTGTCGGAAACAGCCACGACATATCCAACCTGGTCTTCTCCTTCAGGGTGAAGCGCCAGTTCACATGCTTGTCGTAGTTGGCCGAGGTCGTATTATACAGATGCACCTCCTCGCTCGTCATCTCTACCGGGTCACGATACGTGTTCTCGTCGCAACGCTCCACAAACCGCTCTATCACTTCCCTCTGCTTGTTCGTCAGCGGTTTCCATGCCTGGAACTCCGCAAACTGCTGGTTCTCGATTTCGCAGATCGAGATGCGCGTCACCATACCGTCCTCCACATTCGAGTAGTACTTTTTAACAGCCCCCGGTGTGCCTGTCAGGAGGATATTATAAAATACCTTTACCTTGCCCTTGAACGTTGCCGTCGACTTGAAGCTCTGGCCATACTCGCTGTTGTCCCATGCCGTGCGGAAGAGGTCACTCTTGTCGGCACCGCCCGACGAGGATCCCTTCTTGAAAGTATCCACCTCTTCGGCAAAGGTAAACATGTGGTAGCCGTGGTTGTCGCGCATCTTTTCCAGAAACTCCGGCAGCGAGTTGATGGCGGGCATAATCCTGACCATCACATGCGGCAGGTCCTTGCCCTTCTCGTCATCAGCCTTGGTGTTCTGGTCTATCAGCCACAGCTGTTCGCGCAGGTCATTCATCTCATCCCTCAGCCTGATCTTGCTCATCAGCATATCCACCAGTCGCTTGGCGAAGCTCTTGCCTGCGGAGGGCGGAGCCCAGATGGTGCTAAAGAAGGTGGTGCTCTGCTCCGTCAGGTCGATATAGTCGGCCCGCACAAAGCTGGTCAGCGTACCCATCACGGGCATCAGTCCCACGATGGTGGGATACACGAAGTCCTTGGGACAGATAGAGCAGAACTCCCTGAACACCGGCGGCAGTGGCGGCAACGGAGCTTTCTCAGGCTCGTCCTGATCCATATAGTCCAGCACCTCCTTGTCCTTCTTCGTCACCACATAGCCGCGCTTCTTCAGCCAGAGATAGAAGTCCTTCGGTATCTGCGACGTGTTGTTGGTCTTGCAGATCGAGGTGCATTGCGACCAGCGTTTCTCGGGTGTACCCTCGCACAGCGGCAGCACGGCGAACACGATTCTGGGATCATTGTCGCAGATATTCCTGAAGTCCTTGATCAGGTCGTTGTAGAACCCATGTCGCAGCCCTTCCTCAGGCACCCCACCCTTGTCCATGATATAATCCTCGGCTATCTCCGCACAACGCTTGCCATTAAACTCAAAGTTGCGCATCTTCTCGGTGATCTCGGGCAGTTTGGCACAGTTCTGGGGGACTGGCTCACTGGGGTCTGTCCCAGGTGCCTGTCCACCTGACTGCGCTCCACCTGACTGCGCCCCTGACTCCGGCAATATCGGATACACCTCAGCCTCTGCCTCCCACATCTCCGGATTCTCATAGATAATCCAGTCTTTCTTCACCATAAACGAACAGCGCGACAAGTCGTTTACCACCGTATCATTCTTGCCGTAGTCCTCCAGGTGGAAGTACTCGCCGAACCACTCGATATGCTCCTTGAGCGATGTAAACTGCATGGTGCATCTGGCGATAATTCTTAGCCCGTCGGAGGGTGTCTCGTGCACCAGCGAGATGCCCCAGTAGTCGAGTGCCCCCCTGGCCCTTGTCGCATCAGTGATGTCGAGCTCGGCAAACCTGTTCAGCATCTTGTTCTGATACAAATCCTGCCAGATCTCCCTGGCCGGCAGCTTCGCGTGGTCGATGTCAATCATATAATACTGGGTAGGCGTGAGACATTCCTTCTCACGCTTACCCTTTTCGTTGAAGCCGCAATAGAAAGCCACGGGCAACTGGTATTTGTTGGCCTCGTAGGCCGCCTTGTCATCGCGTTCGCTGGCTGCCCTTGCGGCATCGCAATACATGATGACTTGCCGGTCGCTTGTTATCGCGTCAAACTTTGCCTTGTCGAGCGGCTTGGTTTTCTTGTCAAGCCGCGTCGATGCATATCTGAAAATGCTCATAATGCTAATTCATTTAAATTCTTGTAACATTCGACAATGATTTCCTTGTAGGCCCGGCGTATCTCTTCAGGACTGCCTTTCTGAATGCTGATCACGATGCGTACCAGATGGTATGATCCGTAAATCGCGTGTCGGTCGCCTTCCACCAGCTTTCTGAGATTGGAAGGCTTCGCACCCTGCTGATACGGCTTCACAAGGATCTGACCATTGGGTGAAAGCTTGAATGAGCCTTTATAGGTCACGCCCACCTCCAGTTTCATGGGCTTCTCGGTTGTGTAGTCGGGCAATTCTATCATTGCCAACTCTTTTTCTTTATCCATTTTCGTGAGTTTTTAGTGGGTTAATACTGTCGGGCTAACTTAAATTTCTCATCCTGCGGGTAGCCGTAAACGCCGTTGTAGTACTTCTCATTGAAAGTGTCTACCTGGATGGAAATGCCGAGAGGAATGCGCTCATCACTACCAATCAGAGCGGCGAATGCCTTGACGTCGTAGTTCTTCGCATTGAGTTCAATCTTCGCCGACTGGGTATAAGTGCCTCTGGGGCCTTCGTCTTCCCACTCAACGATAAACGGATGAATTTCGTAATGGCCGTTGCGGCCGTCTCCCTCGATCAACGGGAGTTCCTTACATACTTTTGCTTGTACTAACATAACTGTAAAATTTTAAATGAATACTATAGTTAACTAAAACTTGAAAATTGTTCCTTTGTACACATTCATAGCCTCATGCCTGATTTCCTTCGACATCTGTGAATTTGATTTGAAAGACAAGGCCTTCGACACATTGTAGGAGCCGTACTTTTCAACGAGCTCTCGCCTTGATTTTGGATTGACGACAATTTTTTCCATATTGCAATTATTTGCTGCAAAATTAAGCGCAAAAAAATACGCAGACAAGTATATTCCTTGCCTGCGCATCTTTTGGGGAAAGTCGGAAGAAAAGGGGGAACTTTACGCCAGAAGTTCCAATAGTCTTTTGCCCAGTTTCACCTCTCGAGGATGAGCGCCCTCAGCAGCCCATTTTTCTATCGGACCCAGTATCTTGCCACGACGCAGGGGCTTGCCAACAGAGTCCTTGTCACAATGATAGGGGAAAGATTTGTCTAAAGGCCAGGTCTTTACTTCCTCAATAAACGACCGTTCACTACCTCTAAAACCTAAGATAGCATATACCCTGAAAACGACGCTCCACGATGAGTGCCCCCACCACAGACTTTCTGCCTTGGTTTTCTTACAAGCCAACGCCATTTCAGCCATTGTCGGCAGTTCTGCCGATGTGGCCTGCATCAACTCACTATGACTTTCATCCGACCCATCATCTTCATTTTCCTCCGTAAACGGGATTGGTTTTAAGTGATATTCAGCCCTGATCATATTGACATTATGAATGGCTTTCCGGTCACCATTCAGTAAGGCATTTACCAGGTAGGCACACAAGTAGTGCTCAGCCACAGCCATACTACCGGCTCGACCAGCCATTTTCAGCAGCTGGTTTTCCTTCAGCCATAACCCATCCAGATAAATTAGTTCCTTGTGATTACTCTTCATATGTCTAAGCACTTACAAACTGATTCCAGGTGTCCCCGGGGTTGCAAGTGCAAAGTTAGGCACAATTTTTTCAGGTTAAATGGTTTTTCAGAAGGCCGTCTCAAAGATTCTCAGAAATTCTCAATTATTCTCAGTTTTTCCCTGTTTTTCTCAGCCAACCTTTATTTCTTATAATATCTCATAAAGGTTTTCTGGCTGAACCCCTCACCCTTAGGCATGCCCATCCGCACAAGTTCGTTATACAGTTTTTCGGCACTCTGCGGCAGCAGCACTTTCTTCTCGTCCCTCATCTCCAACAGATATTGGCAGATATCCTGAATGCCATAACGTTTCACCAGTCGTGTGATCTCGTCGTGGATTTTCTTCTCCTGGCTGACGTCTACGGTGGGATGAATAAAATGGAAAAGCTCGTCGGGTGCCTCGTCGAAGACATTTTCAACCTTCCGGGCCACAGAAGGCCACCAGTCATAAGTCTTCAAATAGTCGCAGATGATCCGCCAGCCAGCCAACGCCTTTTCCGGACCGAAGCGCTTGATATCACGCCTCACCTTATCGCAGAAGACTTTCTGAAGGAAAGCCAGTGCGGCGGCGTCAGGGGATTGACAAATGGTGATGGGGGCTTCTTTGGTCATCGTGTCGGGGGGTAAGATGGTTATTTAATAAGGAAATAGCCGGTGGGGCCGTTTGTGGCGCAGAGTTTGCCGCCTGAGGGAATTGGCCCCGATCTCCGATGATGACCGTTTCAGGAATCGACGCCGAGGGGTTGTCACCCAACTTCAAATCGAGTTGGATAGCAGCCGAGAGTGCCTGCCCGCAGCTTACAGCGGTTTGGAAGACAGACACGGAATTGCGCTTTGCTGTGATTCCTGTCATTCTGAAAACAATCTGGTGATCCGGCTGCAAAGATATAAAAAATCCCCCGACCGGCAATGAAATTTTCCATGTTTTTTTTGCGAAGAAATGTTAATCAAAAGCCACCCTCCTGCTGTATCCCCCAACCCCACAAACACTTACATCATTCACCTTCAAGAGAAGCACAAACTCCCCCCCAATAAACAGCCCCGCTGCCATAAAAACAGCGAGGCTTGATATCAGATAGGACACGGAAGTGCCTGCCCCCTTCGTGTCACAATATCGCCGCAGTCTTGATTCTTTTCTCCAAGGTGTCTTTGATATAGGCATTGATAGTTAATCCTGCCTGACGGGCCAACATCGCAACCTGTCGATGAATGGATGGTGACAGACGTACATTCAGGACTCCTGTATAACTCTTATCAGGCTCAATACCTTCGTCTTCGCAATAAGCCAGATAATCGTCGACAGCCTCATGAAAAGCTTCTGTAAGCTCTTTCACGCTTTCGCCTTCAAAGTTTACCAAACCATTGATGCCTTCAATCTTACCGAAAAACACCTGATCCTTCTCGCTATAGGCTACAGAGCCTAAATAGCCTTTATAAGTCATTGTATTCATAATCAATCCTCTTCTTTTATAAAACCTGCCTCTTTCAAATCTTCTAATACCTGCTTCATAGCATATTCCTTTACGATATTGCCTGGGTGTGGCTTATGGAGCATGATGGGGCGCTTGGCACCGTTCTTGAATATCAGACGGGATCCAGAGGTCTTCCCTTTATTGCTCTTTTCGTAGCCAAATCCTTCCAATAATCGTTGCATCTCATCGAAAGTAAAATCCGATGGCATTTTCAGAAAACGGTTTCTTAATTTCTCTTTTGTACCCATTTGTAACTGAAATTTGGGTGCAAATGTAACTATTATTTGGTTACCAACCAAATTATTTCATAACTTTTTTATTTTTTTCTTGCTTTTTGAACAGATGCTGGGATACACATTTCCGATCATTTTGCTGACGTCCGCAAAATGATAGCCATGTCAAAACAAGGACAGGATATTTTGTGACAGTCACAGATTATCTGACCCCTCTATTGTGTCATTGATAAGTGATCAGAACCGACCCCATGATCCTCAAGAACCAATCCACCGTTTACATTCTCCATCTCTTCCATTGTGAGAGCGCGTGCGCTCATAAAAAATTGCCATGAAAACAGGCACCCATACCCAGGTGCCTGTCCCCATGACTAGAACTGCGCGACTTCACAACATTTTCCCCCGATTTTTTGGAACTTTCAGAAAAACTCCGTATATTTGCAGGCAGAAAAGAAATATTGCTCGTAAGAATGTCTAACAAAACATATAATTAACATATGAAAAGAATATTTTTTATTTTTGCAGTAGCAATGCTTTGCTTAAAGGCATTTGCATCGGACGAGCCAGGTGAGAATCTACAAACGGCCATCATTGACGGCATAGAATGGACTTATGTTGTGCTCGATGAGTCTGCCAAAACATGTAAGGTTGGCGGAAGAAGTGGAGGAGGTGGTTCTGGCAAGGCAATTGATAGGAACACTACTGGTGCCATAACTATTCCAGATGTCATCAATGGTTACACTGTCGTTGAAATACATAAAAAAGCTTTTGAAAATTGTAAGAAGATAACGTCAATCGTTGTATCTGAACACGTGAGGGTTATTGGTGAGTCCGCCTTCGAAGAATGTAAAAGTCTTGTTACAGCAGAACTACCTGCCAGCCTCATCAGTATTGGGGATGAACCATTTGATAAATGTGAAAATATAGCTGAAGTGATTATCCACGCCACAACACCTCCTGAGGTCGACGGAAATGTGTTGGATTTCCGTCATGAAACTGGCATTCCATATTCGCCTAATGCCAGATTGCATGTGCCAGCAGGTTGCAAAGCAGCTTATTCTGCTGCTGAGGGATGGAAAAACTTTCTGCAGTGTGGAGGTATCGTTGAAGATGCAGAAACGGTAACTACCACTATCGTATTATCTCGTGTTTTCCCAGAAAAAGCAATGCCTTCAGATGTCGTCCGTTTAAAGATAGTCGGCATTTATGATCTGAGTTATTCGAATCAACTCCGTGTGGCGTTGCGTAATGCCAAGGGTGATATTGAGGGCCAATGGGACATCGATCCTGGTTTCGACATGAAGAACATCGGATCCCTTGACGATCTCCCCGATGCGGTCTTTGATTTGCAAACGGCTGAACTGGGCAAATATGACATTGTTGTTGGCGACGTGGTTCTCGAGAATGCCTTTGAATTAGAAGCCAGCGACGGCGGTCCGAATGTTACGGTTGAGGTGAACGGTCGTAATGAGATTTTGCTCGGCAGAGATAACATCTATACCATTGATTTCTTCAACAATTCGAATGTGGCGGCTTACAATACCCCGTTCACGCTCTTTATCAGCGACAAGAATGGTAATATGCAACTCTCTTTCGACTTCCCCATTGAGTGCTATGGTGAAGATATTCCTCAAGCAGTTAAGGATTTGTGCAAGGATTATGAAGACGGTGTTGTCATCGATACACAATACGGTCCCATGCGTGGCTATATGCTGAACATACCTTATATTCCACCTTATGGCGAGGCACATTACACTTTCCGTATTCGTCAGAAAGAAGAGGACACTACTAATCAAAATCTTCTGATGGTATACGCCTGTGGTCTCTCTGCCGGAGCTTATGATCCTAACCAGATAGAGTCGGCAAGCACTAGAGGTGACAATCAGGGTGACAATATGGATCTAAATCTGGTCGATTGCCTCATTAGATATTTCTCAAGAGGGAATACACCACCTGATTTGAAATGCGTCTTGTCGATTCACAGAGTCATCTATGCCATGAAGCGTAATCCACACATGCCTGTGGCTAACTTGGCGGCTATGTTGCGCTCAGCGGTGATGGCTTGTACTGGTAACAACTCTGGTGATGATCCCCAGATCATTATTAAGAAGCTTTGGGATGATATCATTGTAGTGCGTGTGGGTTGTCTGGTCATCATCAAGAAACAAAACTGGGTTTTGGTTAAAAATAGTTGCGACCCCAATGAGATGATCGGCCCCGCAGGATACGATGATGAGGCTCACTATATCCAACCCATCCGCAACATGAGCTATATGATTACATACGAAAACAAGTCGACGGCTACGGCTCCTGCTCATGAGGTGTTTATCAATGACCAGCTCGATGCCTCTGCTTATGAACTCTCTACTTTCGGCTTCACAGCGTTTGGATGGGCAGGAAAGGTTTGGAGCGTAGGCGGCTCAAAAACAAAGGAGTTCACGCGTGATATCAGTTATACAGTCAATGGCACGGACATCATCGTTCGCGTGAAAGGTAAGTTCGACGAGAAGACAGGCGAGGTCAATTGGAGTATGGTGTCACTCGACAAGAATGGCAAGGAAATCGATGATCCCAACATCGGCTACCTGGTACCCAACAACGACAATGGCGACGGTGAAGGCTTCGTCAGCTTCTCTATAGAGCACAAGGCTAATCCTGCCAATGGTTCTACGGTCAGCAACAAGGCTACAATCGTTTTCGACGCCAACAAACCAATAGAGACGAACACCTACGTGAACACGTTTGATACAGACTATCCGACCTCGAAGATGACGAAGGCAGAACAGAGTGGCGACAACCTTGTACTGTCATTCGAGGGCAGCGATGCGACTTCGGGCATATCTTCATATAATATCTACGTATTCAAAGACGGTGGAGAGGCAGAACTCCTGGCAGCGGATGTAAGAGAGAATTCTTATAGTATGCCTTATGACCCGAAGGTTAACTATGCTTTCTGTGTCATCGCAACTGACAACGTAGGCTGGAACGAACCTAAGGACTTGAAGCCTGAGATGGAGTATGTTACTGGTATTAGTGACATTAACATTGATGCAAAGACCCTATGGACAGTCTATGCTTCTGATGGAAGATTGGTTTCTGTGGGCGAGGGGGCAATCAATCTCTCGTTGCCTGGAGGTGTCTATATCGTCCGTATTGGAGATACGGTTCGGAAAGTGATTGTTAAATAGAATATGAAGCGACAATAACTAAAAAATCAACGTATGAAGAAAAAAATTTATATGGTAATGGCAGTGGCTTTAGTAGCCTTTTGCTGTGTATCGTGTGATAAATTGACACGAAAAGATGATAAATCTAATTCAGAGGAGGTCATTAGGGAGTATGGACAGTTAGTCGACGGCCAGCGCTACAAGACCTCTGGTAGTACGGCTGAGATTCACAGACCTTACAAAGATGATGATCGAGACACACGAACAACCATCGTTATCCCAAGTACAGTAGTGATTGATGGTAAGACGTATACCATAACGAGTATAGGTGAAGGTTCATTTGCCAGCAATGAGAATCTTACGTCTGTCACAATTCCCAATACGGTGACTATAATAGGCAGAGAAGCTTTTTATAGCTGCACAAGCCTTAAGTCGATAACGATTCCTGAGGGAGTGAAATCCATTGGCGAAGGTGCATTCTGGGGATGTGGTTTGTTATCAGTATCTCTGCCCAATAGCTTGGAAACGCTTGGCAATGGTGTATTTAATCATTGTGTGAGTCTTCCCTCAATAACTATCCCTAAAGGTGTGACAAGTATGGGTGAAAATCTTTTGGGGGAATGTACAGCCTTGCGGTCTGCGACTTTCTTTAGCAAGGTAATTGGGAATTACGTCTTTGGACATGAATCTATGCCTAATCTAACGGAAGTCATCTTTAACGAAGGGGTAGAGCGTCTTGGAGAGGGAGTGTTGCATGCTTGTTCAAATCTGAAATCACTTACTCTTCCTGCCAGTTTGAAGAGTCTAGGAGAAGGGGGGCTACGTGGTTGCACAAACCTGACATCTTTGAAGATTCTCAGCAAAGAATTGGTGATTAATGATAGATGGGGACTACAAGAATGTCAAGCCTTGACATCAATAGAGGTCTATTGCAAAAAGATTGGGAGATTGGAGTGCCAAAACCTGACGGAAGTCATTCTTGGAGATGGAGTTGAGGAGATTGGCGATAACGCATTTGGGCAATGCAGCAAACTGGCTTCTGTCAACTTCCCTGCCAGCTTGAAACTCATAGATCGTGGTGCTTTTAATAATTGCAGTGGGTTGGAGTCTATTATTATCCCAGATGGAGTAGAAGAGATTGGTGAAAATGCATTTTCAAGTTGTAGCAAACTCACAACAGTGACGATAGGCAGTGGTTTGAAAACGTTAGGCGGTGGCGTATTCTATGGGTGTAGCAGTTTGGAATCCATCACTCTTCCTGCTTCATTGACAGAGATAGGAAACAATGTTTTTAGTGAGTGCAGAAAACTTACATCACTTTCTATATTAAGCAAGAGTCTGACGATTGACCAACAGGTTCTTGGTAACCTCGAGAACCTTGTATCTGTAACGCTTTGTTGTAAAGAAATTGGGCGGGGTGCTTTTTTTGGTAATCAGTCTAAATTGACAGAGGTCGTTCTGAATGAAGGCGTTGAGATGATTGGCGAAAACGCTTTTACTCAATGCAGCAAACTGGCTTCCATCAACTTCCCTGCCAGCTTAAAAACCATAGATAGATATGCCTTCCTGGATTGTCGGAGCCTGGAGTCTATCACCATCCCCGATGGTGTAGAAGAAATTGGCGAAAACGCATTTGGTCAATGCAGCAAACTCACAACAGTGACAATTGGCAGTGGTGTGAAAACGCTAGGCGGTGGGGTGTTTATGGGTTGTTCAAAACTAACGGATATCTATTGCTACGCAACAGCTGTACCAGATGCAGACCGTGATATCGTCGAGTGGAATCAGTACGAGAAAGCAACCCTGCATGTGCCCTCTGCTTTGCTCGATGCCTACAAGGCCCATCAGCAGTGGGGAAGATTTAATAAAATTGTAGCACTTTAATTACATTCTTATTCTCACACAAGGGAGTCGTGTGAGATATGAGCAATGATACGATGTAGGGATGGCTCTTCTAATTGGGCCATCCCTCTTTTTCTCCCCCTCGATGTTTAGATATTTAGAAATTTAGCATTTGCCATTCTGCGCGACTTCACATCATTTTCCCCCCGATTTATTTGGAACTTTCGCAGAAAATGCGTATCTTTGCGGCATAATCACCATCTTACAATAACTAAAAGCACTTATTATGGATACAAGAAACAAACAAAACCGATGGGTGCTGCCATCCTGCTGTTAGGCCTTGTTAATAGTCACGGGGACAGGTACTTAGGTATGACGGCTGCTATGACTCAGGCACCTGTCCCCACGGCTATGGTGTGAAAAGTATATAGAACAAATTGAATAGACAAATTTATGAAAAAGACAATGTTATGGATGCTCGCCGCCATCCTTATTTGCGGCGCAAGCGTATTCACGGCGTGCTCATCGAACGATGACAACCCCTTTCAGCCTGTGGTGCAAGTTGGCATCGACAAGACCAACTTCCCGGATGACAACTTCTGGAACTATCTGCTTGAGCAGGACTATGGAAAAGACGGTGTACTGACGGAAGCAGAAATCAGAAACATTACTGTCATGGATGTCTCGGAAAAGGAGATTAAAAGCCTGAAAGGTATCGAGTATTTCACGGCATTGAGGACCCTGAATTGCAGCGACAACGAACTGACCGAGCTCGACATTTCGGGGAATACGGCTTTGGACACCCTGGATTGCAGCTACAACGAGCTGACCGCACTCGATGTCTCCAAGAATACAGCATTGAGGTCGCTGGATTGCAGTATCAATGAGCTGACCGAGCTCGATGTCTCCAAGAATACAGCATTGAGGTCGCTGGATTGCGGTTTCAATGAACTGACCGCACTCGATGTCTCCAAGAATACAGCATTGAGGTCGCTGGATTGCGGTTTCAATGAACTGACCGCGCTCGATATTTCCAAAAATACAGCCTTGACATATCTGCGTTGCATCGGCAATAGTCTGACCTCGCTCGACCTCTCCAAGAATACGGCATTGACATACCTGCAATGTTATGGCAATGATCTGACCGCGCTCGATATTTCCAAGAATACGGAATTGACATACCTGTCTTGCGATGACAATAAGCTGACCTCGCTCGATATCTCCGTGAATAAGGCATTGACAGAACTGTCTTGCAGCAGCAATAAGCTGACCTCGCTCGATATCTCCAAGAATACAGCATTGACAGAGCTGTCTTGCTATGACAATAAGCTGACCTCGCTCGATATCTCCAAGAATACAGCATTGACATACCTGTCTTGCGGCAACAATGAACTGACCTCGCTCGATGTCTCCAAGAATACAGCATTGAGGTCGCTGGATTGCGGTTTCAATGAACTGACCTCGCTCGATATCTCCAAAAATACGGCCTTGACAGTTCTGCGTTGCGGTTTCAATGAACTGACCTCGCTCGATATCTCCAAGAATACGGCATTGACGAGCCTGTCTTGCGATGACAATAAGCTGACCTCGCTCGATATCTCCAAGAATACGGCATTGACATACCTGTCTTGCAGCGGCAATAGTCTGACCTCGCTCGACCTCTCCAAGAATACCGCCTTGAATTTTCTGACATGCTGTGGGAATCAGATCAGCGGGCAGAATATGGATGACTTGATCAGCGGCCTTCCGCAGAATGAATCCGAAGAGTTCTGTGGATTCCATGTTATGGACGGTAACGAACCCAACCAGAATGTCTGCACCAAGAGCCAGGCGGCAGCAGCCAAGGCAAAGGGATGGCTGCCTCAGTATTGGGATGAAGATGAAAAAGCCTGGCTGGAGTACGAAGGCAGCGAATAAGTGACACCCCCTGAGAGATAGTCGCTGGGACAGAGAATCGATCAAGGGGACAGGTCCATGATACTGGCTTGCCAGATCACGCGACCTGTCCCCTTGATCGCTTCACATTAGGGACGGTTGTTATTGTGTTATAAAGCATTATTGCTCAGTCAGTTTCTTGTTGACAGCCCAGAGCTCCTCATTGCTCTTCTTGGCCCACTCGTTCATCAATTTCAGTTTATGGTTGGCTGTCTGCAATTCTTTGTTGTTCTGTTCCAGTTCCTGCTTCATCATGCGCATTTGCTTGCGCTGGCGATTGACGTAGAAAAGGATGACGGCAATGATGAGCATCAAAACGGAAACGGCAACGGTCCAATAGAATAGGATCCGACTCTTGGAATCCAACTTCGACTGATAACTCTGCTCGATGGCCGACAGGAGAGGAGCAATTTGCCAGGAACGCATGTGTGGACTGAAACGGCGGTTACATTCCCAGGTGAAAGTGATATAGCGATTGGCCCGCTCGGTATCACCCTCGGCATCAAGCAGTTCGGCAAGGGTTATCAACGACATCTGATCGAGCGTGGCGCAGCGCACATCGTCGAGTGCTGACTGGCAGAGCCAGTATTTGGCCTTCTCCATGTCGCCCATCATACGGTAGATGGTGTGGCGGCTGTAGCATACAATGGCATTCTGGTGAGTGCCCGGCTGGGTCATGTTCAGCCGCTTATCGTTGTTCTTGAGGGCCTCCGCCAGCTTACCCTCGCTGAGGAGCACTGGCTCGTAGTAGCCTAAGTACATCTCCGATCCTTCGGGCGCGACGCTGAGCAGATTGTTGACACTTTGCTTGTACAGTTCGCCAAACTCATGTCGCATGTCGGCCAGTTTGGTGTTCTCGGCGAGATTGCTGTAGGCAGTCATATAAGCCCGATGATAGGTGTAAAGGGCTTCATGGTCAAGACTGTCGGGGTTGACGCGGCTGAGCAGAGTCAGTGCCTCCGTCTGTGACCCCAGGAAGGTGCAGAGAAAAGCCTGACGGGCCAGGCACTCGCCCTCAATCTCCTTGTAACCAGCCTGACGGGCCAGCTGCCAGGCTCTATCGGTGTAAGCCTGTGCTGAATCACCGTTGAACGACTCGTACATCTGGCTCAGCTCCATCAGCGTCATGAGCCGTTGGTCGTCGCTGGCTGCCTGCTGAAGTGTCTGCTTTGTTTTTAGGATATTCTCCTCATATTGGGAGATGAAATGATGTGACTGCTCGATGGCTTCGTCAATCTGACTATAGAGTTCTGGCAGGTTGATAGGCATATCATCCTGCACGTTCTGTCCAACTGCAACGATTGTGGCCAGAAGTAAATGGAGAAATAAAAACAAACGTTTCATATGAGTTTAATTATTGTGTAACTGAAGTAATTTATGCCGCAAAGGTAGGCAATAATTTTGAATCGTGCAAGGATTGCGGGGGAGTTTGTGACTGTTATGACAGTTTTTTTTCGGAAATGTTGGCGTTTTCGGAATAAGTTCGTACTTTTGTAGCCGTGGGGACAGGTACCTGAGTCATAGGAGCCGTCATACCCAAGTACCTGTCCCAGCGACTATTTGCACCGAAAGTCGGTATGAAAATGTGCATAGTACGTACAAAAGTCGGTATGAAAACGTGTGTATATGTATAAAAGAAAGATAGAAAACGTACTCCAATCGTCATGGCTTTCCTGCTAAAAGAGGTATAAAATCTAAATTCTATATTTTATATTTTGAGAATTGGGAGGGAGGATTTTGGAAATTTTATAGAATAATATTCTATCTTAATATATATATTATAATATATATATTAAGATAGGGAAAATTTTAGACAAGCGGCTAATTTTCAGGAGGTTAGAGACTGAAATATCAAATATGAAATATAGATTTTAGGATTTGCATGGGGAGGCACGAAACGATGAGCGAAATGTGAAGAAGCCTTGAACGAGTTGTTAATGAATCTTGAACGGGATGACAGAAATGTAACAGACTGTTAAATTAATAGGCGTTTCGGTGTTTCTGATCGTTAATGGCATATTAACGTATCTATAACTGGTGGCTGGTATAAGACTTATTGCGTAACTTTGCATTGTCGGAAACGAGAGGACGGCGGTTCGACGGACACCGGCGGGGAAACGCTGAGATACCCGGGATGAAACGCTGAGATTCCCGTCATGAAAGTCGGACTTTCATGCCTACTCTCTAACAACGACATATCGTTCATTTATTAATTATTAAAAACAATGTAAAGTTATGGCAGCATCTAAATTACCTTTCCAGATTGCTCTGGAGCAGAACACCAATGACGACTCAACGGCGTTCGGCAAGTGGTTCGGCAGAACCTATTCAACCAGTGACACCCTGTCGCTGCGAGGTCTGATCGAGCGAGTGGCTTTCGACCAGTCGGTCTATAGCCGCGACATCATCGAGGGTGTCATCGACCGTCTGACCACGGTGATGACCGAGTTGCTCACCTCGGGTGAGAGTGTGAAATGGGACGGCCTCGGCACGTTCACGCCCTACGTGGAATCGACGGGTACCAACGATGTGGAGTCGTACGACGTGAATGTCAACGTGAAGGGCATCCACATCCGTTTCATCCCTGAGAACACCAAGGGCGAGCAGTTGACCTCCCGCAAGTTCCGTGACCAGTGTACGCTTCAGCTGGCCGGTGTCTGGACGAAGCGCAACATCACCGTCGGCAACAAGAAGAAGGTGGTGCGTGAGTTCTTCACTTTGGCGGACTACAAGCTCAACCAGGAGCATCCCGCCGACAACAACCAGGGCGGTTAATCCTAAATTCTTAATTCTTAATTCTTGATTCTTAATTTACAGACTGACGTTGAGCCGCAGCACACCGATGCAATTGGTCTCGACGTCAGTCTTTATGATGTCCAGCGCGGTCTTACTTGCACTCGCCATCGCCATAGACGTAGGCAAAGGCGCCGCTCTTGTAGTCGAAGATCTCCTCGGGGCGGAAGAAACGGGCCACCTCGATGGCAGCGTTCTCTACGGAGTCGGAGGCGTGGACGATGTTCTGCTGGTTGCTCACTGAGTAGTCGCCGTGGAGGTGGATGGCCACATGCTCCATCTGCACATGTACTCATTTGACACGGAGATGGACAGCGTGACGACGCTTAACAAGTCGGAGTATCGGGATAAGCAGTCGTGGGAACTGAAGGCGTTCCATAATGAGGAGATCAACCAGCAGTTTAAGAACAACAACTCCATCACAGGTTTCTTCAACGTGTTTTGGAACTTCATTTATACGGGCACGCCTACGGCCCTTTATCGGAAGATCACCAAGCGCAACTTCGGCAGCGGCCTTTCCACCCGTATGGCTGTGATTCCGCTGGGTGCCGACCTTTTCGGATTCAGTGGGTATAACAACACCATCGAAGTGGCCAGAAAGGATGCGAGTACACTCTCTATGTGGGCATACCGGCTTGACAAGGCTCAAGGGAAACTGCCTCTTGAGGACATCGTGCGTGCTACCTTTGACTGGGGACGTGAGAAGATGGATGCCGCAAGAATGGAGAAAGACGGAGAGACGGCCTACCTCATCAAGCGCGTGTCGTACTATGGCATACACGGGGCGGCACCGTACATCCTGATGCGCCACTGGGACGAGTGGATAGCGAATCATACGTTCAAAACGGATGAGAAAGACAAGGAACTCTGCCTGCTGTTCACGGAACTGCAGCTGTTCTGTCAGAGACTCTTCTTCGGTAAATATACTCAGGACTACCTCAAGGACTCCATGTCGCTTGTAGAGGAACAAAGTCATGATGCAGAGAATGAGAAGTTGATGGAGAAATGGAGAAAGCTGCCCGATGAGTTCAAACTGACTGATGTCGTGAATCAGCTTGGTATTAAAAATGCTTACGCCCGGCAGGTCTGTGCAAAAATGCTTAAAGCCGGCCTCGTAGAAACCGGCAATTCCAAGCCAAGAATATATAAAAAGGTTAAGAAAGAAAAAGCCGGGTCATAAGAGGGCACTGAAAAAGTCCCATTAGGCACTTTTTAACAATTATAGTCTGCACATAGTCAGTAAAATATTTGGCTATGTGCAGATTTTTTTGTACCTTTACAGCATAAAAGAGTATGCTTATGCTGTC
>JAEEGH010001087.1_pt1 | contig 81330 bp, 65 predicted proteins | sample 9134181 | NCBI WGS metagenome assembly JAEEGH01 (sample SAMN16246544, study PRJNA631951) | gut metagenome | biome: gut microbiome; feature: rumen; material: DP-attached | host: Bos | place: Iran: Karaj | collected 2018-10 | reverse complement strand
TTAGCATCAGCAGGTGTATCAGCGTTTGTACGAACTTTGAGTTTTCTGAACTCATCAGCCCATGCCATGATACGTCCGAACTCACCAGCGATCTTAGCATCAACTGTTGCGATCTGACCATCATAGATGTTACCTGTTGTACCATCGATTGAAATGAAGTCTCCCTCGTGGAACTCTTTTCCAGCAAGTGTGAACTTCTTGTTCTCTTCGTCCATATTGATGTCGCCACAACCTGATACGCAGCACTCACCCATACCACGAGCAACTACGGCAGCGTGTGATGTCATACCACCACGAACTGTAAGGATACCCTGAGCAGCCTTCATACCTGTGATATCTTCTGGAGATGTCTCAAGACGAACAAGAACAACCTTCTCGCCTCTTGCAGCCCATTCTACAGCGTCATCAGCTGTGAATACTACCTTACCACAAGCAGCTCCAGGTGATGCACCAAGACCTTTTCCAAGTGGTGTTGCAGCCTTAAGAGCAGCAGCATCGAACTGAGGATGAAGAAGTGTATCAAGGTTTCTAGGATCGATCATTGCTACAGCTTCTTCTGGAGTCTTGTGTCCCTCATCAACGAGGTCGCAAGCAATCTTAAGAGCAGCAGGAGCTGTTCTCTTACCGTTACGGCACTGAAGCATGTAAAGCTTCTTGTTCTCAACTGTGAACTCCATATCCTGCATATCATGGTAGTGATTCTCAAGAGTCTCACAAACCTTGATGAACTCAGCATATGCTTCTGGGAATTCTTTTTCCATCTGAGCGATTGGCATAGGTGTACGAACACCGGCAACTACGTCCTCACCCTGAGCATTGATAAGGAACTCACCCATAAGTTTATTCTCACCTGTTGCAGGGTCACGTGTGAATGCAACACCTGTACCAGATTCATTGTTAAGGTTACCGAATACCATAGGCATTACGTTAACAGCTGTTCCCCATGAATATGGGATATCGTTATCACGACGATATACGTTAGCACGAGGGTTATCCCATGAACGGAATACAGCCTCGATAGCAAGCTTAAGCTGCTCTACAGGATCTGAAGGGAAGTCTTTGCCGAGCTGCTTCTTGTACTCAGCCTTGAACTGCTCTGCGAGTTCCTTAAGATCTGCTGCTGTAAGATCTACGTCAAACTTAACGCCTTTTTTCTCTTTCATCTCATCGATGAGCTGTTCGAAGTATTTTTTACCAACTTCCATAACAACGTCAGAGAACATCTGAATGAAACGACGATATGAATCGTATACGAAACGCTCGAATGCAGGATCTGGATTTCCTTTGATCATTGCTGCAACTACGTCGTCGTTAAGACCAAGGTTGAGGATTGTATCCATCATACCTGGCATTGATGCACGAGCACCTGAACGTACAGAAACAAGAAGAGGATTCTGAAGATCGCCGAATTTCTTTCCGTTGATCTCTTCCATCTTCTTAACGCCTTCCATAGCCTGAGCCATGATCTCGTCGTTAATCTTACGTCCGTCTTCATAATACTGTGTGCAGGCCTCTGTTGTGATTGTGAAGCCCTGTGGTACTGGGAGTCCGATACTTGTCATTTCGGCAAGGTTAGCACCCTTACCACCGAGAAGGTTACGCATTGTCATGTTACCTTCGCTGAACATATAAACCCACTTGTTCGCCATGTTTTTACCTTTACCCTTTCAAAACTATAAAGATTTATAATTTAGCTCCGCTTTTCGGAACGAAACTATCAAAAATAAAAATATCAAAGCCTTTTTTTGCCTTTTCAAGCTGCTGTTCTGACTTTATAGTCCAAGCCGCTGCAACAGTTCCATATAAGTACCTGCAGAGCCTTCTAGAAATATTATCTGCATATTTGTGATTAAATGCAATAAAATCAGGCCTTGTCAAAAAATTAAAGAATAAGTACGTAAGCAGGAAATATAGCAATCCACTAAACTCTTCCGGCTTATCCTTATGAAAATCATCTGAAAGCTGGCCTCTCATAATCTCAGGTCTGTTCTTTTTGTACCAGTGAACTCCAAATGGATTAAAAGATTCGATACAATAAACGCCTTTATATTTTGAAAGAAGCTCATCAGCCTTGTTACAAACAGAAAGGTCAAATCTCTCTATCTTAAGTTCAACTATAAGAGGAACCTTTCCATCAACCATTTTAAGGAAATCTTCAAATCTGGGAATCTTTTCCTGTGAGTTCATAAGGTTGAAATTCAAGAGTTCATCATATGTATAATCGATAACCTTGCCCTTCTGACCGGTAACCCTCTCAAGAGTAAAATCATGAAAAATAACCGGTACTCCGTCCTTACTGAGCTGAACGTCACACTCTATTCCGTATCCTCCATCAACAGCCTTTTTAAAAGCAGCCATTGAATTCTCAGGAGCATCCGACTCATTATCGAACAGCCCTCTGTGTGCATACAGAACACCTGTGAAAGGCTCCCTTGAAGGTTTATTTATTATCCTGGGCATTATCATAAGCAGGTACAATGCAAGTAAAATAAGTAATACCAGGCCTATGACCTTCAAAAATACCATTTGATCACTTCCTAAATGAAAATCATTGGATTTGTTAATTAATAAACATTACGCGTCCGCTAAATATTTTACAGCCTTATTTCATATAAAGCAACACTAATTTTATTAGGAAACTGCTATTACTTAAACGTTTAAAATGCCCCAAACCATCAAAGGTTCAGGGCACCGCCATTTTTACTCTTCAAATTTAAATAGAAACGTTTCCGGTTTGTCAGTTCTGTAAAACACCGGAATGACATCAATTGGCGCCTCAGTTTCTATATCACATCCACCTTGATACTTAATTCCGGTAAATGCATGTACCCAGTCACAACCGGCTGGAAGATAAACCTTTCTCTTCTTCTCACCTTCGTGACAGATCGGTGCAACTAAAAGATTATCGCCAAACATGTATTCATCAGTAACATCCCAGCTCTTATTATCCTCACTAAACTCAAGGAAAAGAGGCCTGATAACAGGTGTTCCTGACTCTGAAGCCTGTTTCATTGCATTTCTCGTATAGTCACGAAGCTGCTCTCTTATGCCAATATAGCCCTTCATGATCCTGTAAGCTTCATCACCATAGCTCCAGATCTCGTTAGGTGCTCCTGTTACTTCTCTCTCCTCGCCGGCTTTATTTATTATCTTACTGTGGGGTAGTCTGCTGCCGTGTATTCTCATAACAGGGCAAAAGCACCCAAACTCAAACCATCTGAGCAAAAGCTCAGTGAACTTCTCACTTGTAGTATCACCGCCATGGAAACCTCCAATATCAGTAGTCCACCATGGAATACCTGCTATTCCCATCTGAAGTCCGGCAACTATCTGCTTCCTGAAATCTTCCCAGGAGGACATGATATCTCCTGACCAGACCAGTGCTCCGTACTTCTGGCTTCCTACCCAGGCGCATCTAATAAGATTAACTATGTCGTTCTGTCCGTTTTCCTTCTGTCCTTCATAGAAAAGCCTTGCGTATTCCCTTGGATAAATATTGCCTGTTTCAAGTACTGATCCGCTGTAATACTGATAGTTTTCATAGTCATAGCCCGTAAATTCAGGTTCAGCCTCATCAAGCCAGAATGTCTTTATCCCCAGATCAGCATAGTTCTTTTTTATCTTTTCCCATACATATTTTCTGGTTCTTGGATTAGTGGCATCCATAAAGAGATTATCCCCATGGAAAACCATCTGCACATCCACGCCGCTCCTGCTCTTTACAAGAAGTCCATTATGTTTCATTTCTTCATAATTTTCGCTTCTAATGTCGACCTGAGGCCAGATAGAAACCATGCACTTTATTCCCATCTTAGTAAGTTCATCCACCATTTCTTTTGGATTTGGGAAATACTCAGGGTCAAACTTCCAGTCGCCACATCTAAGCCAGTGATAGTAGTCAATAACAAGGACATCTACAGGAACTTTTCTCTTGTAATACTCTCTGGCAATTTCCAGCACCTGCTCCTGATTAAAGTAGCGAAGCTTACACTGCCAGTAACCAAGGCCATATTCAGGCATCATTGGCGCTCTTCCAACAACTGAAGTGTAGTTTTCAATGATATCTTGTGGTGTATCACCTGCTGTGATCCAGTAATCAAGCTGCTTTGTTTCCTCAGCCACCCATTCTGTCACATCAACTCCGAAGTGAGCTTCTCCAATTGCAGGATTGTGCCACAAAAATCCGTATCCCTTATCAGAAAGAACAAAGGGCACACTTGCTTGTGAATTCCTGTGGGCAAGCTCAAGGTTACAGCCCTTCAGATTCATCCTTTCCTGCTGATACTGTCCCATTCCATAGAGCTTTTCATCAGGATCAGACTCGAATTTTGCCCGAAGTTTAAACACATCGCCACTGATTCTTTTAAAGCTCCTTGCCTTAGTACAAAGAGCTCCGTTATTTGATATTTCTTTTAACAAAACCTTTCCTGAAGGTTCCTCTGAGTAAACGATCTGCAGAGTATCACCCCAGGGCTGAACATAACATGATGCTGCGATCTTTCCATTTTTAATACTTGCACTTCTGTATGAATCCTTTGGATCTTCTGAATCTTTATTATCATGCGTGATTACAGTAACTTCATGCGATTTTTCATCTGGTGGCAAAAGAGCTGCTGACTGATCTGTAACATCACCCAAAAAGACGCTCCTTACCCTGAGACTGTTCCTGCCCCAGGGCTCAATTACAAGCATCTCGCCATTTCCTCTAAATATAAGTTTTCCGTTTTCCTCTGAAAAGAACTGCATAACTCCTCCAAATATTTCAGACCTTTAATTTCCAGTAGATACCATAGCTCTCTGTGTACTGATCAAAGTGAGTTGTGAATACAAGCGGCTTTGATGTTCCGATAAGATCGAATTCTGCTTCTCCATCTCTTTTTATAAGATATTTGTCTATATTTCCAACAAAATCTTCAACAGATTTTTCAGAAACAATACTGATTTCATCATTGTCGACGCTCCTGCCTGCAGAAGCAACCACTGCTATTCCATGGGGCTTTGTCATTATTTTTTTAGCTCCAAGTCTTGCTGAAAGCACATATGGGCCGTACAGGAAAGCATAGGTATTTTTTCCGTCAGGAAGGTTCTCGCAGGTAATTCCAAAAGGTATACACATTTCCAGTTCTGCTCCACCTGCTATATCCTCCTTAGAAACAATCAAAAAGCCTTCATTCTGCTTAAGCTCTTTTTCCTTACCATTAAGTCTTACGCTTGGAATTGCCCTGCTCCAGGTCGGGATTCTGAGCCAGAAATCATCTGCTATCACCTTTCCAGCTGCAGGCTTGATCCTGATATTGACTTTGTCAGACTTTGTAAAGTCACAGTCCATAGTGACAACATAGTCATCAGAAACATATTCTGAAGCTATATATAGGGAGATCAAAAGCTTCTCATCGCCTTTATAGAATATGCCCCTCTGAAGCTTGGTGAAATTCTCATAGCCTGTTCCTGTGCAGCACCAGAAGTTTCCATCAAGAGTGTTAAACACCTTGTGGTAGCCTGTAGCCATGGGCTGGAAATAAGTTGTAAATCCTGTCTCATGGTTCTGTGATGCCATGATGGCATTAATAAGCGTTCTTGCAGAGTAATCCAGATATTTCTTTTTACCTGTTACTGCAAAAAGCCGTCTTGAAAGCTTGAGCATGTTGTAAGTATTGCAGGTCTCGTTGTTAACATTGGTCCTCTCTGCGTCAAGTACATTGTCCTGACCAAAGTGCTCATTCTCACTGTTTCCACCTGTAACATAGGTATGTTTATTAACAACAAGGTCCCAGAAGCTTTCAGCATATTCCAGATATTTTTTCTCTGAATTAAATGCTTCATATCTTGCAAGAGCGCCGATGAATTTAGGAATTGTAGTGTTTGCGTGAACGTTGTTAAGTAGATCTGCCTTACCGGATAATATCCTTTCAAAAAGCTCTGTCTCATCAAAGGCGTGGGCAGCATCTGCAAAGCGTTCATATTCCTTGCTGTAAAGAGAGTTTCCCTTATCTTTCAGATTTCTGTTTATCTCATAAAGTTCATACAGGCAGTCGTTCATTCCGCCATATTCGATGCTAAGCACTTTTTTATGCTTATCTTCAGTCCAGCCTTCAGTTCTTTTTGCTATCCAGATACCCAGAGCATTAGCAATTTCAAGGGCTATCTCACTTCCATAGTACTTAAAAGAAGCATTTAATCCTGTGAGGATCTTGTGCATTGTGTACCACGGCACCCAGGCCTCCAAAAATGGATGACTAAGACCTTTTTCTACATTTTCAAACTGAAGCAGTGGATTGTCTCTGAACTCCTTTGTTGGAAAGCCTGCGCCAAAGATAAATCCTTCATTTTCTGTTCCCTTTATCTTTTCCTGACATTCTTTTAATGAAACAAGCATATAATCAAGACGGATCTTTACATCTTCAAGCTCTTTTCCTGTAACAGCAGGAGAAACTGCTGTCTGCGCAAGAGCTGTCAGATAATGTCCCATTGTATGTCCGCCAATAAGCTTATCTTCCCATTCACCTCCATAGCGTTGCTTTCTTTTCATGAAAGCACTTGTAGTCTCTTCATCATCCCCCGCAAGAATGCAGGCGGTCTCACGGAAACCAGCAAGAAGCCTGTCCGGATCAAGCAAAAGCATATTCTTTACATCAATATGAAGTGCCTCATCGAAATATTTGTCTGTAACCTTTACATCTTTTAATTTTGTTAATTCCCACATCTGTTTGTATTTTTTCCTCTCCTCATTATCCTTTAACTGCACCCGCATCGAATTTCTTTACTATTTTTCTGCATATTTCAATAGTCTTATGCTAGCATTTTCGCTCGTTTAGTAAAATGGAACAATGATAGAAAGAGTGTCATTTTGACATATATTTAAAAAGCCCATTATCTGTGGTAAGATGAACAATGTATCAATATAAAGTGTCTTTTTTTTAATTATTAGTGTCATTTTTCCACCATTAGTGTCATAACTTCTTTTTTGAGGAGAACTCAATGAAAAAAAATAAAGAAATAATGCAAATGGTCTTTCCTAGCAATCAACTGTTTCAGTATCTTAGAAACGGTAAATTTATCGCTTTATCAGCAGACTGGAAACACGCAAAAATGGGACTTCAGTTCGATTACGAACTGATAGTAGTTACAGAAGGTGTACTATACCTTAGATATATGGATGAAGAATTCACTGTAAGGAGTGGAGAATACCTAATACTCCCTCCAAGCAATTCCAATAGAGAAGGTTTTAAAAGGGATTACTGTGCTTTTTACTGGATTCACTTCATTGTAAATACAGGAGCCTTTCCTGCCAGAATAAATACTTCTGATATAAAATCCTGTCAAAGAGCTAATTGTTTTATTATGCCTCAAAAAGCTGCTGTCCCACAGCCTGCTAAACTAGTTGTTCAGATGAAACAGCTTCAGGATCTTGATAGAAACAAATACCCAAGTATTTCATTAAATGCTGCAGTAACAGCTATACTAACTGAGCTGTACGGTCAGTTACAGGCAGAGAAAAACGAATCCGATCCATTAGGAAGCAAACAGATTTATTCTGATATTGCTGACTATATCAGAATAAATATTTCTGAAAATCTTAAAACAACTGATATTGCTGATGCATTTGGATACAGTCCCAAATACCTATCCCACCTCTTTAGCGAAGTGCGTGGTATATCACTAAAGCAGTTTATCATGTCTCAGAAAATAGACACTGCCTGCTACTACTTAACCGACAGCGATAAAAATATCACTGTGATAGCTTCAGAGCTTGGCTTCTCAGACGTACATAATTTCTCAAGAGCTTTTAAAAAAAGCACCGGGCTTACACCCAGTGCTTATAGAAATACTTATGCCAAAAGACTTTTATATCATGTATGATCATCACCATAAAGAAAGGGTGATTTTTCATAGCCCCACTTTAATTATTTACTTATGCCATCAACATGCGGAACATTTCGATAACCTGCTCCTTAGTAGCTTCTCTTGGATTTCCAGGATAGCATGCATCGTTAAGTGCATCTGTAGCAAGCTGATCAAGGTCTTCTTCTTTGATCTTATCAAGAGTTTTTGGAATACCAACATCCTCAGAAAGTTTCTTAACTGCTGCAATTGCTGCATCGCGGTACTCTTCCTGACTCATGTTGTCAACACCTTCTACGCCCATTGCTCTTGCGACTTCGCGAAGTCTTTCGCCTGTGTACTCGCGGTTGAATTCCATTGAAATTGGAAGGAACATAGCACAAGCAACACCGTGTGGTGTGTCATAATGTGCAGAAAGTGTATGAGCCATAGCGTGGTCGATACCAAGTCCAACGTTTGAGAAGCCCATTCCTGCAATGTACTGACCAAGAGCCATTCCTTCACGGCCTTCTTTTGTATTCTCAACTGCTCCACGAAGATTCTTGGAGATAAGTCTTATAGCCTCAAGATGGAACATATCTGTCATTTCCCATGCAGCTCTTGTTGTATAACCTTCGATAGCATGTGTAAGAGCATCCATACCTGTAGCTGCTGTAAGACCTTTTGGCATTGATGACATCATTTCAGGATCAACGATTGCTACGATTGGCATGTCATGTGTGTCTACACAAACGAACTTTCTCTCTTTTTCTACATCTGTGATAACGTAGTTGATAGTAACCTCTGCTGCTGTTCCTGCTGTTGTAGGAATTGCGATGATAGGAACGCAAGGATTCTTTGTAGGAGCTACTCCCTCAAGTGAACGCACGTCAGCAAACTCAGGGTTTGTGATGATGATACCAATTGCCTTTGATGTATCCATAGATGAACCGCCACCTACAGCTACGATGCAGTCAGCTCCAGACTTTTTAAAAGCCTCTACACCATTTTTTACATTTTCGATCGTAGGGTTAGGCTTAATATCTGAATAGATCTCAAATGGAATTCCAGCCTTTTCCAAAAGATCTGTTACCTTTCCGGTAACTCCAAATTTGATGAGGTCAGGATCAGATGCTACAAAAGCCTTTTTAAAGCCATGAGCATTAATCTCATTTACAACCTCACTGATTGCTCCAGCCCCATGATAAGATGTTCCGTTAAGTGAAATTCTGTTTGCCATTCTTCTACCTTCCTCCATTTTCTTTTTTATGCGTTTTTTCGCATGTAACCCAATTAAAATTTTACCATAACAAGCTGCTCAAATATGAGCTAAAACACTCATTTTCTTTGCACTTTCAATCATTTCTGCCTGTCAACATCTCACTACAGATATTTCAGTTTTTTTCATCATCAGGTGTTATAATCCAGCGGCACCTTCGAAAAGTCCATGTCAGATGCATAATAATAGCTCGTGTAACCTGTCTGGTTATAGCAGTTATTCTGCCAGGCTATGCTTACTCTATACATTGCATCATCCATAGGTGTATAGAGTTTATGCCTTGTAATATCCGTATTGGTGTAGATTCTAAGAGCACTGTTATCCTCAAGCCTTAATACTATTTCTTCCCTGAAATCTCCAAAAAGATCTGCTATAAGACATGGATTACCCTTGGTTCCGTTATTGGTAAGGGTTCCCTTAGGATCAAGCATTACTCCGTGGGTGATGTCATTTATCACTCCCCTGTGGCTGCCTTTTAAATAGTCCGCCCCGTCAATGACCTGAGTAGAAAGATCTGCCGCCCATCGGATGGCCTGATTGGTGGAAGGAGCTTTAATCGGAAGCTCTTGTCCCTTGCAGTCATATACATCATTTACCCAGCACTGAAGTCCTCTGACATTAGGGGCTATATCCCCGATCATGCACCTTCCAAGGTCTTTGGTTGCAAAAACGCCAAACTTTCCTGTATCATTGCCATCTTTATCCGTGCCGTGTATCACTTCACCTGTAGCAGCATCCCTAAGCGCATAGCCGTAAGGAGCAGCCTCAGCACCTTCAAATACATTAAATATCTGAAAGCCCTCTCTGTCAGGATCAATATGAGCAACGTGCATGGAATCTCCATGGCCCATCTTGGCATAAGTTCCATCAGGCAGATAGTCATAACTTGAATAAAGAACACTTCCGTCATGATCTATGCAGGCAGCACCGTAAATGATTTCCTGCTTGCCATCCCCGTCCACATCAGCTATAGACAGGCTGTGATTTCCCTGTCCGGCCAGGATTCCATAAACAGGGTCAGTTCCCTTCCCTGCATGAGGATTGTCATTAAAAGGATTGCTCATTGGGACATGGCCACTGTCCACTTTCCAGATTTCCACAAAATCCTTGCCATTAAAATTGTAGGCAGCAAGAGTTGTTCTGGTATAATATCCCCTGCACATGATAAGGCTTGGTCTCTTACCATCAAGAAAGGCCACCCCTGCCAGGAATCTGTCCACTCTGTTGCAGGGTTCAATCCTCTTCATTGAATAATCCCCCCACATAAGTCCGTCATCGCCACGCACGAAAGGATAGTCTATAGTAGAAAGCTCACGGCCGTCACCTGCAAACATTGTAAGGTATTCGGGTCCCTCATATATAAATCCTTCAAATTTCCTGAGCTCATTTTTGGGGCTTCTCGATGGAGCGTACACATCAAGAAAATAATCCGTAAGCTCATCTGCATCCCTATCGCTTAAAGGATAGTCATATCTTTTCTCAATCCCAAAACACTCCTCCAAAGTATCAGGCCAGTTTCCCGCCTTAACTTCAGGGTGCTCTTTCCAGGATAAAAAGACATTCTTCATGTGCTTTTTGTAATCATCAGCGGAGCACACGTAATTATCTTCATTGGAATATCCCTTCAAAAGATCTTTTTCCGGAATCGTAATAAATTTTTCTGAAATCACTTCTCCATCTTGGCCAAAGCATATCATCTTTGTTCCCGGCGCAGTCTTTACCGCCATTTCAGCCCTGCCATCGCCATCAAAATCATATACCATGAACTGGGTGTAATGGGCACCTGCTCTGATGTTTGGTCCCATATCAAGTCTCCAGAAAAGATGGCCCGACAGGCTATAACAATCGATGATACATCTTCCTGTATAGCCCTTTATGGAAACGTCCTGAGAATTGGTTGGATCCCACTTTACAATGTACTCGTACTCTCCATCGCCATTGACATCACCAATGCTCATATCATTTAAAGTGTACTCAAATGTTTCTCCGGTCGGTGTCACTCCGCCTTCAGGCTTTTGTACCGGAATATCAAGGTAGTTTTCTCCGCTTTCCCAGACTGAAACTTCAGGGCTCCTGCCTGCAGCCAAAAAGCTCTTGTCCAATACCTTATCACCAAATATCATACTGCTATCATCGACCTCAACAGCATATTTTGATTTCTCATTGCCCTCTTTATCCAGGTAATTTGTGGAGTCTGTAACTGTAGCTATCTGTTTTCCGTCCCTGTATATCTTAAAGTCAACACCTACAAGCCCCGTTGCATTACTTCCAAATGCTTCTCTTTTAAAAAGTCTCCAGGATAAAAAGATACCGGTGCTTGTCTTTACTGCGATCAAGCCTCTTCCTAAATTTTCTCTCTGTTCCATATTTTCTTTCCTTCAGGATAGTATTTTCTTTAGTTCCTTTGCCACAAATCCGGCATAGATAAAAGCCCCCTCGAATTTAAGGTGCGCGTTGTCTTCTTTTCCATCAATCGCACTCTCGAACATGCCCTTATCCAGATTCATATATATCCCCTTGCAGGCCTCTTCACCAATCCTGCTGTTGTACTCTGCAGTCATTTTTCCAAGATCTATGCAAAAGAGCTTCTTTTCATCCGCTACTTCCAGCATTTTTTCTCTATACTCGGGAAAAGAAATCCTGCAGTTTCCATTCTCATCGAAATCCTTCATTGCAATAGCAGTCACAAGGACCGGAACTGCTTTCTTTAAAAGCAGTGGATCAATATAGTCTTTTATCAGTTTTTCTTTATATTCATCAGGAGTCAGAAACCGTTCTTCCTTCTCCTTATAGGCATCATTATGAGCTGACTGGATAAGGCAATAGTCCCCCTGACATACGCCATTTATAACTTCGTCAAATCGCCCTTCATCATAAAAACTCTTAAGGCTTCTTCCAGCCATGGCTCTGTTATCTATAACAAAGTCCTCAACGTCATAGGTAACAGCGTTATCAAATTTTGCGCCCTTTGAATGATACACATTCACATTGTTATCGCAAAAATATCTATAGAGCATTGCTCCCCATCCGCACTGAGGAGCAGACTCCAATTTGTAAGTCTGTACAGTCGAATCCCCCACAAGATATATTCTTGTTTTTCTATCCATGTTTAATAAACCATCCCCAATATCTTTTTCTTTTAATACCTCTTATATTTCCTTTGGCATCCACTTTCTCGCAAACTCCAGAGCCACAATAACATTAAGACACCACTGGGCAGCCACATTCGTAGATATTCCGGTTATTTCTCTTAAGTTTTTCTGATTGCCGGCGTTTTCCACCACAATTTCCTTAAAAGTATCAGCACCTGTTTCTGAAGAAATAGCGTCCTTTAAGATCTTCCAGACCTTTTTCCCAAGCTTTTCATCGTCATAATAGCTTGCAGCGTAGGCAACAACTCCTGCAGCCATGAAAGGATAAGAAAACTGTCTCTGCCCGATTCTCCCCTCCGTTAGACGATTTTGTTCCGCATTATCAAGAGTATAAAACCACCCATAATCAGCAAGCATCTTGTCCCACTCAGGGTCATCGAGTAGCTGCGTCATCTCAAGCCAGGTCTGCTCTGAGCCCTGGCAGATTGAAAGATGGCTACCTCCCGTTGCCCTGTCGCCAATATATCGCATGTGTGAGGTTTCAGGATCATACTCAAAATCAGTACCTGACATAAGCTTAAGTGGCGTCTGCTTAAGATCAGCAATTCCTGTCTTTATCTTTTCGAGATATTTTTTATCCTCCTTCTGCTCCCACCAGGTCATCCAATCTGAACAAAAACTGCTCCAATCCGGGCCTGTGCGTGCATGAGTTGGATAAACCATATCTTTTTTATCAAAAAAGAATCTAAGCGGATCCGTTTCTCCTACGGCCACATCCGCGTCTTTTACCTCTTCAAAATAGTCCATTAGTCTGTAGTCACCTGTGAGGTAGTAATACATCCTGTGGTGTCCTGCCATAGCTATTCTAGCTTCCTTGCATGGGCATCCCCAGTGGCGAACATTATGTCTTGAGCCAAGCCCCTTGTACTTTCCAAAGTGATAAACGTCAACCTCTGAACAATGCCTTGTCATGGCCTCGCAGATCTTAAACACATCACTTCGCCCTGTTCTGAGAAAATAGAACCACAGCCAGAAAGTAGGCACAAGCTCTGTGTTCTGCCATGCATAGCCGCCCATGTCATAGCGCCATACATGCCTATAAGGGTCATAGGTGTGCATGAAATCGCCATAATCAAAGATTCCATACCACTTGCGCTGCTCGATTTCATTTTTGTAAAAATCAAACACCTTATCTATCTGCTGTTCAAAAAACTCTTCCGCCTTTGTTTTTCTCTCTTCAAGACTCCAAAAGCCAAAAGCCTTAAGGGAATGAAGATATTCAGCCCCAGCATAGTAAAATGCCCTGTTTTGAACCCTGTCAAAGAATTCATCAATCTCTTCATCTGCCGGAATCAGTTCATCAAAAAACCTTATGCTGTATTCCGATGTATTGGCAATTCCATAAGCGCTGGCTCCATAAACATCAAATCCCTCATAATATGTCTGTGAATAGCCGGTATCCTCATAATGCCTAAAGTCATAGGCATCAGCCTGAGGAGGTATTAGCCAGATTGTAGCCCTTGCCATATCTTTCGAAACATCTTTAAATTCAATAGTTGATGGATACTTTTGCCAAAAATCCTTAAGTCCCACCATTATTCCGCCACATTCAGAACCAAAAGCAGCTACTCCCTTTGCTCTGTTTCCGTTAAGACAGTCTATATAGCACACATTTTCTTTATTTGTTCTTTTCCTTATGACAAAATGCTCTGAACTATCCTGAAAAAGATAATAATCATTCCATATAGGCATCTCTTTAGAAGCTTTAACGGCATTAATGTCTTCATCTTTGTGCTCTGTAAATGCTAATCTTTTTCCTGCAACCTGAGCCCTGTAAATATCAGGTTCTACCCTTGGATGCCAGCAAAGAAGCATTGCATTTTCTTCATTAAAACAGCCATTATCAGTAGCAAACTTTACATGCCTGTTGTACTGCTCTCCTTTGGCAGGTACATCAAAAGAAATACCGACACCTTTAAGGAAATCCTTTGCTTCATCACCATCATAGAAAAACGTATGTGTAAATCTAAATTCCGGACTATCTTTATAGATTTCCATAAAGATAGAAAAAGGAATCCTGCTGTCATAAGGTGTTTTATGGGTTCCGTTAAACTTAACGACGCACCTTGTGATCCCGCATTCTATTATCTCAGCTTTTTCGACAAATCCCTCAAAAGGAACTGTCTTTTTTGTATACTCATCCTCACGATTCTCAATCAAAACCTGCAGATATGCACATTTTGCCAGCCTTTTCCCATTATAGAAAAGGTCATTAAAAAGGATGCTCCCTTTTTTGTTTACTGATAGCGATACCTTACCTGCTGTTATGTCAAAAGAGCTCTCGCTTTCTTTTACATTGCAAGTGTCTGTAGCACCTTCTGCATCATCTTGATTCAAAACCGGAAGAACCTCAGCCACATCTCCAATTTTACCTGCATCAACTACGTGAGCAGCCCACTTGACGCTGCCATCAGGCCAAAAAGCTGTCACTCTCGACTGAAGTATTTCTTCTTTATCCCCATATTTTATAGAAAAAGAAGCATCTCTTTTAACGCTTCCTCTCTCCCACATGCTTCCAAATGTCGTATAACCCTTTGCAGCAGTCCCCGCCAATTTCTGAATCTTCATACCCCATCCTCTTAAAATGAGCATGGGGACATATGCCCCATGCTCTTTATCATTTTAGTAATAAGAATCTGTTTTACTGAACCTGTGCATTTACTTCATCAATGATTGTTGCATAGCCACGACTAAGAACATCATCCCATGCTGCCTTAAGACCAGCTTCATCAATCTCACCACAGATATACTGTGTACGAGCCTGTGAAATCTTGTCATCAAGATCCTTACCCATTGAAGCGTATGTTGTTGAGTTGATAAGGTATGGAAGTGCAGGATTGATAACTGCATACTTCTCAGCATCTGCCTTTACCTGATTCTCAAGAGTCTGACGCTCTGTCTTTTCTTCTCCAAGTGTAGAATCGATGTTTGGAATATAAGCAACGAGCTGATTAAGTCCTGCGTAGTTTGCCTTAAGTGCATCATCACTTGAATCAAGACGAACAATGTTGCCGTTCTCATTGATCTCATAGTTTACTCCCTCAAGACCAAAGCCTGTAAGGATAAGCATTTCCTCATCACACATTCTGTCAAGGAATGTAAGAGCAGCCTCTACCTTTTCAGGTGTATCGCATGTTGAAGCTGAAAGTGTGAAGTATCCGTTGTAACCTGATGTAGCCATTGTCTTGCCATCAATGTTGCTAAGAAGGTTCATTGAAGCAAACTCTGAAGGATCAACAACTGATGGGATCTCGTTGTTTACGAAGTAATCCCAAACTCTTCTTCCGCCATCAAGAACGTCGATGTAAACACCATTCTCACCGTTCTTACATCCATCTGACCATGTATCTGTTGTACGTGATGCCCAGTCTGAAGGCATAAGTCCCTCTGAATAGAGCTTCTTGAACCAGTTAAGGGCTGTCATGTACTCTTCCTGCTGCCATACCGGAACAAGCTTACCATCAACTTCTGCCCATCCGTTGCCGCAGCCAAACCATGTCTGCATGATATCGAAAGGACCTGTATAAGATGTCATTTCCATACCGATTGTATCGTTCTGACCGTTTCCGTCTGGATCTTCGTATGTAAACTTGTAGAGCATGTTGTAAACATCATCAATTGTCTTAGGCTCTGAAAGGCCAAGCTTGTCAGCCCAGTCTTTACGATATGACATACCATATCTTCCAAGTACACGAGCTCTGTAGATACCGATCTGCTTGCCATCAACTGTAAGTGACTTAGCTACGTCTGCGTTCTGCTTTGAGAGGTTAGGATACTTCTCTGTATCCTTAAGGTACTCTGTAAGATCAACGAAAGCCCCCTGCTTAGCCGCTGTAACAACTGTACCTGTAACTGCTCCGTTCCATGTCATGATCATAGGCATTGACTTAGGATCCTGCATAGCAAGTGTTGCCTTCTCTTCAAGTACATCATTCTGTACCCACTGAATATCAACATCAACACCTGTATGAGCCTCAAGCTCCTGCATGATCTGCTCTGCATAATCACCTGTGTTTGAAGCACCTGAGTTGAAATCAATTGTCATAAATGTAACTGTTGGATATTCAACCGGTGTCTCGGCTGTCTGTGCTGCCTCTGTAGTAGCTGTAGATGTTGTAGCATCAGCAGTCTGTGTGTTCTCAGTTGCTGTCTGAGAATCTGTTGTCTGTGTTGTAGCCTGTGAACCACAAGCTGCAATCCCCATTACCATGCTTACACTAAGTAATGTTGCAAGTAACTTCTTTTTCATTGTAATCCTCCTTAAGAAAGAAAATGTGTATCTGAATCTCACCATTTGAGAATTCATTCATTAAAGGAAGTTCTGCTCTCGCATGTAAAACATGCGAGCCAGAACGAGCATCGTTCCTAGGCTCGAAAATACCTCGCCAAGAACTCAGCTCTCAGCCTTTAACCGCTCCGACCATTACACCTTTAGTAAAGAACTTCTGAACGAAGGGGTACACAATCAGAATAGGTACTGTCGCAATAAGTGTTGTTGCCATTTTTACCGCCTTATCCGGTGGCGCACCGTTCTGGTCGTAGTAATCCATCATTACATCGCTGATGGCACTGGCTTTTAATACAATATTACGAAGCATTATCTGAACTGTATATTTCGTCGGTGTCTGAAGATAGATCATCGCGTTGAAATAGTCATTCCAATAGCCTACCGCATAGAAAAGAGATATTGAAGCAAGTACAGGCTTAGACAGAGGAAGCACGATCTTTAAAAATGTGAAGAACTCCCCTGCTCCGTCCATGTAGGCTGCTTCCTCAAGTTCAAGTGGAAGCTCCTGGAAGAAGTTCTTTATGATGATCATATTAAATGGGCTGATAGCTCCTATAAGGATAAGAGCCCAATATGAATCATACAGTCCGTAAGTTCTGAGTACCATGAATGTAGGGATCATACCACCTGAGAAAAGCATTGTTACGATAACCATATTAAGGAAGAAGTTTCTTCCTCTGAAATGCTTTTTGGAAAGTGGATATGCAAATGTGGTAGAAAGAACCATATTTACAATTGTTCCCATAAATGTAAGGATCAATGAGTTTTTCAAACCCATTAGGATATTTCCATTATTTATTGAATATTTATATGCGTTTAGTGACCATACATGAGGGATGATAAAGAATGCTCTCTCTGTAAGTTCCCTGTCTGTCGCAAAAGAGCCGGCTGCAATATACAGGAATGGAAGAAGTGTTATAACACCAACACAGCCCATAAGTGTATAGATGATCACATCTGTGATCCTATAGCCAAGGCTCATCTTAACTCCGCGCTTGTCACGCTTAATAGCCTTTGAATCTGAAGCCATTTTCTTCCTCCCTTAATATATTCCTGATTCACCAGCTTTTTTAGCTGTGTAATTAGCACCAAGTACCATGATCATTCCGACAATCGACTTAAACATACCTGCTGCCGTTGAGAATGAATACTGTGCATTCTGAATACCTCTTGTATAAATGAAGGTATCAAACACTTCTGCAAATGCTACGTTAAGGTCATTTCTCATAAGGAATATCTGCTCATAACCTGTATTCAAAATAGAACCAACTCTTAAGATAAGCATGATTATTACTGTACTCTTGATAGCAGGAAGTGTAATATTCCACATCATCTGCCATCTTCCGGCACCGTCAACCCTTGCTGCCTCATACATTTCCTGATCAACCCCTGCAAGAGCTGCCAGATAAATGATCGTGCCATAACCTGTTTCTTTCCAGATATCCTGACCAACTATCAGACCCCAGAAGTACTTTCCACTTGAAAGGATTGGAATCGTCTCACCTGTCGCTGCCTTAACAAGCATATTGATAAGACCGTCATTGGTGTTAAAGAGCTGATAAGATAAGCTGGCCACAATAACCCATGATACAAAGTGTGGAATGTAAATAAATGTCTGCACTGTTCTCTTATACCAGCTATGTCTTATCTCATTTAATAAGAGAGACAAAATGATTGGTGCCGGAAAATAAAGAACCAGCTGCAATAATGAAATTCCAAGTGTATTTCTAAGAAGGATCAAAAAATCCTGATTAGAAAAGAACTGCTTGAAATTGTCGAAGCCTACCCAAGGGCTTCCCCAGATTCCCTGAAACGGCGAGTAATTCTTAAATGCAATTACCAAACCTCCCATGGGTACATAACGGAACATTATAAAATATAATAGTCCCGGCAGCAGCATCAGGTACAAAGCCTTGTGACGCCACATATAAGCGAGGAGACCACTGTCTTTACTATAGAAGACTTTTCCTTCAGTAGTAACGATCTTGCGGTATCCCTTGCGCTTTTCACCGCTGTTACCCATAATTACCTCCTGATTTACTTTAGTAATAATGTCATCATTTCTTTATAGGTAGATGCAAACCATGTACAAATTATATGAACAGCTCCCAAATAACGTCTATAATCATTTTCTTGCATTGTAAAAAGCATCCAATCAAGGATGCTTTTTGATGCGTTCTTTTGTGCATTTTGCATTATCAATAAATTGATTATCACTGTTAAAGTGCCTATTTAAGCCTCTTTTAACGCCTGTCTGTATTTTCCGGGAGTAACACCCTCCATCTTGTTAAAAAATCTGATGAAATTCTGAGAATTTGTATAATTGAGTTTTTCCGCTATGGCACCAACCGTCATATCTGTTTCAGATAAAAGTTTTTTAGCATACTTGATCTTATATTTATCAACATACTCAGTAAAGGTAAGATTCTTTTCCTCTTTTAGGATCCTCCAGATATAACTTGTATGATAACCAAGACTCTCCGCACACTCATTCAAAGTAATATTACCGTCTTTATCCTCAACAAGCTTTTCAATTGCAGTCATTATATTGGCTGACTGACTGTCAAGCACGTTGTTCTGATGATAGATAATCGGATCTATCATATTGAATTTTATGTACTTTCTTACGCGGTTTAAATCATTGTAATCAAGAATAACGGGATATATCTGCCTGAGCTCTTCCCTAAACACGCTTGTACCAATTCCTGAAGTCTGAACTTCAAGTACAATCCCATTTACAAGCTGCAGCAGAACAGGCACGCAGTTATCCCTGGAAACATCCATAGTGATGAGCTTCTCAAAAAGCCCGTCAACTACCGAATATGCTTCCTCCTTGTCTCCTCTTCTAAGTGCCCTTCTAAGTTTTTCCTCTATATCACTGTCAAAAGATATCTGGTCCATGCCTGCATCCATGCGATAATAGCTAAGATAGCTTCCTATATCTATCTTTCCATAGTGAAGAGCCTGCACGCTTTCCAGATACGCCTTATTTATAGAGTATATATCCGAGTATTCACTACTGATACCTATACCAATATTTAATCCAAAAGTATTGTAAACATACTGTGTCATGTAATTGTAGTTTTTCTCTATCAGTTCCTTCTCAGTTTCTTTTCCATCGCAGCTGATAAAAATAACGATTGATCTTGCATAGTAAACAGGAGGCAAAAACTCCTTCATGCCGCAATCTTCTGTTATCCTGTCAATGATCTGATTGCATATACTCTTATCCCTATCAGAGGACACAGGGCTGTCGTCATCCGTGGATCTAAGCACAAAGGTAAGAATCCTGTAAAAAGAAGGAATTCTACTTGATAGTGAAAGTCTATACAGGTACTGATCTATTTCAGTATTCGTAAGTTCATTTCTGTAAATCCTGGTAGAAAAAAGAGCTGTCGTATGACTTATAAGTGAAGTGTTTTTACTATCAAGCTTCTTAACACTGTCAGTTAAGTACTGAAGCTCATCTTCACCTGGGCGAAGCTTATAATCACTTGATTTTTCTATTTCTCCTATAGCTGTCTGGATAGGCTTATAAATACTGTTAAACAGGATCGTCGCTCCAAAGAACAATAAGAGCACGATCAAAAGAAATGCGATCAGATAATAAGCATTTACAAACAGCTCTATTCTGTCAGAATAATTCGCCACATAGAGAGTAAGCCCGGCAATGCTGGAAGTTTTGGCACTGATATATACTCGCTTTCCGTCATCATTTTTCGTGGAATAAATGGCGTTTGTATCTGTTTTTTCCATGTTGATCTGCTCAGGAAACTCTTTATCTGTAGAAAAAATAAGGTTTCCATCCGCAGTATAAAGAGCCGCCTGCTGATTATCACCAAGCTGCTTTCTGATATCGCTTGTGATCTGCGACATATCAATGTTTATCACTTCAAGGGCATATGGTGTAACTTCAGAAAAAGGAACAAAAAGCACAAGGTTCAGTCCATATAAAGGTACTGTAGTCCTGTATTCCTTGCTGTATTTGTCAGGTTCTGCCCCGTCAATGTAAACCCACAGGTTCTTTGTATAAGTCTCCTTATATGCATCATAGAGGTCAGTCAGCTCACCTAGATTTTTAACTTCTTTGATGTCATATTTTCCTTTTGTGCCAAGGACAGTATCAGTCTTGAAATTTACAAGAGAATAATTTGCCACATAGTCTGATACAATATTGCCCCCATCCAAAATATCCCCTGCATCAGTTATGGAGCTGACCTTAGAGTAATCAACGTCATTTTCGACTACATAGCGGAGCTTTGTGTTATTCTCAGATGCAAGATAATACTTATGAACAGTAATAAGGCTGTTTTCAATACTGTTTAACATATTCTCTGCATCTTTTACCAGCTCTGCATTTCTAAGATCCCTGTTTCTGTCTATATAGCTCTTAATAAAAATAGTGCCGAAAGAAACCACTGCCACTATCAAAAACAGCGTAATTCCAATCAGCACTTTGTATTTATAAGCAATCCTTCTAAGCGGAAGCTCAGAAAACTTTTTAAATTTAAACATATAATACCCCAATCCCCAAAATAAGCGATAGAAGCATTATAACATGGTTATAGTTGACAAAAAAATGGTAAAAACAGCACAAATACTTTACATAATTTTTGGTTAATCATCAACATCAAAATTTTCCAGGATGTTTTCTTTCTTAGCTGGCTTCACATCTCCATGCTTTACCATCATCATCGTGCAAAAGGCGAGGCATGAAAAAACAACCGCATAGGGGAAAAGCGTTCTGTAAGAAACATATTCCAGAAGCATTCCTGAAAGAATTGGTGTAAACACCTGAGCTGCCATGGAAAACGTATAATACGTGCCGGTGTATTTACCAATATCTCCTGATTTACTCATCTCAACAACCATTGGATAAGAGTTAACATTTATAGCTGCCCAGCCAATTCCTATAAGCGCAAAAAAGATGTTTATGGAGCTCGTGTAATGTGGCAAAAATGCTGCAACCAAATAGCAGATCGTCATAATAACCACGCCTCCAAGTATTGTCTTTTTCCTGCCTATCTTACTGGAGATTATTCCAATGGGAATGTAGCTAAGTACAGCTGCAACTGTTGCAATGAGAAGTGTTGTAGCATAGCTTCCGTCTTTAAGTCCCCAAACTTCCTCAACATATCTGGTGTAAGCTGTTGTTACTGCATTATAGGCCATATACCAGAAAGCCACCGATAAAAGAAGAAAGCTAAGACTTTTGAATACTTCCTTGGGAAGCTTACCTGCTGACTCATTTTCTTTTGTCTCTTTTTCGATCTTCTCGCCAAGAGAGCCAAGGCCGCCCTCTTTTTCTATCTGCTTTTTAATTCTTCTTTCTTTTATGGTAAGCACTAAAACTATGATGGATACAGCCATAAGGACCACTATACTCACCATCAAAGGAGTGTAATTGGTGTCTGCCGCATTATCTGCTGCTTTTACCAAAAGTATTGTCATAACAAGAGTGAAAACTCCGCCAAGAGCTCCCATAAGGTTTATTATGGCATTTCCTGCACTTCTTACGGGTGCGGGGGTCAGATCAGGCATAAGTGAAACTGTCGGTGATCTATAAATTCCCATAGAGATAAGAAGGAGAAGCAGTATTACGATAAAGAAAACCAGATTGCCACTGGGCCTTGCCACCTGAATGAGAATTGTCAAAAAGGTGATTGCCATGACAGTTCCTATAAAAATATAGGGAATTCTTTTGCCAAACCTAGTATCTGTCTTATCAGACAAAGCTCCGAAAAAAGGAAGCATAAAAAGCGCAAAGACATTATCAAGCGCCATGATTGCGCCTGTTGCAGTTTCTCCAAGATTAAAATTGTATTTCAATATCTTGGGTATTTCATTGTCGTAAAACTGCCAGAATGCGCAGATTGATAAAAAAGCAAAGCCTATGAGTATAGTTCTTTTGTAGTTAAGTTTCATCCCAAATCCCCCAAATGCAGTATCAAGATTTTTTTCTAAATCCGATCTTTCCGTCATTGAAATACATATTTTCACTTCGATATGTATTATCTTCTTTACCTATATTGGTAGCAGGAGTCGTAAAATACACATCCCCAACAGCTGTATCAGGGACCTTTGTGAAGGTATCATTCCAAAGTGAAAGCTTGGAATTATGCACGATAGAGCTCCTTGTTGTATCGAATGTAACCCTTCCATCAAGCTTTTCCCAAAGATCAGTACATTCGTGAAGCCAATAGCCACCTCTGGTTAGAGAACCTGTTACTGTATAGCTTCCACCCTCGGTAAGCTGGAGCTTTAGCGCCTTTAGTATTCCGGCACAAAGGATCATTCCCGGAATATAATCAAGAGGAACACCGTTTAAGTTCACAGGCTTTTTTAGTGAACCATTTCTTACGCTAAGTCCTGTTATATCCTCAGCACATGGTGCCCACCCCGGTCTCTCATTCCAAACTGTGTCTGAGAAGCAGCGAAGACTTCCGTAGATCACGTTAGGATTGAGCTTATGAATATCTTTTTCTGATAATCCAAATTTATCAAGAGCTCCAACCTGATAAGAGCAAACGACAATATCAGCTTCTTTTACGAGCTTTTTAGCCTTTTCAAGCTGTTTGGGATTATTAAAATCAAGCTGAATACTCCTCTTTCCTGCCCATCCGTCAAGCTCAAGCATCGCCTGCTCCTGCTCTACATATTTGCCTCTTCTGACCATAAGAACATCAGCCCCGGCTTCCGCAAGAAGTCTTGTGCAGGCGGGACCTGCTATGATATGTGTGAGGTCCAGCACCTTTATTCCTGAAAGCGGTCCTCTGCTCTTGTCGTACTTTCCAAGTTTCTTTTTCAGATCTGCTCTTTCTTTGGTAAGTCTGAAAAGTGGCATATCGCATACAGCTTTGCCAACTTCGCTCTCTTCCCATTCCTGCCTTGTACGGAGCATACATCCACAGGCACCATTTTCAAAAGTCTTCTCTTCAAGTTCCTGTGCATTCCACTGCTTAACAGCTTTTGCAGTTGTTATCTTATCGAATGGAAGGGAACTTAATACAAACTTTCCTGGCTCTTTTGTTATCCCCAAAGTCTCCATCATTATCTTTTTCTGAGACTCATAGTAAACATGGGCAGAGAATTTCCTTCCGTCTTTTGTTTTGTACTTATAAAAAGAGCCGTTAAGAGCATTGTCAACACGAACTGCTGAATCACACCTTGCCTTAATAAAATCCTTATTCCCCTTATAAGCACTCATATAAAGACGCACTACCTGAAGCCCCGCCAGATCAACATCGCACATTACAGGCTGGGGTTCTTTTATGTTGTTTCTGATATTTCCTATTTCCTGAACAAGCACCGAATCCAGTGCAAGAATAGCTGCCGCAGGACCTGTCTGCAGAACCTTTTCGTCTTCATACAGGCGCTTTACAGCTTTTTTTCTGAGCGACAAAAGAACAAGCTTAAGAAGGCCAGGAAATGGGTTGTGCCCATATACTGACTTTTCTATCTGCTTCTTCCTTCCATCGGATAGATTAAAAATAACCGGAGTATCTACCTTTAAATCAAGCTTCTCCAAAAGATCATCATAACATGCGACCGCCTGAAGAGCTTTTTTCCCCATTACATTCCCCATAGCATTCTCCTCGTAGTTTTAATTTCTTTATTCAGTTTTTAGCTTAGCTTATTTAGAATTTCTGCAGCTTTTTCGTTCCCATGCTTTGCTGCATATGAAGCCCATTTTTTTGCTTTAACAGGATTGGCCTTACCCTCCAGGCTTCCTGTAAAATAAGCTTCTGCAATCTCCCCGGCTGCTTCGATACTGCCCTTCCCTGCCTTATCGATGAGATCAAGGAGTTTTTGTTTCTTTTGAATATCCATTTAAAACCTCAATATCTGATTATATTTCCAGATAAGAGTATACCACGATATGCTATATTATGCATTCTTGAACATAAAGTTCCTGGCCGGCAGCCGACATGCGCTTAATGGACAGGATGAATGTCAAGTCCTGAAGGAAGTTCGCTCTCTATGCCTCCTACAATATCCATAAGTCTGGCAAGTCCCATATATATTTCCGCTCTTGAAATATACGTTTCAGTGGCTATTTCGTATTTTTCATTGATCACATTCTGCTTTGTGTCCTTGAATATTTTTTTACCGTCCTTTGTAAAGCTAACGTCTCCTAAGATTCTTAATTCATAGGCTTTTCTAAGGCTCTGTTCAAGGGTTACTTTCTTTCTTTTTTCCTTGTCCTTTTCAAGAAATCTTACAATAAAGCTCATAAATTCTGCATATGTAAGCGAATCATCAGGCCTGAAAAGCTTTTTGCCACTTTCCTTGTCATGGCCAATAGTCTTTTCATCGATCATGTCTTCATCCACAAGGGCTTGAATATATCCGGCGTCCCAGTCGTATTTACTGATATCTGCAAACTCACCGCAATAAGGTCTTTTGCCTGCCATCCTAAAAGTCTTAAACATCACCATCAAAAGCTGTGCTCTTGGCATCACAGCATAAGGGTGCGCATACATTACGCATGGATCCAAAAGACAGTACTTAAATGCTTTTTTAATGTCCTTATACTCAGAAATTCCCTTAATATCAACATATGGAGGCTCGATACCAAATATATCAAATCCCGGTTTTTCTTTTGGAAGCGCCTTTTCTTCAGAAGCTATATCTGTAACAGGAGCTTTTGAATCCTCTATGATCTTTTTATCAAAAAAGCTATCATCAGATTGCTTTGTGATCTCTTTTGCAAAAAAATCTCCTACCAAAAGCGCACCATACTCATTGGTATGTGTTATATCACCCGGTATAAAGAAATCCTTTGCACTATTTCCAAACTCTATCCACTTATCAAAGGTATAGTCATGCAGGTCAACAAAAGGGACATTAAGCTTATTGGCAACCCTTTCACAGGCATCCCTGTAAGGCGCAAGAAGAGAATAATATTCACCGTTCTCCTTAGCAGGAACACGGCTTATTGGGGAACAGATCACAGGGAAAGCCCCAAGCTTTCTTACCTCTTCCACATACTTTTCCAGATTATCAGAATATCCACCAAAAGGCTGAAGGTTGCGCCTTTTCTGATCATTGTGTCCAAACTGTATGATAAAAAAGTCTCCCTTTTTCATCATCTTCTTTGCTATGCCATAGTGACCATCATCCCTAAAACAATTTGATGTCATGCCTGAATGAGCCAGGTTACATACTGCCGCCTTTTTTGCAAATCTCAGAATAGTCTGTGCCCAACCGGCGCAGCTTCCATAAGGATAATAAGGGATACCTGCATTCTGATCTGTAAGAGTTGAATCTCCGGCAACCCAGATAATAGGGACATCTTCCTTGGTAACTGCAACACCAGCTATCTGCGCCAGATCAGCGTGTGTATAGCTTATGTATACTGTTTTATCCTCATATACAACAGATGAAAGAGTCGGAATATAAGGCGTTACAGCAACATAAAAGCTCTTTTGGTATTTTTCACCTTTGCCAAGGGTGATGCCATTTGCAACCATATTTCTTCTGCCGGCAAAAAGAGCCATCTCTTTAATATCTTCTCCGGCAACAAATTCTATATCTACTCTATATGTTCCAAAATCCGGAACACCAACCTTTTTTACTGCAATTTTTCTTTTCTCATCTTCTATTTTTCTGTCATCTTCAAGCCGGCGTCTTGTCCATCCGCCATTATTTAATGCTTTCCAGGTGTCAGTGTCCTTTATATTTTCATCAATTATCAACTCTGTACCCATAATCCCCCGATTGATGACACATATGCTGTGTATCACATGTTTTTATCAGATATTATCTATATTACTTCTTTCGCGCATACTAAAAAAGTAAAATAGCATCAAATAATCTGCATTTTCGCTCATTAATTTCACGCATTTTTTATGATTGCATTTTATAGAAGATTCACATATAATGGGAAACGATTCTGAGCCTAAATTTCGACTAAGGCTCTATCAGGTACTGTTGATTCACATTTAGAAAGGCAATTTAATAAATGATAAGTGCAAATAACGTAACACTCAGAGTAGGTAAAAAAGCTCTTTTTGAAGATGTTAATATTAAATTTACACCAGGCAACTGCTACGGAATCATCGGAGCAAACGGTGCCGGTAAGTCAACATTTCTCAAGATCTTGTCAGGTCAGATAGAGACAACAAACGGTGACGTTGTTATTTCTGATGGCGAGCGTCTTTCATTCCTTGAACAGGACCACTTCAAGTATGATGAAAACATTGTTCTTGATACAGTAATCGCAGGAAATGCTCGTCTTTTCGAGATCAAGAATGAAAAAGACGCAATCTATGCCAAGGAAGACTTCACAGATGAAGATGGTATCAGAGCAAGTGAGCTTGAGGCTGAGTTCGCAGAGCTCAACGGATGGGAAGCTGAATCTGATGCAGAGAGCCTTCTTAACGGACTTGGAATTGAGTCAGAATTCCACTACAAACTTATGAAAGAGCTTGATGGTGCTCAGAAGGTCAAGGTTCTTCTTGCAAGAGCACTCTTTGGTAATCCGGATATTCTTCTTCTGGACGAGCCTACCAACCACTTGGATCTGGATGCTATCGCATGGCTTGAGGAATTCCTTATCAACTTCGAGAATACAGTCATCGTTGTATCCCATGACCGTTATTTCCTTAATAAAGTATGTACATACATCGCTGATATAGATTATGGCAAGATTCAGCTCTATGCCGGTAACTACGATTTCTGGTATGAGTCATCACAGCTCATGATCCGCCAGATGAAAGAAGCTAACAAAAAGAAGGAAGAACAGATCAAGGAACTTAAAGAGTTCATCGCCCGTTTCTCTGCTAACGCAAGTAAGAGTAAGCAGGCTACATCCAGAAAGAAAGCCCTTGAAAAGATCGAGCTTGATACTATTAAGCCTTCAAGCAGAAAATATCCTTACATTGATTTCAGACCAAACAGAGAGATCGGTAACGAAGTTCTCACTGTAGATGGCCTCTCCAAGACAATTAACGGAGAAAAAGTTCTCGATAATATTTCATTTGTGATCCAGAGAGATGACAAGGTTGCTTTTGTAGGTGGTAACGAGCTTGCAAAGACTACTCTCTTCCAGATCCTTACAGGCGAGCTTGAACCTGATGCAGGTACTTACAAATGGGGTGTTACAACATCTCAGGCTTACTTCCCTAAGGACAACACAAAAGAATTTGACAACGACTACACCATCACAGAATGGCTTACTGGTTATTCAGAGGTAAAAGATGCAACTTACGTAAGAGGTTTCCTTGGAAGAATGCTCTTTGCCGGTGAAGACGGAGTTAAAAAAGTTAAGGTCCTTTCCGGAGGAGAAAAAGTAAGATGTCTTCTCTCCAAAATGATGATAAGCGGTGCTAACTGCCTTATCTTTGATGAACCAACCAACCATCTTGATATGGAATCAATTTCCGCTCTTAACGATGGAATGATCAAGTTCCCGGGTGTTGAGCTTTTCGCCTGCCGTGACCACCAGGTTGTACAGACAACAGCCAACAGGATCATGGAGATTCTTCCCGATGGAACTCTTATCGATAAACGTTCTACTTATGACGAGTACCTTGAAAATGATGAAATGGCTAGAAAGCGTACAGTTTATAACACTGCCGCTGACGAAGAGGAGGATGACTAATAGTTATCTCCTATCTGACCCATTTCGAATAATAACCACGTGATTATCAGGATCAAAAGATCTTGATATAAATACACTTAAGTGTTTTAAGGAGGAGCTTTATTATGCAGCAGTTTACCCCAGTAAAAGAAGGAAAAGTACGTGAGATCTACGATATAGGTGAAAACCTGATCATGGTAGCAACAGACAGGATTTCAGCTTTTGATGTTATCTTAAAAAACAAGGTAGTTAAAAAGGGTACAGTTCTTACTCAGATGTCCAGATTCTGGTTTGACTACACTAAGGATATTGTAAAGAACCACATGATCAGTGTTGACAATGCTGATATGCCTGAATTCTTCAGTGCTCCAGAATTTAAAGGAAACAGCATGCTTTGCAAAAAGCTCACTATGATTCCTGTTGAATGTATTGTACGTGGTTATATCACAGGTAGTGGCTGGGTATCATACAAGGAAAACGGAACTGTTTGCGGAATCAAACTACCGGAAGGATTAAAGGAATGCGGCAAGCTTCCTGAACCGATCTACACACCAAGCACAAAGGCTGAGATCGGTGATCACGATGAGAACATCGATTTTGAGAGAAGTATTGAAGTACTTGAGAAAGCATTCCCTGGACGCGGCAGAGAATACGCTACAAAGATCAGAGATTACACAATAGCTCTTTACAAAAAATGCGCTGACTACGCTCTCACTCGCGGCATTATTATCGCTGATACAAAGTTTGAGTTCGGTGTAGATGAAAACGGTGAAGTAGTTCTTGCAGATGAAATGCTCACTCCTGACAGCTCAAGATTCTGGCCTGTAGAAGGCTATGAAGAAGGTCATGATCAGCCTTCATTTGATAAGCAGTTCGTTCGTAACTACTTAAAGGCTAATCCTGATTGCGATTACAATCTTCCTTCTGACGTAATCGACAAGACAATTGCAAAGTATCTTGAAGCTTACAAACTCCTTACAGGCAAAGACCTCGAGGCATAAAAAATATTTGCAGATAGTAGAAATCCCACAGGTTCCAACGAACCTGTGGGATTTTTTATTGTTAATCTTCAACCATCACAAACTGTCCAAATACTGAAACATAATATCTGTCATTACTATCTGTAAACGTCAATAACCCCGGATATTCATAATTATCTTTTGATAGTCTTTTGCAATTTTTTGATATTACCTCCCGCTCCCCATCTTTAGAAAGAGCGGTCAATGTATTATCTCCGTACATATAGAGCTTTTGCGTATCGCTTTCCCAGTACATTTTTCTGATATCCATATTTTCATCTTTATCTGAGATTGCTGTGATTTCTCCATTTTCATCAATACTGCAAAGAACGGTCTTTCCTGACTCATAGTAATAGCACCAGACGATTGATGCATCATCATTTATTTCCACTTCGTCTATGTTCACATCACCTAAAAGCTTTTTTCTCTCCAGCTTTCCTGAATCGTCCCGCTCATACCTTATAAGTACTTTATCATCTTCAACAATATAGATATCCTTATCAGTACGCCTTGCATGAAATGCAACATAATTATAATTATGTCCAAGCTTGGTAAGTGTATAGTCGTCACTAATGAGGTAAACATTGCCATCACCATCATGAATTAAACCGCCTGCAAAAGTATCGGTATCATATACGATTCCGTCATAGCCTTCAGCATCTGAGCTTTCTTTATAAACATCCATTGCAATCTTATAAAAGTAAGCACAATCAATAGCCTTGGGTTCATCCATTCCGGACTTATAGTAATAATTTATTTCACCGTTTTTATATATCGTTTCTGTACAGTCTCTGTTAAATAAAAAGTACCCAGAACGTTTAGGAGTTAGCTCTATCTCTTTTCCGTCATGCCAGACATACTCTTTAGCATTGAAGTCTTCATCATAAACTTCATAAAAAACTGTAGAACCATCATCAGATATTGCCCTTACGCCGTCCACATCCGAGCAGATAAGCTCAGCTTCCATATCGATTCCTGCTATATAAAGATACTTACATGAATAATCATCCGAATATTTCATATAAGCAACTTTTGTTCCATTCGGTGACAAAGCGATAGAATGATATGCATCATCATCTATTACATAGGTTTTACCGGATTTGATATTCACAAGGCTAAGTTCATACTTGTAATCAACTCTGGAAAAAACATACATATATTCCCCGTTATAAGAAATTCCTGCCCAAAGCGCATCTGATTTAACAGGAACAGTTTGAAGATCTGTGCTAACATACAGGGCATTTTCTCTTCCATCTACAAATGCACCAGCTGAGTGATCTTTATTATATGAAAACCTGTAATAAGTCTCATCTTCAGCATACATCCCCTCTAAATAATCCCCTGCATCGTTGTATATAACGCCCTCAACCTCCAGGATTTTGGTTGGGGTCTCCTTATAAACAGCCGTATCTGCTGACGATAAATATGATCCGCTTTCCGGCTCCGGCTTGTCTTTTGTATTTTCTCCTATAATACTAAGTACGACCATGATTGCAGTAAGAATACCCATGGTCAGATAAAGTGCTTTTCCTGTTAGCTTGCCCTGTTCCCTTACATTCTTTTTATGATTTACTATATGAACATCTACATTTTCATAATCAATCTCTTCTAAAACAGGAGCCCCACAAACACTGCAGTGCCCATCGATAGGCGTGATCTCGCTCCCACAACAACTACATTTCATAAAAAAATGCTCCATCCTCTCGTATAAAAAATACATCTAATTATACAAGTGTTTGGAGCATTTTAACATCCCTTGTTTATTATTTAAAGAATTCCATATCTGCGCTCAGCTTATCAGCGATATCCTTAAGAGATCCGGCCGAAGCTGAAAGCGTTGTAACTGTAGCTGAAAGCTCCTGCATTGAAGCTCCTGTTTCTTCTGAAGATGCAGCATTTTCTTCTGAAATGGCTGAAAGAGAACTCATGGCATCCGAAACAACATTCTTGGCGCTCACACAGGTTCCGGCATCTTTTTCAATGCTCTTGGCACTTTCGACCGTAGATGAAATGTCATCAATCATAGCGTTGACGCTCTGAACTGTAGCTCCTAAAACTTCTTGCTGCTCGTCATTGCCCTTCTGAACTTCAGACGCCATTACAACTGCAGCTTGAGACTCTTCCAAAAGAATATCCATCTCTTTTCTGATATCATCAGCCATCTGCCTTGAGTCTTCTGCAAGCTTACCAATTTCTTCTGCAACTACTGCAAAGCCCTTTCCTGCCTCTCCGGCTCTTGCAGCCTCAATAGAAGCATTAAGAGAAAGAAGATTTGTCTGGGTAGCAATTGATGCAATTCCTTCAACCTTTTCGTTGATATTTTCAACTGCCTTACTGGTTGCTCCGATTTTTTCAGAAATCTGAATGATGTTATCACTCATATTTCTACTGCTTTCCTGAAGATCTGCAAGAGACTGAGCAGACTCTGTACTTACCTCCTGCATTCTGTTTGCAATACTTGAAAGCTCATCAGTACTTGTCTGAACATTTCCTGTAGCAACGTCAATATCGCCAACACTCTCTGTAACACTTTGAATCTCATCAGCCTGCTGTGTTGCGCCTGATGCAATTTCCTGTACCGCATTTGATACGTCATCTGCAGTCTGTGAGATCTGGCTTGCAGCTTCAGCAAGTTCAACTGAAGATTCATGCACAGAAAGCGCAGAATCTTTGATATTTTTGACAATTCCACTAAGAACATCCAAAACAGAATTGGTATTGGTGATCATATCTCCAAATTCATCTTTTCTTCCGTGGAACTGCTCAATCGGAACAAATTCACCTTCTGAAAGATGATGAAGAGCCTTATTAACTTCATTAAGAGGTCCTGTAAAGGACTTAGCCATTCTAAAGGAAGCAAGGATGGCTATTATTACCATGATAATTCCCATGAGAACTATCAGGGTTGCACTTCTCTGGGCAGAGGCAAGTGTAGCTTTATAATTTGACGAAACAACAACTATCCATCCTGTAGTTGCTTCCTGCTGAAAAGATACTATCTGTTTATCATTTCCTGAGCCCGTCACATAGGTACCTGACGCACTGCTTTGAGCCATCTTGAAAAAGTCCCTGTCACTTCTGTTATCTTCTGCGTCTTCCGCAGATATCTCATAATCTGAGTGTGCAATCACTATTCCGTTTCTATCAGTGATAAATGCACGCTGATCAGAAGTAATGTTTTCCTTTAAAAGATTATGCAGATTAGAAAGGTCATAGCTTCTTTGTACAATTCCTATAGGAGATGAATATCCATAATCATAAATTGGAGTGGCCGGGATAATGATCCTGGAACCGGTAGCTTTCGAGATCAACACATCTGAAACATAAGTCTTACCGGAAATGGCATTTTTAAAATAGTCTCTGTCAGCAATATTCGAAAGGTTATTCCCGTCATCTCGCGCAAGCTGCTGTCCTGTAGCATCCGAAACAACAATCGCATTGCCATCCGCATAGGCCTTATTGACCTGTTTTAAAAATGAGATCATGTACTCATCGTTTCTTGTGCCCTCATTCTTAACATAATCAATAGTAAACGGATTGGCCGCAACCCCCTCAAGAGTCCTTATCTGCTGCTGAAGTTCCGTTGTAAAAGCATCCTCTACTATCTGAGCCTGTTTGGAATTAATATACTCAGCATCCTCAAGCCCCTTTGATATAGAGCTTTTGTAACTGACACCAATGGCAATAATAAGAGGGATTGCCACAAGCAAAGACATAGTTAAAATAAGACTTGTCTTAACGCTGTCTTTCCAGTTCTTTTTGGGAACGCCGGAATTATCTTCTTTCTTAGCCATAATAACCTCCATAAAAATATGATCGTTACGATTTAAAGAACTTCATTTCTTCATTAAGTTTGTCAGCAATTTCTTTAAGTCCGTTAGCTGATCCCGCAAGCGTTGTGACTGTAGCTGAAAGTTCCTGCATAGAAGCTCCTGTCTCCTCTGAGGAAGCTGCATTTTCTTCTGAAATAGCTGAAAGAGCACTCATGGTATCCACTACGGCATTCTTGGAGCTGTCACAGGTCTCTGCTCCCTCGGAAATAAGTTGTACACCGCCTACTGTGCTGCCAATGTCTTTAAGCATTCCGTTAACTGCATCAAGAGTCTCGCCAAGAGCAATCTGCTGATCATTGTTGCCCTGTCTTACATCTTCTGCTGCACCAACAGCCGCTTGTGCCTGTTCAAGAAGAATATCCATTTCCTTCCTGATATCATCAGCCATGGCCTTGGAGTCTTCAGCAAGTTTTCCAATTTCTTCTGCAACAACCGCAAATCCTTTTCCTGCTTCTCCTGCCCTTGCAGCTTCGATAGAAGCATTAAGAGAAAGAAGGTTTGTCTGTGTTGCAATTGATGTGATTCCCTCTACCTTTTCGCTAATATTGTTTACAGCCTGCTGTGTGGACTGAATTGTCTGTGATATTTCATCAATTTTCTCCGTCATCTCATTAGAAGAATTCTGAAGGTCTGCCAAAGACTTACTTGAAATTTCAGACGCTTCTTTCATCTTCTCTGTGATTCCGGACAAGTCCTCAGTTGATCTTTGAACATCGCCAACTGCTTCGCCAATCCTTCCAACATTTTCAGAAGCGCTCTGAATCTCATCAGCCTGCTGAGTAGCCCCGGATGCAATTTCCTGCACTGCATTGGAAACATCCTCAGCAGTCTGGGAAATCTGATTGGCCATATCTGAAAGCTCGTTAGAGGAAACTCCAATATTCTCAGCAGATGCTTTAATATTGTTAACTATTCCTTCCAGCTTTTCTATAACCGTATTGGTAGCTTTTGAAATAAGACCAAATTCATCTTTTCTAAGATCAAACTTCTCTACTTTAACAAAACGTCCATCTGCCAAAGCTGCAAATGATTTACCAACAGCTTCAACCGGCTGAGTAAAGCTCTTTGACATGATAAAAGAAATAATGATCGCAACAACTACAAGAATAATACCTATAGCAACCACGATCAGCGCTGAGCGTACTGCTTCAGCCATGATTTCAGATTCTTTCTGCGCTACTGCAACATAGTATCCCGTGACAGGTTCTTTTATCCAGGAAACATATGTATTATTTCCGCTAAATTTCTGCTCATACATTCCACTCGATGAATTATCAGTCATAAATGGAGATGAGCTCAAATCATATTCATCTTCAGGAGTAATCTCAAACTGGGCATGTGCTGCCATCATACCTGAAGTATCAGTAATATATCCATCTGAAATGTTTTCAGCCAAAAACTCATGCAGGTTATTCAGATCAAAGCTACGCTGAATTGTACCTATTACTTCTCCGGTTACATCATCAAAAACAGGAACACAGATAATAGTAATTCTGTTTCCGGCAGACTTACTGACTACAATATCAGACACTGCGGGCTTCCCTGTCGAAATGGCCTTTTGGAAATAAGCTCTGTCTGAAATATTAGCCAGTTCTTTTCTATCTGCTCTAAGAAGTTGTTCCCCTGATGCCATTGAAAGGATAACACTAACATTACCATCATCTATATTGGTATTGATCGCATCCATCTGTGCCAAGATTACTTCATCAGGAATAGGCGCATCAGGTGTTCCATGATTCTGGATATAGGTAATAGTACTAGGCGCACCGGCAAATGTCTCAAGAGCAATGACATTTTCAGAAACTATCTCTCCAAATTTCGTTTCAACATATTTCCCATTTGCTTCAAGAAGCTTCAAGGCATCACTTTTAGCTTTTGAAGTAGAAGTATTATAGCTGATTATAATAGCTATCAAGAGCGGAGCTGCAGCCACCAAAAGCATGATACCTATAAGCTTAGTCTTTATACTGTCCTTGAAAGCTATACCTGATGCTTCTTTCTTTAAATCCTTTTCATTCTTTGCCATATGAACCTCCAGAATAATTATTCGCACACCACAATCATCGTTTTATAACTTATTTTTATACGTAAAATAATTATACATCTAAAGCCTATATATGCGAGTGTTAGTGGACATTTTTAATTTTTTTTTAATGATTTTCCCAACTCTGCACGCAAAAAAAATAAAAGCTGCACAGGTATTGATAATGCAGCTTTTATTTTAAAAAAACTTCATAAATATTCAGTTTAGATATTTGGCACTTATTATTTAAAGAACTTCATTTCTTCATTAAGTTTGTCAGCAATTTAGCGCATTCTTAATAATCTTTTAAGCATTGAATAATTATTAAGAGCCAGACTCTAAACTTTTTCGAATTGAGTCCGATATATAAATCAAAGGAGGAAGTAAAGGCATGAAGAAACTTCCAGAAAACAAATAAAGCACCTTCACTGCGGCAGGATCCCGGTGGAGGTGCTTTTTTTCGCCCTAAACTAACATATTTAAACTTCCCACGGTTATGAATGGGATAGCTTTTGTACAAGCCGTTTTTTCGTCATTCACGTTTTGGCGTTCATGGTATTAAATTTATCCATTTTTTATTCTATGGAACAAAACTCACCTTCGAGGCTCTTCATAACTCTTGGCACAGTGAGTTTTGGCTTTGCTTCCTGGCACAGAAATGCCATTTTTCTTGTGCTCATAAGCAGCTTTGTCAGCGCATGCGGAAACGTTTGTCTGAGTAGGGGCGTAAATATATGAGAAATTGGTCATGCCCGCTACGCGGGCATACAGACAGAAATAAAGAAGCTTCTCTCCAAGCTCATCTGAGTTTGGAAGGAAGCTTCTTTTTTCTGTCCTAGGTGCAAAGCACCGATGACCAATTTCTCTTATATAGCCCTACGAGTTTTAGTTGTAGCATGCGCATTAAAGAAAAGCTGCATGAGCACATAGAAAAAGTTTCATTTCTGTGTGGAAGCAAAACGAAACTTCACTGTGCTCAAGGTTATGAAAGCCTTGAAGGCTCAAACATGTTAGTTTAGGGCGCTTTTGATAGCGGCCAGGAGGTCGTCGTACTCTTCGAAGGCTGGGAGGTTTGGATAGTCGGCTTTGATCTTTTCGGTTGAACGGAAAAGGAAGCCTGCTTTGCTGGCCTGTATCATGGCAAGGTCGTTGTAGCTGTCTCCGCTTGCGATTGTCTCATAGCCAATGGACTGAAGGGCTTTAACTGTTGTGAGCTTTGAGTTTTCTATTCGCATTTTAAAGCCTGTGATCTCACCATTTTCTGCTACTTCGAGAGAGTTGCAGAATATCGTTGGCCATCCAAGTTTCTCCATAAGTGGTGTTGCAAACTGTGTGAAGGTATCGCTTATGATGATCACCTGAGTGATACTTCTAAGCTCATCCAAAAACTTTTTTGCTCCAGGAAGTGGATCGATCTCTTTTATTACGTCCTGGATTTCCTTAAGCCCAAGTCCGTGTTCCTTGAGAATTCCGATTCTCCATCTCATGAGCTTATCATAATCAGGTTCATCCCTAGTTGTGCGCTTAAGCTCAGGAATTCCTGATTTCTCAGCAAAAGCAATCCATATTTCTGGTACAAGTACTCCTTCAAGATCTAAACATACAATATTCATATCTAATGTCCCCATTTATTATAAGTTAATTTTTGGAAGTGTTTCAAAACTCTTCTGAAGCTCAGCATCTGTAGGAATGTAATCCATCATAACGCCGTCATTGAACTTCTGATAAGCAACCATATCAAAATAGCCGGTACCTGTAAGGCCAAAGAGAATAGTCTTTTCCTCTCCTGTTTCCTTGCACTTCAATGCCTCATCAATGGCAACTCTGATAGCATGGCTGCTCTCCGGTGCAGGAAGGATTCCCTCTACTCTTGCAAACTGCTGCGCAGCCTGGAATACTGAGGTCTGCTCAACAGATACAGCCTCCATATAGCCATCATGATAGAGCTGTGAAAGAATTGGGCTCATGCCGTGATAGCGAAGTCCTCCTGCATGGTTTGCAGATGGGATAAAGTTTGATCCAAGTGTATACATCTTGGCAAGTGGACATACCATTCCTGTGTCGCAGAAATCATATGCAAATTTACCTCTTGTAAAGCTTGGGCAGCTCGCAGGTTCTACCGCAATGATCCTATAGTCTTTTTCGCCACGGAGCTTTTCTCCCATAAATGGAGAAATAAGTCCTCCAAGGTTTGATCCACCTCCGGCACAACCAATAATAATATCAGGAGTCTCGCCATATTTCTCAAGGGCAAGCTTAGCCTCAAGTCCTATAACTGTCTGATGAAGAAGTACCTGATTAAGCACGCTTCCCAAAACATATCTGTAGCCTTCAGTCTTTGTCGCAACTTCTACTGCTTCGGAAATAGCGCAGCCAAGACTTCCTGTTGTTCCGGGATGCTCAGCGTTGATCTTGCGTCCTACCTCTGTATCCATAGATGGAGAAGGAGTTACAGAAGCTCCGTAAGTGCGCATGACTTCACGTCTGAATGGTTTCTGCTCATAAGAAACCTTAACCATATACACTTTACAATCAATTCCAAAGTAAGCTGAAGCCATTGAAAGAGCTGTTCCCCACTGGCCCGCACCTGTCTCTGTAGTCACACCTTTAAGGCCCTGCTTCTTTGCATAATAAGCCTGAACGATTGCGGAATTAAGCTTATGGCTTCCACTTGTGTTGTTACCCTCAAATTTATAATAGATCTTTGCAGGTGTACCAAGTGCTTTTTCAAGGAAATATGCTCTTACAAGTGGAGCAGGTCTGTACATCTTGTAAAAATCAAGTACTTCCTCCGGAATATCAATGTAAGGTGTTGTGTCGTCCAACTCCTGCTTAATAAGCTCATCACAGAAAACCGGCCTTAAGTCTTCAAATCCCATAGGCTTTAATGTTGCGGGATTAAGAAGTGGCGCCGGTTTGTTTTTCATATCTGCTCTGACGTTATACCACTGTCTCGGAATCTCATCCTCTGACAGATAAATCTTATAAGGAATTCTTTTCTCTTCGCTCATAGTAATACTCCCCTCTGTGACTTTGACAATTTAAATTATTAAAGCACACTTTTGCTTTACGTGTCAATAATACAAAAGACACCCTACTATAATAGTAAAGTGCCTTATATAAGCCTTATTCATCTTTTCCGATTTTCATTCTCTCATGACCGCCAAGCTTATTGGCTGCGTCCTGATTGCCGCTAAGAATAGCCTTTACAAGATGCATTCTAAAGCCTGCGTCAATAAAGTCGCAGTGCTTACAGAATGGATAATTCTGTCTTCCTTCTGCAATATCTCTTCTGACTTTCTGAAGAGCTTCACTTCCCCAGGCATCCTTAAGACTAACCTCATTGAGGTCTCCAAAGTTTGTAGTCTCAAAATTATCGCAGCAGCAAAGGCCAAGTCTGCCGTTTGGCATGATCCACATATCCGTAAATGGTAAAAGACATGTTTCTTTAATGATCTTTTTTGTTTCCTTTTTATTAGGTGCACTTCCGGCCCTGTTAGTAAGAACTTCCTGAAGATACCTCATCTGTATCTGAATATCAAGGTCTTTGAACTCATCAGGATGAGCTGTCACATAGTCATAAACTTCCTGAATGCTCTTGTGAAGCTTCATCTCCATAGAATAATTGTTAATGATAAGCTGGTTTATATATGGAGCAATAGCTTTCACTTTATCAACAGTTAAGATAAGTCCGTTTGTAGACATGAAGATAAAAGAATCCGGTAGTTTTTCTCTTGCATACTTATGTCTTTCTACAATCTTGGTATCAAGCCATGGCTCATTGTTGCCGTAGAGTGTAAGGTGTCCTTTATAGCCCCAATCTGCAAGCTGATCTATGATACTTTTATAAAGTTCATCTGAAATATGTGCCAGTGGTCTGCACTCGGCGTTAACATTTGCAGTGCAGAAAGCACAGGTTGAATTACATCTGTTTATAGTCTCAATATTTACCACATTTGGCATAGGTATTTCTTTGGAATTAAGAAAGTAATCACAGTACTCTTTTTGTGACTTGCTTCTTGTAAAAAACTGCATCTTAAGATATGCATTGCTGGCAAGCATGGGAAATTTTTTCCTTGCCATCCATCCAAACTTTCCCATAAAACTATTTATTTTAATTGGCATAAAAATCATCCCCTATATATAATTTCATTTTAAAGTCCGTGTATGATAATAGCATTATCTGGGGCAATATGCTATAATTATTTAGTTAATTTTATAAAAAATGGATTAGTTAGGGGAAAACATGAAAAAGTACATTAAAATTGCACGACTTGATCATTGGATCAAACAGTTTTTTATAATGCCGGGTATCGCTGTTGCTCTGCTTCTTACGGATATTAAGATTACAGAACTCAGCATTTTAAAACTTCTTCTTGGATTCTTTGGTACCTGCTTTATTGCCAGCGCCAACTACGTTATCAATGAATGGCTTGACGCTCCATATGACAAATATCATCCGGTAAAAAAGAACAGACCTGTAGTGACAGAGAACATGGAACTTAAATGGGTTTTAGTTGAATATGCCATTTTAGCAGTTCTTGGTCTTTTATTGTCCTTCCTTGTAAACAAGTATTTCCTTATCACTGCTGCAGTTCTTTTGGTAATGGGAATCATATATAACGTGGAGCCTGTCAGAAGTAAGGACATCGTCTATTTCGATGTTATTTCAGAGTCCATAAACAATATGCTTCGTCTTCTCATGGGATGGTTTATAGTTACCTCTGATTCCATCCCACCTTCAAGTATCCTTATCGGATATTGGATGGCAGGTGCATATCTTATGGCCACAAAGAGATTTTCCGAGTACAGAATGATCGGAGATCCTAAGGTAGCAGGCTTATATCGTAAGTCTTTTGTGAAGTACACAGAGAAAAAACTCCTTGCATCATCTATCTTTTATGCACTTTCATCAACATTTTGCCTTGGAGTTTTCCTTATAAAATACAGAATTGAATATCTTCTTTGTATTCCTTTTATTTTCCTTCTGTTTGCTTATTACTCAGCAATGTCGCTTGATAATGACTCTGCTGCTCAGAAGCCGGAAAAGCTTTACAAAGAGAAAAAGCTTATGCTTTTAGTTCTGCTTATAATTGTTTTATTTATTGTATGCACCTTCTGCACATTTGACTTCTTAAAGCCACTTACATCAAGTGCCCTTATTAAGCTTGAGGTATAATCAGTACATGAATCTTAAAGAGTTATCAAAAAAACATTTTGAAACACTCTGGTGTTTTTTTACAAGTATATTTATATTAACCTTTACCACCAGATCATCAATCCTTTTTCCTTATAATAACTGGGACGATGTGAACAGTTACTTCACAATGGGAAAAGGACTGATGAATGGGATGGTTATTTATAGGGACCTTTACGATCAGAAAGGTCCTTTTCTTTATTTACTTTACGGACTAGGTTACCTTATCAGCCACAAGAGCTTTTTCGGAATCTATATATTTGAGATAATTGCCGGAACTATATTTCTTGCATTTGCTTTTAAACTCATCAAAAGACATTCCTCGGCCCCCGTTGCAATCGTTTTGCTCCCACTTGTAGCAGCAGGTGTGTACTCATCAAGGAGTTTCTACTGGGGCGGAGCTGCCGAGGAATTCTGTCTTCCAATGTTAGCCTATACCATTTATATTATTGATGTTTTCATGCATCCACAGAGTACAGAGGAATATGACCGTATTTCTGATTCCAAAACTTACCTTATTATAGGTATACTTACCGGAATCACTGCTCTCGTTAAATATACGATGATGGGCTTCTTTTTTGGATTTGCTGTGATTTCAATAGGCCTTATAATCTCCAGAAAGGGACTGGCAGAGGTATTCAAAAAAGCTCTTATCTACATCCTGGGAATCGTAATACCATTCATCCCATGGTTAATATATTTTGCCATAACCGGTGGACTTGATGACTGGTACAGATGCTATATTTACAACAATTTATTCTTCTATAGCAATATAACTGCAGATTCCATTACTTTATATGACAAGCTCTACAAACTGGCCAAGCTCCAGTATTGGCTTATATTAGACAATCTTGAGTACTTTATATGGATCATAGCCTGCTTTATACTTGCTCTCATCCTTGAGAGGAAAGCAGTAAAAAAAATAGCATACCTTTTTATGTATGCTTCAACCTTTTTTGTGATCTTTTATGGCGGAGGTACACTTCCGTATTATTCAATACCACTTATGGTATTTGCACTTCCGGGAGCTGCTTATGTTGCAGCTTTTTTCCAAAAAGCTTACATCAAATACAATAAAAGAGTACTGTGGTGCAATACTGCTGTCCTTGTCATAGCTTTATCAGCAGTTTTTGCCAAATACAACTGTTTAAGCGCAGATTATTTATTACAGAGCAGACAGGAACACTGGCTTACAAGAATGGCAAGTCATATAGAGGAAGCCCCTGACACAACCCTTTTAAATGTAGGTTGCCTTGATGTTGGCTTATATACCATAACAGGCATTGTTCCGACCTGCGAATACTTCCAGACCAACGGAATTGCCCTTCCTACAATGTTCGAAGAACAAAGTCGCTACATAAAAGAAGGCCTCACAGAATATGTTATTGCCGGAGAAAGGGAGCCCGATGGTATTTATGAGAAATATGAGCTTATAGATTCTGTATCCTTCTACGACAATTCCTATGACCAGATCTATTACCTGTATAAACTAAAGTAAAAATATGTAAAAGTAGGTGCTATGAATATAATTATTCATAACACCTACTTTTTTGTTGTAGATTATGGAGAGTATTCTGATATATGTTATCAGATTGCATTAAGAATAAACTCAGCAAGACCATCGTGATCATTGTCAAAGCGTGTGATCACATCGGCGCTCTTTTTAACAATATCTGTTCCATTTATCATGGCTATTCCACAACCTGCTGCCTCTATCATAGAGATATCATTCTGCTCATCTCCGGCTGCATAAGTGTTTTCTACGGGAATTCCAAGATAATCAGATAATCTTTTTACTACACTTCCCTTTCCTGCCTCAGAAGGAAAAATCTCCATGTAATAAGGATTAGAATATAGAAGAGTAAGCTTATCCCCTACCATTTCCTGAAGCGCTATTCTGAATCTCTCCTGTTTATCATGTTCATGAAGCTCTATAGCTATCATCTTGGAAGGAGGAGCTGATATTTCTTTCATGATATCGTCAGTAACGATGAGTGGAGTCTTTATAACTCGTCTGTAATACTCCATACATTCACCGTTCTTTTTGCTGACAATATGGGTTTCATTGTAAGTGTGACAATGCACATCAAACTTTTCTGAAAGTTCAATTATCTTTGGAACCAGCTCAAGTGGAACACCGGTCTTATAGACATATTTTTCATCATCCACACTGTATATTTCAGTTCCGTTAGAACCGCATAAAAAACTGCCCTTAAAGTCGAGATGCAAACCACTATAGACAGCCTTCGCACTGTCTATAGCTCTTCCTGTATTAATACAGAAATGATTTCCTGCATCAGTAAACTTTTTAAGGGCATCTAAAGTCTTCGGAGATATTATCTTCTCACTTGTTAGAAGTGTCCCATCAAGATCAAAGAAAAATATCTTAGAGCCTGTTTTTGCCATTATATTATGCCTCAACTATCAAATATCTACCGTCGCCTATATCAAAGACTTCGTCCGCTTCAAGTACATTGCCACCTTCAGTATCGACGCCTGCCTCTTCAAAGTACTCTTCTACTTCATCTGGTCCGTCAACAACAACAGCCATACAGTCCTCTAAAAAAGCTTCAGCCTCTTCTGTTGTTTCTGCAACATCCTCAGGAAAAAGCTGCCCCTGATTTTCTAAAAAGCATCTTAGAACTGCATCATCATACTCGTGCATAAAAAATCCTCCATATTACAATAAACTTTTATTCTTTAATTCCTTATAGAGTCTTGCAACTGGAAGTCCTACAACATTATAGTAATCGCCGCTTATACCCTTGATATGGATTGCAAACAATCCCTGGATTCCATAGGCACCGGCTTTGTCATCAGGCTCGCCACTGTTCACATAAGCATCGATCTCTTCTGAAGTCAGCTCATCAACATGGACAACTGTTTCCTCATGAAATGTAAAATGCTCTGTCTTATCTCCAATCTTGTAATAAACGGTTACACCTGTATAAACCTCATGAGTATTCCCCGAAAGATCTCTGAGCATTCTCTTGGCATCCTGCCTGTCTATAGGTTTTCCAAGTACTCTATGGTTATATGATACGACTGTGTCTGCACCTATTACAACTATACTGTCTGTACTATCCGTTAAAATTTTGTGAAAAATCTCTGAAGCTTTCTGAAATGAGAGTTCCTCGGCGATTTCTCCAGGCTGCTGTGCAGAGGTCTTTTCCTCAGACACTGCAGGTATTATTTCAAATTCAGGAATAACCTTCCCAAGCAGTTCCTTTCTTCTTGGTGATCCTGATGCTAAAACATAACGCATAAATCTAACTTTCCTTACATTTTATATTTTCATTTCCGGCGTAAACACTCTGGAATTCTGCGGGTTTAAATTCTTAACCGCAGCTGCTGCCTCGTCGCCGAATATTTTTTGAGAATTAATCCTTTCCTCTGGCAAAAGATCTTTTTTCACCTTTTCAAAAGAGCCATCATCATTCATAACATGAGCCTTTTCCGTGTCTCCAAGCTCAAGTTCAAGAATGTGCCACACTTTTTTCCTAAGCTTCTCATTCTCTATCGGGAAAAGAATCTCCACTCTTCTTTCAAGATTTCTTGGCATCCAGTCAGCACTACTAGCGTAAAACTCAGGACTTCCGCCATTCTCAAAGAAAAAGATCCTGCTGTGCTCAAGGAAATTACCGACTATAGATCTGACAGTTATATTGTCAGATATTCCCGGTATTCCTGTTCTAAGGCAGCATATTCCTCGAACTATGAGATCAATCTTAACTCCAAGGCTGCTTGCTTTATAGAGCTCAGCAATAACATCCTTGTGACATATCGAATTCATCTTGGCGATTATCCTTGCAGGCTCACCGTTTGCAGCATGCTCTTCCTCTCGTCTGATAAGGTCTAATATCCTGTCTTTAAGCCATAGAGGAGCCAGTGATAACTTGTTCCATCCAAGAGGCTCTGAGTAACCTGAGAGCATGTTAAATACAGCTGTCGCATCCTCGCCAAATGCAGGTGCGCAGGTAAACAATCCTACATCAGTATACTGTTTGGCAGTAGAATCATTGTAATTACCTGTTGCAAGATGGACATACCGCTTAATTCCGTCATCCTCTCGTCTGACCACCAAGGTTATCTTACAATGTGTCTTAAGTCCTACAAGTCCGTATATTACATGACACCCGGCTTTTTCAAGCATCTTAGCCCATACGATGTTGTTCTCTTCATCGAATCTGGCCTTAAGCTCAACCAAAACCGTAACCTGCTTCCCATTATCCGCCGCTTTAGCAAGAGCAGCAATGATAGGCGAATTACCACTTACTCTGTAAAGTGTCTGCTTTATGGCAAGTACATTTGGGTCGATCGCTGCATTCTCGACAAATTTTACAACGTTTTCGAAAGTCTCGTAAGGATGATGCATTAAGACATCTCCTTCTCTGATAACCTCAAAAATATCCTTATCCTTCACAAATTCAGGTACAGGCTGAGGCGATTTGTAGCCGTGTTCCTTAAGGTCATCAAAGCCCTCAAGCTTATACATCTTCATAAGGAATGTAAGGTCAAGGGGACCCTCTATCTTGTAGATTTCATTTTGATCAACTCCTAAATCCGTCACTAAAAGATCAAGGAGCTTTTTATCCATATTGCTGTCAACTTCAAGTCTAATGGCCTGCCCCCACTGACGGAGTTTAAGCTGCTTCTCAATTTCCTTTAGAAGATCTTCCGCCTCATCCTCGTCAATCGACAGATCGGCATTCCTTCCAACCCTGTATGGAGCACTGGTTAAAATATCATAATTAAGAAACAGTTTGTCTACCTTATCCAGGATCAGCTGTTCAAGAAGGACAACTTTTTTATAATTGTTCTCTCCCTCTGTATAGGGAATCTCAATTATTCTTGGGAGCACATCAGGGACCTGCACTGTTGCGAAATCAATCTCTCCCTTGGAATCCTTCTTTTGCAAAAGAGCTGCAATATTAAGCGTTTTATTTCTGATAAGTGGAAAGGGTCTTGATGAATCCACTGCCATAGGCGTCAAAACGGGAAATATATACTCCTCAAAATATCTGTCTATGTAAGCCCTGTCAGCTCCTTTGAGCTCTGATGGAACACAGACCTTGAGCCCTTTTTCCAAAAGAAGTGGCAAAAGCTCATCGTTATAGATCTGATACTGCTTATCAACAAATGTATGAACCTTTTCGAGGACCTTTTCAAGCTGCTCAGATGCTGTCATTCCTGCTATGTCACATTTCTGGTATCCGGCATTTATCATATCCTTAAGTGATGCAACTCTTACCATAAAGAACTCATCGAGATTGCTGGCAGAAATACTAAGGAACTTGAGTCTTTCAAAGAGAGGATTGCTTTTATCCTCTGCTTCAGAAAGAACTCTCTCATTAAAACCGATCCAGCTAAGTTCCCTGTTTATATAGTATTTAGGATTTTCAAAATTTAATGGTTCTTTTTCCTTTAGCTTTTTTGACATAATATCCCCTCACTGTCATCACAACATTATTTTTTGACGAATTACCGGCTTTACTCCAAACACTTCCTCAAAAAAGCTTGCTCTATTGCCAAACATTCCTTTTTCAAGGGTCGTATCTGCCATGGTATCCACATTTATAATGAGCTTTTTGTCCTTAAGTTTTACCGTAACATCCTTAAACTTCTGCTTGTGAGTTCTGTCAAGTCCGTTGGCTACTCTCATGATAGCAGTAAGTTTGGTCATTCTAAGGTAGTCCTCTCTTGAAAAGCCCTGATAATGTCCGCTTCCCCCGTTGTAATATTCAAACTCCTCATGGTTGAACCTTACAACATTGGCCACTATTGCTCTTTCAATATGAGAAAGACCTATGATCTCTGTAGACATTATGATGTTATAACAGCAGTCGCCTAAATACACAAGGCTTATATATTTACCGCAGTCATGAAGGATTGTTGCGATATTAAGAAGAAGCCTGTCCCTCTTTGACAAACCGTGAAGTTCTGTCGTACTGTCAAAAATGGTGAGCGCGATTTTCTGCAGCGTTTCTCTTCTTGACTTACTCCCGAGAAATCTCTTTGAGATATTCTGTGAACATGCGATAATATCCTGTTCAAAATCATGTGGCGACTTTATATAGTTCTTTTTATCTGCATACTCATAGGCTATTCCATCGCAGAGAGTAATTCCCGGAGCCCATATGTTCTCTGCCTTTGTAATATCAAGTATGCACTTTATAAGCGCACTTGAGACAAACAGTAGTGGAACATTATCTTCAGGAATCGTGAGCATCTTGGCAACCTGCTGATCGCTCACAGAAGCTCCTTTTTCTATAAACTTCTTAAACTCTTTTCCTGTAACACTTCCGCAGTCCTTCTCTTCTCTGTCGATCTTCTGAAGAAGAGGTGAAACGTAATCATCAATAAGGATAATGTTTTCAATCTTCTTGTCCTTCATATGCATCTTGGCAAAGACCTGGAGCTGCGAGTTTACAAGTTCAGGAATAAGTTCCATAAACCTTGCCCTGGTTGCCTGAACCTGTTTCATTGCCGTATGAAGACGAAGCACACCCATTTTGAGGTTCTGAGTGGCAAAAAGAGCATCCTTCTCAAAAAGAGATATCTGGATACTTCCACCACCGATGTCAACGATGGCTGTTGGTCTTGAAATAACCTCTTCAAACTGATCATATTTTAAGGCAATTGATTTATAGTCTAAAAATCTCTGTTCTGAGTTACTTAAGATATCTATATGGATACCGGTTCTCTGCTCTATAAGGTCCCTGACGATAAGAATGTCAGAGGTTTCTCTTAAGGCACTTGTACCGTAAGCCTGATAATGTGTAACATCATAGCTTCTCATTATCTTTTTGTACTCAGAAAGAATCCTTATCATCTCATCAACATGTGCTGAAGAAATGTGACCTGAGGCATAGGTCTCGCTTCCTATATCCATTCTATGCCTGATATGATCAAGTTCATGGACCCCCCTGTCCATCGATAGTTCAAATATCTTGAGTGCAATCTCGTATGAACCCACATCTACTGCTGCAAAAACTTCACCCATCATAAAGAAAATACCTTCCCTTATCAATAATTCCCCAGGATCCTGAGCATTTTTGCTTCTTCCCTTAGGCCTCGCAGCGCGTTCTTCACGGCACTGTCTGACAGATTTCCTTCAAAATCGATAAAAAATCTGTACTCCCAGTTTCTGTCCTCAATAGGGCGAGACTCAATCTTGCTCATATTAAGATCATTATAAATAAAATGTGACATAAGATGATAAAGAGCTCCGGCCTCATGCGGAATCTCCATAATGAGGCTGACCTTTTTAGCATCCTTGCAAAAGATCTTCTGATTGGTTACCACTATAAATCTGGTGGAATTGGAATCTGCCTGATTCACACCTTTTAAAATAACATCAAGTCCATAAACGCTTGCTGCGCCTTCACTTGCAATAGCAGCTTGTGATATGTCTTTATCCTCTGCAACTTTTCTGGCTGCAAAAGCATTGTTCTTCATGCTTATCTGCTGTATATCACTGTGTTCTGACAAAAATTTAGCACTCTGCATAAGGGACTGTGGATGAGAATAGACTTTTTTGATATCCTCAAGCTTTGCCCCCGGAACACCTAAAAGACAATGTTTTATTTCTATGATCTGCTCGCCAACTATATAGTGTTCATATTCAGCCAAAAGATCATATATCTCACTTACTATGCCCGCCGTGGAATTCTCAATAGGAAGGACAGCAAAGTCACAGCTTCCATCCTCCAAAACAGCCATAGCATCTCTGAATGTCTCAACAGGAAGAGCATTTACATCTTCTCCAAAGAAAGCTTTCATGGCCATTTCGGAATAAGATCCTGCTGCTCCCTGGTAGCAGACCCTTGAATTTTTCTTATCTATTCCATCCACCTGAATGAACGGAAGTTTTCCTGACGCCCCTGCCTCAGAAAGTTTCTGGTACTGGAGCTTTCTGCTCATGGACATGAGCTGTGAAAAGAGTTCTTCAACGCCCACCTTATTAAAATCAGAATGAGCAAGTTCTTTTACTGCTCTTAGCTTTATATCTTCTCTCTCTTTATCAAAAACCTTTTTCCCATTTGCTATCTTGTAATCAGCAACTCTGGACGCAATGTCCATTCTCTTTTCAAAAAGGTCAACTATCTGCCTGTCTACAACGTCAATCTCATTTCGCAGTTCTTTTAAGTCCATATTAAACACTCCAAGCATTATTTTTTTGGCAATCTCATACCATAAAGTTTAGCTTAATTATCCCTTGATAGCAAGAAATAACGCGCATATAATGGTTATAAGGTAGTTTCAGATGAGGGGTGAAACGCATGAGCAAAAGAGCAATTCTTATTGTTTCTATTATTGTGCTGTTGACCATAGGACTGGTGGCCGTATATATCCACGAACACACAATTCCTATGTCTGCTTCTGATTCCGGCAATTCAGCTGGAAATCTCCATAACAATGGATACTTTTTTGAGATGGATGGCAAAGTGTATTTCTCAAATCCTTATGACAACAACTGTCTGTATTCAATGGGACTTGATGAATCCAAGCCAAAGCGTCTCACAAGCATGGGGGTAAAATATATCAATGGAGCAAATGGGCTCTTGTATTTCTACATGGATTCAACTTCTGTCGGTAAGGGTGTCAGCGGACTTGGAAATGCAACCAATCAGTACGGAATCTACAGATGCAAGATAAATGGCGGGGATCAGACATGTCTTTTGCGTGATTTCTGCGGTGAACTTGCTCTGTGTGGTGAATATCTGTACTACCAGGTAAAAACAGATGGCGGTTCTATAAATAAGATCCGTGTAGATAAAAAGAATAAAGCTCTTGTTGCACCTGAAATGATCTCACCTGTATGTTATGACAACGGGGTCATATATTATACCGGAGTAACAAATGACCACAATATTCATGCTTTGTATACACAAAACGGTGATTCCACAACAGATGTGATCCAGGGGAGCCTCTGGTTCCCTGTTGTTCAGGGCGGCTATATCTATTATTTAAATGCAGCTTCCAATTACAGTCTTTGGAGGACCAATTTATATTCTGGCGAAACTGAGCTTATTACCTCAGACAGGATTGATTGTTTTACTATGAATGATCAGTTCATTTACTACTCATATTCCAATGCAGATTCCCCTGCTCTTCGCAGATGTGCGCTTGACGGTTCCGGAAAGGTTGATCTTTACGAAGGAGTCGTCAACAGTTTAAATTTAACATCACGTTTTTTATATTTTAAGGTTTACGGGCAGGACGATGTGATGTATCATATGCCTTTGGATGGATCTGCTCCTGCTTCTTTATTTGTAATTTATTAAGCAGGAACGATTAACAATATATATAAATGAGGAGACGGTATGAATAATTTGCGACACATGATGAATCCTCTAGATTTCTCGGTTGACGAGCTAGAGGCTCTGTTCGATGTTGCTGGTGACATCGAAAGAAACATGGACAAATACGCGCATATGTGCGACGGCAAGATATTAGCCACCTGTTTCTACGAACCAAGTACCAGAACAAGACTTAGTTTTGAAACTGCAATGTTACGACTTGGAGGTAAGTGCCTGGGCTTTGCAGACGCCGGCAATTCTTCAGCCGCCAAGGGCGAAAGTGTTTCCGACACTATAAGAGTTATTTCCTGTTTCGCAGATATATGTGCGATGCGTCATCCCAAGGAAGGTGCTCCAATGGTTGCAGCTTCTAAATCTCTTATTCCTGTTATCAATGCAGGTGACGGTGGTCACCAACATCCCACTCAGACACTTACAGATTTATTAACTATCAGATCTTTATATGGCGGACTTAATAATTTCACCATCGGACTTTGTGGAGACCTTAAATTTGGTCGTACTGTCCATTCTCTTATAAATGCCCTCACAAGATACAGCGGCATTCATTTCATTTTCATTTCACCAAAAGAACTTAAAGTACCCGATTACATAACAGAAATGCTTGACTCAAAAGGCATAACCTACGAAGAAGTTATCAAACTTGAAGAAGTAATGCCTCGTCTTGATTTCCTGTACATGACAAGAGTTCAGAAGGAAAGATTCTTTAATGAAGAGGATTACATCCGCTTAAAGAACTTCTATATACTTGATAAAGCTAAGATGGCTCTGGCAAAAGAAAAAATGTATATCCTCCACCCTCTTCCACGTGTAAATGAAATATCAGTGGAGATTGATTCAGATCCAAGAGCCGCATATTTCAAGCAGGTACAGTATGGACTGTACGTAAGAATGGCACTCATATTGACATTGCTTGACATGACAGACGCCCATATGAATGAAGGTCTGCTTAGAAAATTCTAAGCAAGCTTTTAAGCATCAGACCTAAGAAAGAGGTAAATATGTTAAATATTGGAAAAATTGAAGAAGGCTTTGTTCTGGATCATATCCAGGCAGGTAAGAGCATGCAGATCTACAAGCATCTGGGCCTTGATAAACTTGATTCAACAGTAGCCATAATTAAAAATGCAAAAAGTAAAGTAATGGGAAAAAAAGACATTCTGAAGATAGAATGTGATATAGATTCTCTTGACCTTGATGTCCTTGCTTTTATTGATCACAATATCACTGTAAACGTAATTAAGGACGGACAGATCATAGAAAAGAGATCTCTCGTACTTCCAAAACAGATTGAGGGAGTTATCAAATGCCACAACCCAAGATGCATTTCTTCGATTGAGCAGGAACTTCCACAGATCTTTTATCTTGCAGATGAAAAAAATGAAATCTATCGCTGCAAATATTGCGATGAGAAATATTCAGAAGGTGACGTGGTATCGCACTAAAGAGAGTAAAAAATGAAGGGCGGCTGCCTGGATGAACATCATCCTCGCAGTGCCCTTTTTCGTTGTGATAAGTTATTTAATGTAGCCGTTTTGTCTGTAGTAAATATCATCCCCGTGTTTTACACGACGTTTCTCTTCGTCTCTAAGTAGCTCCTGCATGTAAGGATTATCGTTGGCTCCGGATACTGAAATTGGAGTCGTCTCCTTGTTTACATAGATATCCTTTGATGATTTTCCAAACATAATTGTGTACCTCCCTCATGAGATAATTATATCACATTTACGTTTCTGTATGTTCGGATATTAAGTACGTAAAATTAAAGCGATATGGCACATTTGCTAGCAAATGCCATATCGCTTTATCTTTACTCACTTAATATCCGAACTCTTGTGCCCAGTACCAGCTGCCGTCGCCTGTCTGGCAGATGGCAATACCGACTGTTTTGTATCCGCTATCCATAATGTTTGCGGCATGGGTTGGTGAATTCATCCATGCTGCGTAAACACTGTCTGCTGACTGATAGAGCTTTGCAAGGTTCTCGCCGTACTGAACGTTACTGTTAACTGTCCAGAATGCTGAACCATCAGGTCTTGTGTGTGAGAAGGAAGTTGTGATCTCATTGGCACGTACCTGAGCTGCATCTGTAAGAGCATCACTCCAAACAAGTGCTGCAAGTCCCTGTGCTGCTCTCTGCTGATTCATAAGATTAAATACTGCAGTGCAGGCATCTAATGCTGCCTGACTTGATGCAGCAGATCCTGCTAGAGCAATTGCTTCATCATCAATATATATTTCGCCTTCGCCTTCGTGGATACCTCTGGTTGCAGCCTGATCATCGATTGCCCCCTCCTTAACAGCACCGCAGGCAACGAATGTGCAGGCCAAGATGCCAACCACCACCAAAGCAACATATTTTTTAATTTTTCTCATAATCACACTCCTGTGAATACTAATCTTAATTTCTAGTATCATGGTATCGTAACGACAATACTCATTCAATGAATTCCAGATAACTTTTTTCTAAAACAAAAATAAACATTCACAACTTTCAGAAAAACTCTGAAATTATCTTTCCCATGCATTCACTTTTAATGAGTGAACCACAAACCTCTGACTGCCTCCTGCCCTTCCACTGCAGGTAGAAAGTGTGAGAATACTGTTCCCGCTTTCAAGGTCAAGGTCTGAGGGAATCTTATATGCTGAATGAGTCTGGATAAAAGAAATAAAATCTTTATACTCATCAAGATTTGAAACTACTGAATAAGCACCGCTTCCAACTTTGGTGATGTAATAAGCAAATACTCTGTACTGATATACATGGTCTTTAGTATATATGTAAATATATGGATCATTCTCAAGAAGAGATTCATTTTCCTTTTGATAAAGGTCTTTTAACCTGCCAAACATGGATTTATCTTTCATATTATGACCAAATACAATGTCATGATACCCGTTAAATCCCGCATCACTCATAACGTCTTCAAAAATACATCCTGCCTTATTTTTTTCAAGTTCAAAGGTCTTATAAAGATATTCATCAACTTCAGACTCTTTTACCACAGGATAACTTATTTCAAGACACGGAAAATAAATCCAGGCAGTAACGTCAGGATTTATCTCTTCGAGCTTACCAAAGTTGATATTAAGTACGGGATAATCGACTATCTCCGCTTCGTCTTCCGGAATATAATCGACAGCCACACTTCTTATCTCGTCGTATTCATCAGAAGCAACCTGATACTCCTTCTGATCAACATAGATCATCACACCTTCATAAACAATTATGGCCAGACAGATAATTAGTGCAACAATTCTTATTACTTTCTTTACCATATTTTCTCCCCTTCACAAATATTATAAATCATTTGCTAATGCATAACAAATATACGATAATTGTGAGTAGTATCATTTTTTATGAGGAGAAAAAATATATGGAGAAAAAAGAAAACAAACTTATTAGTTTTATCAAAAGCTATCACACAGACAACTTCAAATTGAATGATTTCATTCTTATTCCTTTCATTCTTGCATATTTTCTTATGCTTTTAGGTGGAACAGTAGGAAATCTGATTATCAATTATCCAGCATCAATGATAATCAATGATACCAATTATGATTATATTGCTTTTTTTACGTTGTACGCCAGCTTCATAGGCATTTGGATAGTTATTCTACTGTGGTGCCTTATTCCTTCAAACAGACCAATATTCGGAGCAGTCTGGAAAAAATGTAAGGGAAATACATTAAAACACCTCGGAATTGGCCTTTTGATCGGTTTTGTCATGAATGGTTTCTGCATTCTTCTTGCTGTCTTACACAAAGATATTTATCTCTATTTCTCAGGAGCCAATTTCTTTGCACTCTTGGGCATTTTCATAGCAGTATTTATACAGTCATCAGCAGAAGAGCTTTTATGCAGAGGCTTTCTCTATCAGAGAATACGAAGAGGTTACCGCCACCCTGCCGTAGCAATTATAGTAAACGCTTTGTTTTTTGGCATTTTACATCTAGGCAATCCTGGTGTCAGCCCTTTAGCTATTGTCTCCATAGTTGTTGTAGGCATCTGCTATTCAGTGATGGTCTATTATTGTGACAGCTTATGGATGCCAATGGCAGCCCATGCAGCATGGAACTATACGCAGAGTATTGTTTTTGGACTTCCAAACAGCGGCCTTGTGTCCAGGTTTTCATTATTCAAACTAGATGCATCAACAGCAACAGACAGTTTTTTCTACAATGTTGGGTTTGGAGTTGAAGAAACAATAGTTGCAGTATCCGTAAACGTCATATGCGCAATACTTGTTGTCGTATGGGGCGTAAAAAACAAAAAGAAGCCCACAAATATCTGGGAATGATGACTAATAAAAACATACAAAAAGAACCATTGCGCCGAACTTTTGTTCGGCGTATTATATTGTTATGAATGAGTTTAATCAATCCGAAAATGAAAAAATAATATTTCACATAGACGTCAATTCTGCTTTTCTTTCATGGTCAGCTTTAAAAAAGCTTGAGGAAGAGCCCGGAAGCATCGATCTTAGGACAATACCCTCTGCTGTTGGAGGCGATGTCAATTCAAGGCATGGCATCATTACTGCCAAATCAATCCCTGCCAAAAAGTATGGAATTGTCACAGGTGAACCTGTAATAAAAGCGCTTCAGAAATGCCCTAAGCTCGTCATGGTTCCTTCAGACTTTGCCACCTATAGGCGCTACTCTCACGCATTTATTGATATTCTAAAAAGGTATTCTCCACTTGTGGAGCAGGTTTCTGTAGATGAGGCATATGTTGATTTCTCGGGAACAAGGAATCTATACAGGCATTTAGAAACAAGCGAGCATCCTTTTCCGCTGTCAATTGCCTATGCCATAAAGGATGAGGTAAAAAACAGCCTTGGATTTACTGTAAATGTCGGCATTTCCAATAATAAACTCCTCGCCAAAATGGCCAGTGATTTTCAAAAGCCGGACAGAGTACACACTCTTTTTCCTGATGAAATTCCTTCCAAGATGTGGCCACTCCCTATTAGGGACCTTTTTGGCTGTGGCAAAGCCACTGCAGAAAGGCTTGAGAGCATAGGTATCAGAACTATTGGCGATGCTGCAAAAAGTGAGCTGACTTTTTTATGCAGTATCCTTGGTGAAAACGGTGGGAAATACATATACGCAAGCGCCAACGGAATTGGAAGTAGCAATGTTTCTGACGAATATGACGATGCAAAGAGCTATTCCAATGAGACCACTCTGTCCTATGACCTAAACGCCGACAACTATGACAAGGATATAGGAGGCATTCTAAAATGGCTCTCTGAAAGCGTTTCAAGGAGGCTGAAAAGAGATAATGTATACGGTAAAACTGTCACAGTAAGCGTAAAAACAGGGAATTTTAAAAGGCATTCCTGCCAGATGGGACTTGAAAGCTCCATAAATGATGCTGATAAGATCCTAAAGCATGCAAAAGAACTTGCCGACAAGCTTCTTCTTGGTGATAACGGCCTTTTCATCAAAGGTGAAGTAATAAGGCTTGTGGGAGTCGGTGTCAGCAAAATGGATGATGGCAGTTTCCATCAGCTTAATCTCTTTGAAGATATCATGCCACAGACCTCAGAATCGGTAAAAGAACCTTCAATATCAGAGGACAAACGAAAAAAACTTGATGCCATGACACAAAAACTCACTTCTGCCTATGGCAAAGACATAATCAAAAAAGGAATAAAATAAAAAATGAAGAATGATCCTTAAAGGTCACTCTTCATTTTTTATTACCATCTTCATATCATCAGGCATTGGTGCCAAAAAACGCAGTTCCTGCCCTGATATTGGTTGTAAAAATGTAAGTGCGCATGCATGAAGGGCTGCTCTTTCCATTCCGTGGTTATTAGATATTTCTTTTCCATAGAGACTGTCTCCTAATAAGGGATGTCCAATATAAGACATGTGAACTCTTATCTGATGGGTTCTTCCAGTATCAAGTTTAAGTCTCACAAGAGCAAAACCGTCAAACTGTTTTTCGACCTTGTAATGAGTGACAGCTCTTTTCCCGTCATCTCTTACTTCCCTTATCATCTTTTCTTTTGGATTTTCCCATATTGGAGCATCGATGGTCCCCTGTTTTTCGGGAAAAATCCCATCACAGAGAGCAAGATACTCTTTTCTCCTTGACATATCAAGGCACTGCTCAGAAAGAAGGGCTGCACTGTATCTGTTCTTGGCAAAAATAATAAGTCCCGATGTTTCCCTGTCAAGTCGCCCGATCACTCTTATAACATGATTCTGACCTGTTCTGTTGTAATACCCCATGAGTGCATTGCTCAGTGAATCCGTAAAATGGCAGTATGAAGGATGAACAACCACATTACCCTGCTTATTGACTACAACAATATCTTCATCTTCATAGACTATATCTATTGGATCATCACTTGGAACAATTTCTGAAGCGTTGTCTGTATCTTCATATATCCTTACGACAAGTTCCTGGCCAGGTTTTATTTCATCAATGATCCTGACAGCCTTTCCTTCACACATAACGCCATCTTCAAAGAGCTTGCACCTTGTTACTTCCCTGCTTGAGAGCTTTAATCTTTCACGCATTATATCCCCGGCTCTCATAGCTCCATCTTCTATTTTTAATTCATATCTGATTTCTCTATAGCTGTTATTCATACGTAGCATTATAACTAAAAAAAGGATAACAGGCAAAAACCTGTTATCCTCTGCTTTCATTATTGATCTCGATCATGTCGATCCTGTTTATCACTCCAATATCTTCAAGTACCCGGATCATTCGGTAGACAGTAGCCATTCCTACGCTGTTATCCTTTGCCATGACCTTATAATATATGTCTTTACAGGAAGAATGGTCATTTCCCATAATAACATCAACTATCAGTTTCCTCTGTTTGGTAATACGGCATCCGTTTTGCTTAAGTCTGTCTATAACCTGTTCACTGCTCATACTACTGTTCCCCTCCTTATAGTGCCTCCACACTTATAACTTCATAGCCAGCCTTAGTTATGGTGTCACAAATAAGGCTTTCAGGAATCTCCTTGTATAAAGAAACATACGCTGCTTTTTGGGATAACTTAACTTTTGCCACTACCCCATCCAGCTCATCAAGTTTTCTTTCAACCCTGTTCTTACAGTTATCACAGTGCATGCCCTCTATCGTCACTTTAAGTTTAGACAAAGGTTTTCCGGATATTTTCTTTTTGGGTGCTTTTTCTTTTGGCCCTCCACAGCAGGATCCCTCTCCCTTCATGTGCTGGATCGTACCTCTGACAGCAAAGAAAAGAATCACAGAAATAACCAGAATAATTATTATATTGGAAACGCTCAAACTATTACCTCCAACAGATACTAATACAAATCTAGTGCCTTATCTGCCTGACAAGACACTAGACATCTGATCATTGTTTTTTTGTTAAAGAGCTACATGCTTTTGCTTTGCTGCAGTTTCCCGCCATTGGACAGCCTATGCAGTGTGTGCCCTTTTTCTTTTCCTTATAGATATAGAAAACGGCAAGTCCGACACAAAGTAAGATAATAATTGAAATTAAAACATCTATCATGATAACTCCTAACTAACAATTGCTTATAAATATCAACCAAGCTTGTACTCAAGTACCATCTGCTTCTGGTTTCTCTTGATAATAAATACGATGATTGCTGCAAATACTGCTACTGCAACAAGTCCGCCTACAAAGCCTGTTCCAACAGAACCTGTTGTGATAAGTGTACCAATCTGGTATACAAGGAATCCAACTGTAAATCCTGTTGCAAGCTGGAGGCCGATCGCACCCCAAAGCCACTTAGCAGATTTCATTTCTGAGTTCATAGCACCAAGTGCTGCAAAACATGGTGGTGTATATAAGTTAAACATAAGATATGCAAGTGCTGCAACCTTTGTTATTCCCATAACTGCTGCTACTGCATTTCCTTCACCGATAAGCTCAAGTTCCTCTGTATCAATGAGGTTAGAGATAGCATAAACTGTAGCGATTGTTCCAACAACATTCTCTTTTGCAATAAAGCCTGTGATAGCTGCTGCAGCAAGCTGCCAGCTTACAATACCAACTACAGGTACAAGAAGGTAAGCAAATGGTCCTGCAACGCCTGCAAGGATTGATGTGCTCTCCATTCCCTCTTCAACTGGCTGGAATGAGAAGTCAAATGTCTGCATGATCTGAACTACTGTGTTACATACTAAGATAACTGTTCCTGCCTTAACGATATAAGCCTTACCTCTTTCAAGCATTGACTTAAGAGCAAATGTAAGACTTGGAACCTTATACTCAGGAAGCTCAATGATGAAGAATGACTTTCTGTACTTCATACCTGTAACAGCCTTGATAAGAAGAGCTCCTAAAAGGATAAGGAGGATACCACCCATGTAGCAAATGAAGCTAACCCATTTTGATTCAGGGAAGAATGCACCTGCAAAAAGAGCAATAACAGGAAGCTTAGCTCCACATGGCATGAATGTTGCAAGCATAGCTGTTGCACGTCTTTCTCTCTCATTTCTGATAGTTCTGCATGCCATGATAGCAGGGATACCACAACCTGTACCGATGATCATAGGAATTACAGACTTACCTGAAAGACCTACTCTCTTGAAAATAGGATCAAGAACTACTGTTGCTCTTGACATATATCCGCAGTCCTCTAAAAGAGCGATGAGGAAATACATAACCATAACAAGTGGAAGGAAACCAACAACGGCACCAACACCACCGATAATACCATCAACAAGAAGCGCATAGAGAAGTGGATTAGCATCTGCCATAGCATCTCCAACCCATCCCTGGAAGCTTTCAATCCATCCGGCAAGAATATCTGCAAGCCATGTGCCTACTGTTGTCTGTGAGATGTAGAATACAAGCCACATAATAGCAGCGAAAACTACGATACCGATAACCGGATGAGTAATAATATTATCAATTGTATCGCCAATGTTCTTATCTTTTGTAAGAACTTTACGATTTTCAACATCTGCTACGATCTTATTTACAAAATCAAAACGCTTTCTGTCAGCTTCTTCAACTTCAGCCTTATTAGAAAGGTCGATATTTCCTTCTGAATATGCTGCCTTCTGTCCTTTTCCTTCAAGCTCTGCAGCAGCCTTAACAACATCCTTAAGACCTGTTTCTGATGTTGCAACTGTATTTATTACAGGACAGCCAAGCTTTTCTGATAAAGCCTTGGCATCAACTTTGTTTCCTTTTTTATCATTGGAATCTGTCTTGTTAAGTGCAACTACAACAGGAATTCCAAGCTCAAGAAGCTGTGTTGTGAAGAACAAGCTTCTGCTAAGATTTGTTGCATCAACAATGTTTATGATTGCATCAGGATGCTCATTTTTAACGTAACCGCTTGTGATACTCTCCTCTGATGTAAATGGTGACATTGAATACGCACCAGGAAGGTCTACAGCGATAAGCTCCTTGTCCCCATCATAGAAGCTCTTTTTAATAGGACTCTCCTTTTTGTCTACTGTAACGCCCGCCCAGTTACCTATTTTTTCATTACGACCGGTGAGAGCATTGTACATGGTAGTTTTTCCACTGTTTGGATTACCAGCCATTGCGATTCTCATTTCTTTTCCTCCTGAAATAAACTAATTGTATTTTATTTATCAGGGACGCACCTTACGATGAATCCGAGCAAACTAAGTTACTTATGGCTAACAGCCTGTGAAAAAATATCTGGCATAAATTGATATGCCAGTCTTTCAGATAATGATCAGATTGTAATAGCGCCTGCAAGCTCAGGATCGATGTTATATCTCGCATCCTTTATCGCAACTACAAGATTGCGCTTCTTATCTACAACTGTGATCTTCTCTCCGCTATAGCATCCAAGTGAAAAGAGAAAACTCTTCATGTCCTCATCATCACCTGTATCTACGCCAGTAACAACATACTCTTGACCAAGTACAGCTTCATTTAATGTCATATCAGTACTCCTTTTTCGTTACCTTTTGCTAACCGAATGTTAGTTTATTCTAACTGATATTTTTTGTCAACAACAGGTTTTGTACAATTTAATATTTATTTTTAATTAGGAAAATTATAATGATTTATGTTAGCTGTTGCTAACTTCTTTTTCTAAATAATATCCTTTTTGAAAAATAATGTCAATAAAATGTTGATTAATTTTTGATAAAGGAGATGGCTTTAAAGGAATCGATGAAATAAAAAGAAGCCACTAAAAGCGGCTTCTTAATATGAATTATTATTCTACTGTTACTGATTTAGCAAGGTTTCTAGGCTGATCCGGATTATTGCCCTTACCTATTGATGTGTAATAAGCAAGAATCTGAAGTACTACAACAGATTCAAATACGGACAGCTCATCCCTTACTTCAGGTATACTGATATGAACATCACATATAGTGCTATCTGTGATAGCTTTATCCTTGCTAATAAGGATAACATACGCTCCTCTTGCCTTAACTTCTCTTATGTTAGATACAACCTTACTGTACACAGACTTCTGAGTCGCGATTGCTATAACAGGAGTTCCTTCTGTTATAAGAGAGATTGTTCCATGCTTAAGTTCCCCTGCAGCATATGCTTCAGCGTGAATATAGCTGATTTCTTTGAGCTTGAGAGCTCCTTCCATAGAAAGAGTATAATCAAGGCCTCTTCCAATAAAGAAAGTATCCTCAGCATTGGCCATACGATTAGCCTGAGCTGCTACTTTGTCTTCTAGCTTCAGAACCTCTTCTATCATAGAAGGAACATTCTTAAGACCTGATATAAATTCTCTTATCTCAGACTCTGTAGCCTTACCCGTTACAAGGCCAAGCTTACATCCTATAAGATACATTGCAGCTACCTGAACAGAATAAGCCTTGGTAGATGCAACTGCAATCTCAGGACCAGCATGTGTATACAGGACATATCCACTCTCATGAGCGATTGTTGAGCCCTTAACATTAACAACAGCAAGTGTTCTCTCTGTATACTTCTTGGCAAGACGCAGAGCCTCAAGTGTATCTATTGTCTCACCTGACTGTGATACAACGATAACAAGAGTGTTCGCATCTATAGTAGGTCTTTCGTATCTAAATTCCGACGCAATAGCAACTGTAACAGGAATCCCAAACTTATTCTGGATAAGTGTACGTCCCACATTACCTGCATACATAGCTGTTCCACAGGCAATAATAGTGATATCGTGGACACCTTCAAAAAGTGAGTCTGGAATATTGTCATCTTCAAAATCAGGAAGAAGGTCTTTTACACGAGGATTGATAGTATCTGCAAGAGCTCTGGGCTGCTCATGGATCTCTTTGATCATATAATGAGGATAACCGTCCTTCTGAGCTGTTGATACATCCCAATCAACTGTAAGGTACTCAGGCTCTACTACATTTCCTTCCATGTCTTCTAGTGTGATACTCTCATCCTTTAGTGTAAGGATATGGTACTCAGGCACTACAAAGTAGCTGTTGGTAAATGAAATAAAGGCCGTAAGGTCCGATGCAATAAAAGAACCTTCACTATCAGTATGCGTAGCTACAAGCGGACTGACATTACGAACAGCGTACACTTCTCCCGGGCGACCTTTAAACAGGATACAGAACGCAAAAGAACCTTTTAATTCACTAACTGCCTTTCTAATAGCTTCCTTTGGATCTCCTGAATAGTTCTTGCTGATAACAGCTGCTGCAACCTCTGTATCTGTCTCAGACTTAAGTTCTCCCTTAAGACCATATTTCTCAATAAGTTCGTGATAGTTCTCAATGATTCCGTTATGAAGAAGAGTAACATCACCAAACTTATGAGGATGCGCATTGGCATTGGTAACTCCACCGTGAGTAGCCCATCTGGTATGACCGATACCTGTAGTTGATGAATTCTCATCATCACAGATAGCGCGAAGGTCACTTACCTTGCCTGCAGTCTTTCTAATGGAAACATGATAGCCGTTATCCTTAAAAAAAGCTATTCCGGCGCTATCATAACCTCTGTACTCAAGTCTCTGAAGTCCATCAAGCAGAATGTCCTGAGCAGGCTTATGTCCTGCAAATCCAATAATTCCACACATATATATAAATCCTTTCTTGTCAATGTACGTAGTGATCTGGTGATATTCATCCTATGATGAATATCTCCCGCCACACTATTATAAGTCGCATGACAGCAGCTAATTTGTTGCCGGATCATTCCGGTTTTTATATCTGCCTACGCATTCATGCATACGTCCGGGCATCCGCCGAAAATCTCGATACTCCCGAATCCTCGTTAACCGCTTCCCCGCGGTACATGGCGCTAAAGTTTCTAAACTTTTCGAAACCCGAGTCCTCCTAACACTCAAACTACATTATCTTAGCATATCTTATTAACAAAGAAAAGGAAAACTGGCTTATGCAAAGCGCATAAGCCAGTCAGATCAAGCTCATTATTCAATTAAAAATACTTTTTGTCCTTCATTCTCTCAATAGCATCCATAGCAAGTTTACTTCTCTCGCACTCTGCTGCAGAAAGGGATATCTGCCATGCATAAGGACTTCCCTTCATATGCTCTGAAGCATATGACAAACCATTTGTCCTCTCATCAAGAAAAGGTCTGTCTATCTGATTAGGATCACCTAAAAGGATTATCTTGGTGTCCTTCCCGGCTCTTGTAATGATTCCTTTTGCCTGAGTTGGAGTCATGTTCTGAGCTTCATCAATAATAAGATAGGTCTTAAGGATTGACCTTCCTCTGATGAAGTTTAATGCTTCACACTGAACGATTCCTCTTTCAAAGACCTCATCTGTCTTTCCCTGCAGCTCTTTTTCATCCTTATATCTCTCTTCTTCATTGGAGTCAATGAGCTGCTCAAGGTTGTCAATAATGGGCCTCATAAGAGGTGAGATTTTCTCCTGTTCATCGCCGGGGAGAAAACCAATATCATCATCAAACTGAGAGTTTGGCCTGCAGACAAGAATTCTTCGATATTCACCAGTTGGTCGGTTTATCATCTTTTCAAGACCTACAGCAAGTGAATAGAATGTCTTGGCTGTACCAGCCATGCCCTTTACAATTACAAGCGGAGCCACCTCAGCAGGCTGCATGAGTGCTTCCTGAAGGAAATACTGTCCGGCGTTCCTTGGTTTAACTCCGTAAGGCTGGCTCTTTTCAAACTCAAGCTTTTTTATGAAGCCTTTAGATACACGGCCCATCTGGGTTTTATTAGTTGACTGATCTGCCCTTACAATAACAAATTCATTCTCATACAGCTCGGGTGCATACTGATTTCCATCGTCATCGCAGCAATAGACTTTATCAACAGGAATACCTTTTTTCTTGAAATCCTTAAAGATTTCTTCCGGTGCAAAAACAGATATTCGCCCGCTGTACTGCTCACCATGGTCCGCAACCTGTTCTGTCGTGAAGTCTTCTGACTTAATATTAAGGAGTTGTGCCTTAATTCGCATCAAAATGTCCTTAGTTACAAGAATTACCTGAACCTTGGATACTTCACTAAGACCCTTACATACTTTCAGGATACGGTTATCAGATTTATAATCTGCCATATCCTTAGGGAGTTCTACATCTTTAAAGTTCTTTTCAACTCTAAGAAGTCCCCCATTGTCAAGCTCTACACCTGCAACCAGATCGCCTGATCCTCGAAGCTGATCGAGAATTCTGATTGCCTCTCGTACATTCGCTCCTCTCTCGCCCTCATCTCTCTTGTGGGCGTCAAGCTCCTCTAACACTACCAGCGGAAGAACGACCTCGTTATCATCAAAGCACTTTAAGGCGTGTGGTGCCTGAATCAAAACGTTGGTGTCCAGTACGTAGATCTTCTTCATGCGTAGGTCCCCCTCTATTTGTATGACTTATATCGTTATTATACCACATATAGTGGTTTAGGGATACAAAATGAAAAAGTTATGTAATAAAAATCAATGCAAATCTAATACATTCAAAAATATAAGTTATGTGTTGTCAAACATTGCCTTAGACTCCTATCAGCAATGCCGCAACATCATTAACATTAGTGCCTGTAGGGCCTGTGATTACAAGTCCATCTACTAATTTCAAGGCGTTATATGAATCATTATTAGCAAGAACATCAGATATTGTTATTCCTTTTGATAAAAGAGCCTGCTTTGTATCTCCATCCACAATGCCGCCTGCGGCGTCTGTTGGCCCATCTGTTCCATCACTTCCGACGGAAAATACACATACGTTCTTAAGTCCGCCTATGCCTTCTGCACAAGACAAGGCAAGCTCTTGGTTCCTGCCACCAAGACCTTTTCCTGTAAGCTTTACTACTGTCTCACCGCCCATGATATATGCAAGCTTTTTGCCATCTTTTGAGTGTTCTCTCGCAATAGCAGAAAGAAACTGCCCTGCTGCCTTAGCTTCACAGTCAAGACAAGCCGTCAGGACAATAGGTTCATATCCAAGTTCCTTTGCCTTTATGGATGCTGAAGCACAAAGCTGCTTAACACTTCCTGTAACTATGGTCGTAACATTAGATAGCTCTTTTGGTGTTTCCTCGGTTAAAAGAGCTTTCACATCTCCTGCCACTTTAAGACTATATTTTTCTATGATCCCAATTGCATCCTCAGCCGTTGCTGAATCAGGATACGCCGGTCCTGATGCGATCATATCAAGAGGATCTCCAATTATATCTGAAAGAATAATCGAAAAGACTGTTGCCGGCTCACACATTTTTGCAAAGCGACCGCCCTTTACATTTGAGAGTCTCTTTCTTATAGTGTTTATCTCTGTGATACCTGCTCCTGATGAGAGAAGCTGCTTATTGATGTCCTGAAGTTCAGACAATGACACCTTTGGGTCTTCGAACAAAGCTGAACCGCCACCTGAAACAAGAAAAATAACAAAATCATCTTTAGAAAGACCTGACACAAGCTTTTCTGCTTCTTTTGTTGCAGCTACGGAGTTTTCATCAAGAACAGGGTGTCCTGCCTCAAAGCATCTGATCCCTTCTATCTGTTCTTTAACATGATCATATTTTGTGATACAGACTCCGTCGGTAATTTTTTCGCCAAGCTCATCCACTGCGGCCTTAGTCATCTGCCAGGCAGCTTTCCCTATTGCTACCAGATATATTTTTCCATCACATGCAGGTAACTTCTTAAGAGCTTTTTTTACCGCATTATCAGGTAGTGCACTCGCGATTGAAGCATCGATTATTTCCTTTGCATCTTCTCTTATACCCATATTTTCCCCCATTGATATTATGCAGTCTGTTTATTCATCCTCATCGTCTTTAGAACATTCCCCAAGCAAGTGCTCCAAAGCTGTATCCTTTGCATATGTAAGATGAGTTTTATTTATCCTGTCTGCGCCTTTATAATCACCACTTATTAGTTTATCAATTATATCTGAGTGCTCTTTTTGAGACTCATCAAAACGTTCTCTTGTAGATAAAGAGAATATTCTAAATAGCATATTCATATTCCTGACTTTTCTGTAAAGCTCCATCAGAATACTGTTATCACAGCACTCAATGATAAATCTGTGAAATTTAGAATCAACTTCAATATACATGTCAAGATCATCATCTTTATGGTACTTTTTAAAATCCTTTTTATAATCCGTAAGTTTCTTTTGCTGCTCTTTTGTAAGCTCTTTTGGAAGGTTCAATATAGCGTAGGACTCTAAAAGCTCTCTGATCTCATATATCTCAATTATCTCTTTTTGTGTAAACTCTCTTACAAATGTCCCCTTATTTGGAATTTCTTTTACAAGTCCATCTGCAGATAATTGCTTTAATGCTTCGCGAACAGGGCTCCTGCTAACTCCAAGTTCCTTGGAAAGCTCCACTTCCTGAAGCCAAAAACCAGGCCCATATTCTCCGGAAACTATAGATTTCTTTAGAATTGAATAAACCTGATGACTTATAGTATTAACCTGCAGCTTTTTTGTTGGCATATATCATTCCTCTTTTAGTTTTTCTTTCATCAAATATTCATAAAACCTGATAATCGAACTATGATCACATTGCCCGCATCCATTATTATGAAGCCATTCCATGACTTCTTTAACCTGTGCTGTAACAGGAACATAAGCGCCAACAGAATGCGCACACATAAGAGCGTTATTCAAATCTTTTATGTGCAGATCAATCTTAAACCCCGGCTTATCATCCCCTTCAAGCATCATCGGTGCCTTAGCCTCCATAACCGTACTTCCGGCCAATCCACCTCTAATTGCATTATACACCACTTTAGGATCGACTCCCGCTTTTTTTGCAAGCATCAACGCCTCAGCGACTGCTTGAATATTAGCGGCTACTATTATTTGATTGGAAAGTTTTGTAGTATTTCCGGCACCAACTTCTCCACAAAGCGTAACAGTAGTTCCCATAGCCAACAATATATCTTTATATTTTTCAAATACTTCCTTTTTACCACCCACCATGAAAGAAAGTGTAGCATCTATAGCTTTGGGTTCTCCACCTGATACAGGTGCATCAAGCATATCTACCCCTACTTCATTTAGCTTTTCGGATATTTTTATGCTTATCTTGGGATTTATTGAACTCATGTCAATAAATGCAGTTCCTTCCTGCATATGCTTATAAAGTCCATCTTCTGACAGCATTACTTTTTCCACATCGTGTCCATCCGGAAGCATAGTTAAAAGAACCTCTACTTTTTCAGCCAGTTCCTGCTGTGACTCTACGTAGACTGCTCCGTTTTGGCAGACCTCTTTTGCTTTTTCCTTTGTTCTGCTGTTAACATATAGCTCATAACCTGCCTTCAAAAGATTATTTGCCATTGGTCTACCCATAATTCCCATTCCAATAAATCCTACTTTCATAATTGCCTCCATCAATATGAAAAATCCGGTCCAAAAGTCTGTATATTTGGACCGGATCTTTCACATATAGTCTTAATGAATGAACAGGCTAAGAATGATTATAAGAATCGATCCAAAGATTGGTATTGCTATTGTTGATACTGTCCACGTCTTAAGTGATGTCTTAATATCCATTCCAGAGAAGTTTGTTACTACATGGAAGTAAGAGTCATTAAGGAATGAAGGCATCATAGCTGTAAGGCAGACTGCCAAAGCTGCAAGATAAGGATTGATTCCAAGTGTAGCCATCATTGGTGCTACGATTGCTGAACCTGTGATCATGGCAACTGTTCCTGAGCCCTGTGGGAATCTCATGATTGTTCCAATGAGGAGCGGAACAAGAATTGCCGGAATACCCATAGCTACGATTCCGTTAGCCATTATCTGAGCTGCACCTGTTGCTTTAACAACAGCACCTAAAGCACCACCGGCTGCTGTGATAAATACTATAGGACCTGCGTCCTTACAAGCTTCTCCCATCATAGCAATTACAGTCTTGTTATCAAGGTCTTTTGCCAGTCCAAATGCACCAATGCAGAGAGAGATGAAAAGGGCGATGATTGGTGTTCCAAGGAACTGTACGACCTGTCCGACCATTGTGGCCTTAAGTGCTGTCTGTCCGACTAAGGTATTAAGAAGAATGAGAACAACAGGTAAAAGAAGAATTGTAAATGAAATAAATGCTCCAGGAAGCTTTTCTGTTGAAAGAAGCTCAGCAAAATCTGCATTTTCAAGGTCTTTTCCTGCATTTAACTTAGCTTCGATCCTGTCGAGAACCTTAAGCTGATCTGCTGTATATTTTGACCTGTCAATCTCAGATGGAACAACGAATTTGTCCTTATACTTTTCTCCGAACCAGCGGAATAAGAATACTGATACGATGAAAAGAGGAATTGAGAAAAGAAGTCCTGCAATAATGAACAGACCAAGATCAATATTTATGCCATTTTGCTGGAATGTGCTGATAACAGCAAGCGGTCCGGGTGTCGGAGGAACCATGAAATGAGTTATATAAAGGCCCATTCCAAGGATACCGCCAAGCCATACCATTGATTTCTTGGTAAGTCTTGAGAACTCTTTTGCAAGAGAAGAAAGAATTACGAAGCCGCTGTCACAAAATACAGGGATAGAAACAACAAATCCTGTAAGACCAAGAACAACGTCTGCATTTTTTACACCTACAAGTTTTAAGATTGTAAGTGCCATTCTCTTGGCTGCTCCACTTTTTTCCATAAAGATACCCATTATTGTACCAAAGCCAATAACGATACCAATGGATGTCATGGTGCTTCCAAAACCACCAGTTACAGTACTTACTGCAACTGATAAAAGATTGCCACCTTCATTACCTGTTCCAACAAGAAGTGCGTTTCCTGAAAGGATCGCAATAAAGATAGCGGACACGATCATCGCCGGGAAGGGATGAAGACGTGTGCAGATGATGAGAACCATCATCACAACAATACCGATAAGCATTGCTAATACTGGATTCATAAAAGAAACCCCCTTTCACTTTTTGTGAATTTTATATAACAGGTCCGAGACAGTGAATGTCTATTGCACTGAAATACTGAATCGCCTCATTTTTTGTCATCTCTCCGTTCAGTACCCGCAATAATTTATCAAAGGCCTCTTCCCCTACCTGTTCTATAGTTTTTTCTCCCGTTATGATAAGACCGGCATTGAGGTCCATATCGTCCTTCATATTTTCATAAGTATTTGGATTTCCACAGATCTTTATTACAGGCATGCTAGGGAACCCCTGTGGCGCTCCGCGCCCTGTTGAAAAGCACATGAACTGCGCACCCGTTGCAGCCATGCCGGTAAGGATTTCTGGTTCTCTTCCAGGTGTGTCTTTTATCCAAAGTCCTTTCTGATCAGTGATGTGCTCCGGATACTCCAAAACACCCTGAATTGGTCTTGTGCCGCTCTTTACAATAGCTCCAAGGCTCTTTTCTTCTATACTTGAAAGACCTCCAGCAATATTTCCCGGTGTAGGCTGTCCCCTTCTCATATCACAGCCTATACTCTTTGCTCTGTCCTCCATTTCAGTAACGATCTGATATATTTTATCTGCCACCTGCTTATTGACAGCTCTTTTGGCTAAAAGATGTTCTCCTCCGAGGAACTCTGTAGTCTCGCCAAAGACTACTGTTGCCCCAAGGTCAACAAGCTTATCAGCCACATATCCGATAACGCAGTTTGATGCCATTCCGCTGGTGGTATCAGAAGCTCCGCATTTAATTGCCATTACTATTTCTGATACGTCAGCCTTCTCCCTCTGCTGGCCTGAGATCTCTATTACAAGTCTTCTTGCTATATCAGTTCCCTCTCGTATTGCCTTTGAAACTCCGCCAAGGGCCTGAATGTGAATTATTTCTGTTGGCTTACCTGTGGCTTTTAACTCCTCATATATTCTGGCATGATCGGTTCCCTCACAGCCAAGGCTTACAATCAGCACTGCTCCAACGTTAGGGCTTTTTCCCAAACTGATAAGCGTATCAGTAACCCTGTCAAGGTCAGGTGGAAGCTGACAGCACCCCTGATGATGCATGTAGGTCACAGTTCCCTGAACCTCCCTGCAGATGGCATTTGCTACGTCATTTGCGCAGGTTACAGATGGGATGACAGCCACATAATTTCTAGAGCCAACTGAGCCATCTTTTCTTCGATAACCATTCCAAGTTGTCATGACTTATCCCCCTTTTTCTCAAGATCTCCTCTTCCTCTCATGCTATCAAGGTTGTGAACGTGTACATACTCGCCAAACTTTATATCATGAGTGGCTACTCCAATTTCCTCGCCGTACTTTGTTATCTGCTCGCCTTTCTTTATATCTTTTACGGCAATCTTATGACCATAAGGAACATTTCCAATTACTTTTACATTTGTCTTTTGGCCCTTTTTATCCCTGATCTCAACTTCTGTTCCATCAGTTATATTTTCTGCAAAAATGGTGGCAACATTATCGAGGTCATTTACTTTAAGAGCAATCTTTACTTCCTCCATACTCCCTCCTTCTTAATTTTCAGGTGCAACAGCGAGAACGCTTACACCGTCAGGGATCACAACTACACTGGCATCTTTTCCTTTTATTCCATAAGCTATTTCAAGCGCTTCATCAGGAGTTTTTGCTGGTATCATGTTGCACTTTTTAACAGTCTCAGGATCAAGATATGTTGTAACAAGGATCATCTTGTGCTTATGAAGGATCCTTGCATAGATCTGAGGGCACCACTGCTCAGGAATTGTGTCTTTCGCAGGAATCTTGGAAAGATAAGCATCGATTTCCTCAGGCGTTCCCATCTGGATCAGCTTTTCAAAATGTGTTCCACCCATGCCGTCAGCACAGCTGCAACACATGATGATCACGCCGTCTTCCCCTGCACAGGCTTCCGCTGTGGCAACTGCCTTAGGGCTCTGATACAGATTCTGATCAAGAGGATATCCTCCATTACTTGTAACAACTATATCTCCGGTAATGCTAGGGCACTGTGACCACTCTCTTATAAACTTAACTCCCTGTGCATGTGCAGCCTCAAGGTCACCGGCCCAGGCAGCAATAACTTTTTTCTCAGCGTTAAGTGCAACATTTAAGATAAACTGCACGTTCACTCTTCTTGCGGCACACAACATATCCTCATGTATAGGATTGTGCTCAAGTACACCGGTTTTTGCATACTTACTGGCTATTGCCTGATAGGAATGATTCATGTTTACAGTTTCCTGTGAACAGATTCCTGGCAAAATACTCTTTCTTCCACCGGAAAATCCGGCAAAGAAATGAGGTTCAATAAAGCCTTCGCAGATAAGAAGGTCACATTCTGTAGCGAGCTTATTAACATGGAATTCAGCGCCTGATGGAAGTGTTCCCATATCAGCAAAGTCAGCCGGCTCAAATGCATTATTGATGGCAATCTTCTCGTTATCTACTATCTCATCGCCAAACATTCTGCGCTGTTCTTCCTCGGTTGTTGCCCTGTGAAGGCCTGTGGCAATAAGTATCGTGATATCAGCATCAGGACTTCCCTTCCTGATCTCTGCAAGCTCTAAAGGAAGTGTTATTTTACTAGGCACAGCCCTGGTGTGGTCACTTGTAACCAGCACAACTTTCTTTTTACCTTTGGCAAGTTCGCAAAGTGGTGCCACTCCGATCGGATGTTCTAAAGCTTCTTTTACAAGCTCTACCTCTGTTTTTTCAGTTTTAAATTCGTGCATTTTTGCTGTGATAACAGCTTTAAGATTCTCCTCCTCCACATGAATGTCCATGGTGGACGTGTAGTAAGGAATAGAAATTGTTTTTTTCATACCCCGCCTCCAATAAGATGTATCATGTATACATCATACATTTATTGTAGGCTCGTTCATCTGATATTACAATGTGGTTTTATCTATTTTTCGACTAAAAAAGTGACAAAAAAAATGGTTTGTAAATGGTGATTATTTCCATTTACAAACCATTGCCTATTGTTCTATTCAGTTTCCATCAAATCTCAGCTGCTCTCTTTAATGCATCGTCTATATGAGGAAGGAAGTTTTCTCTTCCAACAAGTTCTACGAAACCATCTTTTTCCATGGTGTTCATAGGCTGTTCATTAACATGTGAAAAGACAAGCTGAACGCCGTTCTTCTGACATCTCTCGTAGAGCTGCTCAAATGCGTGCATGGCTGTAGCATCAATTGCTGGAACACCACGCATTCTGATAACAAGAGCTCTTGTGAAGTCCTTAAAGCTGATAGCTGCAATCTGCTCAGCATCACCAAAGAACATAGGTCCGCTGATCTCATATACTCTTACATGCTTAGGAATATCTTTAAGCTCAGGTCCATCGGGATCTTCATCAGGATCGTAATACTTCCATCCTGTGATACCTGACTCGTCGCTCATTCTCTTCATGAACAGGAGGCATGCAAGAACCATACCAATCTCAATAGCTACAACAAGGTCAAATACGATAGTCAGCACAAAGGTGATGACAAGAACAAATACATCGCTCTTTGGCGCTGTCTTGCAAAGATGTACGAAAGTTCTCCACTGGCACATATTGTAAGCAACCATAAAGAGGATTGCAGCTATGGTAGGCATAGGAATAAGCTTAGCAAACGGCATCAGTACTACAAGTACAAGAACCAGGCACAAAGAATGTACCATTCCGGCTATAGGTGTTCTACCACCGTTTTTAATGTTTGCAGCAGTTCTGGCAATAGCACCTGTTGCAGGGATACCACCAAAAAGTGCAGAACCGATATTACCTGCACCCTGAGCGATAAGCTCCATGTTTGATCTGTGGTGAGAGTTGATCATGGAGTCTGCAACCACACAGGATAACAGTGATTCGATAGCTGCAAGGATTGCAATGGTAAAGCCATCTCCTGCCACCGATCTGATTGTCTCAAAATCAAAAGCAGGAACATGAAGCTGTGGAAGGGTTCCTTTTATCTCATAAAGGTCTCCTATGGTGTTAACGTTAAGATTAAGAAGCTTCACCATCAGGATTCCAACAATAACTGCCACGAGAGATCCTGGAATCTTTTTGCTTACCTTAGGCCATACAATCTGAATAAGAAGGCAAACAACACCGACTACAAGAGCCCACACGTTGATGGTTCCGATGTTTGCACCTATGGCCTTCACCTTCTCCATTGTCTCAACTGTCTTGGTTCCTGCAGGATATGAAAGTCCCAGGAAGTCCTTGATCTGTCCCACAAGGATTGTCACAGCAATACCTGCTGTAAATCCGGTTGTTATAGTATAAGGAATAAACTTGATAAGGGATCCAAGTCTGAATACTCCCATAAGAATAAGGAGAATACCGGCAAATATAGTAGCCAGTGCCAGTCCTTCCATTCCCTTGGTTGCCACGATTCCGGCAACGATTGTCGCAAAAGCAGCTGTAGGTCCTGCTATCTGAACTCTTGAGCCACCTAAAAATGAAATGATAAAGCCCGCTACAATAGCTGTATAAAGACCTTCCTCAGGGCCAACACCCGATGCAAGAGCAAGGGCGATTGACAAAGGAAGTGCAATTATGGCAACTATGATTCCGGATACAACATCACTGCCAAACTGCTTTACACTATAGTGCTTCAGGTTTGAAAACAGCATTGGCTTTAATTTGTCTTTTGATTGCATGTTACTAACATCCTCCGCTAATACTAACATCATCTAAATAAATACACAGTTTTTAATTATATTACCATCTGCTAAAAAGTAAAGAAATATTTAGTGTGTGACATTACTGTGATAAAGCAAATGCTATTCTTTTAATATAACAAAGAGAGAGCGCTTCCCATCAGGGAAATGTAAAGGAGAGAAAATTATGAAAGAAAGCACAAAACTGATTATCATCAAATCTATGATCAACACTGTTGTCACATGGCTACTGTTTGCTATGATCCTTAGCGTTATAAATCATGTAGCTCTGGGACAGTCACTTATCGAAATCCACACTATCCTGCTTGCAATTTTCGCCGGACTTGGCAGCTATGTCGGGTTCCTTAGAAAAGAGCTTGATGAAACATCCCATATTTCTTGAGAATTTTATTATGTTTTAATGATTAATCTAAGTAATAATAGTGCACAAGCTATGCACAATTATGATAAAATAAGAACAATAAATCATATTATTGTTTCACCTACACACAATTTAGGAGGAATGCTATGAATATCACAAAAACTGTTAATGGAGATCAGCTTAACATCGCGTTGGATGGAAGACTTGATACAGGGACAGCACCTGAGCTTGAAAAGGTACTGAATGAGTCTCTTGATCAGGTTAAGGCGCTTACAATTGATATGTCCGCTCTTGAGTACATCTCTTCTGCAGGACTTAGAACTCTTCTCTCTGCAAAGAAGGCTCTCTACAATAAGGGTACAATTAAGATCGTTAACCCTAACGATATCGTTAAGGAAGTCTTTACTGTAACCGGATTCAGCAACATTTTTGACATCGAGGGTTGAAAGGAGCAGAGACTATGAAATCAGACGTAATCGCTATTGATAACAAGGGTACCGGATTTAAAGAGGCAGTTGAAGCAACCAAGAAGCTTGCTGAATTCAATGGCCTTAATGCTACAGATTCACTTCATCTTCAGCTCTTTACAGAAGAAATGCTCAGCATGGTAAGGATCGTAACAGGTGAAGTTAAAGCTTCCTTCTGGGTTGATCAGGAAGATAAGACCTATGATCTCAATCTTACAACTGAGACCGTTATGGATAAGGATAAGAGAGCTACTCTCATCTCCGCATCCAGCTCAAGAAAGAACGAAGCTGCAGGAAGTTTCCTCGGAATGCTCAGAGATGCTTTTGAGCAGGCTATGACAGCTGATTCAGATAAAGTTTACTACGAGCTTCCCGATGACATCGCATCAGACGTAGTTGGTCACTTCGTAGATGATCCTGAGTATGATCAGTATGAAGCATCTGTTCTTAAAAAGCTTGCAGATGATGTTAAGATCGCCATCCGTGGTGGCAAGGTACACATGACTGTAAGAAAGGCTTTCTAAGACCGGAAACCTTTAAATAAACAAACTAATAAAAGAGCCGATACCAAATGGTATCGGCTCTTGTTTTTTGCAACTTATTGTCACAAGGTCTCACAATGTAGTTCTGCTCTCGCAATCAGCCTGTGATTGTGCAGTACATGAAGTACTTGTATCCAAGAGGACTTGAGAAGAATCCCTGTACGTTGTTGCTGATCATGTAAAGATCTGTGTAGTAGTAGATAGGGCAGATGCAGCCTGTTGACATAAGAAGATCCTCTGCTCTGTGCATAAGCTCATAACGAGTCTTAACATCTGTGCAGGTCTTGATGTCGCTGATAAGTACATCATATGTCTCTGACCATGTGCCGTTCTCAACCTTTGTATCGTAACCAAGATCTGTGATGTCAAGTGAGTAAGCCTGAACCTTAGCGTTGTCGCCCTTACCGAACTGAACATCGTTGTTACCTGACTGTGTTGTCCACATATCAAGGAATGAAATAGGATCGTTGTAGTCACCGAGCCAACCGTTACGTGCGATTGAGTAGTTACCTGCCTTACGTGTATCAAGGAATGTAGCCCACTCCTGGTTCTCAAGGTTCATTGTGATGCCGATACCTGCGAATGTAGCCTGGATAGCTTCAGCAATTGCCTTGTGTCCCTCTGATGTGTTGTAGAGGTATGTAAGTGTAGGGAAGTCTGTGAACTGCTGTGTAGCCTCATCAAATGTGTAGTACTTCTTGAGAGTCTCAAGAGCAGCACCCCAGTTAGCTTCGTAAGCATCCTCAGATACATCATAGTATCCTGCGAAGCTGTTTCCGCCTGCGTTCTCATAGAACTGTGATCCGTCAGCATCTGTAAGACCCATAGCTACGAATGAAGAAGCAGGAACCTGTCCACCCTGTGCTACGTCGTTTACGATGTAGTTTCTGTCGATGAGAAGTGCAAGTGCGTTACGAACTTCGTTCTCAGCAGCTGCCTTGTCAGCACCTGTAAGTGTGTTTGAAGCAGGAAGGATGTTCTCGTTGATGTTCCAGCATACATAGTATGTTCCAAGCTGACCTGCTGTTACGAACTCATCAGGATATGTCTCCTTAAGAGTAGCGATCTCGTTTGTAGGAACGTCATCGATCATCTGCCAGTCACCATTCTCGAAGTTAGCGAGCTGGTTGTTAGCATCATCTGAAAGGTAGAAGTTGATCTCTTCCATTGTGATCTTATCAGCATCATAGAAGTTATCGTTCTTTGTGATTGTGATAAGTGAGTTGTGATCCCAGCTTGTCATTGTGTATGCACCGTTACATACATAAGTTGAAGGATCTGTAGCCCATGCCTCGTTAGCAACTACATCTTCACGAACAGGCATGTATGTAGGGAATGCAAGAAGCTCATCCCAGTAAGCAACTGTGTTTGCAAGAGTAACTTCAAGAGTCTTGTCATCAATTGCGTTTACATTGAGCTTGCCATCAGCATATCCGTCTACTACCTCGAACATGTAGCCATAGTCAGCTGCTGTCTCAGGAGCGATTGCTCTGTTCCAGGCAAATACGAAGTCACCTGCTGTTACAGGCTGTCCGTCTGACCATGTAAGACCATCTCTAAGTGTGTAAGTGTAAGTTACTGTTCCGTCGTCGTTTGTTACACCTTCAACGAGCTCCTCAGCACAGTCAGGCTGAAGCTCAAGATTTCCGCTTGCATCAAGGCCCCATTTAGCAAGACCTGAGAAGAGGTGGTTGATAAGTGTAGCACCGTCTACTGCAGAGTTAAGTGCAGGATCAAGTGATGCAGGCTCTGAAGCAAGACATACATTGATCTTCTGCTCTCCAACAGGCTCAGCTGCAGGAGCTTCTGCCTGAGTGTCAGCTGCTGTATCAGCAGGTGCCTCTGCCTGAGTATCAGCTGTTGTATCAGCAGGTGTCTCAGCAGGAGTAGCGCTGTTGCCGCAAGCAGCAAGGCTCAGTACCATGCAAGATGCAAGTACTAAAGAAACTAACTTCTTTTTCATAATTTTCCTCCTTATTATGAATGAGTTTTTATAAAAAATACGGCATTCACCATATTCTTTACCATTTTACCATATATTGTGCACTTCTTAAAATAAAATTTAATTTAGCACAATCTTGTTCTGGATCTTTGATACGTCTTCAATATGATGACAAGCAACAAAGTGTCCGCTGCTAACCTCTTTAAACTCAGGCATTGAAGCAGCACAAGCCTCATCAGCATAAGGACATCTGGTTCTGAAAGGACATCCTGAAGGTGCATTAAGAGGACTTGGTATATCACCCGAGAGGACAATACGCTTATTGGCTCTTGCGATCTTAGGATCCGGAATAGGCACGGATGATATAAGTGACTTGCTGTAAGGATGCATAGGATTGTCATAGATTTCATTTGCATCAGCAAGCTCAACCATCTTACCAAGGTACATAACAGCAATTCTGTCACTGATATGTCTTACAACCAGAAGGTCATGGGCGATAAACAGATATGTAAGCCCAAGCTTATCCTGAAGTTCGTCAAACATATTGATAACCTGAGCCTGAATTGAAACATCCAGCGCTGATACCGGCTCATCGCAGACGATAAATTCGGGATTAACCGCAAGTGCTCTTGCGATACCGATACGCTGTCTCTGTCCGCCGGAGAACTCGTGAGCATATCTTGATGCATGCTCTGAGTTAAGTCCTACGTAATTCATGAGCTCAAGGATTCTCTCTCTTCTCTCCTCTTTGGAGCTGCAGAGGTTATGTACATCCAAAGGCTCACCGATAATATCGGATACAGTCATTCTTGGGTTCAGTGATGAATATGGATCCTGGAAAACCATGGTGGCTTTCTTTCTGAACTCATGAATGTCTTCTTTTGTCTTTATAAGCTTGCCATCGTACCAGATCTCTCCGTCAGTGGGCTTATAGAGGTTTAAGATGGTACGTCCTACTGTAGTCTTACCACAGCCTGACTCACCAACAAGTCCAAGTGTCTCACCTTTTTTGATGGTAAAAGACACATCGTCAACTGCCTTAAGTGGCTTACTCTTAAAGAATCCTACGTTTACATTGAAGTATTCCTTAAGGTGCTTTATTTCAACAAGGTTCTTATTCTCGCTCATGCTTTTTCACCGCCTTCCATCTGCTTTTTAACATTCATCCAGCAGCCTGCCGCATGATCGTCATTAATCTGCATACGCTCTGCTCTCTCGCGAAGGCAGATCTTCATGGCATTATCGCATCTTGGTGCAAAAGGACATCCCTTAGGCATGTTCAGAAGGTCGATAGGTGTACCTGTGATAGGCTCAAGCTTCTCACCGTCATTGCCCTCTGTAGGGATAGAACGAAGAAGTCCCTTTGTATACTCGTGACAAGGATTGTAGAAAATCTCATCAGCTGTTCCCTGCTCGCAGATTGAACCTGCGTACATAACGATAACCTCGTCGCACATCTGAGCTACAACACCAAGGTCGTGAGTGATCATGATGATAGCCATTCCAAGCTCTTCCTGAAGTGACTTCATAAGATCAAGGATCTGTGCCTGAATGGTAACATCAAGAGCTGTTGTAGGCTCATCCGCAATAAGGATATCAGGTTCGCAGGCAAGAGCCATAGCGATCATAACACGCTGTCTCATACCGCCTGAGAACTCATGTGGGTACTGATTCATTCTCTTTTCAGGCTCATTTACGTTAACGAGTCTTAACATCTCAATAGCTCTTTCACGAGCCTGGTCTTTATTTCTGTCTGTATGGAGCAGAATCGCCTCCATAAGCTGATGTCCGATTGTATAAGTAGGATTGAGTGATGTCATGGGATCCTGGAAAATGATTGAAACCTTATTTCCACGAACTGTCTTCATGACCTTCTCACCGGCGCCAACAAGCTCCTGTCCGTCGAGCTTGATCGATCCGGATACGATCTTACCGGTTCCTGCCAGGATCTGCATAATTGAATATGCAGTAACCGACTTACCACTTCCTGACTCTCCTACGATTCCCAGGACCTTACCTCTGTCCAGGTTAAAAGATATACCATTAACTGCCTTTACCTCACCTGCATCAGTAAAGAATGAGGTATGCAGATCTCTTACTTCTAATAATCTCATTATTCTTGCCTCCAAATTAAGTATCCAGCTTAGGATCAAATGCGTCGCGAAGTCCGTCACCAAAGAGGTTCAGTGAAAGAACTATCAGCGAAATAACAATTGCGGGAATTATCAGTCTGTATGGATAAGATGAAATTCCGTTCAGCGCATCAGAAGCAAGTGAGCCAAGTGATGGCATAGGCGCATTAACACCAAGTCCGAGGAATGAAAGGTAACTCTCGGTGAAGATAGCGCTCGGGATCTGAAGTGCAGTTGAAATAATGATTACTGAGAAGCAGTTAGGGATGAGGTGCTTTAAGATGATCCATTTACCCTTAGCACCTGCAGCCTCAGCAGCAAGTACGTATTCCTGCTCACGGAGTGATAAGATCTGACCTCTTATAAGTCTCGCCATGGATACCCAGTACAGTACACCAAAGACTATGAACAAACTTATAATGTTCGAACCGATCTTGGCCAGGACCGTTCCGTCCAAAGCTCCTTCCATAACAACCTTAAGTACTGAAGATAAAAGGATAACCATCAGCATGTCGGGCAGCGAATAGATTATGTCGACTATTCGCATTATGACAAGGTCCACGGCTCCTCCGGCATAACCGGCAACAGAGCCGATGGTCATACCGATAATAAGTACGATAAGGCTGGCAAAGAAACCAACTGCCAGTGAAATACGTGTTCCGTATACAACACGGATGAAGTAGTCACGTCCCTGAGAGTCTGTACCGAAGATGTGAGGTACAACAGACTCACCGGCTTCTATTCTCTTAAGCTCTGACTTACCATACTCGAAAGGTCTAAGATCCTTGAAGCTGTTGTCAACAGGCTTACCGGGTGTCATACCAAGCATGCTGTCATAGGAATAGGGCCAGAACATTGGGATAAAGATAGCTGCAAGAGCTATTATTACAATAATAAAGAAGCAAACCGTCGCTACCTTATTCTTAAGGAGTCTCTTTACAGAGTCCTTAAAGAATGTAGATGAGGGACGCATCTGCACCATATATTCTTTTTCTTCGTCGGTCGCAGGAATGAAATCATCCATATTGACCTGTGCACTTAACTTACTGATATCCATTATATTAACTCTCCTTACTCAAGTGTGATTCTCGGATCAACAACCTTGTACATGATGTCGCCCACAAGGTTCATGATAACGATTAGTGTTGCAAGCACGATGGTTGTACCCATGATAAGCGGATAGTCACGGCCTGTGATACTGTTTACAAAGGCCCTACCTATTCCGGGAACAGCAAAGATCTGCTCAACGACCAGGGAACCTGTAACGATACCTGCAAGCATAGGTCCGAAATATGTAATAACCGGAATCAGTGAATTCTTAAGTGCATGTCCAAAGATGATCTTCATACCGGACACACCCTTTGCCTTAGCGGTTCTGATATAATCCTGACCCAGAACCTCAAGCATTGAGGATCTTGTAAGCCTTGTGATATAAGCCATTGGGTAAAGGGAAAGCGTAAGAACGGGAAGTACAAGTCCGTTCTTGGATGCTCCGTTTGCCGGGAACCACTTAAGATTTATTGCAAAAGCAATCAGTAAAAGAGATCCCATGATAAATGAAGGCATAGATACGAATGCAGTTGTAATGATCATGATGATCCTGTCGATCAGCTTGTTTCTGCGAAGCGCTGCGACTGAGCCAAGGACTACTCCGCTGGCAAGCGCGATCAAAGCAGCAATGAGACCCAGCTTAGCAGAAGTCTTCATTCCATCAAATATGATGTCGTTAACGCTTCTACCCTTCTGCTTAAGTGATGGTCCAAAATCAAATTTGGTTACTACATCAGAAAGATATGTAAGGTACTGAACTCCAAGGGGCTTATCCAGTCCGTACTTGGCTTCCATAGCCTTCATGACCGATTCACTTACGGCCTTCTCACCGATGAATGGACCACCGGGAACTGCATGCATTACAAAGAAGGTAACAGTGATAACTACCCAAACTGTAACTATTGCAAGCAGGATTCTCTTTACAATGTACATTAGTGTCTTAGTATTCATAGCATCTCCAACCTGTTAATAATAATATTACCGGCAAATAAAATATTTATCCCCACAAAGCGTTGCAACTTCAACGTGCTAAATCGCTAAATTATGACAAAATAAATGCAATCACATACTTGCCCGTACGTCATTGCACTGAAGATAAATCTCCTATTTAACACGCTTCTAAAACGAAACGTGCAAGCCTTGTTTAGTGTAGAATTTATATTACTTTATGTCAAGTATTTGACCTTAAAATCGCTACAACTGATTAATATATATCAAGAAAACCGCCCCAAAAGACACTTGTCTTTGTGGGGCGGACATTTTCATGAAATAATCTTTATCAGGATTACGCGAAGATGTTCATGGCTTTCTGCTCATCATCTCTCATCTTCTGTGCCAGAAGTGTATTCTGATAGGTATCCATGAGCTCTTTTTGCTTAGCTTCTATAACAGCTCTCATGGAATTGTCTTCTTCCTTGTCCATCTGATATCCGTTGAGCTCCATAGCTGCGTGAGAATTGTAGGTAAGAGCATGTTCTACTCCGTTAGTCTGAGCTCCGGCATTTGATCTGTTCTTGGTAACAGCCTCAAGAGCCTTGTCTATCCTGCTCATATCAAAGCCTTCCTTGGTAACGTCATAGTCGTCGATGCCAAGAGCCTTGGTAGTACTGTTGTAGGTGGATACATTCACCAGTGAACCGTTTGAATCGGTTGCAACCTTAAGATCTCCTGCGTTTCCGCTGAGCAGATTCTTCTCATTGTATTTAGCCTGATTGGCTGTGTCATTTATGCCCTGCAGATACTCTTTTACCTGAGACTGAATTGACTGCTTATCATCGTCAGATAAAGTACCGTTCATTGCCTTAACTGAAAGTTCTTTAATATTCTGAAGATAATCGGTAATGCCTTCCATGGCTCCGTCTTCAATGTTGAGAACAGATCTTGCTGATTCTAAATTTTCTCTGCCTACTTCAAGTCCTCTTACCTGTGCATCTGTCTTTTCCTGCATTGCAAGTTCAGATGCTCCCTGAGAAGCCTTTGAAATCTGTCCACCATTTGAAATAACGGAATACGCTGAGTAGTTACTATAACCTGAAACTGCTGATATGCTACTCATAGTGCCTCCTTCTTGTGAAACGAAAAATAAACTACTCCCATCTACCATAATACTATTTCATCGTCCATAAAAAAGGAATACCAAAAATGGCTTATTTTAGGGCAAAATGAAACATTATTACGCCTTTTGCGGTCATAAATTGAAAAGAAAATACGTTTATTTTTGTTTTAATTTTACGTTATATTTCTTTTAGAGTTCTGACATAATTTGGCAAAATTTACCCGTTATTATAATCTCATCAGAAGGAAACAACTTCTGAACCCCCAACAATACTTTTTTTCATACACGGGTTGTCTGGTTCCCCACTAGACAACCCCTCCTCCCAAAAAAATA
>JAEEGH010001086.1_pt1 | contig 81364 bp, 78 predicted proteins | sample 9134181 | NCBI WGS metagenome assembly JAEEGH01 (sample SAMN16246544, study PRJNA631951) | gut metagenome | biome: gut microbiome; feature: rumen; material: DP-attached | host: Bos | place: Iran: Karaj | collected 2018-10 | reverse complement strand
CCGTGGACACGGTGGAAGAAGCCCTGGCCGCCGCGGAAAACTATGTGGGCAAAGACTACAGCGTGGTGCTGATGCCTACGGGCAGCCTCACCGTACCGCTGGTGGAAGGGTAACGTAAATCTGTTACCGTAATCAACGGTTACCGTAACCATTACCGTACGTAAGAGAGAGTCATACGGATGCTGTGTGAATCAGCAATCCGGTGCTGTTTGCTTCACAAACAAAAGCCTCTCCGGCCATACGCAAAGATGCATGGCCGCGGGAGGCTTTGCTACGAAAAAAAGTTTTTGTTGTGAAACAGAAAGTTCCCCACGCAATGAAAGAAAAAATGTCACAAGACCGTCTTCCGCCAAAATACGTTGCGGAAGACCGCCTTGTGCCATAAGAAAACAAGCAGGTAAATACTATGCACGAATCCCGTTTCACCGTATTTTTACGACAACTGCAAACCGATCTGAAAGGCTTTGTCTGGTTCAACGTGCTGTTCTTCCTGTTCCGCATCGCCTTCATCCTGCTGTTCGGCAGTCAGCTGGTGCAGGGGCTGTTTACGGCGGATACGGCAACCGCCTTATGGTTAGGCATGCGCATGAGCCTGAAGACCGCCGGCGCTATCATGCTGATCGGCGCGGTCCTGAGCACGGTCCCCAAGCTGTTCTTCCTCAAATGGAAGGCAGACACAATCCGATATTACTGGTATGCGCTGTGCAATTTTGTTTTTACCATATTATTTTTTGCCCGCATCCCATACTATAAAATTTTTAATTCCGGCTACAACCTGATGCTCATCAACGGCAAACACGATGACATCAAAGCCATTATCCTGACGGCCGTGCAGGAATACGGTCTTCTGTGGCGCCTGCCGCTGGCGCTGATTCTGGCCGCCGTCCTTTGCGTGCTGCTGAAACGATGGCTGCGGACTCCGACCCACGCCTTTGTGACCCACAGCCGGAAGGAAACAGTCTGCAAGTCTGTGCTGATCCTGGCCGGCATCACCCTGTTCTGGGTGTTCGTTCGGTTTGGGGGCTCCTTTGGCTACACCCATTCCGTCAACTGGGAAAACGCCTCGCGGCTGCGGTCGAACCTGCTGAACGAAGCGGTGCTGGACGACGGGCAGGCCCTGTACCGGGTCCACAGCATGCACAAACGCATGAAAAAAACCACGGAAGTTACCTTTACGGCGGAAGAACTGCGTAAAAAAATTGCCGCCACCGGCGGAAACCCGCAGGCAGCGACCATTGATGAAGCCTACCGGCACACCATTACCGAGGAAAAAATGAAGACCCAGCCCCGCCACATCGTGCTGGTACTGGGAGAATCCTATGCCCAGTGGCCGCTGCTGCCCCAGTTTGACAGCGTAGGCACCTACCTGGCGGAAAAAGGACGCAAGTTCGCGGCCTCTTCCCAGGCCATGGAGACACAGTACATGCTGGCCCACGGCACCGGAACCATGCCGGCGGTGAACGGCTTCGTCTCCGGTCTGCCCGATACGGGTATCTATCTCAATTACGAAAAAGAAAGTTATGAAGAAACCTACGGCGCCGGCATCGGCTCCGTTATGAAACAGTTAGGGTACAAAACCATTTTCTGGTACGGGGGCTTCGGCGCCTGGCAGAACGTGGAAAACTTTGTCCGGGTCCAGCATTTCGACGAGTTCCGGGACGCCAGCAGCTTTACCGGTGAAAAGGGAGGCAATGCCTGGGGCGTGCCGGACAAAGTGCTGTTCGACAACGCGGCGAACTACATCAAAAAGCATACAAACGAAAAAATTTTCCACCTGATCCTGACTACCACCAACCATCCGCCATACACCATTGATCTGAAGGCAGCCGGCTTTGACAGCGAACGCGTCCAAAAGAATCTGCCGGACACCATCCCCACCGATGCCAACACACTGAACGAACTGGGGCACATCTGGTACGCGGACCACGTGATGGGGGAATTTGTGGAAGAAACGGAAAAAGCCGTTCCGGACTCTCTGTTCGTCATCACCGGCGACCACGGGGAACGGTTCAGCTTTGCCAAGGAGATGGACCTGCAAACCCTGGCCTCCATTCCCTGCATCTTTTATGGCAAAGGCATCGACCCGGCCTGGCTGCCGGAAAAACAGTTCGGCTCCGCCCTGCAGGTGGCGCCCACTCTGGCTGTATTAGTAGGTCGTAAGGGAGACAGTTACACCAGTCTGGTACCGGATCTGTTACAAAAACAGGACTTCGTGTTCAACCACCGGCTGTGGGGAGACAAGACCGGCATGCATGAACAGAGCCTGCAGGAACCGGAACAAGTCGCAGCTGAAACGGCACAGGCCAACGCAAAGAAAGATACATCCTCAGCAGACCAGAGCAGAGCAGAAAAAGAAAAATCCAATACAAGCAGCAATCCTGCAGATAAAAACATATCCGCATCAACCGGCAACCCGGCAAAAAAATCCATGACCGCAGCCAACCGGACGCAAATCGAACAGCTGCGGCAGATCGCAGCCTGGCGGATCCTGAAAGGAAACCGGATAAAATAACCGCGGTATAGTTTCCTTCAGGCTTTAAAAATGGTATAATATATTGGTTAATATAAAACAGGTAGTTGCGTAGGAATGGCTTTTTATAATTGTAAAACACTCCAACACAATACTATTTCCACAATAAACGGAAAAGCATACACTGTTTATGCTAATATTTTAGGAGACCACAATGGACGAAAGTATTTTGCGGGAAGCAGGCCACCGCCTGTATATCACCAGCCGTCTGAAAGAAATGAAACGGTACCTGGTATTTCGCGCCCGGTGCCGGATGCATAAAGATATCATGGAAGATTTCCTTGACTTTTTTGCGGAAACGCCATTACGGAAAGGAATCTTGAAAGGGACGCCTGCCTTCATCGAGCAGGTGACCCGGGCCTTCTTTTACAAAGATTCAACGTATACAGAACGTTCGGCCCTGATCAAAAACCATGTGCTGTACATGGAAAAGCACTTTACGGAGCACGCGATCTCGGAGCTGTACGTAAATGTAGTTGAGGAACTGAACTTCGGGCAAAAGCTGACTTTGTGGGAAGATACCTTTGAAGACAAGCCTCTGCGCATGTCCTTATATTTCCACGCGGGACAGTATAAGGAAGGCTGTCTGTCCCTGATCCTCACCTGGGGAGAAGAAATCTTTTACCAGATCATGTTCTGGTTCGGGGCGGACAGGGAAAAAACCGGGGACGCCATTTGGATCGGCGCCCTGCAGGGCACGCCTCACGGCAGTGATGCCATCAAACGGATGACCAAGGCCTTTTTCGGCTACCGGCCCAAAAATTTAATTTTCTACGGCATTCGCAACCTGGCGCGCTGCCTGGGCATGAGCAAAATCTACGCGGTGACCAACGAAGGCTACTACGCCATGAACCATATCCGCATGGACCGGAAGCTGAAGACCGATTTTGGCGCCTTCTGGAAAGAATGCGAAGGCACGCCCTGCGAAGGAGACAAACGCTTCTATGTGATGCCGGTGAAAGAATCCCGCAAAGACATGAGCGAGCTGAAACCCTCCAAACGGGCCCAGCACCGCCGCCGGTTTGAAAAACTGGACTCCATCGACGCGGCCTTTGACGCCAGCTGCGCAAAATATTTGCTTAAAAAGTGACGGCGCAAAAATTATAAAGAAAAAGTGATTGCTTCGAATTCCGTATTATGGATTACTAAATCAGTAAGGATACCATTCGGATGCAGTCAGCAGGAAGAGTGAAACACGGATGAGGGCAGAAGAGTTAGCCGGAAAACGAATATTGATACACGCGCTGGTCAATCTGGGGGACGTGGTGCTGGCAACCAGCGCGGCGGCCTTATTAAAACAGCTTTGTCCCACGGTGCACATCACCATGATGGTCCGCCACTTTGCCCGGGAAATTGTCGCCAACAACCCCGTCATTGACGATTATATTATTTTTAACTATAAATCCAAGCAAAAATCCCTGAGCACTACATGGGAGATGGTCAAACAGCTGCGCCGCGGAAAGTTCGATGTCTGCATATCCCTGGACATCAAACTGCGGCCGGCCCTGCTGACCTTTCTGGCAGGCATACCCTGCCGGGTGGTGCCGGAACGGGTCTTTGACGACGCGCCCAGTAACGTAGTCAAACTCTATACCGACGTCATCCCCATGACAAAGGATTTTCTGCAGACGCCCCAGGCGGAAAACTTTCAGACCACCATACGGGGCTGGCTGCACGTGGAAGACGTTCACGCCAAACCGGTGATCGGCATCCCCACGGAGCAAAACGTCCGAAAAGCGGACGAATTGTTCCAACGGCTGCAGCCCGGCAAAAAGCACATTGCCCTTTGCGTGAAAGGCTCCTTTCCCTTAAAAACCTGGCCGAAAGAATACTTTTGCGTGCTGATGGAAAAACTGCAGCAGCGGTACGACGCGGACTTTTTTATCATCGGGGCCGGGTTTGACCGGGAGTACGCCGACGAAGTGATCCAGAGCAGCAAGGTGAAGGCATCGGTGCAGAACTTCTGCGGCGATACCAGTCTCATGGATCTGGCCGAAGTATTCAAGCGGGCCTTTTTATTCGTCACGGTGGATACCGGCGCGCTGCATATCGCCTCCACCACCGACGTGCCCATCGTGGCCATGTACGGCTGCGGGCCCTCCAAACGGTGGCCGCCGATGACGGACAATTCCCGTACCGTCACAACCAACGAGGACTGCAGTCCCTGCCACGTTGCGGCGGACGCCTGCCCTTACAACCCGCGGCCCAAATGCCAGTGGAACATCACACCGGATATGGTGATGCAAGCCTGCGAAGAACTGGTGTGAGAAAAACTGTTTTACCGAGACCAAAGACGCAGCGCCAACGGGTCACGCAAAAGCCATACTGAAAGCAATACTGAATGCAGTAATGAAAGTAGTAATGCAAGCAATCATGCAAGCAGTAAACCGTCGTTCGTCGTAACGGAAGCCTCCCGCTTCCCTGCGATGCGTATATATTTTAAATTCAGAGGGGGATTCGTATGTCAACATTATTTGGAACTTCACAACTGGAAAACTTTAAAGCGTCCTTAGACGCAAGGTCACAGGCCAGTGTGGCTTCCGCCATTGAAAGAATTACAGAAATAAAAAAACGGGGCGGAAAAGTCATGGTGGTAACCGGCAGCGGCCCGAACATCCATGAAGGCGTGACCACCCTGATCGCCGAACTGATCCGGGTTGGCATTGTGGACGCGGTGTCCACCAGCTCGGCGGTGATCTCTCACGAAATGGCAGGCTCCCTGGACCGGGTCTTCCGGGTAGATGCCAAAGCTCTGGGCATGGATATGGAAAAAATGCCGAGGGGCGACGTTTTTGAGTTCACCTGCATGACGGAAGAAGAACTGAACACGGTTCGGCGGGAAATGCCGCTGGACGAAGACGTATTACAGCGGGGGTCCAAGCTGCCCAAACAGAACGAAATCATCAAAGCAGCCGGGAACATGGCCTACCCCATGGGCCTGCGGACCGAACGGCTGGCCCATGAAATCTTAGGCCTGGCCAGAATGTACGGCCTGCCCTTTGAAACGGTAGCCGGCTGGGGCTGCGACGAACATACCATGCTGGGAGCCGCCGCTAAAAAAGGCGTGCCGGTGCTGGTGACCATTCCCCAGCTCATCGGCGGCGGAGCCGTAGGCATGTCCATCGGCGATTCCATCCCCGTATCCCAGCGCTCCATGCGGCTGTCCCGGATGCTGGCGGACTGCGACGCCATCATCGAAAGCGCCGTGGCGTTAACCCAGGAGATCCACGACGGTCCCTTCGAATGCTATACGGGGCACGGCATCTGGGCCTGGTGGTCCGGACAGAACACCTATAACCTGCGGAAGAAGAGCCTGATCCGCTTTGACCTGGACGAAAACCTGCGGAAGGCGGTAGAACTGAACCAGACCGTGCAGGAAGCTATCGACAAAGGCCTGCCCAAGACCAAGGCTGCCAAGATCCCGTTCCGGATGGAAATGTCCGCCTTTGCCCGGCACGAAAACAGCATCCCGGTCATTGGGGATATCGGCAAGGTATGGCCGCTGGTGGCCGCCGGCGTGGCCAAAAACCTGGGCATCGAACTGGAATTCCTGTCCGCCTCCCAGGATACGCCGGAAGGGGCGTCCATGCGGGAGTGGATCGTAGACAACGTAAAACCCCTGGACCGGGACAAAATGCTGGCGCAGGCAAAAGAATACACAATTTAACCCGTACAAAAAAGACCCACCCGCTGTGCGGGTGGGTCTCGTATCATATAGGACTGCGCACTACCGGCCCGCCCCGGGGGATACTTCGTATTGTCGTTACGGCACTATTTCACCCAAATACCATTTGTAATAAGCCATGCTCATATGGTATAATAAAATGGTTCAGTATAATTAGGAAAGTTTTTCCCTCACGAACACGCCGCGGAAGATAACCGGAAGCGGCGCATCCGGCTTTGTACAGCGCATTTGTTGAAAGGCAGCTATGGAAAAAATTACGGCGTTAATTCTGGCAAAAAATGAAGAGCGCAATATCGAAGACTGCATCAAAACCGTACAATTCTGCGACGAGGTGCTGGTCATCGACGACTTCAGTACCGACCGCACGAAAGAACTGGCGGAAGGCCTGGGGGCCAGGGTGATCCAGCGCAGCATGAACGGCGACTGGGGCGGCCAGCAGACCTTTGCCATCCAAAGCGCCACGCACCCCTGGGTGCTGTTCGTGGACGCGGACGAGCGGATCTCGGAAGCCCTGGCGGAAGAAATCAAAGAAGTCGTGGCCAGAGGCGAGCAGAAGGCCTACTGGATCCGACGGGAAAACCGGTTTCACTTTAATAAAGCGACCCACGGGATCCTGCATCCGGATTACGTAAACCGGCTCTTTCCGGCCAAAGGAAGCTACGTAGAAGGCTACGTGCATCCGAAGATCGTAGCGCCGTACCCCGACAAAAAACTGAAACACCCCATGTATCATTACACCTATGACAACTGGGAACAGTATCTGGGGAAACTGAACAACTATACGACGCTGGCCGCGAAAAAATACAAAAAAGAGAACAAACGCTGCAACTTTTTCCTGGACATCGTCCTGCGCCCCCTGTGGGCCTTTATCAAAGCCTACATTTTGGAGCTGGGTTTTCTGGACGGGCGGATCGGTTGGATCCTTTCCGTAAACCACTATTTTTACACCCTGAACAAATACGTGAAGCTGTACTACCTGTACAAGTCCGACGGAAAGCTCTAACCCCGCAATGCGGTTGTAGTTGTATACCAAGAAAAAGCAGTACCCCCGCATCGCGGTTTTGCACTAAGATAAAACTGTATCCCCGCAACGGGGTTTCATACAATAGATAAACAAGAGGTAACCTATGCGTGTAGCCATTTTGGAAAGCATACTCATGCCGGCCGGCCATGAAGTGGAATTTGACCGGATCCTGGTGGATGAGCTGAAACGGCAGGGACATGAACCGGTGTTTTTCGTGCCGGAACACTTTCCCTTTAAAGTGGATTATCATTGCGATGTGGAATATCTGGACGGGGGCGAGGTGGTCACCTACGCCGGGGCCGGGCACATCAAACGCCTGTACCTGAGCGTGGTGCGGGAGATACGCCGCCGGGCCTGGTTCACCAGCGCCTGTGAAAAGGCGAAGGCCGGCCTCTGCGACGCCATTATCATACCCACCGCCACCTACCGGTACCTGAAAGCCCTGCGGGACAGCAAACTGAAAGACAGCCCCGTACCGGTCTACTTCGTGTTCCACGGCATCAACCCGAAAGAAAAATCGAACTACGAAAAACAGGCCCGGCTGACGGAAAAGTATCCGCAAATCCACTTAAAAGTCATCACCCTGCGGAACGACTTCGGCAACAGCAACCTGAAGAACATGGACCAGATCCCGCCGCCGGTGTACAAACCCCAGGACCTGCCGGTGAACAAGGACCTGACCTTTACGCCGCCCATCAAACTGGGCTTCTTCGGCCAGTTCCGGAAAGAAAAAAACCTGGGCTTCTTTCTGGAAGCCTTTACCAAAGCCAAATTTTCCGTGCCGGTGCAGCTTATCGTACAGGGGGCTACGGTCAAACCGGAAGACGGGGAACTCTTTGAACAGATTGCCAGAGATTATGCCAAATACCCAAGCATTGAATTCTGGCATAAAAACCTCATCGGGCTGGAATGGCAGAAAGCGCTGTTAAGCGTGGACGCCATCATGATCCCCTACGCGGCGGAACGCTACCGGTATCACTGGGGCGCCATGCTGTTTACGGCCATCGGCTTCTATAAACCCTTCCTCAGCTCCCCGGAACAGAATCCGGAAGTGCTGGAAAGATATAAGATCGGCATGGCCGTGGACCTAAGTTCGGTGGATGCCTTTGCCCGGCAGCTGGAGCAGTTTGTGGAAACACTGACTACCCGGGCGGAGGAATACCGGAAAGACCTGGACGCCGCCAACGAGGAATACAGCCACGCCAAACTGATCCACAATATTCTGGGAGACCATGCTCTATGAAAATCGGTATCATCATAAAAAACTATGCCGTGGGCGAAGTGTTCGACAAAAGCGGCATGCCCAACAAATGCGGCGCGGAATTCCATGCGGAAAACCACGGAAAACTGTTTGCCGAACAAGGGAACTCCGTCTACATTATGACCAAGAAGAGCCATTTGCTGACGAGAGGCAGGGAAACCCTGAACGGGCTGGATGTGGTGCGCCTGCACGCGCCCTTCCGCTGGCTGGAAAGCACGCTGCGCCTGTCTACGACCCATAAGAACACGGACGCCTTTTATATTCTGGGGCTTCCCCAATTTGCGGTGTGGATCATCAAAGCGGCCAAGCGGCAGCATAAACCCACTACCCTGGTACTGACCAGCGCCGTGGAAATCTTTGACAAAAACGAAACCTGGCGGAACCGGATCTTTGCCCAGTGCGACAATTTTATTGCCATCAGTCAGGAAATCGCAGACGGTCTGGTACACAAGACCGGCATTGACAGAAGCCGGGTGCATGTGATCCCCCAGGGCATAGACGCCGCCCATCGCTTTTATCCGGCGGAACCGGAAGAAAAAGCCGCCCTTCGAAAGGAACTGGGACTTTCTCCGGAACATCCGGTGGTCCTGTTCTGCGCCCGGGTGGCCCCCAATAAAGGCATCCGCGTCATGCTGGACGCCTGGCGCATCATCCACAAACAAAGACCGGATGCCCAGCTGCTGGTAGTAGGCGGCGGCCTGACCACGCTGCTGAAAGAAATCAAAAAAGTGAGCCGCACCGAAGCGGACAACACCATTTTTGTAACCGGCGAGGTGGAAAAACCGGACAACTATTACCGCATGTCCGATCTCTATTTCTTCCCTTCGGAATTCGAAGGGCTGCCCACCACCTTAATGGAAGCCATGGGCTGCGGTTTGCCCAGCGTGGCGTCCGACATCGGCGGCTGCCGGGACCTGGTGCAGCATGAAAAAACCGGCTACCTTGCGGAGAAACACGACGCAGCCGGGTTTGCGGCCCACATTCTCCGCCTGCTGAATGATCCGGCGCTGCGGGAAACAATGGGAGAAGCGGCCCGGAAACGGGCTGTCACTGAACTGGATTATCAGGTCATCGTGAAACCGGTTCTGGATGTCATTGCAAATCATCAGAAAGAATAGGGACCGTTCATTATGTTCACTTCAATACGCGAGTGGTGGCGTTCCCGGGATGCCAACAGCATCCTGGTGAACGTACTGGCGGCGTTAATCGTGTTTTCCGCCTCCAGCGATATCAATAACGTAAATATCGGGATATCCCTGGGACTGGCCGGCGCCTATATTCTGTATCACTGTATAAAGACCAGAAGCCTGCAGGTGTTTTATGTACCGAAAGAACACCTGCTGGGAATGGTCGTATTCCTGGGAGCCGTGCTGTTGTCTTCCCTTTCGACGGGTGATATAAAGAATATCCACGTTGCGGGTTCCTATATCTACTGGACGCTGCCCTTTTTTGTAATCACCTGGCTGGGCAATCTGGGGGACGTCCGTTACGGAGCGGTGGCAGGGGGCATTGTATCGGTATGCATCACGGGGCTTTTTTCCTGTATCCTGTTTTACGTCCATACGCACAAAGAGGTGTACCTGCAAATCGGGCAGTATGTAAAAACGCATAGGAGCGGTTTCCTGGCTGTGCTGTTTTCCGCCATTTTATTGCATGTGAAGGACATTCCTAATTGGCAGGGACGGATCGGCGCCTTCGATTCCACCAACCCGAATTTTTACGGAACGCTGTTAATCGGCATCCTGCCGTTGCTCCTGTTTGCCTTACGCTCTGACGTATTACGAAACAATAAATGGCTGGCCGGCCTGGATATTGCCGTACTGCTGTTGGGCTGTCGGGCGTTATGGATGACAGGATCCCGGGGCGCCGTAGCGTCCCTGTTCGCCGGGGGTCTGTACGTTCTTCTGGTTTATACCGTTGTCAATAAAAAAATGAAAGTGTTGCTGACCGGCCTGGCGCTGGGCGCTGTTTGTATCGGACTGGTTCTGAGTTTCGGCATCGCCGGCAGAGCCTATCAGAAAGGAGATATACACCGGGAATACCTGTTGCAGTCCAGTTATCACATGTGGCTGGACCATAAACTCACCGGGGTGGGACTTGCGAACTGGGCTCCCGTATACACAACGTCGTATGCTGCAGTACCGGAAGCCAGGTATCTGGAGTCAGCGCATAATGCAATCGCGTGGTTTTTTTCCGCAACCGGGATTATCGGCGGCGCCGGATATATTTTCTTTCTGATTTACTATACTGTTTTGCTGACGCGGAAAATCAAACAACAGCCAGATTCATGGGTATTATATGCAGGACTCTGGACTTTCATTGCTATTAATCTGCATGGCATGGTAGATATGGGGATCGTTTTGAAACAGGGGGCCCGCCTTCTTTACTTGATGCTGGGGTTAGCGCTGACATGTACGACAGCCTGTAACGCATCGAGGTGGGATCGAAACGAGGACGGATGCAGTATGTAAAGAGCGTTTGAAGCCGTGATCGTTTTAACAAAAAGGAAAGAAACTGAAATCGGGCAGATTTAGTTGTTATTTATTATACAATCATGTATAATAAAGCAATTAATATGATGTGATTCGCATAGCACAAATCACTTTCGGAGGCATTTCTGTGGCTGGTAAAAGGCCTGACTATAAACAACAGCATGTTGCAGCAAGAAAACTGAAAAAAACGAACAAATACGCGTATCTGTTTGCCCCTTTGTTGCTGGGACTGGCAGATTACGCCGCGGTGTTATGTGCGGAAGAACTTTCGTACGTGGTTCGTAACTTTTTAGTTCCGAATGGTGGCGAGCTATACATCAGCAAATTCCATTTCTATATCATTGCACCGGTCATTTACTGGGCGTACCTGCACCTTTGCGATTTGTATACGCGAAAGATGCAATTCTGGCGTATTATTGCCGGCATTTTTAAGGCGAACCTGTATGCCATTTTAACGGGGATTTTTGTGCTGTATGCGGTACAGTCGGCAGCCACTACCTCGCGTCTGTATATGACGCTGTTGTGGCTGTTCGGGTTTTTCTTTATCGTACTGTTCCGGTTTATCCTCAAAAAAATCTTTACCAGGCTTAATCTTTTTGAAGAGCCGGTGTTGATGATGGGGGCCGGGATGACGGCGGAGATTTTGTTGAAGCACATCCGAGGTGATATTGGTTTAAATTATCGGTTTATCGGATATCTGGAAGATAACCGGCCCAATGCAGAAGTAGCGGCACAACTGCCACATTTAGGCGGATTTTCCGATGCTGTGGCCGTTATAAAAAAAACCGGCGTACGAAAAGTACTGGTGATGGCGCCGGGGCTGGATCAAAAACGCTTACAGGATATTGTATATGATATTCAGCCACTGGTGACCAGCGTGGCGTTTGTTCCGGATCTGGGTACCATGCCATTGTCCAACATGGAGGTGGAAAGCCTGATCGACGGTCACGCCGTGATGTTTAATATGCGGAACAACTTGCGAAGCACCCGGAACCGGCTGCTGAAATTTGCGGTTGACTGGTGCCTGACACTGGCAGGGACGATTCTCATTTCACCGATTCTGATTGGAATCGGGATATGGGTCTACCGGGATTCCCCGGGCCCTGTTATCTTTAAACACCGGCGCGTCGGGAAAGACGGCAAAGAGTTTTACTGTTACAAATTCCGCAGCATGTGTGTGGACGCGGACGCAAAGTTAAAAGAATTATTGGAAACGAATCCGGAAGCCCGGGCGGAGTGGGAAAAAGATTTTAAACTGAAAAATGACCCCCGCATTACCCAAAGCGGCGCCTTTTTGCGACGGACCAGCCTGGACGAACTACCCCAGATTTTTAACGTACTGAAAGGGGAAATGAGCCTGGTTGGGCCACGGCCTATCATCCGGGACGAAATTCCCCGCTACGGAAAGTTTATTCAGGATTACTACATGGTTCGCCCCGGTATTACCGGTATGTGGCAGACCAGCGGCCGTAGTGACGTTGACTATGCCGAACGGGTGCAGATGGATACCTGGTATGTACGTAATTGGAATGTGTGGTTTGACATCGTATTATTGTGGAGAACGTTTAATGTGGTGCTGCGTGGAAAAGGCGCATACTGATTATTAACTATTTGCGCCTTGTTTTATTATTGTTAGCTATTAGATTATATTAGTACTGATTTGATGAAACGATTATTGCAAATCTCAAATTATCTATATCCGAATATCGGTGGCATTGAACAGGTAGCACGGGATATTGCCAACGTGGTTGCAGAAGAGGGAATCTTTGAACAGAAGATACTCTGCTTTAATGAAACAGCAAGAGACGGAGAGTACATTTGTAACCGCAGTGAAACTGTGCATGACAGGGTGGATGGAATTGAAGTCATACGCTGCGGCTGTATTACCAAAAAGTTTTCTCAGTCGATATCGTTAACATTTCCACGGGAATTAAAAAATGTGATGGATGATTTTGATCCGGACATTGTGATTTTTCATTATCCGAATCCCTTTGAAGCGCAGTTTCTTCAAAAATATTTTAAAAAGAAATTTAAGTTTGTCCTGTACTGGCATTTGGATATTGTAAAACAAAAACTCTTGGGCAAGTTGTTTTATAGACAGACAATGCGGCTTTTAGATCGTGCAGACGCAGTTGTTGCAACAAGTCCGTTATATATTGCGGGCAGTCCGTTTTTAAGTAAATATAAAAGAAAATGCCGAGTGATACCCAATTGCATTAGCGAGAACCGCTTGGTTGTAACCGATAAAATTGAGCAGAAAGCAAAAAGTATCAGAACAGAGAATAAAAATAAAATTATCTGTTTTGGAATCGGAAGACATATTCCCTATAAAGGATTTAAGTATTTAGTGGAAGCATCAAAACATTTAGACGATCGTTTTAGGATTTTTATTGGCGGCAGGGGCGAGTTAACAGAAAAACTCAAAGCACAGGCTGCTGGTGATAACAAGATTACTTTTTTAGGTCGTGTCAGCGATGAAGATTTGATTGCATATTATCTTGCTATGGATATCTTTTGTTTTCCGTCCATTACGAAAAATGAAGCATTTGGCATAGCTTTGGCGGAAGGTATGTACTTTGGGAAACCGGCAGTTACGTTCCACATTCCCGGTTCCGGTGTTAATTATGTAAATTTGAAGGATGTAACTGGAATAGAGGTGCCTAACGGAGACTGTTGGTTATATGCAGAGGCAATAAGGAAACTGGCAGAGGATAAAATTTTGAGGAAGAAAATGGGACTTGAAGCAAAAAGCAGAGTTGATGAGTTTTTTACGATGAAGTCATTCAGATGGAAAATTCTTACTATGATACAAACTTTATGATAATGTTAGAATGTGTGAAGATTGGAGCCGGGAGAAGATAGATGGGGGAAAAGTATGCAATTAATGGTTTGTTTCTTACCCAGAGAATTACGGGAATACAAAGATTTGCATATGAAATAACCAAGGCGTTGGATCAGGTTTCTAAAAAGGACGAAATTGTTTTGGTAGTTCCTGTTGAAGATACATTAGATATACAGCTCAGGAATATATCTGTTATAAAATATGGCTCCTTAAGAGGGATTCTTTGGGAACAAATCAGTTATCCTAACTTCTTGAGGAAAAATAAATGCAGGGCTCTTTGCCTGACTAACGTGGTTCCGTTGATTTACAGAAAAGGTATCATAGCGATTCATGATGTAAGTTATAAAGCAAATCCACAGTTTTTTACTGGATTACGGAACCGGTTATCTGCGCTTTGGCATTGTATAAATTACTATGCTGCAGTTCATTCACAAATGAAGATTCTTACGGTATCCACTTTTTCAAAAGCAGAGTTACAGAAATATTATGAAGTTCGGGATGAAAGAATTTACATTGTTCATAATGCGTGGCAGCACATGAATAGAATTACTTCATCATCTAACTTATCTGAACGTTATCCGCGATTGAGTAAAAGGAATTATTATTTCTCTATGGCGACGATGGCTCCGAATAAAAATATAAAATGGATCGTGGAGGCGGCAAAGCAGCATCCTGATTACCTGTTTGTTATTGCCGGCGAGGGCCGGTTTAAGGGGGACAGACCGTCTAATGTGCTGCTTTTTGGTTACGTTTCTGATGAAGATGCAAAAATGTTGATGGCAAACTGTAAAGCATTTCTTTTTCCGACTTTTTATGAGGGCTTTGGAATCCCGCCGCTGGAAGCTGCATCATGTGGCGCGCCACAAATCATTGTGTCTGATACAGTCTGTATGAGGGAAGTTTATGGCAAGTATGCGTCTTATGTCAATCCGTATAAGCCTAAGGAATGGATTGTTGAAGAATGTAAAAATGACAATCTTGAGGAGCTATTGAATAAATACTCCTGGAGATCATCTGCAGAAGTTGTTAAAAAAATAGTGCAAGATACGGAATAGAATTCGTTTGAATTATAAGTATTACAAAGGAGACGACTTCAATGAATATTATTTTACTTTCCGGAGGCAGCGGGAAACGGCTGTGGCCTATTTCAAATGATGTCAGAAGCAAGCAGTTTATTAAGCTGTTTAAGAAAGAAAACGGTGAATATGAATCCATGGTTCAGCGTGTGTACAGACAGATTCGCGCCGTAGATCCTGATGCCAACATTACTATTGCTACAAGTAGTTCCCAGGTGAGCAGTATACGTAACCAGATGGGAGAAAATGTTTCCGTGTGCGTAGAACCCTGCCGTAGGGACACGTGCCCCGCAATTTTACTTGCAGCGGCATATTTACTTGATGAAATGCATGTAGGAAGGGAAGAAACTGTGGCAGTATGCCCGGTAGATCCGTATGTAGATAACAGTTATTATGAAGCGGTACTTACGATGGATCAATATGTACAGGCGGGGACTGCTAGTCTCACTTTAATGGGCATTGAACCCACAGTTCCCAGCGATAAATACGGTTACATTATAGGAGAAACGACTGACAAAATTTCGAAAGTTAAAGAATTCAAAGAAAAACCCACCGTAGAAGTGGCAAAAGATTATATAAAGTTGGGCGCTTTATGGAATGCCGGAGTATTTGCATTCAAGCTGGGCTATTTAATAGATGTTGCCCATAGAATGGCAGATTTCACAGATTATAAGGATTTGTTCACTAAATATGAAATGCTGGAAAAGATTAGTTTTGATTATGCGGTCGTGGAGAAAGAACCTTCCATCCAGGTTGTGCGGTATTCGGGTGAATGGAAAGATGTAGGTACCTGGAATATGATGGCGGAAGTGATGAGCGATTACACGAAGGGCAATGTTACACTGGATGAGACATGTATCAATACGCATGCAATCAATGAGCTGGAAATACCTGTGCTTTGTATGGGTTGCAAAAATATGGTGGTGGCAGCTTCCAGCGACGGTATTTTTGTAGCTGATAAAGAACGAAGCGGTGCTATGAAGAGTTATGTGGAAAAAATCAGTACGGATATCCATTATGCAGAAAAAAGCTGGGGCACTTATAATGTCATAGATGCGCAGCAAGGTGCGATTACAATTAAAGCAAATCTCTATGCCGGACGTAAGATGAGTTATCACCGACATGATTTTCGGGATGAAGTATGGACAGTGCTAACCGGAGTAGGCGTTGTGACCGTAGATGACATGGAACAGATTGTGCGTCCAGGCGATGTAGTGACCATTTCGGCAGGTTGTAAGCATACGATTGAGGCCAAAACAGATATGCAGTTGATCGAAATACAGGTTGGAAAAGTTATTGATGTAGCGGACAAGGTGGTATTCTGATGGAGCCCATGCTGCTAAAACCCGTAGGAAAAGACAACCTATGGGGGGGAACCCGACTGAAAAATGAATTTTATAAAGATATACCAATCGTCCCGCTGGCTGAAACTTGGGAATGCAGTGCCCATCCGGACGGGCCTAGTACCGTTGTAAATGGTGAGTTTACAGGCCGGACATTAGATGAAGTATTGAAGCTGCATCCGGAGTATATGGGAACAAAGGTCGATAAACGGTATGGCTTGCCGATTTTGGTAAAATTTATTGACGCAGAAAAGAGTTTGTCCATACAGGTGCATCCTGAGGATGTTTTCGCAAGAAAGCATGAAGGTGATTTCGGCAAAACAGAAATGTGGTATGTGGTGGATGCAACTGAAGAAGCATTTTTAATTCACGGATTTGCCCATGATGTAAATGAAAATATGCTTCGTAAATCTGTAGAAGACGGAGACTTGGACAAACATCTGAACAAAGTGAAGGTTCATAAAGGCGATGTATTTTTTACTCCAGCGGGAACTATACATGGTATCGGCGCAGGCTGTCTGATAGCGGAGATTCAGGAAAGCTCAAACGTTACATATCGGGTGTATGATTACAACCGGACCGATAAAAACGGGAGGAAACGGGAACTTCATTTTGAGAAGGCCATACAGGTTCTGAATATGAAGGTTGAGCAAAGTTACAGGCAAAAATCAAGGCTGGTACATTACTACCCGGGGTGCAGTCGGGAACTGCTCTGCCGCTGTAAATATTTTGAAACAGTACGACTAATTGTTACCAAAGGTGTAGCATTTACGGTGCGTAGAACTTCTTTCCAGGCATTACTATGCATAAATGGGGATGGTGGGTTGGAAACTGGTGAATATCAGAAACCTTTACGTTTTAAGAAAGGTGACTGTATTTTTATTCCGGCTGGTCTGGGGCGTTGTTTTGTGATTGGAGAATGCGAATTGCTAAAAGTGCGTGTATAGTGTATAATCATATATAATGATTTTCAGCATTGGATTATTTTTGAAAAGGAGATAATTATGGCAAAAGTTGCATTGATTACAGGTATCACGGGGCAGGATGGTTCATATTTAGCGGAGTTTTTACTGCAAAAAGGGTATGAAGTACATGGTGTTGTACGTCGTTCTTCTATTTCTAATACATCTCGAATAGAACATCTTTTAAAGGCTAATGCCGTCTCGCTTCATGATGGAGATTTGTCCGATTCTTCAAGTCTGGTTAGAATTATTGGTATGGTAAAGCCTGACGAAATATATAACCTTGCGGCGCAGAGTCATGTTCAAGTTAGTTTTGACGTGCCGGAGTATTCGGGAGATGTAGATGCAATAGGAGTTTTGAGAATTTTGGAAGCTTGTAGAATGTTAGGTTTAGGGAAAAAATGTAAGATTTATCAAGCTTCAACTAGTGAATTATATGGAAAGGTTGAGGAAATCCCTCAAAAAGAAACTACGCCATTTCATCCGTACAGCCCTTATGCAGTTGCTAAACAATATGGTTTTTGGATTGTTAAAGAGTATCGGGAAGCATATGGAATGTTTGCCGTAAATGGAATTCTTTTTAATCATGAATCTGAGAGGCGCGGCGAAAATTTTGTAACACGTAAAATTACTATTGCTGCAGGACGAATTGCAGAAGGAATCCAAGATCATTTGGAACTGGGAAATTTAGATTCTCTTCGTGATTGGGGTTACGCAAAAGATTATGTTGAATGTATGTGGCTAATGTTGCAACAAGAAGAACCAGAAGATTTTGTTATTGCAACGGGAGTTCAACACACGGTTAGAGATTTTACGGAAAAAGCATTTGCTGTTAACGGTATTGATTTGCGTTGGGAAGGAAAAGGCGTTGAGGAAAAAGGTTATGATGTAAAAACAGGGAAAATGCTTGTTTGCGTTAATCCGATATGGTTCCGTCCTACTGATGTAGATAATTTATGGGGCGATCCAACAAAAGCAAAAACTGTTTTGGGTTGGAATCCGCAAAAAACGAGCTACGAAGAGCTGATTGCTATCATGTCTCGTCACGATAGAATTTTGGCAAAAAAGGAAAAAGCGAGCTTTTATATATAATGAATAAAATGATAACGGTTATGGTATAATATCCCAGTGTTAGAGCCTATCGTTAAGAAAATTTAAAAAACAATAATGCATAAGCTGTGAACGATGCTTTAGTGTAATTTATTTTAATAAAGGTTTTTTTGTGTTTTTGGGATTACTATTTTAATGTTTCATTTTACAACCCGACTGTTAGGACTTGAACTACATGATTCAGGAGTTATAGGTGGGCTGTAGTATATAATTATTGTAAAATTAAAGTATGGAATATGAAAAAAGAGGTGTTCAAAATAAATAATTACCTTTGTAATATTTGGAAGGCAAGATATTTTTGGTTACATTTAGTTAAAGCAGACTTAACTGTTAAATACCGAAGATCTTTTTTTGGTATGTTGTGGACGTTGTTACATCCTTTGATGCTAACCACGTTATTGGCAGTTGTTTTTGGCATGATTTTTAGATCCCCGTTTCTACAGTTTGCACCTTTCGTGTATTCCGGTATTACTGTTTGGGATCTTGTAACATCTTCGGTGTTTTTTGGATCTAGCTGTATTATCAATGGTGAGGCGTATATTAAGCAGTTTAAACATCCTTTAGCAATATATAGTTTAAAACAGGCATTAGTATGTTTGATTAATTTTCTTATTGCTTCAGTAGGAATGGTAATTTGGTGTTGGGTAATGTATCCTGGCAATATACTTGTGAGTATATGCGCATTGCCGGTTTCAATAGTATTTTTGTTTTTTTTATCATGGGGATTAACAACTATTACAGGCTTCATAAATGTTAAATTTAGAGATTTTTCTCAATTTCTGGTTATAATCATGCAAGCAATATGGTTTGTTTCCCCGGTGTATTTTGAGCCCAAAGTATTCGTTTCAGCAGGATTGACTAGTTTGTTAATTTATAATCCAGTTACTCATATTTTAGATTTAGTTAGAAAACCGCTTTTGGAAGGCATTTTTCCCAGTTTACTGGATTATCTATTTGTTTTTGTAATAACCGTTTTTCTATTTATTATATCGTGGAAAAGAATTAAAAAAGAAGAAGATGAATTGATATATTACTTGTGATAACATATAATATATGTGTGTCAAAATGGGAGCTAAAGATGGAAAACTGTTACATTAAAATTAGAAATGCGGATTTATTTTATCCTTCATCACCTTATAATGCTTTTTCAATAAAAGAATTGGTTTGTAACGCGTTTAAAGGAAAGAACGATGTCAAATTGATTAAAGATGTACATGCTGTAAATAATGTTTGTTTAGATATTCATGAAGGTGATCGACTAGGGATAATTGGCAGAAATGGGGCAGGAAAATCAACTATACTTAAAGCCATAGGTGGAATATATCCTCTGACGAATGGTACTATAGAAGTTAAAGGCATCATAAGAGCATTGTTTGAACTAAATTTGGGCTTTGACTTCGATGCTACTGGAAGAGAGAACATAATGTATAGAGGATTACTTTTGGGAGAACTTCCATCAGTAGTAAAAGCAAAAACACAAGAAATAATTGATTTTGCCGAACTGGGAGAATTTATAGATTATCCAGTAAAAGCCTATTCAGCGGGTATGCAAGTCAGGTTAGCTTTTGCAATTTCTACAAGTATTAGAGGCGAAATAGTTTTATTAGATGAGGTTATTGGTGCAGGAGATGCTGCTTTTTTTAAAAAAGCAAAAGCTCGTATTACGGATTTAATACAAAGCGCAAAAATATTGGTTCTTGTTTCTCATGACCTTGGCTCAATTAAGGAATTTTGTAATAGAGTTATTTGGATGGATAAAGGTTCTATTATAGCTGATGGAAAACCTGAAGAGGTTATTAACAGCTATTTAAAGCAGGTATAATTAAAATGAACAAAATAGTATGCTATATTTGATTTTTATAGCTGTGGAGGTTCGTAATGAAAAAAATAGCTGTGTTTATGCCTGTAAAACGAGTCAATGGCATGCTTCAAAGGACCAAAAATATTGTTAAAATGCTTGCTATCGGTTCTCTTGAATGTAATGAGCAAATATTGATTGTTTTGTCTATTCCAAAAGGTGAATTTAATATTGAAGAGGATTTTTCAGACATATTGGGGTATGGCAATATTCAAATTCGGGAAACCATTTGGCAAAAAATGGACTATAACAAAGCCAATACTGCATTTAGTTTTTCAGGCAATATTGTTCCAAAGTATAGATATTCAAAATATATGGAGCCAAATGATAATATTAATTGTTTTTTTGATTGTGATAAATGGCTTTTGGTTTCAGGTTATATGAAATATCCGCTTTTGCCGATAAAAGACTATGGATTAGTGCTTTTTAATTGTGTTCAAAGTCATATTGATACCAATGAAGATTTTAAAGATATTTCTTTTGTTGAAAATGTTAGGAATGCAAAGCATATATTTGTTAATATGCCTCAAGTGATAGGTAACTGTATATTTCATTGTGGAATTAGTCCAAGTAAATTTCATATAGTCGATTTTGAAATTGATTTTGAATCTTTTTGTACTTTTGATGTTAATAAAAATCAAAATAATAATTACTTTAAGAAATATTTCTTGTGGGTAGTTGATGAGACTAATTATAAACGATCTTATCAAGTTTTAAGAGTCTTAGAAACATATTATGAAGAGGAAGAAGGGACTCTTCCGATAGTTATTGCTAGCGTGAACCTAAATAAAATAACTTTTAAAACTAAAATGAAAAGACAAAACTTAAGTTTTAAGCAAAAGGGAAATTATAAGTATTATCTGGAATGTGAGAGTTTAATCAAAAACAGTATTTTGCATAATAAAATTAAATTTTTAAAAATGCAAAGCAATCGATTATTTAATAAACTTTTATACTGTGCAAGATTTTTGATTTATCCTGAAATGAGGGATAATGGTGAAAGTGATGTTATTAAAGCCGCTTATTTTGGTACACCATGTTTATCGTGTGATTCTGAACAAATGATTTTTTTGAACGATTGTTTTAAGTTGAATCTTGGGTTTACAAGATTTACTAATGTAAATGAGTCGGCTAGATTATTAAAATATTACGAAGATAATTATAGTACTATTGCAGGAGGACTTCCAACAAAAAGCTTTTTGGAGAATCACTCTTTGAATCTATTGGCTGCTAATTATTATAGAAAGGTGAGTAATTTGCTTTGAAAAATATTGGTATTTATCTGGCGTATGGTCCCGATCAAGTATTGTCAGGTGAAGGACTGGGACGTCTTTTAGGTTTTTTATTAAAAGGCTTATTGAGCAAAAAAGAGTATAATATTACAATTGCTTGCCCTGAATGGGGGAAAAGTGAGATTGTAAAATTATTTGCTGATATGAATATACGTCCTGATCAAGTTAAGTTTCTAACGACTAAGGGTATTCCTTTATGGGTGAAACTTTATAGGCATAAAAAAGGCACAGATCGTGATGAAAATAAAATAACATATATTTTTAAGGTAATTGCAAGGAACATTTCCTCTTTACTCCATGACTTAATTGTAGAAATTAGTTCATTACGTGCTGGCTTTTTTACATATCTCTTTTTCTTTATAATTTGTGTTCTTGCAGTGTTTTTATCACCTATTTTAATAATAATAGCGTTTTTAGCGTTAGCATTAAAAAAAATGATTCCCCTTTTTAAAAGAATAGCGCACTTGGCAGTTAAAGTAGGGAATTATTTTTTAAAGATTAATGCTGACTATTCGCTATATGATGAGTTTAGAGAAAGAGAGCTTAAAGCTTTAGCTAATGTCATGAATCGTCACGAAGACATAAAGGTATGGCTTTCTCCCCTCGTAACATGGCCGGAGATAAAATATATAAAAAGAAATGTTGTTACCGTTGTTCCAGATATTGTGTTTTATGATTTTCCTACAATGTATTTGTCTGATGTTGGGAATGCGAGAACTTTAAAAAATATATTGGAAACAATAAAATATAGCAAACATCTTATAACATATAGCGAATATGTGAAAATGAATCACCTTTTAAAACATTTACATATTGATGATAATAATGTTTCTGTCATTCCTCATGGTTATATTTCTAATTTGGATTTTTTGGATGAACATGATATTATAAAAAGTAGTAAAGTTATCCTTGATCAATATTTTAATAAAATTAGAAAAGATTATTTTATGATGGTTGAAAAAGTTGATTACAAAGAGCAAGAGTCGGAAAACCGAAAAGAGTCGGAAAACCGAAAAGAGTCGGAAAACCGAAAAGAGTCGGAAAACCGAAAAGAGTCGGAAAACCGAAAAGAGTCGGAAAAAGAACCAAGTTTTGCAGACAAATTATTACATTTAAGGTTAGAGAATTTGCAATATCTATGTAGTTATGACATTAATAGTTGTCATTATATTATTTACCCAACCCAGAATAGACCCAATAAAAATTTATCTTCCTTGATAAAAGCAATGGATATTGTAATACATAAGCATGAGAAAGATATTAAATTGATTTTAACAACTTCTGTTGATTCGATTGTTTCTATGGGGCTATACGATTTAATATTAGAAAAAAATTTACAACATCATATTTTGTTTTTTGAGAGAGTATCCTCTAAGGTGTTGGCAGCGTTAAATGCAAAGGCAACCTGTTCCGTGAATACAACGATATTTGAAGGCGGTTTTCCTTTCTCATTTTCAGAAGCATATTCCGTAGGGACACCATCTATTCTTAGTAGGATTTCTCTTGTTGAAGAAGTTGTAACAGAAAAGAATCTTTCTGAATGCATGTTGTTTGACCCTTATAATCCAGAAGATATTGCACAAAAAATTATTTATGCAGTAGATAATGCAGATCAATTGTTTGATATGGAAGATGTAATACATAAAAAATTAGTAAGCAGGACTTGGGAAGATGTTGCGGATGATTATTTTAATGTTTTAAATAAATATGCTTAATAAGTGCTTGTTAGTTGAAGCAAATTTATTTGCTTTAATATATTAAAATTTGAAAAGAGGTTTGTACTTATGGAAAGAATTTCAATTGCTGCACCTGTGTTTAATGGAAATGAAAAGAAATACTTAATGGAGTGCATTGATACTGGTTGGGTGTCTGCGAATGGGCGTTTTATTAATGAGTTTCAGAACAAATTTGCAGATTTCTGCGGAAGCAGATATGCGTTGGCGTGTTGTAATGGAACTGTTACGTTGCACTTAATTTTAAAAGCTTTGGGAATCCAGGAAGGCGACGAAGTCATTATGCCGACACTGACTTACGTCGCTACCGCTAATGCTGCTGTTGAGTGTGGAGCAATTCCTGTGTTTGTGGACAGTGATCCATTAACATGGAACGTAGACCCGAATGCGATAGAAGCGGCTATTACACCAAAAACAAAGGCGATTATTCCAGTTCATTTGTATGGTTTAAGTTGTGATATGACAGCTATTATGAATATTTCAGAAAGATTTGGGATTCCGGTTGTAGAAGATGCGGCGGAAGCACATGGCGCTGCATGGAACGGAAAGCGTGTGGGTTCGTTCGGCAAAGCGGGTTCATTTAGCTTTTTTGGGAATAAAATTATTACCAGTGGCGAAGGCGGTATGATTGTAACAGACGACAAAGATTTATACAATAGAATGAAATTATTAAGAGCGCAGGGCGTGGATCCAAATCGCAGATATTGGCATGTTATGCGGGCATATAATTATAGGATGACAAATATGCAAGCTGCAGTTGGATTGGGACAGTTAGAGAAAGTTGATTGGCACCTAGCTCAAAGAAAGCGTGTCGCTGATTATTACAATAAAAAATTTGCGGAAAGATTTGAAGGTTATGTTAAGGTTCAAAAGGTTGACAATCCGGAAACGCATGTTTATTGGATGAACAGTATTTTATTGACTGAAAAAGTTAAGAAATCAAGAGATCAAGTTATGAAGGAGATGGAAGCCTGTAATATAGAAATGCGCCCTGTATTTTATCCAATGCATATAATGCCTCCGTATAGAAATGTAGCATTAGATTGTCCTAATGCTGTTAAAATTGGTGAAAGAGGAATTAATCTTCCTTCTCATGCTTTGCTTGACGAAGAAAAGTTAGATTATATTGTGGAATGTTTGGAAAAAATTATATTAGAATAATTATGAGTAATTTTGTTAACGTAATAGTCAAAGGAGGAAATGAGAATGAAAAACAAGATTCAAAATATTATTATTGAGGAAACAAATATGGTTTTGGACCACCCTATGCCAAATATGAATGAAGAAACACCATTATTTGGGCAATCTGGCATCTTGGATTCTATGGGGTTAGTATCAATGATTGTTGCTGTTGAACAAGATATTGAGGATGAATTTGATGCTCAAGTCACCATTGCTGATGCAAAGGCTATGTCACAAAAAAATAGTCCTTTTAAAACAGTTGGTTCATTGACCCAATATATTATGAGTTTGATTGAGGAAGTGAAATGATGGAGAGTACTATTGTTACGTTGATTACAGGTACCAGAAAAGGAATTGGAGAGTACTTGGCAAAATACTATCTTTCCAAGGGTCACATTGTAATTGGTTGTAGTAGATCTACGCCGGACTGGTGCAAAGAAGGATATGACAATTATTGTCATTATATATTAGATGTAGCAGATGAGGCTGCAGTTAAAAAAATGTTTATGGACATAAGGAAAACTTATGGACACTTGGATCATTTAATTAATAATGCGGGTATTGCAGCAATGAATCATTGTGCTTTGACGCCGATGCAAATGGTTGATAATGTTTTTTCTACTAATACTAAGGGAACATTTTTATTCTCACGGGAAGCATATAAAATCATGAAAAAAAACAAATATGGAAGGATAATTAATTTCTCTACGGTTGCGGTACCCTTAAAGCTTGATGGTGAAGCTGCTTATGCCGCATCAAAGGCGGCTATTGTTACCTTAACGCAAATAATGGCAAAAGAATTTGGAAATGACGGCGTTACTGTAAACGCAGTGGGACCTACACCTGTACAGACAGATTTGATTAGAAATGTCCCGGAAGAAAAAATACAACGACTTTTGAATAATCAAAGCGTTAAGAGATTTGGAACGTTTGAAGATGTATCAAATGTAATTGATTTTTATTTAGACAAGCGGAGTTCTTTTATTACAGGTCAAGTTATTTATTTGGGAGGAATTTAAATGTATATTGACTTTATGTTAGAGGCTTTTAACAATAATAAAAATTCATCTGCCATTATTTGGCATGATAAAGATATAAAGTATAACGAACTCTTAAGCTTATACAATAAGATAAGTTCTCAATTAAAAGGTTACCATTTAAATAATAAAGTAGTGGCTTTAGAAGCAGATTTTTCTCCTGTTTCAGTTGCTGCGTTGCTGTGCCTTATTGAATTAGGTTGTATCATTGTTCCTTTGACAAAATCTGTAGAAGGGAAAAAAGCAAGATTTAAAGAAATTGCGGAAGTTGAAGTCAGCGTTATCATTGATGATAGTGATAATTTTACTGTTGAGAATTACAATACATTGGTAACGAATCAGCTTTTAAAAGGGCTGAAAGAAATCAAAAATCCTGGTCTTATCTTATTTTCTTCTGGTTCTACTGGGGACAGCAAAGCAGCCCTTCACAATATTGTTCCCATGTTGGAAAAATTTAAAGTTAAAAGGCATTCTATGCGATCTTTGACGTTCCTGTTATTTGACCATATTGGCGGGTTTAACACATTGATGTATAATTTGTCTAATGCAGGTTGCTGCATTATGACGAGTGAACGTTCTCCGGAAGAGATTTGTCGCATTATTGAGAAGTATCAAGTTGAGACGCTTCCGACTTCGCCGACTTTTATCAATTTGTTACTATTGAGTGAGGCATATAAAAATTATGATTTGAGCAGTTTGAAACTGGTAACATATGGTACAGAGGCAATGCCGGAAAGTACTTTATTGAGATTTCATAATCTTTTCCCTGATATCAGGTTATTACAGACATATGGCTTGTCTGAAATTGGCATTATGCGTTCCAAGTCAAAGTCTTCTGACTCATTGTGGGTAAAAATAGGTGGAGAAGGTTTTGAAACAAGAGTTGTTGATGGTCTTTTAGAAGTAAAAGCAAAATCTGCCATGTTAGGCTATTTAAACGCTCCCAGTCCTTTTACTGAAGATGGTTGGTTTAAAACCGGAGATGAGGTTCTGGTTGACGGGGAATACATGAAAATTTTAGGACGAAAGTCTGAAATGATCAATGTTGGCGGCTTGAAGGTATTTCCCGCTGAAGTTGAAAGCTTTTTGCTGACAATGGATGGTGTCGAAGATGTGGCGATAAGTGGAGAAAAGTCGGATCTTACAGGTAACATAGTGAAGGCCAGATTTAAAATTAGTACAAATGAAACCGTTGCCGAGTTTAGAAAAAGGATGAGGCAATTCTGTAAAGAAAAGAAAATGGAAAACTATAAAATTCCGCAGAAAGTTGTTCTGGTTGATGAGATGATGACAGGAGCAAGGTTTAAAAAAATGCGGAAAGAATAAATTAAAGATATATTAGAAGGTTAAAAATGAAGAACTTAATTATTATCGGAACAGGTGGATTTGCGAGAGAAGTTTTTTGGCATGCCCAAAATTCTATTGGTTATGGTGCAGATTTTATTGTTAAAGGGTTTTTAGAAGGGAATAAAACTCTTTGTCCTGATAAATATAATTTGCTTCCTGTGCCAGTGTTGGGAACGATTCATGATTATATTATTAAAGATAAAGACGTCTTTGCAATCGCAATGGCTAACAGTGAGTTTAAGGAAGAAACTGTTTCTGTAATGAAATCCAAAAATGCAAGTTTCTTAAACCTTATTCACACTACCGCTTCGGTTGCGCCTACTGCTAAATTAGGCGAAGGGATTATCATTTGCCAGTATGCTACAGTAAGCGCTAACACAACAGTAGGTAACTATGTTACCATAAATTATTATTCCAGCCTTGGACATGATGCCTGTGTTGGTGATTTTACAAGTGTTATGGGGCATGTTGATATTACTGGTAATGTAATGGTTGGCACTCATTGTTATTTTGGTAGTGGGGCAAGAATTTTACCTAAAGGAAAAATCGGGAATCATGTAACTGTGGCGGCTGGAAGTGTTGTTATCAACAGGGTAAAAGACGGACAAACAGTTTTTGGTATGCCGGCAAGAAGAATTTTGGCACAGTAGGATGCATTAAATAATTTTTTAATTTTTGAATTACGTTATTGTGGCTATTTGTTATTAGTTGTTTGCTGTTGTTTGCTCAACAATTAAATAATAATAACATAATCAAGCGGTTTTTTATGGTATAATGGTATCAAATTTCTCATATAATCTAATTATAATAAAAACCAAATTGAATGAACAGATTCAGGAATCGTTTGATTATTCAAAAATTTAATTTTTCAGATTATTGTTAAGTTGATTGTTGGGCAGACGTTAATCTTGTTTGTATAATCTGAAGGGCCGGATTTATGAATAATAATAAAATCCAATTTGCACATAATTTAAGGGGATTTGCTGCACTTGTGGTTGTTATCTCGCATTTGTGTGGGGTTTTTTGGTATAATCAAGTAGCAGTTGAAACAATAGCAAATGTCGACAAATACACAGGAACTATTCCAAATATTGTAAAATATTTGAACCACTTTTCATGGCTCAATTATGGATATTTTGGTGTAGCTCTTTTTTTTATAATTAGCGGATTTGTTATCCCTTTTTCGTTAAAAAAATATAATGCGATCCAATTTTTAATTGCTAGGTTTTTTAGAATTTATCCGGTTTATATTATTGGATTTCTTGTTTCATTGTTATCAATATATTTGGGCGGGAAATATTTCGGCAAATCGTTTCCGCATAGTTTCAATTTAGTATTGAAAAACATTTCGTTTTTTAGAGATATCTTTTGGGTTCCTTCTATTGATGGAATTGTATGGACTTTGGAAATAGAATTTAAATTTTATTTGCTTTGTTCTGTTTTAATTAGTACTATTATTAATGCGCGTGTATTGAGGCTTATGTTCGTTAACTTGTTATTAGCGGTGGTATTTTTATTAGGAGTTTTTTTAAAATGTAATTCAGTATTGTTTTATGTATATGAGCTAAATAGTCCAATCATAACATTTATGTTTATTGGGACTATTTTCTTCTATTTGTACCATAAAATGATTTCAAAAAAACGAGCTGTTTTCTGCATACTTTTGCTATTTCTTTCTTTTTCGTTGCAGTGGTATTATGGAATGTATTCAGCTTCTACCAGGGGTGTTATTTTAAATTACAGTTTAGCTCTTATGTTATTTTTGTTTTTCTATATATTTAGATATCAAATTGTTTTTCCACCGCTTTTTTCTTGGCTAGCAGATATCAGTTATCCACTATATGTTGTTCATGGTCCTTTCAGTTATGTGTTTATGCGTGTTTTGTTAGATAATCATATTAATCCAACTTTGACAATATTAATAAGTTGTATTGGCTCGATTCTTATTGCTTTCTTTTTACATAGTACTATAGAAATCAAGTTTACAAAACTGGGCAAAAAATTGGCTATAATGAATTAATAATATATATTTGTTAATTACCAGATTATAATTGGTAGGTTGGGAGTGCGGACGAAATCCTGGACCAAATTAGGTCTATAACAGGAGGAGGTCGTGTACATGTATTCTTACGACGAACGGATCAAAGCTGTTAAGCTTTATATTCAGTATGATAAGAGTTATGCATCTCTTTTCAGAGAGCTTGGATATCCTCCATCTTCTTATACTATAAAGCTTTGGTATAAAGAGTACAAACAGAATGGAGATATGCACAAATCATTCAAAAAATCCGGCAAATATAGTGATGAACAGCGACAGGCAGCTATTCAATACTATATTGATCATGGACGAAGCAAAGCCAGAACAATCAGAGTCCTCGGTGAACTGTCCCGACAACAATTGACGGAATGGATCAAACAGGTACTCCCTGAAGAGGTTCTCCCTTGCACTAAAGGACGATCATTGGTATATTTAACAAAAGAACAGAAGGAGCAGGTTGCCATCGAATTATGTACCAGAGATGGGAGTGCACAGGAAATAGCCAATAAATTTAATTTTAGCCGTTATTCCGTGTATAACTGGGTCTAGCATCTTCTTGGGAAAGGAAATATATCAATCATGTCCCAAAAGAAGCAAGACTCCAAAACTATAGCTTCAGAAGAAGTTGATTCTTTAAAACAAGAAATCGAACAGCTTCACCATAAAGTCGAAGAGTTGCAACGGCAAGTCTATCGGTCCCGGTTGGAAAAGGATGTACTCGAGAAAGTAGCCGAAATCATAAAAAAGATGAGGGCGTCAGTTTCGAGAAGCTGACCAATCGCGAAAAGGAAATCGTGATTGGCGCCTTTCGCAATAAATATAAACTACAGGAACTGTTGAATCTTCTCCATATGGCCAAAAGCAGTTTCTGTTACCAACAGGCAGTATTAAAGGCACCAGACAAATACAGTAAGCTTCGAAAGAAGATTCGACGCGTATTTGATGAATCTTCCAGTAGATATGGTTATCGTCGAATCCATCTTTCGCTTAAAGCAAAAGAGATAAGCGTTTCGGAGAAAGTAATTCGCCGAATTATTCAGGAGGATAAGCTAGTAGTACCGAACGTCAAGCGGAGAAAATATAAATTGTATCAGGGAGAGATAACTCCTGCTGTTCCGAGCATTATAGAACGGAATTTTCATGCGGAGAAGCCAAACATGAAGTGACTGACAGATATTACGGAATTTCATATACCGGAAAGGAAGATTTATCTTTCACCGATTATCGACTGTTTTGATGGTCTTTCCGGTTTCTTGGACTATAGGAATATCATCAGATGCGAATCTCGTCTACACTATGCTTGACAGCACTATTGGAACACTTAATGAAAATGAACATCCAATAGTTCACTCGGATCGTGGCGCACATTACCGTTGGCCAGGATGGATTGAACGAATGGAGAATGCCGGTCTGGTCAGATTTATGTCCAAGAAAGGTTGTTCTCCGGATAATTCAGCTTGTGAAAGATTCTTTGACTGTCTTAAGAATGAGATGTTTTACGGACGTTTCTGGCGTGGTGTTACTGTTGAGGAGTTCATAAAAAACCTTGACGTATATACAATTGTACGCAGAAAAAAGAATCAAAATCTCTCTTGGAGGATTAAGTCCTCTTCAATACCGAAAAAGTGTAGGTGCAAATACCGTTGCGGCGGAGCCGCCTGTCCGGAACAGTGAGAGCTACCAATCCGGACAAACGGGAGCCACTTACTTTTGAAACTTGATTATCTATTCTCGTTCAGTTGGACTTAGACCATAAATTTCCCGCATGGAAATATCTTTGGACGGATCCTTGCTGACGATATTGATTTGATTTGCAGTATGCTTGATTCGATCCATAATGGCATCTGCCAGAGGGCTGTCTTTCACGCCCAGTCGGTCATACCATCCTTCCTCCCTGAATTGGGAACAAAGAATGAGAGAACCGTGGCCGCAGCGCTTATGGATTACTTCAAATATATAATTGACATCTTCTGGCCTGACTTTCATAAGCAGCCACTCATCAATGATAAGCAAAGCAGGCCGGATAAATCTGGAAAGAACTTTAGGGTAATTCTTTTCTTCCCGTGCTGTTTCCAGGGCCAGCAACATATCCGGTAAGCGGACAAACTTGACAGAGAAGTATTGTTTTAACGCTTCCATGCCAAATGCGCAAGCCAAATATGTTTTACCGGAGCCAGTAATGTTCTGCCATCTCATGATAAACCTGATTAAGTACCGGAGTATACCAATTGCTGTTTTTGTGATTTACGGCAGTAGCGGTATTATCCGGAACAATGATTTTCGGTACACCTTGAAAATACTCAAGCATGTGGACATGGGCGGTAATCCAGGCATTTTGTTTTTCGTTGAGGAATGCTTCCACATAAGCGTATTGGCTGTATGATAAAGCCCCGATAAAGATGCATGCATCGATACATTTCCCGGTTTGGGAATCTGTAATTTTGGCTTTGTCTCCAGCCCAGTCTACCTCAACCTGTTCCCCCGGTCTGCGTGGGATATGCATGGTAGCGCGGGAGATATGTTCGGTTTCCTGCAAGTAATAGCAGAACTGGGAATACATAAGGGGAAGTTCACCGAGACTTCGGGTTTCTTCGCAATATTCGTTCCACAAAAGCTTTCTCGTAACACCATTGCGCAAGAGTTCCTTGCGGACCCATGCATAGTCTGGCATCCTTCTCTTTGCAGTAGTTTTTTCTTTCGGAAATAACATTTTCGAAAGAACCTTGTCGGTCTGATCTGGTGCAAGAGGCCAGGTTATTCCCAATTCTTTTGCTCTTGCGCAGACCTTAGCGACAGTGTTTCGGGAAACGCTACAACAGAGAGCAATATTACGCTCGCTGTACCCAAGGCTTTTTAGTCTTAGGATTTCTCGGTATTTGGTCATGTTGATGACCTCCTTTATCTGTATTTGCGCGAGTAGCGCTACTTACAGTATAAAGGATTTTATGAAGTGGCTCTCGTTTCCCGGAATACTGGCTCTAAAAATTCTGGAACAGTGGCTCTCAACTACCGGACAGGCGGCTCAACCGGGTGCGGAAAATCCAGTAGGTCTTATAGCAGGTTAAGTAATGGGGGTCGTTAAAGACTAAGTGGTTCAAGAAAATGTTCCGCACTCCCGTTTTGATAACGCTTATCTATGAAATATCATTACTTTTTTATCAAGATGTAACATTCACCATTACATAGCATGCTCTTTTAGAAGTATTCTTCTTTTCTGTATTCCTTTTTCATTAAAGCTACACAAGGTTTTGGGGGTATTTAAATGAGGCGAAATGAGTATTTAAGTTTAATAGTGGCCTTTCTTTTAATTACTTTGTTTCCATTAATAGCATATCATAATCTTTATCAAGCCGGTCAAGTTTTTGGTAATGGTGATTTATTTACTTGTATAGCTTCTTTTCTGTTTACAAGTTCTTCTGTATTGAGTGGTGACGGGATTCCTATTTGGGCGCCCTGGCTTGCTAATGGGATTCCATACTTAGCAGATCTGAGTTTTCCTGTGCTATATCCTCCGATATTTATATTCGGTTTTTTACCAGCTAATGAATATATATACCTGTATTATGGATTTCATTTAGCAATAGGTTCTGTGTTTTTTTATCTATATTTGAGAGAGTTGGGGTGTCAAAAGAGAACCTCGCTTTTTGTTGCCATTTTGTACCTTTTTTCAATACATTTAGGCGGATTACGTAAGGAACATATTGTAATCATTAATACTGTAGTTTGGTTGCCAGTATTGTTGTTTTTTGTAGAGCATTATATGCGTACAACCAATCGTTGTTTTTTTTTATTGTTAGTAGTAGGAATGACTCTCCAGTTTTTTGGGGGGTTTGTTCAAGATACATTATACACTGACATTTTTATTTTCATATATTTTATTGTCATCTCTCGGCGTATGGATGTTAAGTGGGATATTATTATCCTGCGATGTATAGGGCTGATTTTTTCTTATATTGGATTAATAGCGGTGAGACTTTTGCCCGCGTTAGAACTTTTAAAAGAATATTCTACCAGCGGGACACAACATTTATCTATGGAAGCATTTCGTACAGGTTCGATAGCGCCTTGGAAACTAATTATGGTATTATTTCCCAAGTTTTATGGTAATGATGTTTATAATTTTGGGGATTCATATGTTTCTTCGGGAATGGATATAGAAATTTTTATGGGTTCGATATTTTTTGTTTTTTTTTGTTTAGCTTTTCGTTATTTAAATAATTTTTATATCCGGTTTTCTCTTATGACATTGTTAATCGTTTTTTTTATTGCAGCACATGCAAATCTTCCCGGCATAAGCAGTTTGCTATTTCAAATTCCTGTAATTAACAATATGCGGTATTTATGTAGAATATTATTTATTTTTATTTTTTTTGGTTATGTTATATTTGCGCTTGTTTTTGAAGAATGCCAATATCGAGATGAATGGAAAATTCTTTCGTTATATGCTAAATATTGCTTGGGATTTGCTGTTTGCTTGGCTATATGTAATGGTTGGTATTTTGGGAGTGATGATTTTTGGATTACTGTTTGGAATCGAACAGGAAACAATATAATTGTCTTAGCTGTGTTTTCCATTTTAATGTATGGTTTGTTTTTAAAATCTTATCGATATACAGCGATATTAGTACTTATAACTCTAATTTCTTTGTGGGAAGTTTTTCCATTTTGGCATGTGTGTAATGTTAAGTTTTCAAAAGACCTTTTTCTTAATCCTGAATCTGTGTTGAAAAAAGATTGCTTGGAGAATGGCAGTCAATATAAAATTTTGGATGCACGCGTAAACATAGAAGGTTTTACTGAAAATCCCGTTGGGAATAATACCCCATTAAATAAACGTATTATGGCAATCAATTCATATATGGCATTTAATAACCCACATTTATACCAATATTTAGGGGACGGGAAATCTTCAATACTAAATGCTTCAGGATTGTTTATTCGATTTAAAAATGCTTCGGAATTATTGCATAATAGACAAAGTGTGTTATCTATGTTGGGTATAAAATATATTATAGACTCGTCTAATATTCTTAATCAAGATTCTAATGCTTACCAATTAGTGAAAGATAAGAATCCAATATTATACAAGGAAAGGATTAATTTCTTGACACAACAACCTTATCAAGTTATGTCATTTCCTTTGGAGAAGATTAATCCAAATACTACTTATGGTGTTTCTTTTTCTTGCATGGTAAATCGGAAGCCTGATGTGTTTTATGTTGATTTTTATGACGCAGGAGCAGGGGATAATGTTGATCCGGAATTACTTGGAGCCCGTGTCGATTTTATATTAAAAAAAGGACAGCTCAATTGGTTTGGTTATATTTCATGTAGAAATCATCTTCGGTTAAAAAAACCGGTTCTTAGAATTGTTAGTGATACCAAAGAAGATTTGCTTATTCAAGATTTTATGGTAAACAGTTACCAAAAGAATAAAATAGGAGATTATATTAAAATATGTAGTGAAGAAAATCAAATGATTTTTGATAATCCGAATGCCAAATCGTTGTTTTATGTACCACAAAAATTGGAATATATATCTTCCTTTACACCGTTATATCAACGCCCTGAAATATATCAAGTTGATAAAGTTACTTATTTGACAGATGTTAAAGATAGTGTTATCAAAAGTGCTTTTAAATCATCTATAGCCAATATTTCTCATTTGTGTATTGAAAATAATAAAGCGTCAGCGGTTGTCAATGCTCAATCTGATACTTTTATTAATTTCTCGCAAAACTGGTACCCAGGGTGGAAAGCGTTTATTGATGGAAAAGAAACAAAAGTTTTTTTGGTAAATGGTATTATTCAAGGGGTGTTTGTTCCGGCGGGTAAACATGAACTTACGTTTTGCTATTTTCCCGATTCTCTGAAATGGGGCATATTAATAAGTTTTCTAACATTGGTTGCGGTGATCTTTTGTGTCTATCGGGATAAAATTTTAAGGTAATGATTATGCAAAAAACGGTGTATATCTTAGGAAATTTAATAATCTCCATCCTACTATCTATCTTCTGAGTTCTGTATGAAGTTTAGTGTAGTGTTAAGACGGTGTTGTTAACGATACACGCTATAACCATTGAAGAAAAAATCATGAAAGGCATACCGTTGGAGGTTTTTAATGCAAGTTATAAATGACAGTTTATTGATTTTGTTTCCAGCCGCAGGATGCTCAAATAATAATTATAAAAATTGGAATTCAAAATTAGATTGTGATACTTTTCCAATAGAATATCGAGGTCATTGGACGAGAAGTAATGAACCATTTTACAGTGATGTTGAAGATATGATTGAAGACATTTTTCATCAAGTTAATGATAGCTATGATATGGGGGAAAAAAATTGTATATATTTGGTCACAGTATGGGCGCAATCGTGGGGTGGCTGTTTTATTTAAAATTGAATCATTATTACAAAGATAAGGTAAAAACTTTTTTTATTTCTTCAGCGTTAACACCACAAGAGTTTCAAGAAAAGACAAACTGTTTATTAAACAATAATGAAATTAAGGATTTTACAACTAACGTCCATCATTTTTCGAAACATTTTTTAAGTAGCTGTTTTTATGATACTTATTTTTTGCCAACCTTAAAAAATGATTTGAAATTATTACATACTATCGTACATTTGCCAGAAATGAAGGAAGTAATAAAAGTTCCCGTTATTGCTTTTGTAGGCAATATTGACCAGGTAGTTAGTTGCGCACAATTGGCAGCGTGGAAAACATATACTGAATCACAATTTAAAGTAAATATTTTCAATGGAGATCATTTTTATTTATATGATGAAGCAAATGTTACAAAGATTTGTCAAATTATTAACAAAAGCATAAAAATGTATTTTTAATAGGAATATACAGTGTGCTGTGTTATGAAAGGATTGTGATATGTTAAATCTTACCTTGATAAAATCATTTACAATATTATTTTAGGTGTTCTATAATAATAGGACCGTATGAAATTGTTGACGAACTTTAGGTGGAAAGTTGGTAAAAAAGAATGAAGGTAGTACTATTAGCCGGTGGTTTTGGCACGCGTATTTCCGAAGAATCGCAGTATAAACCAAAACCCATGATTGAAATTGGTGGTAAACCGATCCTTTGGCACATTATGAAAGAGTATTCATTTTATGGATTTAATGAATTTATTGTTTGTGCCGGTTATAAGCAGCATATGATCAAAGAGTGGTTTGCCGATTATTTCTTACATAATAGTGATATTACTTTTGATTTTACTCATGGAAAAAATGATATGATTATTCATAATCAACACTGTGAACCATGGAAAGTTACTGTGGTAGATACTGGTTTGCATACCATGACTGGTGGTCGCATTAAACGTATTCAACCCTATGTTGGAAATGAAACCTTTATGATGACATACGGCGATGGTGTTTGTGATGTAAATCTTAAAGAATTATTAGTATTTCATAAGCAGCATGGCAAAATTGCAACGTTGACTGCAGTAATACCTGAACAATCAAAGGGTGTGCTGGATATCGGCCCGGATAATGCTGTAAAAGCATTTAGAGAAAAATCAACTAAAGACTGCTCACCCATTAATGCGGGTTATATGGTCTTTGAATCAAGCTTTTTTAACTACATTGAAGGTGATGAAACTATATTAGAGCGACAACCTATGGAAAAATTGGCTGCTGACGGGCAATTGATGTCTTATGTTTATAAAGGGTATTGGCAGTGTATGGATACTAAGCGGGAAATGGATATTCTTAACGAGTTACTTGATAAAAATGTCGCTCCTTGGAAAAAATGGGCAGATTAATCAGGAGAACAATCATATGTTGGATTTACGGTTGCACTATAAGGGAAAAAAAGTATTATTAACCGGTCATACTGGATTTAAAGGTTCTTGGATGTCAGTGATGCTTGTGAATGCCGGAGCGAAGGTTATCGGTTATTCTTCCTGTAGCAAAACGGAAACACGACTTTTTGATTTATGTGGGATTAAGGATCAAGTAACGCATATCATAGGGGATGTCCGGGATTTGGAGCGTCTGCTTGCAGTTTGTCAAGAGTACCAGCCAGAATTTGTTATTCATATGGCGGCTCAGCCGCTTGTTAGGGATAGTTATAAAGATCCGGTAGGTACTTATAGCACGAACGTAATGGGTACGGTAAATGTCTGTGAGGCAGTAAGGCAAACTCTAAGCGTGAAATCATTTTTGAATGTAACAACAGATAAAGTGTATGAAAATAAGGAATGGTGCTGGGGATATCGGGAAAATGAACCGCTGGACGGGTTTGATCCATACTCCAATTCAAAGTCTTGTTCTGAACTTGTCACTCACAGTTACAAAAATAGCTTCTTTACCGATGGCAGGGTAGCTGTTTCTACTGCACGTGCGGGCAATGTTATAGGTGGTGGTGATTTCGCTACGAATCGAATCATGCCGGATTGTATCCGTGCAGTGATTAATGATGAAGACATTATGGTGCGTAATCCTTATTCAACACGTCCTTATCAGCATGTATTGGAACCGGTTTATGCTTATCTGTTAATCTCGGCTATGCAGTATCAGGATCAGAAGTTTGCTTCTTGGTATAACGTGGGTCCGGATGACCAGGATTGTTTTCAGACAGGTGCATTAGTGGATTTATTTGTAAAACACTGGGGCGAACGTGTGAAGTGGGTGACTCAATTTGACGGCGGCCCTCATGAAGCAAATTTTTTAAAGCTAGATTGTTCTAAATTAAAAACAGTACTTGGATGGAAACCGCATTGGAATTTGGAAATAGCTATCGAAAGAACTGTGGAGTGGTATAAAGCTTGGATAAAAGGTGAGGACGTAAGATCCGTAATGAATAAACAAATAGAAGAGTTTTTGAAAGCATAATTTTGGAGGCGCTAACAAATGGCAACCTGGCAGAACGAAACCGAAGCACGAGAAGAAATCAAAGAACTTGTGGTTGCGTATTATCATACATTTAAGGAAAACAAAAAATCGTATGTGAACGGGGAACGCATCAATTACGCTGCTCGTGTATTTGATGAAAGAGAAATGTGTGCGTTGACAGATGCCACACTCGATTTTTGGCTGACTACCGGTCGCTTTGCCGACCAGTTTGAAAAAGATTTTGCTAAGTGGATCGGCGTAAAGTTTGCTCATCTGGTAAACAGTGGTTCCTCTGCCAATCTGGTTGCTTTTATGACTTTGACTGCACCGGAATTAGGAGAACGGCAGATTCGGAAAGGCGACGAAATTGTCACGGTTGCCTGTGGGTTCCCCACTACGGTGACACCGGCTTTACAGTATGGGGCAGTTCCTGTTTTTGTGGATGTTACGGTACCCCAATATAATATTGATGTTACGAAGTTGGAAGCAGCTCTTTCTCCAAAGACGAAAGCGGTCATGATTGCCCACACGTTGGGAAATCCGTTTGATTTAAAAACAGTAAAGGCGTTTTGTGACAAGCACAATCTGTGGCTGGTGGAAGATAACTGCGACGCGTTAGGAACCCAGTATGCGATTGATGGGGAAACAAAGTTTACAGGTACATGGGGTGATATCGGTACATCCAGCTTCTATCCTCCCCATCATATGACTATGGGTGAAGGTGGCTGTGTGTACACAAATAATCCAAAACTGCACCGTCTGATTTTGTCATACCGCGACTGGGGACGTGACTGCATTTGCCCTTCAGGGCATGATAATTTCTGCGGACACCGTTTTGACGGGCAGTATGGTGAGCTGCCAAAAGGATATGACCATAAATATGTATACAGCCACTTCGGTTACAATTTAAAGGTAACAGATATGCAGGCTGCCATTGGCTGTGAACAGTTAAAGAAGTTCCCATCCTTTATTGAACGCCGCCGCCATAACTGGGATCGTTTGCACGAAGCGCTGGAAGACGTTCAGGATAAACTGATCCTCCCGGAACCTGCAGAAAACAGCCGACCTTCCTGGTTTGGTTTCCTGATCAGCGTGAAGCCGGAAAGCGGGTTAAATCGGAATGATATAACCCGCTACATTGAAGAACATAATGTACAGACAAGACTGCTGTTCAGCGGTAACCTGATCAAGCATCCCTGCTTTGACCAGATTCGCGGTACCGATGCTTACAGAGTAGTGGGAGATCTGGCAAATACAGAGTTTATTATGAACAACACCTTCTGGGTAGGTGTATATCCCGGCATGAGCGACGCTATGATTGATTACATGGCGAGGGTGATTAAAGAGGCAGTGAAATTGGAGGAATAAATTGGGAAGATTAGAAGGAAAGATTGCTCTGGTTACAGGCGGGACTTCTGGAATCGGGAAGTCAATTGTTGAAAATTTTGCTGTAGAAGGTGCGACTGTAATCTTTGTTGGGCGTGATGAAAAGAAAGCAAAAGAAATACTTAAAAATATTGGTTACAATGATTCGGTAGATTTCTACAAGTATGACTTAAGCAATTTGGAGGATATACCGCGATTAAAACAATATATTGTTGAACATTATGGGGCTTTAGATATATTGGTAAATTGTGCCGGGATATGGCATACACATACGTTGCAGCAAATAACGTTAGAAGAATATAACTTAGTATACCGGACTAATACTGGTGCCGTGATTTTTCTTACAAAAGCTTTTATAGATATGTTAGAAAATTCAAAAGGAAATATAATCAATATAGCATCTATTGGCGGTTTGCAATCTCACATTATTGGTAGGAGTCAGTACTTATATGGTTCCTCAAAAGCTGCAACAATACAGTTTTCACAGCTTTGCGCATTAAATTATGCCAAGATTGTTCGTGTAAACTGTATTTGTCCCGGACCTACTGATACGCCTGTTTATATTAATCGTGATTTTTCGTGGGTCGAAAAGCAGATACCTATGGGAGTATTAGGAGAACCTTCAGATGTTGCACATGCAACGGTATTTTTGGCGTCAGATGAAGCTAAATATATTACAGGAGCGATATTAACAATAGACGGAGGTGCTTCATTAGTCTAAAGTTGATAAGGGTTGGATGTTTTGCTTAATTGTGAACATATATTTTACAGTTTAACAGAAAGGCTGAAACATGATACAGTTACGACATACCGGGCTTTATGTAAGAGACATTCAAAAAGAAACAGAGTTTTATCAAAAAGTTTTTGACATGTTTGTTGTGTGTGAAAATTTAAAACAATCAGACGCTTTGCTTGGTGAGTTAATTGAAAAAGGTACTATTGTCACTATTACAAAACTAATTACCGAACAGGGGAAGTTAAGTGGTTTTGATGATATGTTAGAATTGCTTCAGTGTAAAAACAGTGATGTGGAAAAGGATTGTTATGGTAAGATATTTCAATTTGGTTGTATGCATTTGGGTTTTGGTGTTAATGATATAGGATTAACGGTAGAAAAAGTGGTGCGTTATGGAGGAAAACAAGTTACAAAGATTTATGTAATGGGAAACGGAAACAAATGTTGTTTTTGCCAGGATCCGGAAAACAATTGGATTGAATTGATTGAGCAGGGGAACAAATAAAGTTGTTCGGAATTATAATAAAAAGAGGTGTGTGAGTGTGGAAAGATTGTTGCTGGATTGCACATTGCGTGACGGCGGTTATGTGAATGACTGGGAGTTTGGGCGTGACAAGATTGTAGAGATTTTTGAGCGTTTGGTCAGTTCCGGTGTAGATGCTATTGAAATTGGTTTTCTGGATGAACGGCGAAAATTCGACATGAACCGAACTATCATGCCGGATACGGATTCTGTCAATAAAATCTTTGGCGGATTGGATAAGGGTAATGCTTTGGTAGTAGGAATGATTGATTATGGAACTTGTAACATTAAACATATTCAGCCTTGTAAAGATACATTTATTGATGGCATCCGTGTTATCTTTAAAGAGCATTTAATGTACGAAGCGCTTGCTTTCTGCAAACAGATTAAGGAACTGGGTTATAAGGTTTTTTCTCAAATGGTTTCCGTAACTACCTATACGGATGAAAAACTGAAAGAGTATGCCGAACTGGTTAATTCAGTAAAACCTTATGCCAACTCTATGGTTGATACTTATGGTCTGTTGCATCAGGATCAGCTAATGCATATTTTCCATAAATTGGATGAATGCCTTGATCCGGAAATTATTAGTGGTTTTCATGCTCACAATAATTTCCAATTAGGTTATGCCAACTGCATAGAATACCTGACATCCAACACAAAGCGTACCATATTGGCTGATGGAACATTGTACGGTATGGGAAAAAGTGCAGGCAATGCACCAACAGAATTGCTAGCTATGTTCATGAATGAACGCTTTGGCAAAAATTATGATGTTTCTCAGATATTGGAAGCTATTGATAACTCCATTATGGATATTTATAAAAAACAATACTGGGGCTATAATTTATTTTTCTTTATTGCAGCTTCTACCAAATGCCATCCCAATTATGTAAGCTTTCTGATGAACAAGAAGACGTTGTCTGTGAAACAGATTTTAGAAATCTTAAACAACCTTGTTTTTGAAAAGAAACTTTTGTATGATGCAAAATATGCGGAACAGGTTTATCTGGATTACCAAAATGTGACATGCGATGATAAAAGGGCCTTACAAGAACTTCGCAATGAATTAAAAGAGAAGGACATACTGCTGATTGGTCCGGGTAATAATGTGAAACGCGAACGCGGAAAGGTTAAGAAACTGGTTACCGAAAAACAGCCTGTAGTGATAGCTATTAATTATGCGCCCAAAGATATTAAATTGGATTATGTATTCCTGACTAAAGCGAAACGCTATACTCAGTTGCTTAATGATGTGCGGGGTACTGTAAATGAGTGCATTAAAATTATTGCAACCTCCAACGTAACAAAGACGCAGGGGAGCTTTAAATATGTTGTGAATTACGGTTCCCTGATAGATACAGATACCGATATTGTTGATAATTCTTTAGTGATGTTATTGAAGGAATTAATAAGGTTGAAGGTTGGTACTGTTTATTTGGCTGGCTTCGACGGATATTCTAAACGCAGTGATAACTATTTTGACGTGAGCCGGGAATATAGCTTCGTAAAAGAAAAAGCAAGCTATCTTAATGAATATGTGAAAACATTTTTAGCCTCTGTAAAGGACAAGCTGGATGTGAAGTTCGTAACCAAATCAAGATATGTTAATTGACAAAGCGAGACTTATTTTAGCGGATGACGGGTCGTTTTAGGTGAGCGTTATGATAATAAAAGTTACGGATTACATTGCTAATTTCTTAATTGAAAAGGGAATGACGAGGGTATTTACAGTCGTTGGCGGCGGCGCCATGCATTTAAATGATTCTTTTGGACACAATAAAGAAATACACTGCATCTACAATCATCATGAACAAGCCAGTGCAATGGCGGCAGAGGCGTACGCCAAGGTTTCTGGTAAACCGGGCGTTGTCTGTGTGACTAGTGGCCCCGGAGGCATCAATGCTATGAACGGTGTGGCAGGTGCCTACATGGATTCAATTCCCATGCTGGTTTTTTCGGGCCAAATGAAGCGAAGTCTGACCACGCGTTATACTGGTTTAAAAGTACGCTCCTTAGGTACCCAGGAGTTTGATATTATTTCTGCTGTTACAGGGATAACGAAGTATGCGGAAATGCTTACAGAACCGGAACAGATAGGTTATTGTCTGGAAAAAGCTTATGATTTGGCAATTCACGGAAGGCCGGGTCCTTGCTGGCTGGATATACCGTTGGATGTTCAGGGAGCAAAGATTGAAACTGAAAGACTTAAACATTATCAACCTGTGAACAGGGAAGATGAACATGAAATTGCTCCGGAAACTTGTAAGTTGATCTTAGATAAGTTAAAAAATGCTAAACGTCCGGTTCTTTATGCGGGCAACGGAATACGGCTTGCTGGCGCTATTCAAGAATTCAGGGAGATGATTAAAAAGTTTAATCTGCCTGTGGTGACATGTTGGAACAGTATTGATTTAATCGAAAATGAAGATGAACATTTTTGTGGTCGTGCCGGTGTGATGGGAGACCGGGCAGGTAATTTTGCTGTGCAAAACAGCGATTTACTTCTGTGTGTAGGAACCAGACTGGGTACTCTGCAAGTAGGGTATAACCTTAAGACATGGGCTCGAAATGCGTACACAGTTGTCGTTGACATTGATAAATATGAACTGGAAAAACCAACTATCAGGGTAGATTTGCCGGTATGCGCCGATGCAGGAGCCTTTATAAAAGTCCTTTGTGCTTCAGCTACAGAAGCTTGCCCGAAAGGAAGCGGTGAGTGGCTGACACAGTGTAATAACTGGAAGAATAAATATCCTGTCGTATTGGAAAGGCACATCCATAATGAAGAAAAGCCTGCTAATGTGTATGCGTTTATTGATGTGTTAAGTCACAGCCTTCCCGAAAGCGCAATCACGGTAGTAGCTAATGGTTCGGCTAGTGTGGTAGGCAGCCAGTCATATTTTATTAAAAGAAGTAGTCGCTTCGTAATGAACTGTGCGAACTCTTCAATGGGGTATGATTTGCCAGCTGCAATAGGTGCTGCAGTTGCAGGACAGGGAAAAGATATATATTGCATCGCCGGAGATGGCAGCATAATGATGAATCTTCAGGAATTGCAGACTATAGCAACCAATAACTTACCAATAAAGGTATTTATTATTAATAATGGAGGTTATCACCAGATTCGACAGACACAGAATAATATCTTTCATAACGGCTTGGTAGGCGTAGGACCGGAAAGCGGTGATTTAGGATTTCCTGATTTTGCTAAAATTGCAGATGCGTTTGGCTTTGTTTATGTAACTATAAAAGACAATGAAGAGTTAGAATCAATAATTGAAAAGGTTATTCGACATACAAGCAGGATTATTTGCGAGGTGTTTGTTACAACAACCCAAATTTTTGAACCAAAATCTGCAACCAAAAAACTTGATGATGGAACATTAATTTCACCGCCTTTGGAAGATTTGGCACCGTTCTTATCAAGAAAAGAACTGGAAGAAAATATGTATATACCGCTTATAGAGGATAATAATGGAGGGAAATAATGGATATTATTAACATTCATTCCAATTTGTATGACTATTCTGTGGAGTTTGTGGAAGACTTCTCCGATGAGTTGAAAAAATTTGAAGATAGCACGGCATATGTCATTGATGCTAATGTATATAATCTTTATAATGAAAGATTTAAAAATCTTGACAAAGCAAAAATTTATTTGATGGATGCAGTTGAGCATAAAAAAAATATGGATTCTGTAATGGATATTTTGACCTTTATGCAACATATCGGTGTTCGCAAAAACTGGAAGGTAGTCTGCTTCGGCGGAGGAATTACTCAGGATGTCACCACGATTGCCTCCAATCTTTATCTGAGAAATGTGGACTGGTATTACTTTCCAACAACGTTGTTGTCCATGTGTGATTCCTGTATTGGCGGCAAGAGCGGTATTAATTTCAATAATTTTAAAAACCAGATTGGTGTGTTTTATCCACCCAAAAAAATTTTTATTGATACAAGGTTTATTGATACGTTAACACGGGATGATTATATCAATGGCTGGGGTGAACTTTTGAAGTTTTCTTTAACTGCTGATGAGAAGTTTTATAATGATGTAGAAAATGAAAGAGAATATATTCCCTGTAAAAATATTGCAGCTTATATTCACAGAGGCTTGTTTACTAAAAAAATGATTATAGAACAGGATGAGTTTGAGTCTGACCTCAGAAGGCTGTTAAATTATGGACATACTTTCGGCCATGCCCTGGAAGCTTATACGGATAACTTAATTCCCCATGGCCGTGGTGTCATTTGGGGCATTGACGTGGCGAATTATCTTGCTGTTCAGTATGGACTCCTTCCTACAGAAACCTATTTGCGTGTTAAGACGTTGATAAAAAACGAATTCCTTAAAGAGGAAATTGTAGTGGCCGAACCGGAACGATTATTTGCGATTATAAAAACCGATAAAAAAGTACGGGGGAATATTTTAAATTTTGCTTTACTTAATCGAATCAGCAACCTGGTAATTCATCCTGTAGTGATAGATACAAAGCTGAATAGGTTAGTTGAAACATATCTTAAAGAAACACATGAGTACTACAACAAAGTTGTATAATAGTTTACTGCATAAAATATCGTTATTAAGTGGTATTATTGGCTTGGTTATTTTGTTTGTCTTTTATTAGATTTACTCATGAAAAGAGGAATGAAAGTATGTTTTTTATGAATAGTAAAGTAATTGAAGAAGATATGCAAGATATTTATAATCGTGAAATTGAGTGGAAGGAACTGAAAAATAAAACTATTATAATAACTGGCGCTACTGGGATGTTGGCTTCATATATAGTGTATTTTTTGCTGTTTTTAAATGAATATCATAAAATGGAGATTAAGATTATGCTTTTGGCCCGTGACGGGAAAAAGGTACAGCAACGTTTTAGTTATTATGTCAAAACAGGTTTCCACAAAATTTACACATTTAATATAAATGAACCTTGGGATATCCGAGATAGAGTTGATTACATAATTCATACTGCAAGTTTGGCAAGTCCACAGTATTATTCTACCATGCCAGTTGAAGTAGCGGAACCCAATGTAATTGGAACTTACCATTTGCTAAATTTCGCGCGAAAAAAGCGAGTAAAGAAAGTTTTGTTTTTTTCTAGTGGTGATGTGTATGGTAAATTATCTGATAATATTGGCGATATAAAAGAAGATATGATGGGTATAACGGATCCATTAGATGAACATAGTTGTTATGGAGAGTCAAAGCGAATGGGAGAAACATGGTGTGCCGCATTTACTAAAGAATATAATGTTCCTACAGTAATTGCCCGTATAGGACATACTTATGGACCAACAATGAGTTTAGAGACGGATTCGCGCGTATTTGCTTCGTTTATGAAATGTGTTTATGAAGGAAAAGACATAAATATGTTTAGTGACGGAAGCGCCAAAAGACCTTTCTGTTACATAGCAGATGCTGTTGCCGCTTTTTTTCTCCTGCTGTTTCGAGGGGATTCTGGAGTTGCGTATAATGTTTGTAATACTCGAGATTTTATTAGCATATTGGAACTGGCCAATGTAATGATTGGCTTAAGACCTGAGTTAAATTTACATGTGGTTCGCAAGATTAGAAATGAGAACGACCAATATATGAATAATATAATTAATTTTGCTAATCGTCCGATTGAAAATAAACTGAAAAATTTGGGATGGAAATGTAACTTTGATGTTCAAAAGGGCTTTTCAAGAGTATTACAATATCTATTTGAACTTGATAAACAAGATAATACTTTTATAGATTGATGCTGTATGACCATTTTTTTAATTTAATTACTATTGAAAAGAGACGGGGATAAAAATGAAAGTAATGTTATTTGGGTCAACAGGTTATCTAGGTCATAATATTTTGGAAAGATTATTAAGAGAAAAGAATATTTTTCTAACTATTCCAGTCAGAAATACAGAAAAGTTATATCAATATTTTACACAAGAACAATTAAACGATGTTGATATTGTCTCTTGTGATTTAACGTTGCTTGAGTATTTATTGCGTAAAAATTCGTTTGACTTTATTATTAATACTATTTGTACATACAAAGAAAATGAACGAAGTTTGTATGCAGATATGTTTGAGTCAAACTTGGTTTTTCCTTTAAGCGTTTTAAATTTGGCAATTAAATATAATGTAAAAAAGTTTTTAACAATTGGGACTTCGCTATCCCGAGACATGAACGTATATAGTTTCAGTAAAAGCTTGTTCTCCGATTTCGGCAAATTTTTAAGCGAGCAAAAGCAGATTGACTTTATCGAATTAAAAATGGAAATGTTTTTTGGGGGAAAACATGAATCAACGGAAAGATTTATCAGAAATTGTTTAATGAAAATGAAGAAAAATGAATCATTGCAACTCACTCCTGGAACTCAGATACGCGATATGATTCGGGTCGAGGATGTTGTTGAAATAATTACAGAAATAATTAAGAAGAATAGAAAAGAGGGGTATCAGCAGTTAAGTTTAGGTTATGGAGAGGCGCACAGTATTCGCGAAACAGTTGAATATATGAAACGTAGAATGAAATCTGAATCAGAACTCTGTTTTGGTGCTTTGCCAATGCGTATTGGAGAAAAGGATAGCGTTGCAGATATTAGCTGGCTGGACGAACTTGGATACAAGTTTAAATATTCTTGGAGTAGTGGCTTGGATAAGGAAGTGGAGGAGATTCAAAAATGCGTATATTGATTAATGGTGGTTGTGGTTTTTTAGGGAGCAATCTGGCGGCTTATGGTATAGAGCATGGCTTTGATATTACTGTTTTTGATAATATGTCCAGATTTGGTTCGTCTTTAAATTATGATTGGCTTAAAACGATAGGATCTTTTGAATATTTTCATGGTGATACTAGGAATAAAAATGATGTTGAGAGTGTGATTAAAGAAGGAAATTTTGATTCAGTTTTTCATTTGGCTGGTCAGGTCACAATGACCAAATCTATAACGAATCCGTATAAAGATTTTGAAGTAAATACAGTTGGTGCGATGAATGTTCTTGACTCGATCAGAAAATATAGTCCGGAAACCTCTGTCTTTTTTTCTTCAACAAATAAAGTCTATGGCGACCTAGAAAATTACACATATGAAGAAACACCTACGCGATATATTTGTAAAGAATTTCCCCGGGGCTTTGATGAAAAGATTCCTTTGGATTTCCGTTCTCCTTATGGCTGTTCCAAGGGTGCTGCTGACCAGTATATGCTTGACTTTGCTAGAATTTACGGAATTAAGACAACGGTATTTAGACATTCATCCATGTATGGAAGCCGCCAGTTTGCGACCTATGATCAAGGGTGGGTAGGTTGGTTTGTTCAAAAAGCAATTGAGAAATATAAAAATCCAAACTGTGAACCTTTTACAATATCCGGAAATGGAAAGCAGGTTAGGGATATACTTCATGCTAAAGACATGATACGTTTGTATTACACTGCCCTTGAAAATGTAGATAGTGTTTGGGGACAAGCGTATAACATAGGCGGAACCATGGAGCAGTCAATGTCATTACTTGAATTGTTTGATATTCTGAATGATATTTTGAAAATTCATTTAGAATATGCTCAATTGCCACCTCGCCAAAGTGATCAGAAAGTTTTTGTTGCTGATATAACTAAAATTAAAGAAAAGATTAACTGGCAACCTAAAGTTACTGCGATAGAAGGAATTACGAGTATGGTAGAATGGACAAAAGGAATGTGAAAATATGGTTTCTATAAGTATTGTTTTGCCTGCATATCTGGAAGCTGCGAATTTGAGAAATATTTTGCCGGAAATACACAGTACACTTTATAATATCTCCCATGAAATTTTGGTAGTGGATACGATGCAACCCATGGATAATACTGAAGAAGTGTGTTTGCAACATAATGCAAAATACATTCCACGTACAGGCGGTAATTATTACGGAGATGCGATAAGAACTGGTTTTCGCAGGGCAAATTCAAGATATGTGGTAGTAATGGACGCAGATGGTTCGCATAATCCGAAAGACATTATCAGGTTCTATAACGAAATGGAAAAAGAAGATAGTGATCTTATTATAGGTTCAAGATATTGTGAGGGAGGGTCTACTGTAAATCCTGCGATTTTAATTGGAATGTCTTTCATTTTAAATAGTATTTATCGTTTAACCTTTGGATTAAATGTTAAAGATGTTTCAGATAGTTATCGTATGTATAGGACTGAGCAAATTAAAAACTTACATTTGGAGTGTAATAATTTTGATATTGTTGAAGAGATTCTTATAAGACTGAATTTATCGAAAGATAACTATATTATGAAAGAAATTCCTATCAAATTTAATAAAAGGGTAGCAGGTGAGTCAAAGAGAAATTTGTTTAAGTTTATTCTGTCATATATTACAACAATGATTAAATTATTGAAAATTAAACATTCCTGCAAAAGATGATGTGTCGGGGGGAGTAGATGGTGAACATGAACATAGCGATTCGGTACTTCGTGTGTTATGTTTTATCGTGTTTTAGTCTGATTTATTATCTTAATCCCGAAAAGGGTTTTTTACCAAAAGAATGGAGTGTAATTCTTTCGCTAAAGGAGCATTTCATTGTTCAAATCTTTATAGTTTATGCCTTGTTTTTTATCGGAATTAGTATTTTACATAAAAAACTCAATAAATTGAATTTCGTTTTTTTTACAGGGATGTTTTTTTCTGCTGTAACTTTTGTATATCTTATTTACTTTACGCATGGGGAAATTTTAAAAGGAGTTATTTATAGTGATCCATTAGATACCTTTATGGATTATTATAATTGCATTTCAATAGGTAATAATCCTTATAAATCAGCCTTTATTTCGATTTATCCGCCATTAACCATGTTTTTTTTCACTATTTTAGGTCATATGTCATCTCCAGAAATGATAGCGTCATGGCATGACTTAGCTGTAAAAATTCGTGGCAGTCAAATAGGCATGACTGTTTTTGGTATTTATTTGTCATTGGTTTATTCAGTGATAGTTTGCTTTTGGTATGAACTTAAAAAAGGAAATGCTTATGAAAAAGTTTGTTTTGTTTTTGTAATGCTCATGTCTACACCATTTATTTTTTTGCTTGAACGCGGGAATATAATTATTTTAACTATGTTTTTTTTAGGGTGTTATTTATATCTTTATAAACATCAAAATCGTTATTGGCAAATAGTATCCTTTGTATGTTTGTCTATTGCAGTAGCAATGAAGCTTTCTCCGGCTATTTTTTCTCTATTGATTTTAAGAGAAAGAAGATTTAAGGATTTTTTACTGCTTTCGGTTATAGAATTTATTGTTGTTTTTTTTCCTTTTTTCTTCTTTGATGAAGGATTGTTTGTTCAGATAAAGCTCATGGTAGCCAATATTACTAATCTTTCTAAAATTTTTGCTGGTACTTTGTTCCCAACTTTTTATTTGGATATAAAAAAATTCTTGGCTCTATTAATACCGGGTAATACAATAAGTTTTGTTAAATGGGGGATTGTTTTAATCGGGATTGTTGAAGTATTATATATTAAAAAAATGTCACAATGGCGTGTTGTTGCGATTTTAACTATTTTGTCAATTGTAATACCTGCCTTTTCAGCCATATATTCGTTGATATATATGACAATTCCGTTAATGTTGTTTTTAGATAAACCTGTGTTTGAGGAAGAAAAGATTGCAGATTTCATATATGTTTTTTTATTTGTTGGTATATTTTGTTTAATTCCTAATATCTCAAGGTCGTTCATGATCAGCACTTTAATAGAATCTGCATGTCTTGTTGGCATGGTTGTATTGCTGGAAATACAAGGGATTTATGAAGTGATAAAGTGATAAGAGCTTTGAGTTTGTTAGCGCCGGGCTGCAACAACCATTTGAGAGTGGCTAAAAATTCCCGGCGCTAATAAGTTAAAGACATAATAGTTTTTATGAATTGAGAGTTGGTTAATAATGTATGTTGTATCGTTCAATGAAATTGCCAATGCCGGAATTTATTAAATGGTAAAAGTACATATAGTTTATTGGTGTATTTGCAAAGATAAGTTTACGATAAAGATATTTACTTGATGATAGAAATAGCGTGTGTATATTTGTAAATTAAATTTTAAAAATGGCTAAATATAAAGCATCAAAAGAGATTATTGTCCAATTTATTAAGTTTGGAATTGTTGGTTTATCTAATACCTTTATAGGTTTAGGAACATATTACTTTTTTCTATGGCTTGGTTGGTATTATATTTTTGCCAATGTAATGTCATGGGTTATAAGTGTTTTAAATTCGTTTTTCTGGAACAGACGCTTTGTTTTCAAGTCAAATCAGTCTTGGTATATTATATTATGCAGAACTTATGTTTCGTATGGTTTTTCTTTTGTATTGGGTACGGCAGTGTTGTTCATTTTAGTAGAATTCTGTAATATTTCTAATATAATGGCACCACTATTAGTGTTAATTATTACAATACCGTTAAACTTTTTATTAAATAAATTTTGGGCTTTTAAATAAGTGAAGGGAGCAATGTTATGAGAAACACAATTAATTTTCAAGCTCTTTATTTGAATGAGTTTATAATTGTTGAATCTATAAATAAAACTTTTGTACCAGGCTAGTATTATAAATTAGGGCAACACAATTTGAATCTTAACCCGCGTTGATAAGATACAACTATAATAATTTTTAGAAAGGAAAAGTATGATAATAGTTTCTAATTAATCATACTAGATGGTTATGAAAAAAATCAGTGTATTGATACCTTGTTATAATGAATGCTTAAATGTTGAACCGATGGCTGAGAGTGTAAAGAAACAGTTTGATAGTAATACATTAAGCACATATGAATGGGAATTAATCTTTATAGATAATTGTTCAACGGACGGAACTAGAGAAAAGCTTGAATGCCTGTGTAAAAACAATAATCGTATTAAAGCAATATTTAATGCTAGAAACTTTGGTGGAAATGATTCTACATATTATGGAATGTGCCAGACAGATGGTGATTGCACTATTGTTATGGCTTCAGATTTTCAGGATCCTCCGGAATTGATTCCAATTTTTATAAAAGAATGGGAAAATGGGCATAAGATTGTTGCTGCAGTAAAGAATGTCAGTGATGAAAACAAATTAATGTACTTTATACGTTCTTGCTATTATAGGGCACTTAAGAAAATGTCTTCTGTTGATCAGTTAGAACATTTTAATGGATGTGGTCTATATGATAAAAGTTTCATCAATCTTTTGAAATCATTAGATGATTCTTATCCATTTTTAAGAGGCATTGTAGCTCAATATGGTGCTAATAGGAAAGATGTTTATTATAAACAATCAAAAAGAAAAACTGGCAAATCGCATTTTAATTTTTTTGCTCTATATGATATTGCCATGCAAGGATTTACTTCTTATACTAAAGTTGGATTACGTTGCGCAACTATTTTTGGTTTTGTATTTTCTGTCCTCAATATGCTGATTGCGATTATTTACTTTATTGCTAAACTGATATGGTGGAATAAATTTAGCCTCGGAACTGCACCTATGTTGATAGGTATTTTTTTTACCGGTTCCATACAACTTTTCTTTTTGGGATTATTAGGAGAATATATTTTAGGCATTAACACGAGGGTAATGCACAGGCCTTTAGTAGTTGAAGAAAAAAGAATAAATTTTGACGAGTAAATTTAGCATAACTTTTTTCTTGAAATCAGATTCTATAATAATAAAAAACTACTATACGAACAACATATAATCAAAATGTCTTTGTGTCTAAAAGGAGGTAATAACTTATTCTTTTATTTGTATTGTTGTAATTAGTATATTTATTGGGGAGGTATTATTGTGAGAGCTATATCTTTATTAAATGCATTTGCTGAAGGAAAGATCGAAAAGAGAATGTTTTGGAATCTAATGAGAGAAAAAGCTATTTCCCTTGTGGAGTATTCAGAACTTTTAAATAATAATGAAGTTTGTGAATGTATAGAGATTCATAAAGATAAAGTGATTTTAAATACAAATGGCATGCGAATTTTATTTGATTTTTCTCAAACTTATTGTCGTGCAGAGTCGATTTTATCCATGGGTGGAGATTATGAAGAAGAAGATTATAGTTTTATGAAATCATTTTTGAAGGCAAATGATGTTGTTTTTGATATTGGAGCAAATGCTGGATTATTTAGTCTAAACTTGATGAGTAAAATTTCAGAATTAAAAATTTATGCTTTTGAGCCATTGAAACCAACTTATGAAAAAATGTTGGAGAATCTTGATTTGAATCCAAGGTTAAAAAAGGGGATAGAAACTTTTAATTTGGGCTTTTCTTCTAAAAAAGGGATGTTTGCATTCTATCTACCTGGTGCAAGTGAAGCCGCGTCTATGAAACCTATTGAAGACGAGTTTTATTTAAGGGAAAGTGATGCAAAAGGAATTTATACTGGCAGAAAAAAGCAGGATGTTTTACAATGTAATGTTGATACAGTTGATAGTTTTTGTAAAGAACATTTTATAGAAAAAATTGATTTATTAAAATGCGATGCTGAGGGAGCTGAAAGAGATATTTTATTAGGTGCAAAGAATAGTTTGCTGTCATATCAACCAATTGTTTATTGTGAATTGCTTAGAAAGCATGCGAGACGATTTGGCTATCATCCAAATGATGTTATTCATTACATGAAAGAATTAGGCTACTGTTGTATAACCGTAAGGAATCATGCTCCAACGATTTTTGAAGAAATGACAGATGAAACAGAAGAAACCAATTTTTTCTTTTTGCATGAGTTAAAACATGAGAAAACCATTTTGTCACTTGAGGTTTAACTGATTTATGAGTTTATAATTGGGTTATATGTATTTCCTTATGAATGTCTGATAATGCCTATTTATAAAGGGGGTGGGATTATGACTGACGAAATAAAAGACAAATATAAGCTTTGGTTACAAAAGGTAATAGTAGATAAAGATTTGCATGACGATCTTTGGGTAATGGCTGGCGATGATGGGAAAATAGAGGATGCATTCTACAAAGACTTGGAATTTGGCACCGGTGGTCTTCGGGGTATAATCGGTGCCGGAACAAACCGTATGAATGTGTATGTAGTGGCCCGTGCTTCCCAGGGGTTAAGCAATTATGTAATCAAGCATTTTGCACCGGAAGAGCGGAAAATTGCCGTAAGTTACGATTCCCGCATCAAAAGTGATATGTTTGCCAAAGTGGCGGCAGAAGTGTTTGCTGCGAATGGGATTAAGGTTTTCATTTATCCCCAGCTCATGCCGGTTCCTTGTCTTTCTTTTGCTACACGTTACTTAGGGTGTGCGGCCGGCATTATGATTACAGCTTCCCATAATCCGGCAAAATATAATGGATATAAGGTATATGGGGCGGATGGTTGCCAGATTACCAGTGCAGCAGCCAATGAGATTTTGGCTGAAATCAATAAGCTGGATTTGTTTGACGGCTGGAAGAGCCTTCCGTTTGATAACGGACTGGCGTCAGATAAGATAAAATACATTCAGGACGAGGTTTATACTGCTTTTGTAGAAGAAGTGAAACAGCAATCCGTTGCCGGTGATGCCAAACTTGACAAAGATGTTGCCATTATCTATTCACCACTGAACGGAACCGGATTAAAACCAGTATTGAGAACATTACGCGAAAGTGGATATACCAATATTACCGTAGTCAAGGAACAGGAACAACCGGATGGGAACTTCCCAACCTGTCCCTATCCCAATCCGGAAATTCAGGAAGCCATGGCCTTGGGCATGGAGTATATGAAAAAGTACAATGCAGATTTGTTACTGGCTACGGATCCGGATTGTGATCGTGTAGGGATTGCGGTAAAGGATACGAAGGGGAATTGCCGGCTACTGTCTGGTAATCAAACAGGACTATTGTTGGCGGATTATATCTGTGCCCGTCGTATGGAAAATGGAACAATGCCAGCAAATCCGGTTATTATCAAGACGATTGTAACCACGGACATGGCGGAACAGATTGCAGCACATTACGGCGTTCGGGTCATTAATGTGCTGACCGGCTTTAAATATATTGGGGAACAGATTGGCCTGTTGGAAAAACAGGGGAAAGCAGGTTCTTATATCTTTGGCTTTGAAGAGAGCTATGGATATCTAAGTGGAACTTATGTGCGGGATAAGGACGGGGTGAACGCTGCTTTCCTGATCTGTGAGATGTTCTGTTATTATAAAACGCGGGGCATCAACCTGTTAGACAAACTTCAGGAACTATATGACACATATGGTTATTGCCTGAATACGTTATATTCCTATGAGTTTGAAGGGGCTGCCGGGTTTGCAAAAATGCAGGAGATTATGAAGGCGTTCCGGACTGAAAAAATAGACACAATTGGCGGACAAAAGGTGGAAGGCTTATTGGATTATAATACGGGAATCGATGGTCTGCCGAAGTCGGATGTGTTGAGGTTTATGTTGGAGGGGCATGGATCCGTTGTAGTGCGTCCTTCCGGGACAGAACCGAAACTGAAGACATACATTGCGGTCAGTGCGAAAGATGAAAAAACTGCTAAAAAAGTTGAGCAGAAGATTGTGGAAGGTTTGAAAAAGCGAATGGATTAAACTACAAATTTGTTTTTAAGCAAATGGTAATTAGCAGGGGTAGAAGTATGAAAGGTATTATTCTTGCTGGCGGTGCAGGCACACGCTTATATCCATTAACCATGGTGACATCAAAACAATTATTGCCTGTTTATGATAAGCCTACATGTCCTTTATCCAAAACCCATCCTGAGATAAAAACACTCCGTTTACCCACGTTAACGGTATCAATGTGGTAACGCAGGGAAGGGATTTCAATATAATCGTCACGCATTGGAATTTCCGTAACAGAAAGTAAGGAGTAAAAAAAAGAAAGCGTTGCCAATAATGCCAGGCCGACAACGATTTTAAAGCAGGTTAATACGCGCATTTGCCAAAACTCCTTGCAATGTTGGTAGGGTGTATCCGGCTTTCATATGACTATTATACCACAGACTGACGAAAGTGCAGAGGGGGGATTGGGCTGGAGCTTGGGGGAAGGAAGATTGAGGGCTGCTCAATTTATTCTTCTTGTCAGAATGATACGAAAATTAAAATGGAGAAAAAGGCTGTTTTATGCTATACTGATTGTATAAAGTAACCTTTTGACTATTTTTCATGTTATAATGATACAACATAGTAAAGGAGACGATACAAATGATGCTAAAAAAATTAGTTATGGTCGCAGCGCTTGTATTTATGATTCCCGCTGGTTTAGCTTTTGCAATGCCGGGGTTTGAATCTGGATCTCCGGTAGAGTTAAAAGCGTATAATGTAAAAGAGGATCCTTTTCTGGGCTGGTACGGCTGGTGGGGTGAAAAGGCTGCGAGCCGTGGAAGGATCAGCGTTACCCAGGGGGAAAACGGCTGGTACGGTTTTGAAATAACATGGCCGCGAAACGCATCGCAAACTGATATGTGGATGCTGACTGCCAAGCCCATAAGCAAAGATACTATGCAGTACAAAGACTGCCAGCATTATCTTCTGACGTTTAATGCTGCTAACCGCAATATTATTGACCGGGAAGAGACAATACATTTGAATGGTACTGGAACGATTACCGTAAACAGTGCAAATGAAATGATCTGGCGTGATGATCAGGATCGAAGAGCTGCTGATTGTGTATTTGTAAAATTGAACCTGCCTGACGGTGGGGGACTGTAAGTTTCAATCGTTCAGTTATTGAGAAAAATAAATAAGCTGGACTGCAGTTGCTTAAAGTGAATTACTTTGAGTGATGATTTACGAAAATTAAAAATGGAGTAAAAGGCTGTTTTATGTTATACTGATTGCATAAAGCAGCCTTTGTAATCTGGTTGAAAAACGCGTGGAACGGAAAGAGGATTCCATGTATAGCGTAAGTATGGCGGGGTATTTTATGAAATATATAACAGGTGATGGTTTTCAAAATGTATTAAATAAGAATAAGCGGGTGTATTTATGCGGAAATTTGAAGCAAGGAACGGAAAATAAATACATTCCGACCGACGCGTATGAAATTGGAATCAGCCAATATGACGAATTTACTGTGGAAAAGGCGCATCTGCACCGGTTCAATACAGAGTATAACTATGTAATGGAAGGAACGGTCAAGGTGTTTGTTTTTCGGGAAAATAAAGAGTACACTTTTGAAGCAGGTTCCCTGTTTGTCATTGAACCGGATATGCCTTATAAAACGAAGGCTGTAAAGGGTACAAAGGTAATTTTCAGCAAGGTGCCTGGTGGCAATGACAAGGAATTAACGCCGCAGTTGGAAAAGGATATGGAGAGTTGGGGCAAATCATGGGAAATGAAAAAGTAGAACTTAACAAAGAAGAAGATAAGGAAAGGGAAAAAGATTCATATATTAATGCGGCGTATTTATTTATCGCTGTCCGTCTGGCGAGAGAAACACTGTCGCCAATCGGGAGTTCGATATCTTTTGGCATTGGCTTGTTTGGCGTGTTGGTGAGCCCGGAGGATTACCGGATTCATCTCATTGGCATTTTGGTAGCAGCCGCTGCAGTTTTTGTAGCATATACGCTTTATCAGTATAATAAGCTGAACCAGCGGTGCGTTGATTTTCCGGTACAAAAAAGACCGGCCCGTCATTTTTACACGTTACTTGGCGGGTTTCAGGAGAATATGAAATATGTGATGAGTGAAGACCGGTTTAAACATGACGAGTACGCTTTTGCCATGGGGATTGACCAGACGCTGGATTTAAGCAAGTCTACCAAAAAAGGGATTTTGAACAGCGTATTAGAGATGCTGCATGATGATTACAAAGTTGATATTGCGGAATTGCAAAAAAAGATAGACGCTGAAAAGAAACAGATACTGGAAGATAAGAAGGGGCGTGGTTCAACTGAAACTGTAAACTTTGGGGACATTGTAGATGTGTTTGTCGAAGGAGAGGGAATCGCGGTTAACAAAGAGGAGTCGCAAAAAAAAGCAAAGATTCGCCTGCTTTTAATTGTAAATTCAAAAAAGAGATATTCTGATACGGAATGTCAAGATGCGGAAAAATTTGAAAGTGTAGAAGGGATTGATTCGCGTATCATTGTGATTAAGCTGTTTGAGTATTGTCAGAAGAAAAATATCCAGAATATGATGATGGGTGCCATGGGGACAAACGGACTTAACTTTCCGCTTTATGTCATAGTCCGGGAAATTGTGAACGCCTATTGTTACTGGGTGGGCCAATTATCGTTTGACAGTACTTCTCCGCTCAATGTGATTTTGTCGCTTCAGAAAAAGGATATTACCAGGCATGCCGGTGAGTTGTCAAAGATTATATCGTATATCCACTGGATGATTGACAGGCGAAAAGAAACCATTACAAATAAGAGAAACTGGGCGAGTTAGTATTGGTTTGTGAGATTATTTGTCCTATTACAAGTTTTTAATTTGCTTCCGTTTGTAAAGCTGTTTTGCGGCGGTTGCAGCCTGTTGGCAAATGACTTTTTTCTATAATAAATGTGTTAAAATGAATATATGAAAATAATTTGTAATTTTTTTAAGTTAACAGGAAGAGGTGATTTCAATGAAAAAAACATTCGTAGGAGTATTACTGGTGGCAGCAGCTATGATGGTACTGCCTGTTTCGCAGGCGGACGCGGGCTTTAATCTGCCCGGTGTGAAAATTAATCTGCCCGGAAACAACAAAGGCCCGGCTCCCACAGCGCCGGCCAAGGTTGCAAATTCAATTTCCGGCAAATTCATTGGCCCTGACGGTGCGCCGATGAAACGGGCCCAGGCAATCTTCGCTCTGTCTCCCCTTGCGATTGAAAAACAGGATGTGCGCTGGTTCCTGAAGCCGGCCCGTCTGGGTATTTCATCCGGTCGTGTGGATGATAACGGCAATGTAACAATTCCGGGTCAGGCAGGCCAGACCTATGACATTATCCTTTGGTTAAAAGGCTACGAGCCGGTGGTGGTGAAAAACGTAACCTGCCCCGCTAATATCGGAACCCAACAGAGCTCCGGTAAAAATGAAACCCTGCGGGAAATATTTGAAGATCATAGAAGATGAGTTTACTTAAGCGGGTTTTGACCACAGAATATAAAGTATGAAACTTACAGTTCTTATGGATAACAACACCTATATCGATCAGTATTATCTTGGTGAGCCCGCTTTCAGTGTATTTATTGAGGATGGGGCAGAGAGAATTCTGTTTGACACTGGGTACTCCGACGCGTTTCTTCACAATGCGGAACAGATGCGTGTTGATATGAACGCGTTGACATATATTGTTCTTTCCCACGGTCATAATGACCACAGCCGTGGTCTTACGTTTTTATGGGACAAATATGACTTGAAGAATGTAAAGCTGGTGGCTCATCCGGGCGTGTTTTTGCCAAAGAGGTACATGGGTTTGGATGTAGGCGCGCCTTTTTCAAAGCAGGATTGTATTGACCACGGCCTGCAGGTGATTGATGGCAACAGACCGGTGAAGATTACGGAACGGCTGACCTTTCTCGGTGAAATCCCGAGAGTCACTCCCTTTGAATCCAGGGAGCCGATAGGTGAATGTACGGATACAGGGCAGGCCGATTTTGTGATGGATGATTCGGCCCTTGCCTATGAGGGGAAAGAAGGTGTCTTCATCGTTACCGGCTGTTCTCACAGCGGAATCTGCAATATTGTTCTGCAGGCATTGCGAATGAGCAGGCATAAAACTGTTTCCGGCATCATCGGCGGATTTCATCTGCTGAAAAAGAATCAGCAGCTTACAGAAACGATTCGTTTTCTGGATCACTATACGAAGGGGATGCTGTACCCCTGCCACTGTGTATCTTTTGCGGCGAAACACGAGATGATGAACACGCTTCCGCTCACTGAGGTGGGGGTTGGATTGAAGTTGGAGGTAGAATAACTGTTTCGCTGTTGGCGGCGGGCAGAACAACCACTCAAAGGGCGGCGAAAAACGACCAATTTTGGGCAAACTAAGAAACCAACAACTCAGTTCACTCAATTTATTGTCAATTAGATTCGTTTAACGTTGCAGATTTTGTGCAGACACAGGCGCATTCACCTTGGTAGTCTGTACGGAAATCGTTTCGCAGTTGCTTCCGCGGTAACTGTTGCCCTTTATGGTAATTACCGTTGCCGTATCAAAGATTCTGTCCAAAGCACATAACAGGGCGTCGTCTTCGCTGAAATCGCTTCGCCATTCGGAAGGGTACTTGTTACTGGTAAATACAATATTGAAACTGCCTTCCTTGTTGTATCGGCGGTCTACCAGATCAAAGAACAGTCTCGTGTTTTCCTTATCGAATGCACAATGGCCGACTTCGTCAATTATCAAACACGAAGGCCGTACCAGGCTGTTCAGTACAGCAGCAGTTTTGCCGGCACGTCTGGCTGCTGTAAATTTGTCCCTCAGTTCAGACATCTTAATGAAATAGGTTCTGAGACCATGGTTGCAGCATTCATAGCCAAACGCTTTGGCCAGATGAGTTTTCCCTGTGCCTGCCGGGCCAATAAACGCTATATTCTTGTGGGCATAAACTGCAGATAAAGTCTGCAGGTTGCGAATCTGGTCCACGTTTTTTCCCCGAAGCAGTGAGAAGTCAAAATTCTGAAATGTCTTAGGATTTTTAATAGACAACCGGCTGAACCGCAGCAAAGCCAAAATTGTATTAGCGGCTTTCTTCTGTTGGATATGCTCAAAAATGAAAGCCACTGCCTGGGCTGCATCTTCGGACATTGCGTTTTCTTCCGCCAATTCCGCAAACTCTTTCGAAGAAAACGGCAACTGTAATGCCTGGCAGCTTTCTTCAATCATTTCGAATATAGTTTTATTCATCCTGCTCACCGCCTTTGTCGAAATTAAATTTTTCAAAAGACAGGTTGGATGCAGGTAATGGAAGCTTACGGATCTCTGTATGAATTACCGCGGTGGGAAACTCCTCCGGCTGTTCCGGATTTGCATACTGGTCTTTGCAGTACCGGTCCTGCTTGCTCCATGTTACCGTATGAGTCACCAATAAACTGCGTGCATCTGCAGAATAGATATACAGCTGTGTATCTTCGCGCCGTACCCGGACGAGGGAACCGGTATAACGGAAGGGCACGCCAAAACGGCGTCCCTCGTAATTTACGAAACCGTCAAAAGAAATCTTCCGCAACGGACAAAGATACCGAAAAATATCCTGCGTTTCTAAAAAGGATGCAGCGCTTTTACTGCAATCGGTCTCGTGCATCTGTTGCGGCACACAATCGGTAGCCCGGCGGTACACTGCGTTCTGCCTGTTACACCAGTCCAAAGCGCTTTGGTTTAGATCGGTAATGTCCAGAAAAGAACGGCCAACCAGAAAATTTTCCTTTACAAAACGCACCAGTCGTTCGACTTTTCCTTTGGTAAAAGGATGCCTGGGTTTGCATAACTTTGTCTGGAAACCAACGGTTTTCATGAAATCTTCGTAATCCTTCTGCCATATAGGACGTCCTTCAAAATCCCGTTTTATCACAACACTTTTCATGTTGTCTGTCAGGATATATTTGGGAATTCCCATATAACGGAACGCATGGATCATTCCTATAAACAGGTTTTCCTGTTTGGCATTGGGGAAGAATTCGATGTAGCATTGCCCACAGTGGTGGCAGATCATGGCAAAACAGGCACATTTTATGACTATGCCATAATCCGTTGTAACATAGACGAAACCCCAGTCCATCTGGTATGCTTCACCGGGTGAAGTACGGTAACGCCGCCCGCGGTTTCCTTGTGGGGCCGTCTGTTTCCGTTTTGCCGGAATGAGGTGTTTATGCTGACGGATATAACATTTTACGGTTGTATGTCCGCCGGCATAGCCAAGTTGTTTTAACCGTTCAAAGCAGATAACCGTGTTGCTAATACCTGAGGAAAGCAGATGGTCGAGCACAGAAGTGTAATCGCTCAGAATAGATTTTCTCTTTCGGGAGCATTGTTCTGGCGAAAGAAGATTTCTTTTCCATCTCCTGAGACGGCCTCGTGAAATGCCGGTCATACGCTGGAGTGCAGCGAGGTTTACCGTTTCAATACGAAAAGATTCACCCTGTTCCTCTTTCATTTTTTGCAGCGCTTGTGATACAATAGTATCCAAGCCATTACCTAATATTTCTTTCATAATCCTCCTTCACTGAGTTGTTGGCACATACAGTGTAAAGGATTTTAAAGAAAAATGTAATGGCTTTTTATTTCGCCAGAATTTGGCTCAGTGATTCCGCCGCAAAATTGGTTCTTATTGCCGCCGTTTTAGTGGCTAAAATTTCCGCCGCTAACATTTCGCTTCAGGTACCGATATTCTTACTGGGTTGATGAGCGGCCTTGCATAATCTTTCATAAAGATCTGGCAGAGATGGACATTTACCGTTGGCGTGGCATGTGCCAGACTCGAGGCCGCCTTTGCCCGTAAGCTGTAAAGCAAGGAACATAAAACCAACGCTGTTATTAAAACCTTTTTCATGATAATGCCCTCCCGGTTGCAATTGGTAGTGCCGGGAGTTTTTACTAGGGGTTTAGTTGGCCCGGCGCTGACATAATAACTTTTTTTAAATTATACCGGGTATTTGTGACGTTACAGTGGCGGTTAGGGGAGAGATTTGTTTTAAAGTTTTCTTCTCAAAAATCTTTGTTTTGTAAAAAACACCGCTTGCTGTATAATGTAACATAACAAGCGATTTATTATTTTTATAATGAAGGGTGAATAAATGCCAATCGTAAAGAATATTACTGAAGGAACGGAATATAGCATTGATAAATTTGGCACAGTAAAGAAAAGGGTAGAACTGCAGAATGAAACGTGACGGGTGAATGATGAGCTGTTTGTTGGTGATATGGTATCGGAAAACAACTTGATGGTCAAGTTTCCCGGCGGAAGTAAGATGCTGTATCGGAGTGTAACTGTGCCGTTACTGGAGAATCGCGTTACGTATGTGTCCCGGGCTCGTGGATGTGGTGACGCCGGAGTTAGGGCTAGGGTGAATAGAATGAAAAAAACGCCAACAAGATTTACGGAATCTCTTGGTTTCATAAAAAAGATGATGAAAGAAGATGCCTACAAAACCAAGAATGGAAAGAAATTTGAAGAAGAGTATGTGGTAAAATCAAGAAAGAATAAATATAAATTGGCTAAAAAACTGATGGTTAATAAAAAAGGTTTTGCCATTAAGAATCCATATCTTCCCAACCCGACGACCAGTGGTTTCTATGATGCCTTCTATGCTTCGGTTAAGTTAATCTATGAGATTGAAATTATTTTGGAACAAATAGAGTATGATGGTTTAACTTTGAATCGTGCTAAATCGCTTTTTAGTATTTGTGCTTTGCTAAGTGTAACCAGTACCGATACGCTGATTAGCCTTGATAACGATTTTTCGTTTTCCAAAAAATATTCCGTGGCACAAGATATTTATATCATGGCTAGTAATATTCAAGAAACAGTTATGTTTGTATATTCCGTGGCATCTGAATCTGGTACGGTTTCACCTGATGAACCCTTGACGCTTACAGATTATGATGAGTTAGAAAGCCGTTTGTGTTGCAAATATATCCGCAATGGTATAACGGAGCTGAAATTATTCCATATTTTGGCGTTATTAGAAGTATCGCCTGCTTATGATGGAGAGCTTCATCAAATAGCAGATGTACTCATACAAAAATTGCGCGAGGTGCTGTTTAATAAACGAATCATAAAGATTGTAGTTGATTCGGATTTATATGGCAGAAACGATAAGTCGCACAAAAGTACCCGTTTAAAGATTTATTTTGCGATGGGCAACTCCGACAGATACTGTATTCGCTTAGATTTTCCGCACGATGGCGAAGAATGCATTCATCTTAATTTGAACGAGCCGACTCACAAGCAATCTACAGGCTTTCCGTTTGCTGAGGAAGAGTACCAATCGACTATTAAGATTTGTAAAGGGAAAGAGGTTTTTGACCAATTGTTTTATTATTATGATGACCTTTACTGGTTTCGGAGTTGCTTCGCCGCTAATGTTAAAAAGATTGGTAAGAACTGTAAAGAGCAAGAGGTGGCGTTGGAACAATTCCATCATGATAGAAGTCATATTGCTATTTCTTCATCGGACAAAAAAGATTTAGACTCTGTTAGAGAGTTTTCTATGGCCTTTGCAGAAGCGATGTTTGAATACAAGCTGCCTGGTAACTATGCTAGCACAGATACGGAAGACGATGGGTATTATCAACTCGTCCTGTTTCAGGATTATATTTTTGATACTGTTTTGAAAATCAAATATTATGTGTTGGAGAGCAGAATAAGAGTAGGTGACTATAAGTTATCTTCCGAAAAAGACATTTACGAATTGGACAAACTTGAAACTGATATTAAAGCGTTGTTTTGTAAGTATATAAAAAAATATTTACCACAAGATACAGAGTTGTTAGGTTATGCTTCTCAACAGGATTTAAAACTATGTGATTTTTTTGATAAATGCTTAGATTATTTAGATAATGTTGGGGTACAGTAAAAAGCTAGGAAAAGATGGATACGGTATAAATTTCACCGTTTGATACGGTATGTGATACACTATGAAACTTACAATTCTTATGGATAACAACACCTATATTGATCAGTATTATCTTGGCGAGCCCGTTTTCAGTGTATATATTGAGGACGGAGCAGAGAAAATTCTGTTTAACACCGGGTTCAATTGAATTAAAATCGTTTTTACGGGACTAAGCAATGAATCGGTTAATAATATATTCATTACCGAAATGGATAAAGTAGGTTTGTCTAAAAAGGGAAAATATGCGTTAGGTAAGTTTTGCAAGTCTTTTTTGGCGAAAGTATGTGAATTGGATTGTATAATTATGGCGAAAAGTATATTCGAAGAATTATGTGAGTTGACAGCTAAAAATAAGCTTGTTCCTTTTTTGGGGGCTGGATGCTCTATGAGTCATTTAAATTGCGATTGGGACAGTTTAATGGAGCATTTAAATTTTTCAAAAGCGGACAATATAACTAATCCTGAAATTGCACAAATATTTGTTGATAAATACGGAAAAGAGAAATTGGCAGAAGAATTAAAAAAGCATCTTTTGATTACTGATTTTGATCCGACTAAAGGATATATACACACTTCAGTAATGGCATCTATGTCAAATATTATTTATACGACAAACCAAGATAATGTGATGGAAAAATGCGTTGGCTACTATGGAAGAAAAATCTACCCGGTAGTCAGTTTGGAAGATTTAATAAATGCATTACCTAATGGTATGCTATATATTAAATTTCATGGTGATTTAATGAAACCGGAGAGTATAGTTTTTACATCGGATGATTATGCCTATCGGATTAAAAATGAAACTTTTTTGGAAATACGTTTAAAAGCAGATTTATTAGGCAAGAAATTTTTATTTTTGGGTTATAGTTTACGTGATGACAATATAAAGGCATTACTAACTTATATGAATAGAAAATTCCCTGAAGAATTGCCGGATTCATATTTAATTTCTTACTCTGATAATAGTGAATTAGCAGAAGCATGTGAGAAATATTCTATCAAACTTATACGACCTTGGGAAATGTTTCCTGAATTATCGACATCTGAAGCTTTTGAGAAGTATTTATATGAATGGAATAAGAAAACGTTTTTGTTAAAGACAAACGAACAGTTAAATGCTTTTTTTCATCCTGTAATACCATACACGGTACAAGTAGTTGCGCCTATTGAAATAAAAATTTTAGAAGACTTAATAGAAAAGTTGCCTTTGAACGAGGCCATTAATAAGTTCAGATATATTTTTGATCAGGCTAGAATACCAAAGCCATTAGAACAGGATGTTTTAGAAATGTTTGGGTTTCTTTGTAAACATTGCGACACAACAAATGTTCACAATTTGGAAGGCGCTTCGTTTAATTTGCTAATTACAGATGCAAATTTGAAGCTTGATCAGGCAGTATATTCACTATTACTAGGAAATTTTGCGAATATTTCAAGTTTTGGTATATATTTGCCCACTATGCATGGTGGTTTTCCACAGGGTTTAGCAGTTATTTTAGGTGCTTTTGCCATAGATGTGATTAGAAAGAATAATATAAAGCTTAATAAACAATTTCTCCTGATTCTTTCACACTTATGTGACAATAGCATGGGTTATAAAGTGTTTGGTAACGATGCTATTGAGTTGATGGAAGAGACGTATACTTGGCTATGGACACAACAAAAAACTTCACTTGAAAACCCGTTGCGGAGACAGGAAAGGTTGGGCATTGACAAAAGAAAGGATGCTGATTTGAGTAGCTTTCGAGATACTTATGACTCGTTAATGAGAAAGTTGCCGGTTAGAGGCTTTTAACATGCCTTATGTATAATGCTTGCAAAAGGCCCAATAAAAAGATATAATAATAAAATTAAAAGGTAATAGTTTGGTACATTTTTTAAGGATTTTGGAAAGGGCGCTAAGGCAATTATGGAACTTTTTTTAGATAACATTGGAATTATTAAAAATTCAACTGTTAAAGTAGATGGACTTACCGTGATTACAGGAAAGAATAACTCTGGAAAGACAACGGTAGGTAAAGTTCTTTATTCCCTTATTCGTGCGAATAGCAATAAGGAAGACGCTTTTGCTAAGGCGAGAAATGCCTATATCCATTCTAAACTTTATGAAATCTCAAATGTGTTGTCGGCAAGAAGGTTTTATCTGGATCGAGTCAGGCGTTTTGAGGAAGCAACGATAGATGAACCTTTGACTGAGTTTGGGAGGTTTATTTATATTTTAGGAAGCCGCGATTACAGAAAATTTTCTTCGGAAAAACTTATTTCTTTTTTATATGATCTTAACGAAAGGTTACAAGAACTAACAATTGAGGAACAGTGGGAATTTAGCGAAAGAGACTTTGATATTGTATTACATGACAAAGAATACTTGGCTAAATTCAGAGAACAGTTTGAAGAAAAGAAACAAGTTGCTATCAAAATATGTTATGTGACAATAAATACTGTTGAAGACAATCAGGCTTTCGATAAATTTGCAGTTGAAAGAGTTAAAGCTTTTTTAAATCTTGCTTTTAATAATCAGATAAAACCAGTAAGGAATGTAAATGGAGCCGGTAAAATTAAACTAACAGATTCTGAACGTACACTTATGGATATACAAATTAACGGGAAGGTTGATTTTGATTTTAAAGCGCCTCTTCCGGTGGTTCTTGCCTATAACCAAAGCATTTTTATTGATGATCCCTTTGTGTTGGACAGGATTGAAACTGGGGTTCGCGACAACTTTTATTACAATGAAAACGATAATGCGATTTATTCTGTTGATGTTACATCATATCGTGAATATTTGATACAACTACTTAGCACAAGAGCGGCAGATAATTTTTTTGAAAATCTGGAGTTACAGAAACGTTATAATAAACTTTTGGAAAAAATTAATTTAATTGTACCTGGTGAATTTCAGGAAACAAAAGAGGGTGTGTTTTATGTTAATGAAGATGTCAAGCTGAGTGTTCCTAATCTAGCTACTGGTTCAAAACTTTTTTTCATTATAAAATTGCTTTTAATGAATGGTAATCTTAATGATGAAACAGTGCTCGTTCTTGATGAGCCAGAATCACATCTTCACCCAGAATGGATTAATAAGTTTTCCGAAATACTGGTATTGCTTATTAAAGAGCTAAAGGTTCGCGTTCTTCTTACTACACACAGTTCCAATCTGTTGTTGGCATTGGAATGGTTTTCTAAATATTGGGGCTTAACGGAATCAACTCACTTTTATTTGGCTCATGCCGAGAAAGAGGGGAGTTGGGCTTCCGTGTTGGATTGTATTGACCAAAACATTAATAAAGGGTATGCGCATCTTTCCCTTCCGTTGATTGAGATGACCATAATGCAAAAAGCAATGGAGGAAAGGAGTGCTGATGAGCATAGAAACGCAAAAGATATTTGATTACCTCTACCACAAATTTTCATGGGGAGAAGCTCGTTCGAAGTTGCCTTCTATTTTTAACACATTTGCTTGTTGTTCCTATGATGCAGCTAACGATAGGTATATAGTTAATAGTAAAGTTAAAGCAATTAATTTTGATAAGCTGACAAAATGGCTTTTTCAACATCAGGACGTAGTACCACAGTCGGCTGATGCTATGTGTTTTTCTGGTAACGATATTTTTTTGATTGAATTCAAAGCTGGCAACCAGATTAAAGCGGAATGGAATAAGAACAAATTAATCAAAGGGGTTTCGGGCAAAATTGATGGAAGTGGGGAAACAATTTTAAATAGTATTTTACCAGATATTCATAATTTGAATAGTACTGCAGTACAACTTCGGTTTTATTTAGTTGTAGATTCAGAGGCGATGGGAATCGGCGCGCAAATTATGGCATTGCTACCACGGTTAAAAGGTTTAACTTTTCGGGATATACCGCCAACAGGTAATGTAACAATAGATACCTTAATTAATGAAGTACTTATTTCTTTAAATGAAAGTGCGCAAATTAATGGTTGCTATAAAGATATTGATATTTGGTTTAGTGAAGCGTTTGATATTTACTTGACAGCTTATGGAATAAAAGATATCCGTAATATGGTAAAGTATTAATTGCATTTTAGCGCTTGAATAAAAATACATGGATGGCATGAGGCATTTGACCGTATGTGTATCATCCTGGTTGCCGGTTTCAAATATTTCTGATGCGATTGGCGTGGTTTTGAAGTAGATGGGGCTGGCAGGCAGAGAGGTAGCGTACGAAAAAGTGTTGCAATGGTTTCGATGAAGCAGCGAACGGAACAGGTGTACTGTATCTTTCTTCCTTGTGACGGTATGTTTGTTTTGCGAAAACAGAAAAATCAGATCATGTCCTCCATGTCATAAATGGCTATGTGCCGGTAAAACATGGAGGTGTTTTTATGTCTGAAAACAAATTGAATGCCAGTAAAAAAATGAAACGTAAACCATGGCCCAGGGATTGCATCTGGCCGGAACCGTTAAAGGTTGGTGAAGGTATGCAGTGGGATGAAGACCTGGTGCCGGACTCTTTGGATGAACGGGCTCATGAGCTGATGGACATCAAGGATTATTATGATTCGTTGGTGGAGAGCGGACGCTTGAACGAAGATTACACGCTAAATCCGGATTACGAAGAAAATGCGGTTGATGATGAAACGGAAGAGGTTGAAGATGGCTGGGAGGATGGTGAGTTCATTCCCAAAATAGGGGAAGACTATTGGGATGAGGAAAAACAATGCTTTGATGTGGAATGGTGGGAAGATGATCTGACCGACCATATGAACCTTTTGAAGATTGAAGCCGAATCCTATGCCAAAGATCCTGCCATGTTTGTGCGGGATACCATTGGATATGAGTTCATCAATGAAAACTTATTACGGCAGGCTTTTACCCGACGGGCTTTTGCGGTAGAGTATGGTTTGCCGGGTTGCAATGAGGAACTGGAGTTTTTGGGGGACACGGTGCTGAACACCGTGGTGACCCGGGATATGCTTCGGCAGCTGGCCTGGGTTGATGAGTACCGGACGGAAGCACCCTTTACTGTGCGGTTGCGGGAAGGTGGACTTACAAAAATCCGCAGCGCCTATGTGAACAAAGAGTTTCTGGCCGGGCGGGTTGCGGAACTTGGGCTGGACAAGCTGATTTTGTACGGTACCGGGGAAGAACCTACGGAGAGCAGCCGGGAGGATGTGCTGGAGGCACTGTTAGGAGCAACAGCCATAGACAGCAACTGGGATTGGGATGTACTGGGTGCTGTGGTGGACAGGCTGGTATGCGTGCAGGTGGAAAAGCCGGACTATTTTTTAAAGGAGAGCTTTTACGATATTTTTAACGCCTGGCACCAGCGTCGGTTTGGTGTGATGCCGGACTATGAGATGCAAGGGATTAGCCAGTTTCACTGCGCGTTGCGTTTCCGGGTGCCTGCCAATGACAAGGGCATCAGGGAAGCCCAGCGTATTGATGTGGATGGCTGCTATAGCCGGAGCCTGGCCAGAGAGCAGGCGGCCATGCAGGCCTATGAGTTTGTGCGGCACAACGGCTTGTGGATCGATTTGAAAGAGGCGGGGATTACGCCGGAGCTGGAGAACAGCATCAACCAATTGCAGGAATTGTACCAGAAAAAATATCTGGAACAGCTGCCGGTTTATGAGTTTGCCGAAGAGGATGGGGATTCCTGGTATTGTATCTGTCGGTGCAATGGGATTGCCGGAACAGGCTATGGCGCAAGTAAAACAAAAGCGAAAAAAGAAGCGGCTTACATGGTGTTGCGGAATCTATTTCATGCGGCAGGGATGAAGTAAGAACCAACAAAAATGCCCGGCTCCGATTGTGGGTGGTAAGATGAATTTGCCACCACGGTAAGGAGTTTTCTTACATGGTAAAAATTTGCTTGGCATTTGCAAGATGGTACCACTCCCCTCGCAAAATCTCATCTGCCGCTCGGGTCGCTCTCTAGCGTTGCCCTATCCTGCATATGAGTAAAAGCAAGATTATAATACCATTCTCATGAAATTACGCCAACCGCCTGCCGTTGATAGAAACATTCCCATTATTAGCGGTTTGGGTATCCCGCCTGTGGCGGTCTATTTTTCCCTAGCGGGCGGTCTGCGTTCTTTTTTAGGTCGGTGTAAACAATAAAAAGCGAAATTTTGCTTTTTACCTCTGAAACCACAGGATTTTTGATAGCCAATCCACAATATATTATAGCCTGACCACAGACTCGTTATAGGTCTGACCACAATGCCGTAAGCGGGTCAACCACAGGATTATTTACGTACCCCTTTATACCAATAATTATGGCATAACACAGCCAATGATGAAATCCAGTATTTTATTTTGCGCTTACTCAACTTCAAGAGAAAATGATGGGGAATGATGATTTAACTTTTGTTATAGCTGTTAATCTGATATAATATTAAGTAGAGAAAGCAGAGAACATAGGGATATTAAATATGTATGGGGATGGAATTAAATTGTGCGAGCAGGAGAGGATTGGCGAAAACTTACAAGTACAGTTAAAAATGAATACAACAACCGAACAAGCAACTTCAGGTGTTATACATGGTGGTGTAATGGAAGTGCCGCAAACTAACATTGTAACGTTGCCTCAACAGGTGGAGAGTATTGCTGTCAATAAACTTGATATCATAAAGATACAAGCTTTATGTGATAACGTTTCGAAAGAAACTGGGTGGTGGCATGATTTTTATTTAGGAATTGCAACACTTTCGTTAGGCGCTACGTTAAGCGCTATGATTTCCAATGTACCTTTTCAATTTGATTGGCGGGGGGTGCTGTTTTACACTATAGCGCCGGCGATTAGCGTAGGTGCCTTTGTAGCATATCGTTTAAAAAAACAGCATGAAAGTATTTCTAAAAAAGATTTTGCAAATCATATATTAGAATATTTACCAGAGCTAAAAGGGGAAGACAAATGAACATGGAAGATATTATTGTGCAGCTTATGTATACGACAGCGCCAATCAATGTAGTTACTCCTGAAAATAAGATAGTAACCGGCACAGGTTTTTTGTTTTCGGTTACACAAAGTGAAAACAGTTCTATACTTTTATACATAACAGACTATGGTGTTGTTAAAGATGCAATTTCTGGTTATATTGAATTACATATGGCTAGAAGCGGAAAGCCTACAAGGGAAGTAGTAAGAGCAGAATTTGATAAAAGCATCTTAAAAGAATGCAAACTTGGTAATTTAGATTTAGTGGCACTTCCCATAGGCACAGCTATTGTTGAATTACAGAATAAAAATATTACGGTTTTTTACAAAAGTATTGACATAAATTTATTTCCTAAAGAAGATGAAATAGAAGATTTAGGACCTATAGAAGACATTATCTTTATAGGTTATCCCAATTTTTTATACGATAAGGTAAACCGAATTCCTGTCGTTAAACATGGAATTACAGCCACCCCGATAATTAATAATTATCTGGGCAAGGAAGAGTTCCTAATTGATGAAGGAACATTGCCAGGATTTAACGGGAGTCCTGTATTCGTATATAATAGGGGCATTTATCCTACAAAAGATGGTATGACTTTGGGAAGCAGGCTAATGATTGTAGGTATATTATCGCAGGAATTACAAAATAAGAACATGATGACAGGTACGGGATTAAGCGTTGTTACCAATTACAGAGCGTTATACAGGGAACTTAATAATTATATGTTAAGTAAAATAGGTACTTCGATTGAGAAGAAATAATGATAAGAAAAAGAAAAAACCGGACCCCACTAAGAATAGATGACAGGAAGTACTTTTTAGTTAGAGTTTATAACACAAGCCTTCGATAATTTTTTCTATAGAAATATTATGGTATCAAGTTAATGGCGAAATATGCTATAATTATTATAAGATTGGTACCGGTGTAGTTCATGCATAAGATAATAAAGAATAAAAAGGGCATATTAATTATGAGGGAGGAAGTATGGAATATAAAATTCAATTACTGTGGGATAATGAGGCATCCGTTTGGGTGGCTACCAGTACGGATGTTCCTGGTTTGGTTTTGGAGTCTGGTTCGTTTGACGCATTGATTGAGCGTGTAAGGTATGCAATTCCGGAGTTGTTAGAACTGAACAGACAAAAAGCACCTTTTTATAACTTAACTTTTTTGTCGGAAAGGCACGAACGGGTAGTAGTAAATGGCTGAATACGAAAAGAAGGTTAGAGAAGTATTGAAAAAGCATGGTTGCTATTTTGTCAGACATGGTAAAGGTGATCACGATATCTGGTATAGTCCGATTACTGATACTAATGTTGCTGTGGATGGAAAGATCAAGTCCCGTTTTACGGCAAATGCAATCATGAAGCAATGCGGGATAGATTTTAGGTTTTAAAATTTAGATTCGTCAATTAAATTAACGTGAGCGATTTTGAAGTTTTTTCGAAAACGCTCACGTTAACTTGATATTATGAAAAACGGGCACGCATGTATTTTAACAAATGTCATTTTTATTAAAATGATGGTTAGCAAAAATTCTATACGCAAATAACTGTATATATGGACCATCCTGGCGGTTATAATTATGCTGGTTGGTGTAGCGTATGTGCAAATAGTGATATTTAAACATAGTTCTTTTACTGAAAATATGTTTTATAGGTGATAAAAAATGCAAGAGAAAATCTATTATGATGCGGATGCGGTAATAAAAGAATTGATGATTCTTGCGAAAAATAGAGAGTATGTTTTTCGTGGTTATGGAAAACAAAATGAATTGTATCCAAACATTATTAGAGATACTGATTTAAGAAACCGTGAAATAGAGTTGCTTATTGCATTTGAAAAGTATGGTATGCAATATTTTTCAGTTAATAACGCAATTGACTTTATGTCCTATGCACAGCATTTTGGTTTACCAACAAGATTACTTGACTTTACTTATAATCCCTTTATAGCTTTATTTTTTTCACTATTTATGCCAAAAAGTTCTAAATATAGTGAACCTGGGGATAAAGATTTTTATTATATTCGTTACTGTGATAAAAATAGTCAAATAGTTTTCAATTCCTTACCTACCTTGATTACCAATGCAGACTCAATTATAAAAGCAGATACATTTGCTTTTCAGTGTAAGAGAAGTATTGAGACTATGGCAGAAATCTTTAGATTGTTAAAAGAAAAGCATAAAGAAAATGAAGAGGGTAAAATAGAAATCTTTAAGATACTAAGCTATTTTAGTACTGTATATCGAACAACTCATAACTATAAGGGTATTGAAAATGTTGAAGATATAGGTTTATTTAGTCCATATTTCGATGAACTTTTGGACAAGTTTAATAAAGGGAAAATACTGTTTATAGAAGCAAACCAAAGCAGCAGCAGAATTATAATGCAGCAAGGATTATTTATGTTTCCATATAATTTGGATAAGAAAAAGCATAAGGACATTTTAGTAAATAATACACATTTGTTAAAGATTCATAAAAGTACACGGACTGTGCTTTTGAACTTTCTTGAAAATATTGGAATAGATTCGTTTAGGCTTATGCCAGATTTACAGAATGTGTGTTATGCAATTAAAAGAAAAATAATTGAAGAAAAAAGAACACTACTTCAGCTTTAGGATATAAAACATTTAGGCGATTTTATGAAAAACAAGTACAAAAAACTCTTTATCATCGGGAATGGTTTTGATCGTTGGCAAGGATTGCCAACATCGTATGATCACTTCAAAGATTACTATAGGAAAAATATTAGGGAGATTGTAAAGGATTTGTCCATTAAGGCTACGACCGATCATGACGGTAATTTAATTACACCGGTCGAGATGATATTTGGCAATATATCAAAGCCCGGTTCTTTGTCCGAAGAATTCTTTTGGAACTTTGAAAATGCTCTTGCCCTGTTAGACGATCAGAAACTTGTCAATCATTTTGATAAGTCTTATAAAGGTATATATAGTTTGCAAGAAACCGTTGATGAAGCACAGAGAATCCTTCAGAAGGCGTTTGGGGATTGGATTGCTTCCATTGAGATACCGACAGCTAAAGCTGGCTATAGTTTTGGGAACGATAGCTACTTCATCAACTTTAACTATACAGATACTTTGAGAAAACGATTTGGTGTGGATGAGATAAGCGACTACCACATTCATGGAGAAGCAACAGAACCAGAAGATATTATCTTTGGACATTCTTCTCACCCCGAAATGGCTTTTCCGGAATTGATGGAGCAAAAGTTTATCACTACTTTATCAGGAGGAAAAAGCAAAAGACTACAAGGGTTATATCTCATAGAAGCTGCACTATATGAAACCGATAAACACGTGCAAGATAATATTGACGATCTTTGTGAGTTTATGATGCTCAATAGTGTACATATAGAAGATTTTACAGATATCTATGTTTTGGGCCATTCTCTTGCTGAAGTAGATTATGAGTATTTTGAATTTTTGGTTAAGGTAACACAGGCAGGGTGTAATTTTAATGAACTTTCTGCTTTGTGGAAGATAAAACAACTTGGACTGGAGAATCTTGATGAGGATAGCCTGTTGGAATATATACATCTAAATATTGTATATGCTTCAAACCATCGAAATAGGGCATTGGGGAAAAATGATATCCGTTTTCCCAAAGCTGAAGCATTTGAACGTGCAGTTTTTGGGCGGGTGGGTGTTATCACCGACAAAGAAGGAACTGTTTATCATAAGAATGACTTAGACGGGAAAGCGACAGAAGCTGTACACAAAAGATTCATTATGGAACAAGCCAAAAGAACAAAGGAAGTCATTGAAGAGGTGTGCACACTGAAAAATGTTGCTGAGTTGCCTGGCGACTGCCTATCTGTGTTGAAGATGGCTGATTATATTGATGGGGGGCACGAACCAAGAAAACAGGATGCAACATGGCATATATCCTATTTTAGCGACCAGGATAAGGTGCAGGCCGAGAAGGTAATGAAACGGGCAGGGTGTAAGAATTATGTTCTCTATCACGGTATTGACGAATGCATAGAACATTTTAAAGTGTAAGATTTTTCTAAAATCTATTATCCGTATGGCTGTAAAATAATTTATCGTGTTAACGAGGCTTTATCGAAAGTTGCTATGCTGTGAAAATTTTGTTAAAATTATTTTGCATACTTTTTAATTTGTTTAATTGGGAGGTTACACTAATGTATTTAAGAGGTTTTTCGGGTACTGGGGAAAAGATTTCTGCGAATAAGGATCGTTTTTGCTATGATTATAAAGAAAAGAAGATTGTGAATGGAAAGGCTTTTTATCTTTTTAACTGGTCTTTTGATAAACAACATGGTTATATGTCTATAACAATACGAGTAAGTGATAATAAATTGTCAAATAGTTCCTTGATTGATACTGATATTGATTCCCCATACAAATTTGACCGACCTTTGGGTTTATATAATGACGGAACGTTGTTGGCTGTTTTTTATGCTGTTTTGCGAAGGATTAATATAATTCCAACTGGCGTATATGCAGAGTGGTAAATGCATGGTATATTGTAAAAGCGGTGTTTTAATTTTGGGGTATAACTGATGGGGAAACAAGGAACAGAATATGAACTGTTTGTCAAAGAAGTTTATGAATGCCTTAATAGAGCAGATGGTCTTTCTGATGTGAAGATTCTACATGATGTAATCTTAAAAGGTGCTGCTGGCGTAGGACATCAGATTGACGTTTATTGGACTTTCTGTAAAGCTGGCGTAGCATATAAAGTTGCTGTTGAATGTAAAGATTATAAAAACAGAGTCAGTAAGGAAAAGATTGCAGCTTTTCACGATATTTTACAAGATATTGGCAATATTCATGGAATATTTGCATCCAAAAAGGGTTTTCAGAGTGGCGCAAGAGAATATGCGGAAAAATACGGAATACAGCTAATGGAAATTCGGCATCCCATTGACAAAGACTGGGAAGGAAAGATGAAGGATTTCCATATTACACTACACGTACAGACGATAGGTAAAGTAACCCCAAAAGTATATATTGATGGTGATAGATTAGCAAAAATGAATACTACGTTGCCAAAAAACATGCAGTTTTTTGCTAATAGTGGACTGACAATAATAAAATATAGTGAATTGTCAATCGACGGCAAACCTATTGCAACAAATGATACTATAACAATGCAGGATCTTATTAATAAACTTCCGGTTAATGAAGCGGGGCAGGATAAAGAGTGTTTATGTGGCTTGCGGGGTGGGTGGTTACAGTTTGGCAAAATGACCTATCCGTTGACTGCTATAAAATTTAACTATGAAGTACATGAGCATATTGAAAATATTGATATTTATGGAGACGATGTTATTAAGGCTATTGTAAAAAACATTACTGATAAAACAGAAATACATATAGATAAATTTGGCAGAGTAAACAACAGGTAGTACAAAAGTCTTAAAGATTTACACATAACCTGATTGTTTCTATGAAGAATAGCGAAAGGTTTTGAAAAGGATAAACTGCTATGTACAACTATTTAATTGTTGGTTTCAGTCTTTATGGCGCGGTGATGGCGTAGCAGTTGCACGCTTCGGGGAAAAACGTTCTGGTCATTGATAAGCACCCGCATATTGCAGGAAATGTGTATACGGAAAACGTGGAGGGCATTCACGTACACAAGTACGGCGCCCATATCTTCCATACGAATGATAAAAAGGTCTGGGACTACCTGCAGACTTTTACGGTGTTCAACCGTTTCACCAACAGTCCGGTGGCGAATTACAAGGGGGAATTATATTCGTTACCTTTCAATACGTACACTTTTAATAAAATGTGGGGCGTGGTGACGCCGGAAGAAGCGGCGGCCAAGATTGCGGAACAGCGGAAAGAGATTACCGGTGTGCCCCGCAATCTGGAAGAGCAGGCCATTTCCCTGGTAGGCAGGGATATTTTTGAGAAGCTGATCAAAGGCTACACGGAAAAACAGTGGGGCCGGGACTGCAAGGTTCTGCCGGCGTTTATCATCCGGCGGCTGCCGGTGCGTTTTACGTTTGATACCAATTATTTTAATGCTCTGTACCAGGGTATTCCCATTGGCGGCTACACGAAGATGGTGGCGAAGATGCTGGAAGGTGTGGAAGTGCGCCTGAATGAAGATTATTTGGCTGACAAAGCAAAATGGGATGCGCTGGCGGAGAAGGTAATCTATACCGGCCCCATTGATGCGTATTTCAATTATAAACTGGGGTATCTGGAATACCGTTCCGTGCGTTTCGAAACAGAACTGCTGGATATACCCAATTATCAGGGCAATGCGGCGGTGAACTATACGGACCGGGAGACGCCATGGACCAGGATCATCGAGCACAAGTGGTTTGAGTTTGGCAAGGACGAGGCAGGGAACGATCTGCCCAAGACGGTGATCAGCCGGGAGTACAGTTCCGAGTGGAAGCCCGGGGATGAACCCTACTACCCTGTAAACGATGAACGCAACAGTACGTTGTATGCCTCCTACAAGGCGCTGGCGGATAAGGAAGACAAGGTGATTTTCGGCGGCCGCCTGGGTGAGTACAAGTATTATGACATGGATCAGGTGATCGCGGCGGCGCTGGATAGAGTGGAAGGGTTGGAGTGAAAAATAGGTTATAATACTTACCTACTATTGCATAGCTGTCTTACTTAGGCGCTTCGTTCTTTTTTCCTCCACTGCATGTAAGTAATCCTGAACGTGACTTTAGACTATTTTTCATGTTATAATTATACAACATAGTAAAGGAGATGATACAAATGATGCTAAAAAGATTAGTTATGATTGCAGCGCTTGTATTTATGATTCCCGCTGGTTTAGCTTTTGCAATGCCGGGCTTTGAATCGGGATCTCCGGTAGAGTTAAAAGCGTATAATGTAAAAGAGGATCCTTTTCTGGGATGGTATGGCTGGTGGGGTGAAAAGGCTGCGAGCCGTGGAAGGATCAGCGTTACCCAAGGTGAAAACGGCTGGTACGGTTTCGAAATAACATGGCCTCGAAACGCATCGCAAACTGATATGTGGATGCTGACTGCCAAGCCCATAAGCAAAGATACCATGCAGTACAAAGACTGCCAGCATTATCTTCTGACTTTTAATGCTGCTAACCGCAATGTGATTGACCGGGAAGAGACAATACATTTGAACGGAACCGGAACGATTACCGTAAACCGTGCAAATGAAATGATCTGGCGTGATGATCAGGACCGAAGAGCTGCTGATTGTGTATTTGTAAAATTGAACCTGCCTGATGGCGGGGGACTGTAAGGAAGAGGTGATTTCGATGAAAAAAACAATTTTGGGTGCATTACTGATGGCCGCAGCTATGATGGTACTGCCTGTTTCGCAGGCGGACGCGGGCTTTAATCTGCCCGGTGTGAAAATTAATCTGCCCGGAAACAACAAAGGCCCGGCTCCCACAGCGCCGGCCAAGGTTGCAAATTCAATTTCCGGCAAATTCATTGGCCCTGACGGTGCGCCGATGAAACGGGCCCAGGCAATCTTCGCTCTGTCTCCCCTTGCGATTGAAAAACAGGATGTGCGCTGGTTCCTGAAGCCGGCCCGTCTGGGTATTTCATCCGGTCGTGTGGATGATAACGGCAATGTAACAATTCCGGGTCAGGCAGGCCAGACCTACGACATTATCCTTTGGTTAAAGGGCTATGAGCCGGTGGTGGTGAAAAACGTAACCTGTCCTGCTAATATCGGAACCCAGCAGAGCTCCGGTAAAAATGAAACCCTGCGGGAAATATTTGAAGATCATAGAAGATAAATACCGTTTTTATGTATCTTGCGTGTAATCAAGTGCATAAATAATTCTGTGGTTTAGAGGCAAAAGGTGAAATATTGCTTTTTGCCTCTTTCACTGAGTTGTTGGCACATACAGTGCAAGGTAAGCGTAAAATAATCACTGGAGAACGGATCCAGTTGGAACTGTTGTTGCACAATAGCTGCAAGTCCGTCAATGGATTTGCGCATGTCCGTATATCCGCAGGCAATGTAGATGTCCCGCGCCTGCGTAATATCGCCTAACATAACTCTTTCAGGGCAAGCAATGTGGCCCGTATGGTTCGAGGATTGGTTCCATCCGGAATTGTAATGTCTGCTCCTTTTAGCTGGATACGGATGGCAACTTCCGAAGCAATCGCTTTTGATTCCGTTAACGGATTAGATACAGTATTCGGAACTGTTTCCGCACCAATTTGCACAAAGGGAATTGGCGCAATAGCTTGTGAATCCGGTACTGTTTGGCAGGCTTCCTGCCGAATACGACGAAGCCAGTAAAAATAGGTAGTTCTTTTAAAACCGTGCTGTTTACACCAGTTATTAATAGAAAGACCACTGGCCTGGCGTTCCAGGATGAGTTGTTTCCACTGTTCTTTCCGGAAATTCATCTTAATGGCAGTTACATCGTCCATGAGTTTTGTCACCTCGCTTAGTAGAGTTGGTTTAAAAAGTCCAAAAACTACAGTTCAAAAAGTCTAAGGTATTTATCTCATGGTTGAATAGAATTTGATAGGCAGTATGTTATTGGGCGCTTACAGTAAACATACATGGATGGTATGAGGCGTTTTGCCGAATGAATATCAAATTAGTTATCGTTTTTTGAAACGGAGCTGAATTGAATTACTCAGAAAATCTGGGAGAAAGGGAAAATCCAATTGCCACTTCTGATAATTGGATTATACGTGATACTATGCATATTTACAAAGAGTTAATTTTAAAGGGTAATAAAACTGATTTTGATGAATTTAAAAAAACGGCTGCTTCTTTTGCAGTTGGTGATTGGAAATTTAAGACGAGCAATGACGCATTTAATTATATAATGCGTGATTTTATTACATTTGATTACTTGGGCAAACAAGTTAATCAAGCAGCGGTCTCCATCCACTATGAACCTGAACACTGGCAGGCGGATTATATCAAGGTTTCAAATATTGTGCCGCTAAAAAAAAGAGAACTAACAATTAAGGAATATAATGCTGTTTTAGATTTATTTTATAACGATATTATCATACCCTATATTAATATGTATCCCAATCTACATACAGATGGGCCTACTTCTGATCAGTTCGATCCACTAAGCTGTATTTCAGAAACGGCTTTAGAGAAGCTTGAGAGTTTCTGCAATGCAGCAAATAAATCTACAGGTTCCCATCATCCCTGTGATGAAGAGAGATGGTTTGATTTTATTTGCCAGACGGTAGAAGATGAAAGACTTATGGATTATAGCATTTTTTCCAATTTCCTTATGGATGAAGAATACTGGGGGAAACCACCCAAAAGTGGATTGGGAGGCATGGGTCGCTGTGCTTGGAGCGAAGAACAGGCGCAAGAACTGGCACTGGAATATGAGCAGTATGTAAATATTTTGCAGTACTATAAAAAGAAAGTGCAGGAAACAAGATAGATGGAGAACTGTAACTATCTTATTACATATGTTAATTGGTTCGCGACCATTGTTTCCTGTATAGGCGCATTTATGGCTGTTAAGTATTATAGAAAAAGCAGGTTGTTAACTATTTATGCGAATACAAATATAGTGTATATTGAAATCGAAAAAATGCTTAATAAACTGACAGATGCCTTGGCTGCTACAAATAGAAGCGCTCAAAACAGGAGAGGTGTAAACTTGAAGTATACAATTTACGAAATTGGGAAAGACTTGAGTTCAAGTTACAATACGATTCGTAAAAACATTCCAATGACGTATTCTAAAGAATTGTTTCAACTTGAAAATTACGCAAGTTTTAATCTCCAGGATTACATTAATAGCTATGTAAGGGGAACAGCTTTGCAAGAAGACAACACTTTGGATTCAATGCATTTTGTAATGTGTCAAGAGCAATTAAAACGGATGCAGGAATTTTTAAAACAAAAAATAGCGGAAACGGAAGAACAATTGAAATGATTTAAACTTTCGTGTTTTCGTTCCTTTATTTACAGTTTCGCAACCTGCCATTTCTCCACAAGTTCACAGGTTTAACATATATGATTTAAAATAGTCATTAAAAGTAGCAGAGGCCCAATAGGGCTGGTCTTTGAGGTTAGTTTGAGATAGTTATCTTTATACTCGCTTGGTTCTTTTGACAGTTGTCATATACAGCCATACTTTTCGGTCTAATTCGTATTCGCCAATACTTAATAACTTTGCTGTTTCATAATATATTTCGCTTGCTTCCTGGTATGTGTTAAATATTATATCCGCAAGCCCTAAAAATTTTAACAGATGCCTGTCAATGGCTATTGCAGGTGAACCAATCAGCATTTTTAAATAATCAACTGTCTTAAATCCAATGCCATTCTGCATTAACAAGAGTTGTTCGTTTCTTTTGTCATTTAGCCAGACTGCCAGGTCGGTTTCGGTTTCAATATTATAATCATAAAAAAGATTGCTTACCTTTTCAATAAGGGTAAGCTTTTTTTTGATAGTGTCAATAGTTTTGCGCAAATTTTAAAATCCCCTTGTAGTGGTTGAATTCAATCTATATACTCATATGATTCATCTGCGATTTCGTTCAGATAATCCATATTCATATAATTCTTGCACCCCCAGCGGCTGTTTGCCACATAACGAAGTCTGGCACAGACTAGCATCAAGGCGCTTGCTCCATCGGGAAATGCGCCTATGGCCTTCGTCCGTCGTTTAATC